>Ga0207646_10007357_pt1 | contig 11216 bp, 5 predicted proteins | sample KBSK5502metaG_FD_184343 | JGI IMG/M metagenome (GOLD analysis project Ga0207646, IMG submission 184343) | Corn, switchgrass and miscanthus rhizosphere microbial communities from Kellogg Biological Station, Michigan, USA - KBS K5-50-2 metaG... | ecosystem: Host-associated > Plants > Roots >...
GGAACATCCTGGCTCGCGACAGGTGGCTCGTCCGTCACTACCGCAGCGGCTGGCGCGTCGTCTTCGTCGGGAGCGACGAACCCCCCTGCAAGGTGGCGCCGGCGGCGGTGCGCCGCGATCTGCTCGGGTCCGCGGCCTGCTTTAAGTCCTGAGCCCACGCCGGCTAAGGACTCCTTCTACCATGAGGTGTTCCTGAGCCCGTCGGTGGCAGACGAGACAGAGCTCAATGCTTGGAAGGCTTCGTGGCTGTCGGCGCGGCGGTTGTAGGGTCTGTCACACGCCGGAGCTTGCGGGTATGGAGGCTCTCACCCAGAGTTTCGACACGCCGAGAGCACTCTGAAGCGCGTATTCGCAAGTGGGTTCTCAGGCAACGCGACAGCCCGCCACCCGGAGGTCAAGTGGTGACAGCGGCTGGCGTTTTTTCGAGAGCGTGTCGGTAGCGGGGCCGGAGGTCAACCGGGGCGAAGACGATGCGAGTCGATCCCGAGTTGTCCGTGAAGCCACACGGGCCTACTCTCGGCTGCCGGGAAACGAGATCTCCCAGTCCCCGGTACCGGCCGTTTCAACGTTTCACGGCGATGGGGTCTGGCTGCCGCACAAGAGCCGAAGGGCGACGAAGCGCGTAGGTGTCGCCTTTTGGCGGAAAGGCGACAAAGAACTCCTGGTGCCGTGCCGGCCTTTGTTGAACGAGGTTTCGAGGTTTCGCGGAAGGGGGTCAGAACGCGATGCCGTTGTCAGCCGGTTCGAACGACGCGGCAGAAGACGGGGCTGCGGAAGCGGTTCCAGGCGAAGGCGCACACGACGTCGCCCTGCTACTTCGCAGTGAGTCGGGAAGCGGTCGCTCTGCCATGTCAGCTGACGACGACCCAGACGGCATCGGGGGACGCGGCGAGCGAGGTTGGGGTATTGCCGACGTGGATTGTTGCGACGCGGGTGTTTGTCTTCGGGTCGATCCGCTCGACCGTGTGGGTTTGGCGGTTCGCGACCCAGACCGCGCCCGCGCCGACGCTGACCGCAACCGGATCCGGGGCCGCCACCAGCGCCTCTGTCGTCGTGTCGGCCACATCAATTTTCGAGACGTAACCTGGTCGAACGGAGGTTCCGTTGGGCGCTGCGAATGAGGGAGGGAAGCGGGCGCCGACCCAGGCGGCGCCGGCTCCGACGGCGAGGCCGCCGCCGCCGTGCGTGCCGACGACGGACGTGCTGTTGTCCCTGGGGTCGACGCGGACGAGCCCACGAGCATCGACGACCCAGAACGCGCCCTCGCCGAAGGTCGCGCCGGCTTGCGCGACTCGTATCCCGAAGATCCGAATCCGGGCGAGCACTCTGTGTGTCCGGTCGTCGATCCGTTCCGCGACCTGGTAGGTCGAGTCTCCAACCGGCGTCGGGACCCAGATGCTTCCACCGCCGACGGCCAGAACGCCCTCAACGACATCGCCGAAGCCGAGATCGGTTGGGATTCGCTGGGCGATGTCGTCGAACGAAGGATTGACGCGCGTGATCTCGACCTGGGTCGAGTCGGACGCTGAGGCGTTGAGGATCCAGATCGAGCCGTCGCCGCTGGCAATCCCAGTCGGCGCGCCGTCCAGGGCGATCGTTTTCACCAGCTTCCGGGTATGGAGGTCGATCCGCATGAGCGTCCGGTCGTCCTGGTTGATCAGCCAGACGGAACCATCTGCGACCACCAGACCCACGGGATTCGCCCCCACCGGAACATCGGCGACGATCCTGTTGTTGGTCGGGTCGATCATCGCAACCGAGTTCAGGGGTACGTTGTGGATGGATCCGCCTCCGCCGAGGGCTGCGGCCAGCGTTGCGAGAACGACTGCGATCAGAAGTGCTGCGAGCGCGACGAACCGCCACCTCCGCCGAGAGAGAGCTCGCCGGCCGCGCTCGGGCGCATCAAGCCTCGTGTCGTGCGCGAGAATCCGTCGCTCGATGTCCTGCAAGCGGCGGCTCGGCTCGATGCCGAGCTCGTCGACGAGGAGTCGCCTTGTGTCGCGAAACACGGCCAGCGCGTCCGCCTGTCGTCCTGAGCGGTAGAGCGCGAGCATCAGCTGTTCGCGCAGCCGCTCCCGGAGCGGGTGCTCACGGACGAGCGACTCCAGTTCCGGCACGAGCTCCGCGTGCCGGCCGAGCCGCAGATCTGCCTCGATTCGTTCCTCGACCACCACAAGCCGCGCCTCCTCGAGCCGTGCGATTTCGGCCTGCGCGAAGTCGGCGTACGCGAAGTCCGCAAGCGGCGGACCTCGCCAGAGATCGAGCGCCTCCCGGAACGCTGCGGCGGCCCCCTCGGGATCGCCATCGGCGAAGTCCCCCCGCCCCCGTTCGACGAGGTGGTCGAACCTGTCGGCGTCGACCGCGTCAGACACCAGATCGAGCGAGTACCCATTCTTGGCCGTGACGATGGTTCGCTCACCGAGTGCCTTGCGCAGCTGTGAGACGTAAATCTGCACGTTCTTGGTAGCCGTCGGCGGCGGGGTGCCGTCCCACAGAGCAGCAACGAGCTGATCAATCGAGACGACCCCGTTTCGACGCACGACAAGCAGCGCGAGCAACATCGCCTGCTTGCCGCCGCCGATCGAAAGTCGACGCCCGTCGTTACCCCAAACCTCGAACTGTCCGAGCACTCGAACGTCCATTGCTCGCTCAAGGAAAGCACGATTGCAAGGTCAGTTCCAGGACGCCCTCTACCGGGCCTCTACCGCCGCGGCGGCATTCTCTGTCGTTCCTCAACCGCTCCGCGCAACCATCGCCGAATGGACGAGATCTACCGCATGCTCGGAGCACAGCGAGAGGCCGAGCTCCTAGCCGAGGCGGAGCGACTGCACCGCGGCCGCCGCCCGCATCTACGAAGACGACGCGTATGGGCGGCGCGGTGGTGGCCAGGACGGCGCCAGCCGCTGCTCCCCGAATCCTCGACCGGAACCGAGGCCACACGCTCGGCTGAGACCCGGTAGCCGGCCGGCGCTACCTATAGGTGGGAAGTCCGGCCGGCGCCGGTCGCGTCGCCCTCAACCGTGGTTTCCAAATGGTTCGACGAATCGCGTCGAGGCTGCTCGTCTCCTGCATGATCGTCGCCTCCGATCTGCCGGGATTAGCCTCCCGGTTTGGCTTGCGAGATGCCCTCTCGCCGGGGCTGGATCAATCTGCTCCGTCCTTTCGCGGCCTTCCGGTCTGCAAGGGGAGCGTTTCCTTCGCCCATCGCTCGCGCGGATTGCAGGCAGACGCCAATTTTGGCACCCCACACGATCTGTTCTCGCTACCGGCGAAGCTCAGTGTCTGCACGAGGGCTGCGCGGCTGGAATCGGAGCGACGTTGGCTAATGTCTCGGAGCGTCTAGCTCAGAGTGCGACCCGCGCTCGTTAGAGACCAATCCTGCACCGCGCAGCTGGCCCACTCGTCTCAACCCTTGTTCTCGCGCGCGCGTAACCGGTTTCGCTCTACCGGTCCTTGTCGAAGGACTCTTGTCGTCTTTCCGCCAAAGCGCGACAGTCGAACCACCCATCCGCACCGCCCTACCGCTCATTGAGAAGACGTGCATCGACGGTGACCCACCAGACCTGAGCAAACTCAACGACGCCGAACTCCAACAAGTCAAAGAGGCGCTCCAAGCTCTCCGCTTCCCATACGGCTGACGTGATCAGCCAGACCAGGAGAACGGCGTCGAGAATCCGCTCTGGCCATCTGCGGAGTAATCGATTCCGAGGCCCCGAATCCGGGCCGAGAGAGTCCTGGCCGGAGTCAGGTCTGAGTTCGCCGGGTGCTTAGTCTCGGTCAGCTTCGGCAGCGGTCCGTCGGGGTCGAAGGGCGACACGACATCCTCGATGTCTATCTCCACGGCATCGCCGACCTTCACGCGGTGGCGGCGGCCCTCGTCGACGTGCTCGATCGGCGCTCGCTCCATCCCGAGGTTCTCGCCGATGAGCGGCACGAGGTTTGCCACCGGACCACCCATCTGCCCCGAGAAGATGGCGCCGAGCTTCTCGGTCTGCTCGTCGCTGGCGCGGTCGTCCATGAACATCCCGATCCGCCAGTTGCCCTCCGACATCTGCTTCGGCGCGTCGAGCACCAGCACCACGCTCCGGTCGCTCACGTCGGTTTCCTCGACGTGGCCGGAGTCGATGTGCCACGCCAGCACTGCGTTGCAGCGGTCATAGTCTGCGGGCGCTGCGAACCCGCTGGCACCACAAGGGCACACGACATCGCAGTTGCAGTTCTCGATGTACGTTCCCTCCAGTTGCCACGCCATGGCTCACCTCCGATCGGCCGAGTGACGGGATCCTATTCTCTTCACCGCTGAGCGCCACGATAGGAGTGACTGCGCGGCCGCTCGAGCAAATGCATGGCCGACAGCAGCGTCGCCGAGGTCCCGAGCGTGATCAGTGGAGGGCTCCCGTGGCTTCGGACGTCGGTGCGGCGAGGCGGCGGAACAGGCCCGTTTTCCGACCTGAAGGCTCCATAAAAGGCTCCATACCCACCGCAGGATCGACGCGCAGCAAGTCGATCTGAACGAGAAAGCCCCGATTTCCCGGGGCTTTCGCAGAGCCCTCTGACGGACTCGAACCGTCGACCCCCTCCTTACCATCTCTACCAACTGAGCTAAGAGGGCGAGGCCGCTAGGGTAGCCGCCTTCTGGCGCACGAGTACCCGCGCTCTGGCTGATTTGGCAAGCCGGTTGCCAAGTGCGAAGAAATGGACCGGCCACTGGGCGGGGGTCGCGGACGTAGCTTTGGCTCGGCGCGCGTCTGCATTAGTAAGCCGATCAAGGAGGCAAGCAAGCAGATCACGGAAGTCGATCAGCCTGACAGTTCGCGGTAGCTCGAGCTGGTCTGTCGCTCTTTGGCGGAAGTGCGACACGAGTGGTTATCGATGCTGGGCTGTCGGCCTGATGCGACGGTGCGCCTTCTGCGGCGGGTGTTCGGGTCAGACTGGCCGCTCGAGGCGCATGAGTGTGTGAGTTGCGCCGTCGTTGGGGTCGAGGAAGTCGTTTACTTTGTGGAACCCTGCCTTCTCGAATGTTCGGAGCGAGACGGCGTTGCGCGCGTCAGGGTCGGCGACGCAGGCAATTGTTGTTGGGCGGGCGAACACGATCTCGCGTGTGAAGCTGCGAAGCACCGCGGCATCGAGGCCCTGCCCGGTTAGCTCGGCCTCAGCGATAAAGAGGTCGACGCCGGCGACTCCCGTCCCGGCACCCACGAGCTCTGCAGAGTCAGGGTGGTCGGACAAGAGGTAGGTCTGGATGAATCCGACCGGGCGCTCTTCGAGCACGATCAGATAGAGGTCGGTTGGCTTGCGTCCCTCGATCGCTGGGAGGTAGTGCTCGACGACCTCCTCGAAGCTTTCGCGTCTGCTCCACCAAGCTCTCGCATGCTCCCGCTGAAGCCACTCGTGCACGAGCGGCAAATCATTAGCGGTCAATCGCCGGAAGCGGAGCGCCGTGGTCATCGGCTCGAACCTAGCCGGAAAGAGGCGGGAAACGCCGCCAGCAATCCCGAGAAGGAGTTCGCCGAGCCGGTGCCACTTTCGTCCACACCTCCGATCGACTTTCGGCTTCCACCTACGACCTGTCGGTGATGCTTCGCCCTACTTGCAGCCCGTGCTCGGCGCAGCTGCCACCGTACTAGACCGCGAGCCTCCGTTCAACTCAGCTGCCACCGGCCCGAGGAAACCTGCGTCCCCGTCTCCCCTGCGCCGAGCGGGCGCCCTCTCGTCTTTGAGCTCGCGACAACCAGAGGAGCCTGCCAGCCTCACGCGCTTCAGTCGTGGTGAAGAGATGTCGATACCTGCGCCATGACTCGTCGCGCAGCGTCCGCCAAGCATCCAGCAGACACAACGATTGCACTGGCGGTCGCGGTCTCACTCGCTCTCTTCGCGTGGGGCCTCGGCGAGTTCCTCCGATCGCTGTAGGGGCGACACAGAGAACCACGGGCTCCGTCCGCTCCTTACTGTCGAGCTGTTGTTCGAGCGCGCCGAGTCGGCGTGCCGATTGGGTCTTCGCTGGCGCGATTGGGCGATTTGTGGACGCATCCTGGGGCCAGTGGGAAAATGCGGGTCGTGACTCTCGATACACCCAGCTCTGTGCGGCAGCGCCCCTCGGCTGGAGAGCGCGAGCTGGTTATTCGCACGCTTCGGGCGGGCCGCGAGGACGAGCGCCTGTCACTCGATACGTTTTCCGCCCGAGTTGAAGAGGCCTTCGTCGCAACGAGTCGTGCGCAACTCGAAGAGCTCGTTGCTGACCTTCCCGGGCGCTCTGCTTCTGTGCGGGTCTTGTGGGCGGCGGTCCGTTGCGTGTCGCGCTTGACTGCGCTGGCTGAAGATGCTTGGCGGGAGCCGCGTACGCTGCGGCTTGCCCTGCCTGCCGGCAACATTGTCACGCTCGGACGCTCGCGCGAATGCGACTGTGTTCTTACTGATCCGACGGTGTCGCGCAGACACGCGAGTGTGCGCTACCGCGATGGGAACTGGTGGCTTCGTGACCTCGGGTCGTGCAACGGCACGTACGTCAACGGCTGCCGCGTCTTGGACGAAGTCGAGGTGCGTGCCGGCGACCGGGTGAGCCTTGGCGCCACGACCTACCGGCTCTGCCCACCTGCCCGCCTCCGCGCGCGGCTCGTACCCGACCCCAGCTGACGCGCAGACTACCCAGTTCCCGCGTCCGTTCGTCTGACGAACGACGCTTGTCGCTTCCGCCAGAACACGACACCAACGATCGGCTTCCGGGGTCGGTCCACGACGGTGCTGACTGGCGCGCGACTAGCGCGCACATGATGTTCTGACCGTGCACCCGCGGGCCAGCCGCCGGGCCTCGGCCAGGGCCCTCCCGAACCGCTTCGACCGCGACGAGCCGAACTCCACCGTGAACAGACGCTCCATCGAGACCACGCTAACCGAGGCGTGGCCCGATCGCCGAGCTACACGGAAGACTGCCTGAACGCCGGCTCGAGAACCGCAACGGTCAGTCCGCCGGCCGGGCTAAGAGCAACAGTGTCGCCGACGGCGAGTCGTTGGAGTTCGGGAATCACGCGTACGGATGATCCGCGTCCTGCGAAGTCGCCCGCTCCGATCCGACGCTCGAGCCAGTCGTCGCTGTACCAGCCCTATCGCAGCGTCACCTGGTCGGCGATGAGGCCGAGGTTCGGGTAGGCCTCGTAGTTCCGGACGCGCTTTGAGACGAGGTCGATCCAGTGCGGGTTCACGAGCGGTACCCAGACGGCACGATCGACGAGCTGATGGTCGATCCGCTGCCAAAGAGCGCCTGCCGAGCGAACGTCGGTCGCCTCGACGGCATCTGCTCGTCCGATCGCGGCGTCGACGCGTGGGTCGCAGAACCAGGCGTGGTTCAACGGCGCGCTGCAGAGAAACCACGCTCCGAGGAAGCCGAACGGAGTCGTGTCCGCGTCGCCGGGGAACGTCAGCTGCATCCTGCGGAGCAGTTTGCGGGTGACGCTGCCGAAGAAGCTCGACGGGACGAGCCGAGCGGGAGCCCGGAAGCCGAGTTGGCGGAGCACGTGGACGAGGTCGTGCGCGACGGCGACTTCGTGAAGCGGCCCGTCGGTGACGGCCCACACCGTGACCGTTTCCCCGCGCGTGCCCGACTCGCGGACTAGGCGCCGCGCCCGCTGCATGTCGGGCCCGTGCCACCGTCCGTCGGCCTGGGGTTGCCTCGTGTATGGGCAGTAGCGGCGGTAGCCGAGGATCCCTGGCGGGAGGATCTGGCAGGTGGCGGTCGCGCTTCGCGGTCCACCGAAGATCTTGACGATGCCGGCGCGATCGATCGCCAGGTTCAGCGCCTGACGTACGCGCAGGTCATCGAAGGGCGGGACGGTGGTGTTCAGTTGCAGGAAGTCGGTCTCCGTCGTGTCGAGGTAGTGCACCTGCGCGGCGAAGTGGAGCTTCACCGCGGGCATGAGAGGCGGTGGAATCGGGTCCGCGGTCCAGTCGGCTTGACCGCGCTCGACGGCGCTGACCTCTTGCGCGGGGGTGAGGCCGTAGCGCATGACGATGGTGTTCGGATTCCCGTCGGGCTGCGCGGCGTGCGACCACTCGCGGAAACGGTGGTTGCGCGCGTAGAGCGTCTCGTTTGCGCTCGCGCGCGCGACCACGTATGGCCCGGTGCCCGGGATCGTGTCTCCCGCGTCGTGCATTGGCGTTCCGGGCGGGACCGGCGCCGACGCGATGTAGATCAGACTGGCGAGGAAGTTGGGATCGGGGGCGCTCAGGTGGAAAACGACCGTGCCGGCGGCGTCGTCCGTGACGATCCCGTGACGGAGATCGCAGTGCGTGGTGGTGCACTCGGTCGCGCCGACAATCCCGAGGTAGTTGCTGCTCCACGATGAGCTGAGCCGGAAGAGCCGCTCGATCGCCCGCCGGAAGTCGCCGGCCCGCACGAGTCGGCCGGTGGAGTAGCGGATCCCGGGACGGAGGCGAAACGCGAACGATCTGCCTCCGTCGGCGGCGACCGGGACGGCTACGGCGAGGTCGGGGACGAGCAGCAGCGCCTGCGCACCGCCACTCCGGGGGTGGGTCAGAAGCGTGTCGTACGTGAGCCCGTTCGACACGTTTGGCGGCAGGTCCCCGGCGAGGCCTGGGTCGAGCGAGAGTGGGCGCGTGTGCAGAAGGACGAGCTCGCCGCCGCGGTGCTCCTGCCCCGGCCGCGCTCCGACCCAGACTCGACCCCCGGCCGTCGTCAGCGTCGTCGGGTCGCCGCGAGTCGCGCTCGTCCCGACGAGCCGCCCGGTACGCGCGTCGAGACGCGAGATCGTGGAGGAGTCCTCATCGGCGACGGACACCGAACTGCCGTCGATCGCGATCGCCACCGGATACGAGCCGACCGAGTTCGTCGCCGTGACGGTGTCCGAAATTGGGTCGATCCGCGACACGGTGGAGTCGAGGCTGTTCGCGACCCAGACGGCGCCGCCTCCGACCGCCACCGCCACCGGTCCGGTGCCGACGCGAATCGGGATGCTCCCGCCCGAACGCGGATCGATCCTCGCGACGAGGCCGGCGGCGTAGTCGGTCGCCCAGACCGCCCCGGCTCCCACCGCCAGCGCGTTCGGGCTGAGGTCGAGCGCGAACGTCCGCCTGAGCGCGCCGGACAGGGGATCAAACTCGAGCAGAGTCTCGTCGGTGGTGTCCGCGACCCAGAGCCGCCCCAGCCCGAACGCGAGCGCTGAGGCCCGCGCCCCGCCGAGGGGGATCGTCAGCGTGACCCCATCGGTACTCGGGTCGATCCGGTCGATCGCCGAGCCGGGGATGCCGGTCGTCCAGACCGCGCCGCCTCCAGCGGCGAGCGCGCTCGGCGTTCCGTGCAGCGGGATCCGATCGACGGCGCGGCCCGATCTGCGGTCGACCCTGATAACGGCACCGGCGCCCGGCACGGCCAACCAGATCGAACCGCCTTCCGACACGATCGCGGCAGGCGAATCGGCAAGCGACGTGGCGGCAAGCGTCGAGCCACCACGGGCCAGCTCGAACACGGCAGGCGCCGACAGGCGGTGGCTAGCCGCACCCGCGCCGCCCGTCGCGAGTTCGACGCCTGCACCCACCCCCGCGGCGGCCGCGACCAGCCCGATCCCGACTAGGACGAGACGAGCGCGGGGACGGCGTCGCGTCGAGGGCTCGGCACCCGCCGGACCGTTTCCGCTCAGCGCAGGATCCTGCTGGAGGATGCGACGCTCGAGCGCTCGCAGCTCCGACCCGGGCTCGATTCCAAACTCGTCGGCGAACCGGTGCCGGCAGGCCTGGTAGACCGCGAGTGCCTCCGTCTGCCGCCCGCCGCGGTAAAGGCACGACATGAGCTGGCCGATCAGCCGCTCGCGGTAGGGGTTCGCAGCGACGAGGCTCTCGAGCCGTCGGATCAGCTCGGCGCCGCCGCCGAGGCCGAGCTCGGCATCGACGCGCGCCTCGAACGCGAGCAGCCGCCGCTCCTCGAGGAGCTCCGGCTCGACGAAGACGTGCTGCGGCTCCAGGTCGGCGAGCGCGCGACCACGCCAGAGGTCGAGCGCGTCGTCGAGCCTCCCCTGGGCTGCGACGAGGTCGCCGGCAGCGGCAGCCGCGCGGGCCTCCTCGAATAAGGCCTCGAAGCGGTCGAGGTCGAGCTCGCCGGGCTCGACACGAAGCAGGTAGCCCGGCGGCCGGCGCTCGATGCGGTCGACGCCGAGCAGCGACCGCAGCCGCGAGATGTAGGTGTCGAGTGACGCCTGAGCGCTCGACGGCGGGCGTTCGCCCCAGAGGCTTTCGATCAGCCGATCACGCGAGACGACCTCGTTCCGGTGAAGCAGCAGCACAGCGAGAAGCGCCCGTGGCTTTGGCCCGCCGAGCGGCACCGGCCGGCCGTCGACCCGGACCTCGACAGGCCCAAGCACACCGAACTCCAACGCCGTGAGCAAACCACGATTGCAAGGCCATTTCTAGGTCGGTGCAAGGCGCACAGCGCACGCTCTAGACATGCAAGCCGACAAGGAGGGTTCGAGATGAAGGACCGCGCACGGATCGTCCCGCTCGTCCTGCTCGCCGCCGTGATCGCCGCCTCCGCCGCGCTTGCGGGCGGCGGCGCGCCGTTTAAGGTCACCTCCAGCCTCGACGGGAAGACGGTGCTGCCGCAGCGCAGCCGCTGGATCGTTCACCCCGGTCTCCCGTCCTCGTCCGTCCGGGAGGTCGACTACCTCGTCGACGGCAAGCTTCGATGGGTCGAGCACGGCGCCCCCTACTACTTCGGCGGTGACGACAACGGAGCCAACCCGGGCTACCTGATCACCACCTGGCTCGGCAGCGGCCGTCACGTCTTCACGTCCCGCGTCGTGACCGCCGGCGGCAGGGTGGCGACCGACATCGTCACCGCGCGCGTCTTGCCCGCGCCCCAACCGCCGGCCGCACTCGCCGGGACGTGGACGAGGACCGTCACGAAGCAGGACCAAGCGAAGGCGAGCGCCGCCTTCGGCGCCGCCAGCGGCAACGTCCCACCAGCCGGCGTCTGGCGGCTCGTCTTCGACCGGATCGGCGCCTGGGAACTCGACCCGTTCAAGACCGGCCTCGTCACCGAGTACGACGTCGCCGGCGACGTCGTTCGCGCCTACGCGCCGATCTCGATGGCGCCGTGCAGCGACAACGGCCCTTGCGGCGTGAAGCGCTTCGGACACCACCACATCGGCGGCGTCGACTGCACCGCAGCCGGACCGTTCGGCTCCTACCGCTGGTCGGTCTCGGGATCGCAA
>Ga0207646_10007358_pt1 | contig 11215 bp, 6 predicted proteins | sample KBSK5502metaG_FD_184343 | JGI IMG/M metagenome (GOLD analysis project Ga0207646, IMG submission 184343) | Corn, switchgrass and miscanthus rhizosphere microbial communities from Kellogg Biological Station, Michigan, USA - KBS K5-50-2 metaG... | ecosystem: Host-associated > Plants > Roots >...
GTGTTCCAGGACTACAAGCTGCTGCCCCGGCTGACCGCGCTCGAAAACGTTGCCTTCGGGCTCCAGGTTGGCGACCTTCGTATCGCGGACAAGGAAGCACTGGACCGCTCCCTGGACGCGTTGGAGGCGGTGGGTCTTGGCGACCGCGGCGACGCTTTCCCGCACCAGCTGTCGGGTGGCCAGCAGCAGCGCGTGGCGGTGGCCCGGGCGGTGGTTGCGCAGCCGGCGCTGCTGATTGCCGATGAACCGACCGGCAACCTCGACATCGAAACGGCGTGGGAGATAATGGACCTCTTCGAGGACATCGCGGCCTGGGGCACGGCCGTGCTGGTGGCCACCCACAACGTCGAGATCGTGACCCGGCTGCAGCGTCGGGTCCTGACACTGGTTCACGGAAGGCTGGTGCGCGACCAACCGGCCGGGCAGACAGGAAGGATGGCATGGCTGGCGTCCTCGTGAAAGGGCGATTCCCACGTCGCCGACTCGTGCAGACGGTGGCGACAAACCTGTTCCGTCACCTGTTTCAGAGTGCGGCGCGCAGCTGGGCTCGAAACGTCGGGGGCACCGCCCCTGCACTCGGCTCCATGACGCTGCTGCTCGTGATGTCTGGCCTGGTCGGCTTGACGGGCTTTGCGCTGCACAACCTCGAGCAGATCGAAGCGAGTCAGGCTTCCTTGCTCCACGTTTACCTGCGGGACAGCGCCACTGACGCGGAGATCGCCTCGCTCCAGAACAGATTGACGAGCGATCCGCGCGTCGCCGGAGTCACGTACGTCACCAAGGCAGAAGCCCTCCAGCGAGCCCAGCGCATCCCAGGGCTGCCGCAACTCGCTGACGCGAGCGAGAGCAATCCATTCCCGGCGAGCCTCGACGTGCAGGTCAAGAACATCCAGGACGTCGCGGCGATCGATGGTTCGGTCCGCGACGACCTTGCGGTCGACGAGCTGTATCCGACGTCGTACGACAGGGGCGCCTACCAGCGGATTCAGGCAGTCCTGTTGGGTGCGGCGGTTGCCGGCATCGCGTTCTTGGGCTTGCTCGGATTCGTGGCCGTCATGGTGACCATGAACAGCATCAAGATCGCGGTCCATGCGCGGCGCGACGAGATCACGATCATGCAGCTGGTGGGGGCCCCGCGCTGGATGGTGCGCGGGCCGTTCGTCGTCGAGGGCGCCATCACCGGTGCGTTGGCGGGGGTGATCGCCGGCGTCATCACATTCGCGTTGACGCTGGCGGGAATCTCATCGGCGTCAGGAGCCTTCACTCAATTTGCACCCGGCGTCACAGTTACGGTCGCGGGCGTCACCGCGGCGGCCGTCGTCGTGGTGGGATTGTGTCTCGGCTCAGGATCTTCGTTGATCAGCCTGCGGAGGCATATGGAGACGTGAGAGCGTGTCTCGTGGCCCTCATGCTGGCGTGTGTTCTGTTCGCCGCGGACCGGTCTGCGGCTACAGCCGATACCTCGCCCACTGATCCACAGCAGCAGATGGCGGTCATCGATCAGATCCGAGCGCAGCTCGGCAGCAACCTGGCCGATGCGATGGCCGCGCAGCAGCAGTTGCGACAGTCGCTGCAGGACAACGCGGCTCAGCAGCAGATCCTTCAGGGGAAGATCAGCGACGTGATGGCGAAGATCGCCGATCTTGATGTGCAGATCGCGGACGCGAAGCGACGCGAAGCGATTCTCGCGGAGCGCATCGCCGCCGAGCGTGCCCAGCTTCGCCAGCTGAGTCGTGCGATTTATGTTGCTCCAGGCTCGGTGTTGGTCGACCTCGCCGAGGCGCAGAGCCTGAGCGATCTGCTAACTCGAATTTCCGACCTCAACGTGGCGGGCGCGCGCGCGAGCGAAATCAAGGCCTCCCTGGCGAAGGATCTCGACGAACTGCAGAAACAGCGCCAGAGGGAGGAGGCCGCAAGAGCCGAGCAGGTCACGCAACGCGATCTGCTCAACTCCGAGCTGGCGCAGCTTCAAGCGCTGCAAAGGCAGCAAGAGGCATCGATGGCGGAGTTGCAAACGAAGATCGCTCAGACCCAATACGAGCTCAGGCAGCTCAACAACCAGTCAGCGCAGCTGGCGCAAGCAGTAACCGACATGCTGCAGCAGCAGCAGGACGCCATCATCTCGGCGGCCATGCAGGCGGTTTGGACTCAGGTGCAGCTGTGGGCCCAGTCAAACGACGTGGGTCAGATTCCGACCAGCAGCGGGCATTCGACCCAATACCGATTTATCTGGCCTGAGCCGCACGCGCAGATCTCCCAGCCCTTCGGCCCGAGTACGTACTGGTTTGAGCCCCCGTACGGGACGTACCCGCACTTTCACACTGGTATCGACCTGGTCGAACCGTTTGGCTCGCCGGTGTACGCGGCTGACGACGGCGTCGTGGCTCTGGTTGGAAGCTCGAGCAGCGGCTATGGGAATTACGTCGTGATCGCGCACTCGGGCGGACTGGACACGCTTTATGGCCATCTTTCGACCGCGCTGGTCAAGGTCGGGCAGTCGGTGACCCAGGGCACGCCGGTTGGACTCGAAGGGTCGAGTGGCAACTCGACCGGTCCGCACCTTCATTTCGAGTTGCGAATCAACCAGGTTCCCGTGAACCCGGCGCCATACCTGCCACCGGGGGCACCCTCAGCTTTTCGGGGATAGCTTCCGGATAGCCCAGCGGCGCAGTTCGAATGCAGCTGAGGGCAGGTCGCGCCCGCGACCATTACAAGGCGCAGCCGACTGGGGGGCAGTCTCCGACACTTCGTACAGCAACGCCGACGATAAACCGTGGCAAACGGCGACACTCAGCGGCACTCAGCGAATTCGGACCGCCATTTCTGACGGGGCGCAGAGATCTGTTAACCGCAAGGTTCAGGGTTCGAATCCCTGGTCCGGAGCCAAAAGTTGTGCTGATTCGGCTGAGGCACGACAAAAGCGTCCCGCGCGATGCTTTCTAGAACTGACGGAGATCGTTGACACTTGAGGTCTCAAGCGAAACGTAAGGAGGAGACCAGTTGACCATCGATCCCATCCCCGGTTGCTCGGACATCCCTTATGTCAAGCGATAGGCCGTCGCCGACTACGAGCAGAAACCGAAGCTGGGGGAGCGCTGACATCTGGTTAGCAGTCAAGCGGCACCCGCTCGCGATTGCGTATATCGCCGCCGTGATCCCAGCCTTGGGCATGGCCTTGGCACAGCCGGTGTGGTCGCGAGTCGACGAGGCACCCAATGCCGACTTCATTGTCCAGCTCAGCCATGGCGTGTACCCGGTCGCTGACACGACGCTCCTGAGTGCTGAGACCATCTCGGTACTCAAGGCGGAAGGCTTCTTCAGTCCGCTATATCCGTCGTACACGGGGGAAGTCGCAGGTCCGCCGCCCGACCTGCTCGACACCGGTCCAATCCCGTCAGGGATGTCCCCGTACGCCAATGCAGTCTGGATGACCCGCCACATTTGGGAGCTCTCTCGTGAATCCGATCAAACGCCCCTCTATTACGTGCTGATGACGCCGGTCTGGTTGGCTGCCGATCACTTCGGCGGAACCTACGCGGCCATCTATGCGATTCGCGTCATTGGCGCATTGATGATCGCCAGCCTGGCACCGATGGCTGTGGCCACGGCGCGCATGATCGCTCCGCAAAGAGCAGAGGTCGCCGCCCTGGCGGGCATGTTCACCATCCTCCTGCCGGGCCTCAACCTTAACGGCACGCGGATCAGCAACGACGTGCTGGCGACGGCTCTTGGCGGGCTCTTCGTGCTGCTTGCGGTGCGATGGGCAGGAAGCCCGTGGACGTGGCGCCGCACACTTCTCATGGGTCTGGTTTTCGGCGCGGGAATGTTGGCCAAGCTCACTTTCGCCGGCATATTCCCAGCGCTTGCACTGTCAGCGTTGTGGCCGGCGGCGGGGACGTCGGGCCGCAGCCGGCTTGCGCGGCTCGCTGCCTCGAGCACCGTCGCTGTCGCGTGCCTGGTGCCCTGGTTCGCGCTCAATCTCCACCTATACGGCGACCTAACGCCTGGCGCCCGGGCCCTCCGCCTCGAAGACGGGCTGCCGGGGTCGCTGACGCCGACATTCGTGGTGGCGGACGTCACGACCTTTCTGATCACCTGGTGGTCCGGCGAACCCTGGGGCACGCTGCCGCTGGCGCTCCCATTCGTGCTGTTTGGCGTCCTGATCGCACTCATGGCGCCGGTCGCCGTGTACAAGCTCCTTAGAGACCAAGCTCGGTCCACGGTGCACGGTCGCCTCGTCGTCGCGACCGCGGCTGTGCTCGGCATGATGGCCGCAGCTCTGTCGCTGCCCGCGACATCGCAGTTCTCCTTTGTCGGCCACGGGCGTTTCGCCTACCCGGCGATATCAGCCGCCGCGGTGCTTTTGGCGCTCGGCGTGTCCGAGGTCGTGACTAGGGCATTCATCCGGCGGTCTGTCGCTGCGGCTTACGCACTGGTGGTGGTAGTCATGCTGGTCGTCGGGGCAGCTAACTTCCATGCCAGGCCGCGGCTTGAGCCGGGTCCAGGGGTGCCGTCGGCCGATGCCAAGATGGTCAGCGTGAGCGCGTCGGGACAACTCGAGGGCGTCACGATCAACGTCGACCACATCGCATTCGATTACGGAGCGAAGGCGATATGGTTTGAGGTCACCGCTACGAACCGGAGCCCGGCCAGGGTGGACTGGCCGGTGGTGCCGGTCGCATACGGCGACGGGGCGGCCCTCAATGTCGACTATCTCAGGTCGACCCATATGCCAGGTGATATCGATCCCGGCCAGAGCGTCAAGGGGTGGCTGCGCGTGGATTTCGATCCGGCACGTGTCCATTCAAACGACGACGTGCTGCTCCGATTTCCTGACGTCGCGACCGACGACTATCGCACGGTCGCGGACATCGATATTCACGTGAGCCTGAGTCAGCCGGGGGTCTGAGGAGCCAATTTCCGAAAAGGCCCTTAAACATGAGCGTGACCGAGGCACGGAATTCGAGACCGCTGCAGCCGGCCTTAGGTGGTCTCGGCGGATCGCAAGTTGCGGTGGGCCCTGCGATGACAGGGCCGCGTACTTGGGGCTGCATCCTATAGTCGAAAATAGCCGCGTCGCATGAGTCATCCGCCATCACAGTCCCGCGGCCGACCCGCTCTGTGGCTTGCCGCTCTGACCGTCGCGGCATTCTGGGGCGCCGTCTACGATGTCGGGCGCTGGGTGTATCTGTTCGCGCACAACCCGGTGCACATCGATTTCAGCCTCTTCTATGTCGCGGCGCAGGCGGGGCTGCGGCACGGCTGGGGCGCCCTCTACGACGTCAACACGCTCCGGTCCCTGTCGGCGTCCCTTCCGGAAGGGGAGCGCTACACTTTCGTCTTCCCGCCGCTCCTGGCCTGGTTAATCGCACCGCTGACGCTGCTGCCGCTGCCCGCCGCATACCTGGTGTGGACGCTCGCTTCCGTCGCAGTCCTGGGTTGGGTCTGGTATACCTGCGCTCCGTACCGCGGTCTCGCCAAGGTGGCCCTTCTTCTCGCCGCGCTGGCCGTGTGGCCCGTGCTGGATTCCTTCTATTACGGGCAACCGTTGATGATCGTGCTCGGCCTCGTTGCGCTGGCATGGTGGCTGTGCTTGAGCGAGCGCCCGCTCGCCGCAGGCGCTGCGCTCGCTATCGCTACGGCCCTTAAACCGCAGGTTGTCATCTTGGTGCCCGCGGCACTCCTTGTCGGCGGTCGGTACCGGATGTTCATCGGTTGGGCAGTGTCGTGCGGTGTGCTGGCTGCGGTCTTTCTCGCCGCGCTCGGCGAATCCGGTGTGACGGGTTGGTGGCAGGCCCTCCAGTACGGGCGGTCAGACCCCGGTCAGTCCTTCTTCACCCTGGCCCGCATTTTCGGTGTCGGGCCCCTTACCTTGGGCCTCGAGGCACTGCTGGGAATCGCTGCGCTGGCCATAGCCTGGCGGAGCAGGGGCGATCTACAGGTCGTGTTCGCAGTCGGCCTGCTGGGATCCCTGGTGTCCGGCTTCCACTTGCGCCAATCGGACTACGCCACCCTGGTGCTTGCAGCCTGGCTGGTGCTGCGAACGTCGCCACCGCTCTGGCATCGGCTTTGGCTGCTGGGCGGCGTCGCCACCTTGCAGGCGGTCACCCTCGGCGAGCCGATCCCACAACTGATGTGGGACGCGGGCTGGCTCCTGATCCTGGGTGTTAGTACATGGGGAGGATCTTCGCTATCCGACGTTCATTCGCAGTCGCGAAAAGGCGATCTATTTCAGTCCGCTCAAGCGCGAGGGTGGAAGCCGCAAAGGGGGTCTGATGAACCGGTACAACGTGAACCGAGGACTGCGGGTGTGGTGGCGGTTCTAAAGAAGCATTCGGGCGCCGCCAAGGATGCTGCCGTGTTTGTCCGTGAGGCTCTAACCAAGAAAAATGAACCGCGATTCCGGAAAAATCCTGACTGCGATCGTTGAGCGGCTGAATCGCAACTACGAGGATAAGTTCAAGCAGCTCGGAGCCAGCTTTGATGCCTGGGCTTCTGACGTGGATGTCGGAGCGAACTTGGTGTTCGAAGGACCGAAGGGTCCGCGCTGGACCCAGTCGGTGCGTTATGCGCAGGGTAAGGACGTGTTTCCACTCCATAAACAACAAATGCCAATTGAGGAGGAAGAGCGCCTTCTCCCGGAGCGGATCGACGATCTAATCGACCACTTGTGGGTGGTCTTTCGCACTGCACCCTGGGACCACCAGCCCCCGCAGCCGGAATTCAAATGCAAGCCGTCACGCTGATCGATTCTAGGCTCCGCCTGCTCCCGTAACTGATCAAGGGCGGGCTGATGCATCGCCAGAATGGCCGGCTACGCTGAGGGCAGGCCATGAAGGAGCACGCGCCGAGCTGAAGAAACGAGCGAACTGGTTGGTCATTGTGCCGCTGACGCTGCTCGTTTTGGGCATCCTTGGGGCGCTCGTCGCCAGGAACGAAGGGAATCGCAATGCCGACCGTTATTGCCGTTGCGCTACCGAACCTATTTCTTGCACTCTTGATTCTCGGCATCATCGCGTGGGTGATAGTAAGGGTCAACAATCGGAACACCCCATGACGGAGGTCGAGGATCAGCCCGACTGCCGCCTGAATGCTTTGGATACGTCCGCCTCGCGGGCACCCTTCGTACAGCAACGCGGCGATAAACCATGGCAAACGGCGACACTCAACGGCACTCAGCGAATTCGGGCCGCCATTTCTGAACGGGGCGCAGCGATCTGTTAACCGCAAGGTTCAGGGTTCGAATCCCTGGTCCGGAGCCAAATCTGTGTGCAAGTTCGGCTGACGCGTCCCCAAAGGCCTTCGGCTGATGGGTTACACACCTTCGGTTGATGCGTCACAGCTACTTCGGCTGATTTGTCACGCTCCCGCGCATGTCAGAGCAAAGGTACAAAGCGGTGCAGGCGGTGCTGGCCGACGGTCAAACGGTCATGCAGGTGGCCAGAGACTGGGGAGTCAGCCGGCAAACCATCCTTCGCCCAGCCCCCGGTCGAGGTGCTGTTTGACCGCATTTGTCGGGAGAACTGGGTCGACCACACCTTCACCGAACCGCGCTCGCCGACCACGACCGGCAAGATCGAGCGCTTTCACCGCACTCTCCGCATCGAGTTCAACACCAGGCAGGTATTCAAGAACTTGAAGACGGCACAGGAGGCACTTGATGAGTGGGTGACCTCGTGTCCCAAACGACCCTTGACACCTGTTAAGTCTAGGTCTAGATTGCGCCCACCGGTCCGCAGCGATCCGGATCGTGATGGCTTCGCTTTCGAGAGGTTGGGGAGATGATGAAGCGCCTGCAGAGTTGCCTTGTTGCATCCGTCATGGTGGCTGCGATCGGATTCATCAGCACGGCACCTGCTGCGGCAGCCCCGCCGCCTCCCAGCTGCAAAGACATAGTCAATAGCGCCCTCGCCGAGAACGGCTTCAACCCCAGCCAATTGAGCACTATCTCAGGGTCGAGTTCAAATCTAATCAACTCGGAGATCCTTCTTCTATGCAGTCAAGGATTCGCCCCGACGCAGGTTTCGGCGCAAGTCCTCAAAGACAACACGATTGGAGCGCCCACGATCGGAAGGTTCCTCCTCACCGCGTTTTCCCTAACCGTGACCGAGGCGGCAACAGTTCTGAAGGCGGTCGGTTTCAGTGCGACGCAAATCGCCAGCGCTCTCGCTCAAGCATTCGCGCTGACGCCTCTGCAGGCGGCACAACTGCTCCAGGCGCTGGGCTACGCGGCCGATGCCATTGGAACTGCGCTACGTGATGCCTACTCGCAGACGGCACAGCAGGTAGCCACGATCCTCCAAACGATCGCCTATGACGCCACCGTGATCACCCGCGCGCTCAACACAGTTTTCGGTCTCGGTGCTCAGGCGATCGCGGGCATCTTGAATACGATCGGTCAGACCGCGATCGCCATCACGCAGGCGTTGAATACGGTGTTCAGCCTTGGGGCTCAAGTGATCGCGGGCATCTTGAACACGATCGGGGTTGCTGTGGCGTCAATAACACAGGCCCTAAACGCAATCTTTGCCCTTGGTGCGCAAGCAATCGCGGGCATTCTGAACACAATCGGAGTTGCCGTGACGGCGATCACGCAGGCGCTGAACACTGTCTTCAGCCTTGGCGCGCAAGCCATCGCCGGCATCCTGAACACGATCGGGGTGGCGGCGAGCGCCATAGCCCAGGCGCTGCAGAACGTGTTTGTTCTTGGCGCTCAGGGCGTTGCCCAGATCCTTAACGCTATCGGCCTGCCGGGCACCCAGATCGCGCAGGCGCTTGTGGATGTTTTCGGCCTGGGGGCACAAGCCGTCGCCGGTGTCCTCAAGGCTGTCGGACTGGCAGCGACCGCGATCGCGCAAGCATTAATGACGATTTTCAACCTGACAGCCCAAGCCGCAGCGACAATCTTGAACTTCATCGGTTTTGCGGCTACAGAGATCGCACAGGCGTTGGCCACCATCTTCAACCTGGCTGCTCAGGCGGTTGCAACCATTCTCAAGGACCTCGCAATCGCAATAGATGACATCACTCATGCGCTCGCTACGGTCTTCAATCTTGCAGCCCAGGATGTGGCCGCAGTGCTCAACGCAATTGGTGTGGCGGTGGACGCCATCGCCACTGCCCTGAAAGACGTGTTCAATCTTGCCGACTCGGCCGTGGCCGGTATTTTGAACGCAATCGGAGTAGCTGCGGCCGCTATCGTCCAAGCCCTTCAGGACGTTTTTAACGACTCCCTCGACACAATTAAATCGATTGGCGACGCAATCGGAGGAGCCCTGGCCAGTGCGGTCGACTCGATAGTCTGCGCCCTGAGCTTTGGGTTGTTCTGTTAGGGACGCGTGCTCGGCGGTCGGCGGCACCAGCTGCCGACCGCCCACAGATGGCAAACGGGGAGCTTCGGTCGTGTAGCAACGCGGGCGATAAACGATGGCAAACCGCGGTACTTCGCGACACTTAGCGAACACTGATCGGCCATTTCTGAACCGGGCGCAGCGATCTGTTAACCGCAAGGTTCAGGGTTCGGAGCCAAACTACGGCCCACCACCGAATTGAGTCCAGTCGATGGCACATATCGGGTCGACCATGCGGCTAAGTGACAACCCGTCCGGTGCTGTATATCCTGACAAGGCTCGCCGCGCCGCGCCGACGCCGCGGCCATGATCTCAAGGGGGAACCAGTATGCGACGGTGTGTGATCTCATTGCTCGCGTCGTTTACGACTGCGCTCATGTTCGCCACGCCCGCCCTTGCCCAGACGGTCGGCATCGTCAGCAGCGGCAGTCCGTCGGGTACAACGCCTCAGAACCACCAGAACGAACCCGCGGTCGCGATGGACGCTAACGCGCCAAGCACGCTGATCTCAGGCTCCAACGATTTTGTCGACCAGGCGCCGTGCCCTCAGACGCTCGCCGTCAACCGTGGAACCTGCCTGAACCGCGCGGCGGGCGTGGGCCTCTCAGGCGTCTATTTTTCGTTTAACTCGGGCCATTCGTGGACCCAGCCCACGTACACGGGCTGGACTAACTCAGACTGCGACCCGACGACCACGTGCACGGGGCACGTCGGCTCAATTCACACCCTGCCCTTGTATTTCGAGAGCCAACTCGTCTCATTCGGCGACCCGGCGGTAGCCTTCGGACCGATTCCTGGCAGCAACGGCTCGTTCTCCTGGGCCAACGGCGACCGGGTTTACTACGCCAATCTCGCGACCGCGTTCAGCACGCAGGTCGAGTTCTCGTTTCCGAACCCGGTGTTCAACGGCTTCGTCGGCGTCGCGGTCTCGCGGCTCGACAATCCGACGCCTACATCGGTTCTGAGTAAGAGCAACTGGAAGACGCCGGTTATCGTCAGCAGCAAACAGGGTCAGACCTCGTTTCAGGACAAGGAGCAGATCTGGGCGGACAACGCCGCGACGAGCCCGTTCTTTGGCCGTGTGTATATCTGCTCCAACGACTTTCGCAGCAACGCGGCGCACCAGAACGGCAATTCGCCGACGCCGGTAATGGTGTTCACCTCGGCCGACGGCGGCAGCACGTGGAACGCCAAGCAGGTGACCTCAGCGACGACCAATGACATTGGGTCTGCCCAGAACGGATTCGGTTACAGCGGTTGCACGCTCCGGACTGACAGTCACGGTGTCGTCTATCTGTTCGCCGAGCGTTTCGCCAGCCCGGTGACAGGCCTTCCGACGCACAGCGCACATGCCATGTTCCTCTCGTTCGACGGCGGAGCGCACTGGACCGACCCCGTGGTCGTGGCCAATGTCACCGATCCGTGCTACTTCGTGGATCCGATCGAGGGTCGATGCGTCATGGACGGCTTCTCAGGCGCTCGCACCGACCTCGGCGCGTCGCCTAGCGTATCGATTGCCAACGGCGCGCCGACCGGCACCGGCGCGACCAACGAGATCGTCGACACGTGGTCCGATGCTGCAGTGCTGAATCACGAGACGGTCAACGTGATCTTCTCGACCACCGGCGGTTCGACGTGGACGTCGCCGGCGTCGGTCTCACTTGCCGGAGACCGGCCGATGTACTCGGCGCCAGCCATTGCGCCGGGCGGTTCGCGTGTGTATATCGTGTACGAAGCTGACACGGCGCCATGGGCGGGAAGCGATTTCACCTCGCCACGGCCCTATCACGGTGCGATGGTCACCTCCGCGCTCGATGCGGCCGGGACGCCGACCGGCTGGACCACCGAGTTTGTCGAGGCGTCGG
>Ga0207646_10007359_pt1 | contig 11214 bp, 10 predicted proteins | sample KBSK5502metaG_FD_184343 | JGI IMG/M metagenome (GOLD analysis project Ga0207646, IMG submission 184343) | Corn, switchgrass and miscanthus rhizosphere microbial communities from Kellogg Biological Station, Michigan, USA - KBS K5-50-2 metaG... | ecosystem: Host-associated > Plants > Roots >...
TGCCTGGCGTCTGAGCGCCGGGACCCAGACCGCCAGCGCGGCCACCCCCACCAGGCACAGGATCCCGCCCGAGACGACCGAGAAGATCGGCGAGGTGAGCGTGGCCACCACTCCCGACTCCACGTCCCCGAGGCGAGGGCCCGCGGTGACCACCATGCTGTTGAGCGCGCCCACCCGGCCGCGCAGGCGGTCGGGGGTGGCGAGCTGGATGATGGTCCCCCGGAAGACGGCGCTGATCATGTCCGCGGCCCCGGCCACGCCCAGGAGCACCAGCGCCAGGGGAAAGAGGCCGCCCGAGAAGCCGAAGAGCGTGATCGCTGCGCCCCAGGCGGCCACCGACAAGAGCACCGCCCGGCCCTGACGCCGGATCTGGGACACCCAGCCGCTCAGCAAGGAGCCGACCAGCGCCCCCGCTCCCGGCGCGGCGTAGAGCAGGCCCAGGCCCTGGGGTCCGACCCGGAAGTAGTGCGCCGCCAGCGCCGGGAAGAGCGCCCGCGGCATTCCGAAGACCATGGCGTTGAGGTCGACGGCAAAGATCGAGAGCAGCACAGGGTTGCCGCGCGCATAGGCCAGCGCCTCGGCCGGCGCCCGCCAGCCCAGGACCGCGGCCCGGCCCTCGGCCGTCGGCGGGAGGGGCCGCATGCTCAGCACGCAGGCCATCGCCACCGCGAAGCAGGCGACGTCGATGGTGTAGGCCCAGCGCAGGCCGGCCGCGGCTATCACCACGCCGGCGGCGGAGGGCCCGGCCACCAGGGCGAACTGGAAGAGGACCTGGGTCAGGGAGAGCGCCGCCGGGAGGCGGCGGGGGCCCACCAGCCGCGGCACCGTCGCCGAACGGGCCGCGTGCTCGGCCGTGGAGACCCCGGCGCTGATGGCGGTGACCGCGTATATGAACCACAGGGACGGCCGTCCGGCGGCGGCGCCCACGGCCAGCGCCAGCGAGGTGAGCCCGAGCACGCCGAGGCTGCCCAGCAACACCAGCTTGCGGTCGAAGCGGTCGGCCAGGGCGCCCGCGTAAAGGCCGGCCACGACCAGCGGCGCGGCCTGGACCAGGCCCAGCATCCCCACCGCCAGCGTCGAGCCGGTGAGCACGTAGACCTGGTAGGCGACGGCGACCACGGTGATCTGCCGGCCCGTCATCGAGATCAGCTGGCCGGTCCAGAGGAGGCGGAACTCGCGGGATTCGCGAAGCGGGCCGATATCGACGAGCAGGCCGCGCAGGCGGCCGGGGCTGGGCTCGGTCCTCAGCAGGAACCGGTCCCGACGCTGATCGACGGGGAGGCGGCGGTCGCCGGTGCGCTGGTCACGGCCACCAGCTGGAGTGCGGCGCGCGAGGCCGGCAGTGTTACCGTCCGGTCCCCGATCACGGTGTTCCAGCCGTTCTGCTCGGTCACCTTGTCGGTGCCCAGGTCACTGAGCGTGCCCGTGCAGGGGTCGTACGACCTGATCGTCCAGGCGACATCGTTGGGCGCGCCGGCGGTGGTGGTCTTGACGGTGACCTCGACGGCGCACTGCCCGCCCACCGCGCAGCCGCCGTTGGGGGCGATCAGGACGGACTTCACGTCACCCGAAGACGCGGGCCCGAAGTTGGGGGGCCCGCTGGGCCGGGGCGTGGGTTGGGCGCCGGTCGGTCGGGTGGTCGGCGCGTGGCTGGCCGCGGGCGCCGGGGTGCGCGCGGCGACTGGCCCAGTACCAGCGCTGAACAGCCTGGGCAGCACCAGGAAGCCCACCGCGACCAGCAGGAGCAGGCCGCCGGCGATGGCCGCCGGCAGCGCAAAGCGCGACCAGTCGAGCCCAGGGCGGAGCTCCTCGAAGTCGGACGCGGTGGCGATGTAGCGGCGCGGCGGGAGCGCAGCCGGCGGGGCCGGGCGATCTTCCGCGCGAACCAGGGCCGGAGAGCTGGCTCCGATCGGATTGCGCCGTGCCAGCTCGGCCGACGCCGCGGCCAGCGCCTCGGGTTGGATCAGCGGCCCAGCGGTGGCGGACAGCGCCATACGGGCGCCGCTGACGTTGCCTCCGCTGGCCCCGTTCGCGATCGCGCGGACGGTGCGGGCCAGCGCCGGGGTGCCCTCCTCGGCCGCGGTGAGCGGCGTCCCCGCGCCGCCCTGAAGAGGCATGCCAAGGGCGGCCGCCACCAGGGCGCCGGCCGCCTCGACGTCGGCGCGGGTGTCGTCGCCGGAAGCGCGCGGACCGCCATTGAAGAGGTGATTGCGCAGCGTGACCCGGCCGTCCTCGTCGATGCGGACGTTGGCCGCGGTGAGGTCGCCGTGGGCAACGCCCGCGGCATGCAAGGCCTCGAGGCCGCTCAGCACCCACCAGCCGACCGCCGCGGCTGCCGCGGGAGGCAGCGGGCCCGAGCGCAGGAGGGACGCCAGCGAGCTGCCCTCGTCCGGGTCGGTGATGGCCCAGGCCTCGTTCTGCTGCACCGCCCAGCCGCGCACCGCCTGCAGATTGGGGTCAGGATGGGCGGCCAGCCGGCGGAGGCGCTCGCCCGCCTGGCTGGCCTCCTCCGGCCCGTTCATGATCGCCTGCACGACCACGGCCGGGCGGCCCTCCTGCTCCGCCCGCCAGCGGCGGAGGCGGCCCGGCGGCTCGGCGGGCGCGACCAGGGTGGCGGATTCCCCACTCCAGCTCAGCACGGCGACATCAGCCTAAACACCCCAACTAAGCTCGCGGTCATGCAAGACGACTTCCAGGTGAGCGGAACCCCCCAGCCGACGGGCTCGGGCCTCCAGATCGTCGAGATCGAAGCCGGCACCGGGCCCGAGGCTCGGAGCGGCCAGGAGGTGACCGTGCATTACACCGGCTGGCTGACCAACGGCACCAAGTTCGACAGCTCCCGCGACCGTGGCGACCCCTTCAAGTTCAGCCTCGGCCGGGGCCAGGTGATCGGGGGCTGGGACGAGGGCGTGGCCGGGATGAAGGTCGGCGGCCGGCGCCGCCTCGTGATACCGCCCGACCTGGGTTACGGCAGCCGCGGCGCCGGCGGCGCCATACCGGGCGGCGCCACCCTGCTCTTCAACGTCGAGCTGCTGGGGGTGCGCTGACCCGGATCAGCTGAGCTCGACGCGGTTGATGAGGCCGAGCGAAGCCTCCTCGAAGTATTCGAGCAGCGCGCCGGCGACCTCCGGTCTCAACTCGAGGGAGCGCACCGCGCTCGACATGTGCTGAAACCAGGCGTCCCGTTCCCGCCGCCCGATCGCGAACGGCAGGTGCCGCATGCGCAAGCGGGGATGGCCGCGCTGCTCGCTGTAGGTGCCCGGGCCACCCCAGTACTGGATCAGGAACAGCCGCAGGTGATCCTTTGAGGGCTCCAGGTCCTGGGGATAAAGGGGGCGCAGCACCGGGTCCGCCGCCACCCCCGCATAGAAGTGATCGACCAGGCGTCGGAAGCCCTCCTCCCCCACCTCGTCGTAGACGATGCTCAGGGCAGCTCCAGGCGGTCCCGGTACATGGGGGCGGCGCGCCTGGGGAGCACAGCCTCCAGCCCGGCCGCGATCCGGATCAGCACCGCCTCGCTGTACGCCCGCCCGAAGATGCTGAGACCCACCGGCAGGGATTCCAGCACCATCCCCATAGGCAGGCTGATGATCGGGTACCCCGCCATCGCCGAGGGCTGGCTGGCCCCGCCCAGCACGCGGTCGCCGTTGATCGCGTCAAGCACCCAGGCGGGAGCGCTGGTGGGCGCCACCAGGGCGTCCAGGCGATGCTCGCGCATGGCCGCATCGATGCCTTTGTCTCGCGACAGCTCCCGCGCCTTGGCGGCCGCGGAGACGTACTTCTCGGCAGCCAGCCCATCGGTCGCGAGAGCCGCTTCGAAACGTTCCTGCCCGAAGTAGGGCATCTCCTGGTCCGCGTGCTGGCGGTTCCACTCGACCAGCTCCCGCAGGCTGCGCACGGCCAGGCCCGGGCGGCCGGCGAGGTAGGCGTCGAGGCCCGCCTTGAACTCGTGCTCGAGCACCACCTGCTCCGTCCCCGAGCTGCGCATCTCCTCGGTGGTGGCCAGCGCGACTGGATCCACCAGCTCCGCGCCGGCCGCCCGCATGGCATCCAGCGCCGCCTCATAGAGCCGGTCGGTGTGCTCGCTGTAGCCGCAGTAGGGCTTGCGGAGCACGCCCAGGCGGGCCCCCCGCAGCCCGTCTGGATCGCAATGCCTTGTGTAGTCTTCCGGCTGCTCGGTCAGCGCGCCCAGCAGCGCCGCCGCGTTCGCCACCGTGCGCCCGTGGGGCCCGGCGCTGTCCTGGCTGGCGGAGATCGGGATGATCCCGCGCTGCGAGATCAGGCCCACCGTGGGCTTGATACCGACCACGCCGTTCACGGAGGACGGGCAGGTGATCGAGCCGTCGGTCTCGGTGCCCACCGCCAGCGGCGCCAGCCCGGCTGCCACCGCGACCGCCGACCCGCTGCTGGAGCCGCAGGGCGTGCGGTCGAGCACGTGCGGGTTGCGGCATTGGCGGCCGCGGCCGCTCCACCCGCTGGCCGAGCGGGTGGACCGGAAGTTGGCCCACTCGCTGAGGTTGGCCTTGCCGAGGATCACGGCGCCGGCCGCGCGCAGGCGCGCCACCAATGCCGCGTCCGCGGGAGCGGGCGCGCCGGTCAGAGCCAGCGAGCCGGCGGTCGTGAGCATGCGGTCGCCGGTGTCGATGTTGTCCTTCAGGAGCACCGGGATGCCGCGCAGCGGCCCGCCCCCATTGGAGGCCGCATCGACCTGGCCCGCGATCTCCAGCGCGTCGGGGTTGAGCTCGATGACCGCGCGCAAGGCCGGCCCGCGGGTGTTCATGGCTGCGATGCGTTCCAGATGCATCTCGGCCAGCCGGCGGGCGGTCACCTCGCCGGAGTCGAGGCGGCGGCGCAGCTCGGCGACGGTGACGTCCGCCAGCTCTGGGTGCGGGAGATCGGGCACCCGCTGAGATTACTGTGCGCTCCTCAGCCAGGCCTGACGGCGGAGCCGGGTACTACCGGCCCACCGCCAGGAAAGTCGAGTCAGGCCCCGCGCGTCGTCTCCGGCGGGTGCCCGTCGCCGTCGACCGAGCGCTGGCGCAGCTGCGACTCGAGCGTCGCGCCGTCACCCGGGTAGACGATCACCGGCGTTCCCACTTCCGCCCAGGCGAAGAGTGCCTTCTCAGCGTCGAAAGGCACGTGGACGCAGCCGTGGCTGGCGCCCGAGCCGAGCTGCGATCCGGGCCCGTAGGGCTGGCTCTGCCAGCTCGCGTCGTGCATCCCCTCCCCGGTGTCGGTGAACCAGACCACCATCTGCACCACCGCGTCCGGGTACCAGTAAGGCGACCCTTTCGGCCAGGGCGAGTGCATGGTCCAGGGCGAGTCCTTGCGCAGGACCCGCATCGGTCCGATGTCGGTGGCGAGGTCGGGGACATGGCCGGTGGTGACCGCGGTGGTCAGCAGTCGTTTCCCGTTTTCAAAGGTGGTCAGCTGCTGATCGTGAATGGAGATGGCGATCAGCTTCGCCGGCATCCCCTTGACCAGCAGGTCATGGATCCGGGCGGCGAACAACCGCGTGCCTGCCACCCCCAGCGCCAGCTGCTGGTGGTCTGTGGAGCCGAGCAGCGCTCCATAGCGCTCCAGCCCGGCGTCGGCTCGATCCAGGCCGGCCTCGGCGAGCCAGGTGGCGATCACGGCTTCGTTGCGAGCGGTGATCAGGTTGTTCGCGGCTGCGTCGCGCTCGGAGTCCAGGCTGCTGCCGCCGCCGGCGAGGTCGGCCGCCGTCCGCCTCACCGCCTGATCGTCCTGCGCCTGCTGATCCGCGAGGGCGGCCAGATGGCCGCCGGCCGGTGCCCCGATCAGGTGCTGGTCGACCCGGAAGCCCCCGGCTGCCAGGCCGGCCACCAACAGAACCGCAACCACCATCGAGATGGCGGGCGCCGATCGGGTCCCGCCGTGGGCCGCGCCCTGCCGCTGGACCATCGCCATATCATGAAATATGATACTCGAAGCATCAAATCTTTGGGTAACGCTCGCGTGCTGGGGGAGTGAGGCTGCCTAGCTGGTGACGAATCTCTCAAAGCCCAGATCGGACACGTCCGGGTGGGCTTGAATGGCTTCGAGCAGAGACGGGCCATCGAACTCGCGCACGTCGTATTGACAGATGGCCACCACGGGGAAGCTCTTGACCACGGCGCCCACGAGGCGCTCAAAGACCAACATCTGCTGGACGGTAGCGAAGTTTGCCTTCACACAAGCCATGTCGCCGACGATCCGCACGATCGGCGGACGGGAGCCGTGGGAGAGAGCTGTCCAGATCGAGTCGTTCCAAAACGACAGAGCTTCATCCACCGTCCGGCCTGGTGTGGGTGCCGTGACGAAAAGGCCGAGGCGTCGGGCCTCGGCGAGCTCAACCTTGACGTCTTTCTCGAGAGCCTCGATATAGCGGTCGAGGACCTCTCCGGATGCGATCAGAAAGCACGGCTGGCCAGAGGACAGGCCCTCGCGCAAGAAGGGGATCGCGATGCGCAGCCGCCCGGCCTCATTGGCGAAGTACGTGGCCAGGTGCATCCCCGCCTGGACCAGAACGCCGGACAGGTCCACGGACTCCGAACCCCCACCTCGTAAGGGCTGGTTATCGTCCACCCTCTTTCTCCTCTCCGCACGATACCAGCGCCTAACCATGGCGACGCCGGTAACGGGAGTGGCGGACGGAGAGTTGGCGTGGATGCATCACGGCCTTGGCCAGGAAGAAGCCTTGCCTGTGCCGGTAGCGCGGTGCGAACTCGCCGGCCCAAAGCCGAAAGATCGGTATTGACAGCCGACCGGTTTGGGTCCAACCTCCCACCCAACCAGAGGGCACGAGAAGAGCGGGCTAACGCGCTAACTGCGCGACGGGGGAGGGGAAAAGCATGGGCGGGCATCGATTGGGGATCCTGCTGTCGCTGGGCGCTGGCCTGGCGTTGGCGTTCGCGGCGACACCGGCCGTGACCGTGGCGGCGCCCGGGTCCCATGCCGACGGGGCGTCTCTGAAGCACCGGGTTCACGTGCTATCACTGCCCGCCGCCAGCCACCGGCACGCGGCGGGGATCCCGGCGAAGCCGAACGATCCGCCGGCCGAGGCTGCTCCTACCGGACCAGCGGCCCCGGTGGCCGGCCGAGCCGGCCCGTCGGCTCAGGGGTCCCAGTCCGGCTCGGTCCCGACGCCCGGCGCGGTGACCACCGCCGCGTCGTCAGGACGGAACGATCCGAGCCTGGCCCAGCTGGACGAGTTCACGGCCATCGGCTTCGACAACATCTCGCCGCCCGACACCCAGATGGCGGTGAGCGCCAAAGGCGTGCTCGAGCTGACCAACACCATCGGGCAGGTCTTCCGCTCCAGCAACAACAAGACCTTCAACCTGAGCGACCTCTTCGGGGCCCCCGTCATCCCGATGACGACCCCGCTCTGGGCGGACCCGAAGGTTCTCTACGACAACCTCAGCGGCCGTTTCTTCGCTGACACCTTCATCAACGACATCTGCGACCCGAGGCCACCTCCGACCGGAACCGGCTGCACGACCAACAACGACACCGAGGTCGACGTGGCCGTGAGCGACAGCGACGACCCCTCAGGCGGGTGGACCGTCTACACCGTTGCCACCAACACCAGCAACACACTGCTCGACCAGCCCAAGGTCGGGGTCACCGACGACAAGGTCGTGATGGCCTGGAACGTCAGCGGCTTCGCCGGTCCCTTCCAGGTGGTGGTGATCCAGAAATCCGACATGCTGGCGGCCGCCGCCAGCGCTGCCGACGTCTTCTTGCCGCAGGACACCTCTCACTACAACATCATCCCGGCGCAATCGCTGTCGTCGACCGCCGACGAGTGGGCGCTGAGCACCAGGGGCGGCACCTCCACCCTCACGGTCTTCAAGATCACGGGCACTCCGGCCGGAAACAACGTGAGCATGACCAGCACGGACTTCGGCATCGGCTCGGTCAACCAGCCACCGCTAGCCGAGCAGCCGAACAGCGGCCGCGGCCTCGACACGCGACCGGCGGGCATGCAGTCCGCCGTGTTCCAGAATGGCGTGGTCTGGGCGGCCGGTGAAGACAGCTGCACGCCCCCGGGCGACAGTACGGCGCGCGCCTGCATGCGCTTCGAGCGGGTGCTGATCTCAGGCGGCAGCCCGAGCCTGGACCAGGACGTCGACATCGGGCAGAACGGCTCCCACCTCTTCTACCCGGCGGTCACGATGGACGCCGCCGACAACCTCTGGATCGCCTCCAGCGTGTCGTCGACGAGCGAGTTCCCGGCCGCCGGAGTGACCTTCGTGCCGGCCGGCAAGATCCCCGCGAGCGTGGGCGGGATCGACTATGCGGTCGGGACCCGCGTCTACGACTGCGTGCTCTGCACGAACGCCGGCGACTCGCGAAATCGATGGGGCGACTACTCGGGGGCCGGCCGCAACCCGGCGCACCCGATGGATGTGTACACGGCCGCCGAGTTCGGCGCGATCGGCAATTCGAGCGACAACTGGTCGACCGCCATCGCTCGCTTCACGGTGGAACCTCCGCACGTGGCCTCGCTGAGCCCCAACCACGTCCCCGAACGGTCCACGTGCACCTTCTTCACGACGGTGACCGGTTCTGAGTTCGCAATCAACGCGAGCTCGGTCGCGTTCGGCGGCGCGGCGGCCACCAACTCCGTCACCGACCCGCAGACGCTGACCGCGGTCGTTCCACCCCAGGCCGCGGGCAAGGTGGACGTGACCGTGACCACCGCCGCCGGCACCAGTGCGCTGGTCCCTGCGGACCAGTTCACCTACGACCCCGACACCGTCGCGCCCACAACAACCGCGCTGGCGGCGCCGGCTCCCAACGGGGCCGGCTGGAACTCGACGGATGTCACTGTCAGCCTTTCGGCGGTCGACGAGCCCTGCGGCACCGGCGTCCAGAGCATCACCTACAGCGCCGGCGGCGCGCAGCCGATCCCGCCCACCACCGTGGCCGGCAGCTCCACCTCGGTGGTGATCAGCCAGGAGGGCGTTACGACCGTCAGCTACAACGCCACCGACGTCGCCGGCAACGTCGAATCGACCAAGCAGGTCACGGTGAGAGTGGACAAGACCCCGCCCGTGATCACGATCACCTCTCCCGCCGCCGCCACCTACACGCTCAACCAGGTCGTCGCCGCCGCCTACAGCTGCGCCAACCCGACCTCCGGCGTGGCTTCCTGCGTGGGCACCGTGGCGAACGGCAACCCGATTGACACCTCGACCCTGGGGGTGCACTCCTTTGTGGTGAACTCGGCGGACGTCGCCGGCAACACTTCGTCGGCCACCGTCTCCTACACGGTCGCCTATGGGGTCTGCCTGCTCTACGATCCCACGCTGCCGAAGAAGGCCGGGAGCACGGTCTCGATCAAGCTCGAGCTCTGCGACGCCGGCGGCACCGATCTCTCGTCGGCGGCGACTGCCGTCCACGCGGACCTGATCACGCCGGGTGGCGTGACGCCAGCATCGAATGCCAACCCGGGCAACTTCTTCATGTTCGACCCCACCCTGGGAACCTCGGGCGGCTACATCTACACGCTCAGCACCAAGGGACTCGCGCCCGGCACCTACGACCTTCACTTCAGCGCGGCGGGTGATCCCACCGACCACACGACCCAGTTCATCCTCAAGTGAGATCGGGGGCTCGCCCTCGAGGGCGAGCCCACCCGTTACTCGGCCCCTGCGCCGGCGTTAGCTGGAGTGATGACGATGCGTCTGGCGCTGGCCTTCATGCTGGCGGCGTCAGTGCTTGGCAGCGGCTGCGGCCACAACAGTGGGGTCCCCGGGCTCGATTCGGGAATCGAGGGGGTGGCCACGGCTGGCCCCACCTGCCCGGTCGCAGTGGCCGGGCAATACTGCCCGCCGAAGCCGATCAGCGCGCTGGTCGCGGTCCAGGACGGTTCCGGGCGGGAGGTCACGCGCTTCATCACCGGCGGCGACGGCCGTTTCAGGGTCCCCCTGGCGCCCGGCAGCTACATCCTCGTGCAACCCCCATCGCCGCCGATGCCGCGACTGATGCAGCCGGTGCCGGTGACCGTCACGGCCGGCCGCTACACCTCCATCCAGCTCGACTTCGACACCGGCATCCGATGATCCGGCGCTTGGGCGACGGGAGCTTCTTATACACACCTGGTATGTGTATGATCCGTCAATGGCGATCCGCAAGCAGATCCTGGTCCCAGAGGACGTCGATGCTCGACTGAGGCGCCTGGCGTCTCAACGGGGCCTCTCTCAATCGGCCCTGATCGTGGAGGCCATTCGAGCGCTGCCGGACGCGGATGAGCAACTGTCCCGGACGCTCGCCTTCGCCGGATCGATCAGCGGAGGATCGCCGCGGTTGTCTGAAGAGGTGGACGCCACCTTGTACGGCTCCCCGGCCGGCGAATAAGGGATGCGGGCAGCGCTGCTCGACACCGGGCCCGTCGTGGCCCTGCTGCACGACAAGGACGTCCATCACGAGTCGACCATTGAGGCCATCAAGGGAAGTGTCCGGGGGGGTCGCGCGCTGGCGACCACGTGGGAGGTCGTCGGGGAGGCATTCACTTTGATTCGGATGCGCATCGCACCACGCCGGCAACCGACTCCCGCCATGGCCGTCCTGCAATGGGCCGAGGACGGGGGCGCGATCATCGCGGCGCCCGAAGACGCCGACCAGCGCAGAGCGATCGAGCTCTTGCGCGCGCACGTTGACATCCCGCTCTCCTACGTCGACTCACTGGTTCTGGCCATATGCGAGCGGTTGGGTGTCGAGGAGCTGGTGACCGTTGACGGTCACCTGCGCGCCGTTCACCTCGACCGAACCCTCATCGTGACCATCGTCTGATGCACCATCGGGTCAATATCGATACGCGTGAGCCAGCCACTCTCGATGGCCAGACTCGAGCGCCTGCGCGCGCGTGAGTGCCGGCTGACCTCTGACCGGGCGCTGCGCAGTCTCGACGACGCGGAAAGGTTCCTGACGGAGCGCGGGTTACTGACGCGATTCCCCGACAGCGCGCTGCCGAGCTTGTTCGGCGCCTGCCACGAGGCGCCGGGGCGAGCCGGCGGCCGGGGCTTCGACCTCTGGCCGAAGACGCGCTGGATCTGGTCGTTCCAGCTTGCCCGACGACCCGGGGTGGTCCTCACCAAGCTTCACCGCGGCAAGTCGCTCTACCTGTCGGCCGAGACCGCGGCTGTCCTGGATCCACTGGTGCGGCGGGCGATGGCGGCGGCGAGCGGCGCCGACCTCCGCCTGCTG
>Ga0207646_10007360_pt1 | contig 11213 bp, 10 predicted proteins | sample KBSK5502metaG_FD_184343 | JGI IMG/M metagenome (GOLD analysis project Ga0207646, IMG submission 184343) | Corn, switchgrass and miscanthus rhizosphere microbial communities from Kellogg Biological Station, Michigan, USA - KBS K5-50-2 metaG... | ecosystem: Host-associated > Plants > Roots >...
CCAGCCGGTGCGGCCGAGCAACCACTGTGCCGACGACTCGTACTCGGCGGCGCGTCGCGGTAGGCTTTTCACGGCATGACGATCGTCGACGTCGTCGTCGCCATCCTGATGCTGGCCGGGCTCGTGGGCGCGATCGTGCCGTTCGTGCCCGGCGCGCCGCTGATCTTCGCGGGTGCGCTCCTGCACGCCATCGCCACCGACTTCACGCCGATCGGCGTCGGCCGGCTCGCGATCTTGGCGGCGATCGGCGTGCTGGCGTGGGCGCTCGAGCACGTGGCCGGCGTGGTGGGCGCCCGCAGCGCCGGTGGCAGCCGCGCCGCAGTGATCGGCGCCATGCTCGGCATGGTCGCGGGCGTGATCGTGGCGCCGGTGGGGCTGCTGCTCGGACCGATCGTCGGCGCCATCGCCGGCGAGCTGCTGGCTGGCCGTGCCCCCGGACCGAGCGTGCGCAGCGGCCTCGGCGCGGCCCTGGGCGTGCTCACGGGCGTCGTCGCGCACTTCGCGCTGGCGCTCGTCATGATCGCGCTCTTCGTGTGGTGGGTGTGGCGGGGTTAAGGTGAAAGTGAGGTGTCCATGAGCGTTCGGCCCGACGAGGCGCGCGTGCAGCAGATCGGCCGCGAGCTGTTCGAGCGCGTGGCCCGTGACCGCCAGGCGTTCTACTCGGCGGACCGCTGGACGGCGGCGCTGTTCGCGTGGTCACTGGCCCACGAGGAGGCCAAGCTTCAGCTGTTCCGCTTCGTCGACGTCCTGCCGGCGCTCGATACCGACCGCGACCTCGTCCGCCATCTGCGAGAGTACTTCGAAGGCCGCGACGCCCCGTACGCCACGCTGCTGCACACGGCGCTCGGCATCGCGCGCGTGGCCGGTCGCCTCGGCGATGCGGTGGTCGGCGTCATGCTGCGCGAGACGGTCCGGCGCCTGGCCCGGCGCTTCATCGCGGGCAGCACACCCCAGGAGGCCCGTCGCGCGGCCCTCGACGCGCGGCGCGCCGGCCAGGCGTTCACCCTCGACGTCCTGGGCGAGGCCTGTCTCAGCGACGCCGAGGCCGACGCCTACCAGGCGCGCTACGTCGAGCTGGTCGAAACACTCGGCCGCGAAGCCCCCGGCTGGCCCTCGGCGCCGCGGCTCGACACCGCGCCGTGGGGTCCGCTGCCGCGCGTCAACGTCTCGGTGAAGGTCTCGGCGCTCCATCCCTGGCTCGAGCCCGCCGATCCGGAGGGCTCGGCGGCGGCCGTGAAGCGACGGCTGCGCCCGATCCTTCGCGCGGCGCGGGCGAGCGGCGCGCACATCCACGTCGACATGGAAGACCGCCGGCTGCGCGACCTCACGCTGCGCATCTTTATGGAGCTGGGCGAGGAGGCGGAGTTTCGCCACGAGCGCAACCTCGGGATCGTTCTGCAGGCCTACCTCCGGGACGCCGAGGCCGACGCGCGCCGTCTCATCACCTGGGCGCGCCGCCGCGGCACCCCGGTGAGCGTGCGGCTGGTGAAGGGCGCCTACTGGGACTACGAGACGGCGCACGCGGAGCTCGAGCATTGGCCGGTCCCGGTCTTTCAGACGAAGCCGGAGACCGATGCGTCCTTCGAGCGCCTCACACGTCTGCTGCTGGAGCACGCCGACAGCATCGACCTCGCCGTCGGCAGTCACAACATCCGCTCGATCGCCCATGCGCTGGCCGCGCGCGAGGCGTGTGGGCTGCCTCAAGGTCGGGTGGAGTGCCAGGCGCTGTACGGCATGGCGCAGCCGCTGGTGCGGGCGCTGACCGAGCGCGGCGAGCGCGTCCGGATCTATATGCCCTTCGGCGAGCTGATCCCGGGCATGGCGTATCTCGTGCGCCGCCTGCTGGAGAACACGTCCAACGAATCCTTCCTCCGCCGCGGATTTGCCGAGGGAGAGTCGCCGGCGGCGCTGCTGGCCAATCCCGAAAGCGTGCCGGCGGCGCCCGTCACCGCCGTGCGGCAGGATTTCGACAACGAGCCGTACGCCGACTGGAGCCGCGCCGCCGTGCGTGACGACGTCGCGGCCGCGCTCGCGGCCGTGCGCCCGCGCCTGGGCGCCGACCAGCCGCTCGTCATCGACGGCCGGCGGGTCGAAACCGCCGAGCGAATCGTCTCCGTCAATCCGTCGCGCGCCGGCGAGGTCATCGGGCGCGTGGCCGCCGCCGGCGCGGCCGAGATCGACCAGGCGGTGGCGGCGGCCGCGCGCGCGTTTCCTGCATGGCGCGACGCCGGCGCGGAGGGACGCGCCGAGATCCTGGGACGGGTGGCCGCCGTGCTGCGCGAGCGGCGTCACGAGCTGACGGCCTGGATCGTGTACGAGGCGGGCAAGCCGTGGGCCGAGGCCGACGGCGACGTCGCCGAGGCCATCGACTTCGTCGAGTACTACCGGGCGCGGGCGAGGGAGCTCCAGCGGCCGCTCACGCTGGGCCGGCGCCGCGGCGAGGTCAACCATTACATGCGCGAGCCGCGCGGCGTTGCCGGCGTCATCGCGCCCTGGAACTTCCCGCTCGCGATTCTGACCGGCATGACGTCCGCTGCCCTCGCCACGGGCAACACGGTCGTCATGAAGCCGGCAGAGCAGACGCCGGTGATCGCGGCGCGGCTCATGGACGTGTTCGAGGCCGCGGGAGTACCGCCTGGTGTCGTGAATTACGCGCCCGGCCGCGGCGAGGTGGCCGGCGACCGGCTCGTGCGACACCCCGACGTCGCGCTGATCGCGTTCACCGGCTCGCAAGAAGTCGGGACGCGGATCTACGCGACGGCGGCGGCGACGCCGGGCTCGCGAATGCTCAAGCGCGTGATCGCCGAGATGGGCGGCAAGAACGCGATCATCGTGGACGACGACGCGGACCTCGACGAGGCCGTGCAGGGCATTCTCGTCTCGGCCTTCGGCTACGCCGGGCAGAAGTGCTCGGCGTGCTCGCGCGTGATCGGCGTCGGGCGCGTCTATCCGCGGCTCGTCGAGCGGCTCGCGGAGGCGGCGCGGACGCTGCCGATGGGGCCGGCCGACGCGCCGGGGACCATCGTCGGACCCGTCATCGACGAGGCGTCGCGCGAACGCATCATGTCGTACGTCGATCTCGGCAAGCGGCTGGCGCGGCCCGTGTTGCTGCGCGACCTCGACCCCGCGCTCGAGGCGCTCGGCGGCTTCTACGTCGCGCCGGCGATCTTCGCCGACGTGCCCGTGAGTTGTGCACTCGCCCGCGAGGAGATCTTCGGCCCCGTGCTGTCGTGCCTGCCGGCCGCCACCTTCGATGAGGCGCTCGAGATCGCCACCGGGCTGGACTATGCGCTCACGGGCGGCGTGTTCTCACGCAGCCCGGTACGCCTGGCCCGCGCGCGCGAAGCCTTTCGCGTGGGCAACCTTTATATCAACCGCGCGATCACCGGCGCCCGCGTGGGCCGCCAGCCGTTCGGGGGGCGTCAGATGTCTGGGATCGGCTGGCAGTCGGGCGGGCCGGACTACCTGCTGCAGTTCCTCGAGACGCGCGTGGTCACCGAGAACACGCTGCGCCGTGGGTTCGCCTCGCACGAGCTCGCCTAGCGTCGAGGGGCGCCACGGCTCCGCCGGGGCGTCCCGAGCGTTGGGGGCTTGGGGGCCATTTCGGGGCCCCCATGTTCATGAGTGACTCGTCTCCTCACCGTGCGGAGCGGCCAGATTCGCGAGCCGCGCCGAAGCGCGCGGCTCGGACTAGGCGCGCGCTCGGGTCGGACGAAGCGCAGGGGCCAACCGTCGCGTCACCGTGGTCGGTCTCGCCTGGCGATGGAACAGGGCGCACCAGCGGCGATTGTCTTCGCCGCCGGCCTCACCGCTGCCGGCTGGATAGCTTTCCATCGCGACAACCTCGTCGTCGAGGCCACCCGAGGCTGGAGTGTGCGCAGAGCACCAGCGCACGTCGAGAATCTCCAGACTCGGATCGGTATCGGGCTCGCAGGCGGGACAGTACGGCCGAGCGACGGAGGGTGTATCCCTGACGGGTTCCGTCAATGAATCATGGCGATGATGATCATCGTCGCCATCTCCTATAAATCACCATAGCAAACATTTCTGCTCGAACGTTAGTACGAACTGCGTTCCTATCGATGCAACGGCTTCCCGCCGGTTCGCGTTCCCGGTATCCTCGCGGCCGTGACACCTCGCTGGGGACTCACGGTTCCGCTGAACGGCATCCCGCTCGCGGCGCACGAGGCCGTGTTTCGCGAGGCGGAGGCGCTCGGCTACACCGATTTCTGGTCGGCGGAGTCCGACGTCGATCCGTGGATCGTGCTGGCGCTCGGCGCGGCGTGGACGACGCGCGCCACGCTCGGCACCGCGATCGTCGGCGCCTTCACACGCGGCCCTGGAATCATCGCGATCGGCGCCGCGGCCATGGGCGAGGCCGCGCCTGGGCGCTTCGTGCTCGGCATCGGCTCCGGCAGCAACGTCACCGTCGAGCGCTGGAACGGTGGCCGCTTCGAGCGTCCGCTCACGCGCGTGACCGAGGTGGTGACGGCCGTGCGCCAGGCGCTCGACGGCGAGGCGATGGCCGTGCAGGGGCAGACGCTGCGCGTGTCGGGGTTCAAGCTCGGACGGCCGGCGCCGGCGCGCGTGCCGATTTACGTCGCGGCGCTGCAGGAGCGGATGGTCCGCCAGGCCGTCCGGATCGCGGACGGCGTCATCACCAACTGGCTGTCTGCCGACGACGTCAAGCAGGTCGCCGCCGTCGTCCGCGACGAAGCGCGCCGCGCGGGCAAGGATCCCGAGACCTATCCGATCGTCTGCCGCATCACCGTCTGTCCGACGACGGCGCCGAGCGCGCGTGAGCAGTTTCGCCGGTCCATCACCGCCTACCTGAACGTGCCCGTCTATCGCCGCTTCCACCAGTGGCTCGGCCGCGGCGAAACGCTGGCGGAGATGAACGCCAAATGGGACGCGGGGGACCGCCGCGCCGCGCTTGCCGCCGTGCCGGAGCGCGCGATCGACGAGCTGGCGGTGCTGGGCAGCCCGGAGCACTGCCGCGAGACGCTTCGCCGCTACGTCGCCAACGGCGTGACCGTGCCCGTGCTCAATTTCATGAGCCTCGAGACCGACGCAGCCGCGCGGGCGGAGGAGAGCCGCGCGTTCCTGAAAGCGCTGGCACCGTTGTAGAGTGGAACGATGCGGATCATGGCCCCGCGTCTCGGGGTGGGTGAGCGGGCGCCGCTCTTCGCGCTGCCCTCCATTCAGGGCGCGATGGTCGATCTCGCCGCGTATCGCGGCCAGCTGAACGTCATCGTCTGGTTTTCGCGCGGCTTTACGTGCCCGTTCTGCCTCATGTACATGGACGGCATCCGCGCGGGCTACGAGCGGCTGGCGGGCACGGGCACCGAGGTCATCCAGGTGGCGCCCAACCTGCTCGAGGCCGCGCGCAACTTCTTCGCCGGCTCGACCGCGCCCTTTCCCTTCGTGTGCGATCCCGACAAGCGGCTCTACGCGATGTACGGGCTCGGCGACCGCGGCGCCCTCGACGCCAGCCGCACCGCGGTGGTCAGCTTCTCCCGCGCGCTCGCCCAGGGCGACGGCGGCACGTGGACGCGCGGCGCGTGGCTCGACGTCGTGAATCGAAACTTCGTGCGGCGGCTCCACCACCACGCGATGACGGCGATCGAGCAGGGCGTCTTCGTCGTGGACCGCGAGGGCGTCATCCGCTATGTCTCGATCGTCGGTCCGATCGACCCTGTGCCGGACGGCGCCCAGCTGACCGCGCTGGTGAACGAGCACTGTAGCGCGCAGGCGCAGCCGACGTGAGCCTCGCCGAGCGCCTCACGCGTCTGGGCGAGCTGCTGGTCGCCATGTCGGGCTCGCCGGTGCCGACGCATCTGTTTCAGACGTTGGCCGACGAGGCCGGCGGCGCGCTGCCGAACGACTACGTGGCCGTGTGTCTGTCCGACGCCGAGCAAGGCGGATATCTCGTCCATTCGCTCGCCGCGCTCCCGGATCGCAGCGCGCTAGCTCCGCGCGTGTTCGCGCCGGACGAGGGCGTGCCCGGACGCGCGATACGCACCGGCCAGGCCTGCGTCGTCGACGATCTCGCCCGCGCCGAAGGCGCGGCAGCCGACCTCGAGGGCGCGCTCGCGCGGTCCGGGCTCGGCTCGGCGCTGGTGGTGCCGGTCCGCCGCGGTCTCGAGATGCTCGGCGCGCTGCTGTTCGCGCGGCGCGTGACCGCCGCCTTCACGCAGGACGACATCCACGTCGCGACGCTGATCGCCAGCGGGCTGTCGGCGGCGCTCGAGACCTCGCGCGCCTACCAGGCGCTGGCCGACGAGCGCAGCACACTGGCGGCCGTGCTCGGCAGCACGGCCGACGCGGTGCTCATGGTCAATCCCGACGGCATCGTGCTGCTGGCCAATCCGGCCGTGCAGCCGATGCTCGGCCTCGTGCCCGAGACGCTGCTGGGTCGCCCGCTGCGCGAGGTCGTCGACGACGTCGACATCCACCGGCTCTTCGAGTCAGCGCAGGGGCGTCCCGTCGAGCTGAAGCTCGCCGACGGCCGCACCGCGCAGGCGACGGTGGTGCCGGTCGTCACGCCCTATGGCGAGACGGTCGGCGCCGCGGCGGTGCTGCGCGACATCACGCTGCTCAAGGATCTGCAGCAAATGAAGGACGACTTCGTGCACGCGGTCTCGCACGACCTCAAGAGCCCGATCTCGGCGATCGCCGGCCTCGCCTACCTGCTGCAGCAAGACCACCGCGAGGATGCGCAGTATCAAGGACGCCTGCAGCGCGTGCGCGACACCGCCAGGGCGATGGGTGAGCTGGTCAGCGACCTGCTCGATCTCGGCCGCATCGAGGCGGGCCTGGATCCGGCTACCGAGCGCGACGACCTCGTCCCGCTCATCGAGACTGTCGTGCAGACGCTCGCTCCAGAGGCCGAGGCCAAGCGGATCACGCTCGACACCGCGCTGCCGAAGGACGCGTGGCTGCCGATGGCGGCGGCCCGCCTGCGCCAGGCGCTGCTGAACCTGGTGGGCAACGCCATCAAGTACACGGCTCCCGGTGGCCGCGTGCACGTCGCGCTCGCGCTCGCCGACCCGGGGGACACGGCGACCATCGCCATCCGCGACACCGGCCGGGGCATTCCCGCCGCCGACGTGCCCCACGTCTTCGACAAGTTCTATCGCGTGAAGAGCCACGCCGCGGACGGAACGCCCGGCACGGGTCTCGGCCTGGCCATCGTGAAGAGCATCGTGGACTTGCACCACGGCCGCGTCCGCGTCGAGAGCGTCGAGGGCGCGGGCAGCACGTTCTTCGTGGATCTGCCTATGCAAGGACCGTCGTTTTCTTCCGCTCGATGAGGGCGAAATCGATGGCGGCGCCGAGACCGGGGCCGTCGAAGGCGTGCACGACCCCGCGCGGATCCACCTCGATGTCCTGCGCGAGACCGTACTTCTGCGCCGCGGCGGGCAGCAGCACCTCGAAGAACTCACAGTTGCGGATCGCCATGATCACGTGCAGGTTGGCGACGTTGTTCAGCGAGTTGCCGCCGTGGTGGACCTCGTAGTTCATGTGGAAGGCTTCGGCCAGGTGCGCGGTCTTGACGAGCGCCGTGATCCCGCCCTTCACCGCGACGTCGCCGCGGAGATAATCGGTCGCCTGGTGCGTGAGCCATGGCGCGTACGCGGTGAGGCCGCCGGGCGTGTACTCGGTGGCGAGGATCGGGATCGCGAGATGCTGCTTGAGCTTGACGTAGCTCAGGAGATCGTCGTCGGCCAGCGGGTCCTCGTACCAGTGAAAGCCGAGATCCTCGGCGACCTTTCCGACGCGCAGCGCCTCCGGATACTGGTACGCCCACGTCGAATCCAGCATCACGGTGAACGCATCGCCGACGGCGCGGCGCACGGCGCGGCACACCTCGATGTCGACGCTGGGATCGGTGGGCGGATGGATCTTGTACGCCGTCCAGCCGTCGGCCTTGAACCGCGCCGCTTCCTCCGCGTAGGCCTCCTTCGACGGCAGCACCGCCGACGATGCGTAGGCGGGCACGCTCGTGCGATACGAGCCGAGCAGCTTGTGGATCGGCAGGCCGGCGATCTTGCCCGCGATGTCCCAGAGCGCAATGTCCATGGCGCCGATCGCGCGGTACGTGGTGTTGCGGATCTTCTGCGACATCGCCTGGTAGAGGCGCTCGCGGTCGAGCGGGTCCTGGCCGAGCACCAGCGGCTTGAGATAGTGGATCAGCGACTGCGCGTCCATGTGCGCTCCGCGCATCGCCGAGCCGAGGAACGCGTGCCCCTGCACGCCCTCGTCGGTACCGATGGTCACGAGCGCGAGCTGGCTCGAGCCGCTGAAGCGGCCCGTGTGGCGGCCGTACGTCGTGGCGGGAATCTCGTCCCAGGCGAACAGCGTGAGGCGCACGTCGGTGATCTTCATGGTGGGCCGGATGCTACCATGCGCGCGACACCCACAGGAGGGCCCGATGCCGCAACGACCGTTGCCCACCGAGAAGGAAGTCGTGTCCTGGATCCGCGAGCGCCGCAACTGGGGCCGTTGGGGCAAGGACGATCAGAAGGGCGCGATCAACCTCATCACGCCCGCCAAGCGCGCGGCCGCCGCGCGCCTCGTGAAGAGTGGCCGCAGCGTGTCGCTGAGCCGGCCGTTTCCCAAGGAGCCCGGGCCGAACAACGCGCTGCCGGCGCAGCACTACATGAAGACGGCGGCGCGGGGCAAGGGCGGCTTCTCGGCCGATTTCTACGGCATCTTCTATCACGGCGTCGCCTCCACGCACATCGACGCGCTCTGCCACACGTGGGACGACGAAGCCATGTGGAACGGCCGCGATCCGAAGAAGGAGATCACCTTCGAGGGCGCGCGCTTCGGCTCCATCGAGCACTGGCAGGAGGGGATCATCGTGCGCGGCGTCATGCTGGACGTGCCGCGGCACCGCGGGGTGCCGTGCGTGACGCACGATGCGCCGGTGCACGGCTGGGAGCTCGACGACATCCTGGCCAAGCGCAACCTACGGCTCGAGCCCGGCGACGCGGTATGCGTCTACTCCGGGCGCGAGGCGTGGCAGGCCCAGGACCCCGAGCGCCCGTACAGCCGGCCGTTCGGCCCGGTGGCCACACTGCAACGCCCCGGCTTGCACATCTCCTGCTTGCCCTTCCTGCGCGACCATGACGTGAGCGTGCTCGTCTGGGACATGCTGGATCACCTGCCCATCGGCTACGACGTGCCGTGGGCGGTGCACGCGGCGATCTTCGCCTACGGCGTCGCCCTGCTGGACAACGCGCTGCTCGAGCCGCTGGCCAAGGCGTGCGTCGAGGAAGGGCGCGACGAGTTCATGCTCGTGATCTCGCCCTTGCCCGTGACGGGCGGCACGGGATCGCCGGCGAATCCGCTCGCGGTGTTCTGAGAGCGATGCGCATCGCCACCTGGAACGTGAACTCGCTCAAGGCGCGACTCGACAAAGTCACGTGGTGGCTCGAGCGCGCCAGGCCCGACGTGCTGATGATGCAGGAGACCAAGCTGGCCGACGCCGACGTGCCGACCGACGTCTTTCGCGCGGCCGGCTACGAGATCGCGCATCACGGTGAGGGCCGCTGGAATGGTGTGGCCGTCGCCAGTCGCGTGCCGATCACGGACGTCGTGAGCAATTTCGGGCAGCCGCTGCGTCCGGCCGTGACGCCCGACGTTCCCGACGACGAGCCGCTGTCGGAGGCGCGCATGCTCTCGGTGGTCTGCGGGGGCGTGCGCGTGGTGGCGATCTACGCGCCCAACGGACGCGTGGTCGGCTCGCCGTTCTACGCGGCGAAGCTGGCGTGGTACGAGCGGCTCGCGCGCTGGCTCCACGAAGCGCGCACTCCCAACGAGCCGCTCGTGCTCGGCGGCGACTTCAACGTCGCCCCCACGGACGCGGATGTCTGGGACCCCACCGCCTGCCACGGCGGAACCCACGTCTCGCCGCCGGAGCGCGAGGCGTTCGCCCGGCTCGGCAAATGGGGGCTCATCGACGCGTATCGTCTGCATCACCCGGAGACGGGGCGTTACACCTGGTGGGACTATCGCGCGGGCAACTTCCACAAGAACTTCGGCATGCGCATCGACCACCTGCTCGTCACCGCGCCGGTGCGCGAGCGCGCCGTGGCCGCAGAGATCGACCGCGAGGCGCGCAAGGGCAAGCCGGTGCCGTCGGATCACGCCCCGCTCGTGATCGACCTCGACGCGCCGGGCCACGCATTCGACGCGGGCTGGGAGGGCGCCGACGCGCGGACCGCCGCGCGGCGGGCGCGCTGACTACTTCTTCGTCGCCTTCTCGTCCTTCGCCGTCTGCTGGTCGATGAAGCGAACGGCGGCGATCCGCCCCGCTTCCTGCGCGGCCTTCTCGCTCTGCGACGTGGCGTTGTAGGGGACGAGCTCGGCGTTGTCGTCGCCGGACTTGCCGGGCGGCCACACCTCGACCAGCGCCGACCAGGCCCGGCCCGTCGAGCGGGTGATCACGCGAATCGTCCAGTCTTTGTACTCGGTCTCGAGCGGTCTCATACCGGACAAGGATGATAGCCTATCCGCCATGAGCGACCACCATCACGACCATGGTCACGATCACGACGGAGACCATGAGCACGACGACCGTCCCGGACCGCACGGCGCGCCGCTGACCGACGTTCAGCTGCGCGTGCGCGCCCTCGAGTCGCTACTGGTGGACAAGGGGCTCGTCGACCCCAAGGCGCTCGACGCGCTCATCGACGCCTACGAGACGAAGGTCGGGCCGCGCAACGGCGCGCGCGTCGTCGCGAAGGCGTGGGTGGATCCGGCCTTCAAGCAGCGGCTCCTCTCCGACTCGACCGGCGCCATCGCCGAGCTGGGCTACATCGGCCGTCAGGGCGAGGACATGGTCGTGCTCGAGAACACGCCCAAGGTCCACAACGTCGTCGTGTGCACGCTCTGCTCGTGCTATCCGTGGCCGGTGCTCGGGCTGCCGCCCGTCTGGTACAAGTCCGGCCCGTACCGCGCGCGCACGGTGATCGATCCGCGCGGCGTCCTGCGCGAGTTCGGCGTGCAGCTCTGGGAGGATGTCGAGGTGCGCGTCTGGGACAGCACCGCGGAGCTGCGCTATCTCGTCCTGCCCGAGCGGCCGGCCGGCACCGAGGGAATGACCGAAGACCAGCTCGCCGAGCTGGTGACGCGCGACGCGATGATCGGGGTCGCACAGGTGAAGGCGCCGCGGTGAACGGTATCCACGACCTCGGTGGGATGCA
>Ga0207646_10007363_pt1 | contig 11209 bp, 11 predicted proteins | sample KBSK5502metaG_FD_184343 | JGI IMG/M metagenome (GOLD analysis project Ga0207646, IMG submission 184343) | Corn, switchgrass and miscanthus rhizosphere microbial communities from Kellogg Biological Station, Michigan, USA - KBS K5-50-2 metaG... | ecosystem: Host-associated > Plants > Roots >...
CTTATTGTACTGAATTGAATAATTTGCAGTATTTGGCTCTATTAATGCAAATGTATTCATTAGCGTCTACTTGTAGAATGCAAATTATTCATTGGCCTTATCCTCTACTATTATTACCATTGCAGCCTAAAGGATAAGGCCACATAAATTGGTGGTTGGCTTTCTGCGTTAATAGTTAGATGTCTCAAACAAATAAAGATAGTTTGTTCGAATACATTGATTATTTAGGGTCAAGATTTAGACATTCAGAATAGCTCTTCTGATAATCTCCTATGAGACAAGGACGCGGCAGAGTTGATTTGTATTCTTCGCTTAGTGTATGGACGATATAGGATCTGCTGTAATGAGCACTGACCAGATTTTGCTGGGCTGGTCTAAGACTCACTCAGCTACGTGTATCATACAAATTCTCATAGAATTTCAGAGTTATTTCATATTTTATTTTTCCATAGGACTTGCGGTGATATTACCCGATTCAGTACATGATCCATCGTAGTTCTTCACATTTGGGTAACCAGCTGAATCAAGACAATTAGTATGGCGTATTTGTTATCTGTATGTGCTTGCAATCACATATCAATTCATTGCTGCAAATGGCGTACTCGTCTTGGATATAGCCAGCGGCGCAGCAATTTGCTCAGCATCAGCAACGCGAAATAGGTGAGCCCAGCCACAAGTATCGCACTATAAATGATGCTGTTAGCTAGTAGTGGCCACGATCCTAAGAAGGGATTAAGGATAGACCTTGACAACGAGCTAATGGCGTACGCGGCAATGAATACAACGATAGCCATTTTCCATCGAGGGGGCGCGACTACAGTTTTGAAGTCTGGCAGAGTAAACCACGTCTCCAGACCAGTCGCTGTCTCGTAATACCGAGTAGAGTAATTGTCCGCTTCCTCTATTAGATTGAGGGCTTCTGAATTTTCCCATGCATCTATCGAGGCCTTATCTGCGAAGCGGTTAATAATATACCTGACAGACGAACTATTGCCTCCAGGCGCGAGTATTGTCGTTCCAAGATGGCCTGGAACATTCCTTTCAAGTATCATATAACGCCGAAGCCAGTCATCGTAATCCTTCTCATGACTGGCCTTTATGTTCCTACTGATGACCGTAGTAACTTCCTTTGACGGAGTGCTTGCCATCTCGAGCTCTATTATCCGTTAGAATAAGGAGATATAAATTAAAAAGTCATCCCGAAGGTAACATACACGAATTTATCCGTTGGCAAATGTCTGACAGAATTGACTTGTTCGTTTCTGATCTGTATCGGAAAGCATATTCTTATATCAATCTTCTTCTGATATTCCACCACCCAAATAGCATTAAATCAATAACAACTTTTTTCACTAGTATTAATGATAATCGAAATGGTGATGATAGTGGCTCTCCGTTTAGCAACAACTCAGATACAATCGCAGAAAACCATGATGTAAAGGCAGACATTATATCAGATATTTTCCTAAAGTATCTGATTATCCTTTCGTTTGGTTTTGTTGCGGTTTTGCTACTGGTAATTGGAAAAAAGGAGATGCACCGCTTCCAAAAGCATAAGGCATTTGACCATTCCACCTGTTAATTGATAGCCACTGAAGATATTGGGGACTTTGTTTTAACTGTTCAGTAATGACTTTGATTGCCTGTGACTCACCACTAGCCTTACCGACATTTGCTCTTGCTGTTGCTTGGGCTTGGACAACTGTTTGGTTTGCAACTACTTGTATAGCTCTTAGATTATTTTGTTCAGTCAAATATTTTTGGAACGCTACTACTTTTGATTCTACCTGACTGGCAAAAGCTTGTGAAAATTTAAAGTCAGTTATAAATACTGCCTCGACGACTATATTCCTTGCTGTAAGTGTATTGCTGATAGCCTGGGCTATCACAGCCTTTGCAATAGCTCTCTTTGTTATTAGCTCTTCGGCATTGAATTTTGCAACACTGGCCTTAACTGATTCCTGTATAGTTGGTGCAATTATCCTATCCGGATAGTTAGCACCTAGCTGCTGATAAATGATGTTCGCCTGACTTGGACTAACATGATAGTTCAACGCTATTGTAGTCTGTACCTCTTGCAAATCATTAGATGCGGCTGAAGCAAGGGCTTGGAATTTCAAAGTACGTACTTCCATCTGGATTGCCTGCTCTGCAAAAGGAATGATGAAGTGTATTCCTTCCCCTAATACACGGTTTTCTACTGCACCCACATATAGAACAACTCCTCTATGTCCGGCTTGCACTACAACTACTGATTCAAACATAACAATGACAATAACAACAATCGTTACTACAGCAGCCAAGATTTTTAATTTTGTTTTGTAATCGTGGTGCTCTTGGCATAGTTGTTGGAGTTCTTGGCATTAGTACTGAATATTCAAAAAATTAACCTTATCATATTTGAGGTACAGTTGTCTAAATGTCACCTACTCGAAACTCAAACAAAGGACTATATAACAACACATGATATCGTAATAGAAGGATCAAAATTTTGCTATGGAGGTTATACTATGAATTACAATAAACTAAACCCGCAGGAGGAAAGAGTCATTGTAGATAAAGCCACAGAACCTCCTTTCTCTGGTGAGTATGACAATTTTTATGAAGACGGAACATTTATCTGTCGAAGGTGTAATGCGCCTCTGTTTTCATCGAAAAGCAAGTTTGATGCAGGATGTGGATGGCCAAGTTTTGACGAAAACTTCCCGAATGCAATAAAGCGTATACCCGATCCTGATGGGACAAGAACAGAAATTGAATGTACAAACTGTGGTGCACATTTGGGACACGAATTTCTTGGAGAACATTTGACCAATAAAAACACTCGGGAATGTGTAAATTCATTATCTATACGCTTTTTTCCAAAGGGAAAAGAGTTACCAAAAACGATAATTGAATAACATGACTGAAATCACAACACTCGCCAACGGATGTTTCTGGTGTACGGAAGCAATTTTCAAAAGACTCAAAGGTGTCAAATCAGTTCTACCCGGCTATGCCGGAGGAACAGTAAAAAATCCTTCTTATGACCAAGTATGCACAGGGACAACAGGGCATACTGAGTCAACTCAGATAGAATTTGATCCGAAAGTTATATCTTTTGAAAAACTCCTCGATATTTTCTGGCATACACATAATCCAACCACTCTTAATAGACAAGGTAACGATGTTGGCACACAGTACCGATCTGCAATCTTTTATCATGACGAAAAACAAAAAGAGATTGCTGAGAGAACAAAAAAAGAGCTCGAAAAAGAAGGTGTTTACAAAGATTCTATTGTAACGGAAATTACCCCTTTTAAGAATTTTTACGTTGCAGAGGATTACCACAAGAATTACTATGAACAACATCAAGATGCCCCCTATTGCAGTTTTGTCATTGACCCCAAAATTCACAAACTGCTCCAGCAGTATGGAAATGAGATAAAGGAAGAATATAATTAGCTTTTAAAAGAATTGATCACAACAACAAAAACGAAGAAAAAGAACTAAAAATCGCAGAAAAGTGTCAATATTAACAAAAGCACAGGGCAATACACTCTACACGAACATTGTGATAGCTTGCGGCTGTCAAAAATTATATTTCCGCAGATGGATTCGGTTCTGTCCATAGTTTTTTAGCTCCTTTGTATAATGGAATATCATAATCACGATTTAGTCTAAGATCATTTTGATTTGCATGAAGCGATAACCTTACTTCATTAGGAAAGTACTTTTTTTCTTCATCTAGAATTACGTGTCTATTCGTTATGAAAAATAGTTGCTCCTTTGGATTTGAATAAAAGAATCCTGTCCCGTAATTCCATACTTTACCTATGGTTGGGTCATCGTAGGTTGATATTCTAGCCACTGTGAGAAATAAAGGATCAACAGTTACTGACATGGATTGTTCGGTTTATAATTTCAAGACTATGACGCACATTTTTATTTTACCTTGCTGTCGACCACTGGGACTAGCAGTTTTAGTGGTCATTACTTTGAAGAATAGCAATTATAGTCCGCGGGTAATCTTTAATAAATTATCGCTGCTACCTATTTTTCTAGCAACTAACATGGTGACATCTTTCCGTTTTTAATGCAGTTCCTGTAGTAGACTACGAATGTCCATCATTTTGAAAATCCTTTTCTGGACATTTGACCATTTTTATTGTGTTTGCATTTTTGTCATACTATTCTACATGGTGTGGGCGAACAAGCTGGTCATAGAATCTAACTGATTTGATATTGACAAACTCAGGCATACCATATCTTGATAACTCCCAAATACACTATTCTCTCAAATTTTGACCTTATGTATTTTCAGTAGATATAGGTCCAAATAGTCCGGCCTTGTAATCTGAAAAGGCCTCAGCAATTTGGTTTTCTGTGTTCATGACAAAGGGCCCATGGGCCACTACTGGTTGTCGTAATGGCCGTCCTGTCCACAGCAAGAAGCGCATTGGTTCTTTGGCGGTTACGTTCAGCTGGGTAGGACCAACAATCACATTAGTGTGAGCAAGATGACCGACTTGACCAGCATCCACTGATGTGTCATCTGAGCCGAACTGCCCTTGACCTGAAAGGACATAAACAAAGCCCTCGTTTCCTGCAGGAATTTCTTGAATGAAGGAAGTGTCATCATCCTGACCATGACTGCCATCTAAACGGACATCTAGCATAGTAACTGGTACATGCTTGGAGATTCCTGGCGATCCCTCGATATTGCCAGCTCGTCCAGAGAATACTCTTACCTCTACACCGGACTGCCGCCAGACAGACACTTTATCGCCACGAAGGTCCTGATAAGCGGGTTCAACCATCTTGTCTTCGGCCGGCAGATTCAGCCAAAGTTGCAAGGTGTGGACTGGTTGTTTATGGTGTGCCATCTCGCGGTGCAAGACACCTCGTCCAGCTGTCATCCACTGAACATCTCCCTGTTTTAATACTCCGTGACCTCCATGACTGTCGTGATGTTCTAATTCCCCCTCTAGCACTACCGTGATAGTTTCTATTCCGCGATGAGGATGCCAATCAAAACCATTCGTACTGAACCAGTCCTCTGCCATCAAGAGGAAGGGGTCAGACTCAGACCAGTGTCCTGGTTCCAACACTATATACTTATCATCTGCCTGCATATCTTTACCATAGTGAATTCGATCTGATACTGTCGCGATATGTCTCTCATTATGCTGTAATGATTTTTTATTATTGTCATTGTTATTGTTAATTGGTCTTGTCATAAGATAATAAATGAATAAGAATTATTTAAGATAAGTAGTAATTGCTTGCTAAGTATGTAAGTAATACCACACCAACTCAGTATGAACTTACCGTCGAGACGATTGTTGGTAGACAGTCCACAAATCCGTTCCATGACTCAATTTTTCGGTAAGAATGTCTTTATCTGAGTCTTGGTTACTAGCTTGCCAGAGTATTACTATCTCAGTTGTTTTGCTTGTTGCATTAACCAATGTGCAGTTATACAATTGATACTTAGATTTTGTCGTTGTAACCCTTTCATTTTACGCACATTCTGGTCTGGCTAACGCCCAGAACAAAACTTTAATGCAACCTAAAGGGTTACAAGGTATGGCAACAAACGCTACAAATGTGAATATTGTTCTAGTCCACGGGGCATGGGCTGACGCATCTTCATGGGGTGGAGTAATTCCTATTCTACAGAAGGCTGGGCATAGGGTTATCGCTGTAGAGCTTCCAGAACATTCTCTAGCAGATGATGTCGCTACCGCGAAGCGTGCAATTAACCTAGCTGGCGGACCAACAATCTTAGTAGGACATTCATATGGTGGAGAAGTAATAACTAATGCTGGTTATAATAATCCCAATGTCAAAGGTCTTGTTTACGTTGCTGCCTTTGCCCCAAAAGAGGGTCAGTCTATCGGTGATTTTGTTAACCCTTCAAAGGTTCCACCAGGAGTTTTGATTAATGATGAGGGAGGATTCCTTTACATTAATCCAAATAACTTCCATGATTTCTTTGCTCAAGATGTTGATCCGGCACAAACTAACATAATGGCCGCCGTTCAAAAGCCAATTAATTCATCAATATTTGCTGAAAAATCTGGCCCTCCTGCATGGAAGCAGCTTCCAACATGGTATCAAGTATCTGAGAATGACCATGCAATTCCTCCTGATACACAACGTATGTTCGTAAAGCAGATGAATGCTACTACTATTTCACTTCCTGCTAGCCATGTATCGTATATCTCGCACCCAAATGAGACTGCCCAATTCATCCTAAATGCAACAAAAGGAATCAAGTAGCATAACGTAATGATAATGTTTCATAAGTCAAGTGTCATAGTGTAGACCGCCATCACTCTCCATCTTTTTTCGATATATTCGTATGTTCGTTATTTGTTTCAAATTCCCATGTTTTGAGATTTGTTTGCTAGATTTTCTTGTGCATTGTCTGGGTTAGTAATCCACTCTCAACTGAGAAAAAGGAACAATGTCCTGATATTGTCTATCATACCTGATCTACTGGTGCTATTCACCGGATTATGTTATTTTATTTCACCTAAACATGATTACGTCACCTTTGCATTCTGTTCATTTATCCATAACGTCTCGAATCCTTTAAGAGGGGATTGCTTGAAGTTTTGAATTATTTCTTTTTCAACATTAGTTATCAAGATATATCTTCAGATAACAGCCGTCGCGGCAGCTGGGTTCCAATCAGTTGTGAAACTTTCTGATGCGAATGTGTGTTCTAATGCCTTTATGATCTTTCGGAATGATTTCAATTGAACGTGGAAATTAAGACTGCTCAATAACTATACAGGCTCCTAGTTCCTTTTTGTTACTTTTTTCCTCTTTCCATTCATTTGTACGTCAAATCTTATTCCTGCTGTATCAATATGTTCTGGCTTCTTAACTACACGCTAGTATAACTATACTTCGAGGTATTAAGTTAATAGAAGAGGTTGAAGAACTGCCTTCCTTGACCATAAAAACCAAATGGAAAGCCATATAAACTTTAGATTCAAAAATAAAGTGGTCTGGTAATTGAGCGAGGATTTTGTTAAGGTTGCTGATACAAAGGATATTCCATCTTCACAGATGAAAGCAGTTGAAGTCTCTGGTGAAAAGATTTGCCTTGCTAATGTTGGAGGAAAATACTACGCCATTGGCAATGTTTGCACCCATGTTGGTGGTCCGCTAGCAGAGGGCACGCTTGACGGCTACGAAATTGAATGTCCCTGGCATGGTTCCAAATTTGATGTAAGGACGGGAGAGGTGGCAAGGGGCCCGGCAAGGAGACCAGAACCGATCTATGAACTAAAAGTAGACGGCAATAATATACTAATTAGGAAACCAAAGTGAGATACAAATATGACTACCACTAGTGGTATGGCATTGAATAACCGAAGTTGTAGTCAATATTGAACAATGATAAAGAATATCTTCTTTGAATGATATTGTCTATTCTAAGCGAAGCCTGCAGAGAGTGGGAGGGTAGTAATTAGCTAACTTATACAACAGATGGTAGGAATCAAATAAATTTTTTAAGAATTGATATTTAAATGCAATAAGGTCGACTAAATTAGTGTGTTACAGAATCTAGATAGCTTCCTGGAGGAGAACAAAAAGGATATCTTCACCTTTATTGAAAACAGTTATAGGTCCATTAATTTAGACTACGATGGCAATATCTTTGAGAAGTTGCTTCGGCACATGGTTACAAGTTTTCCTGTTTGTCATTGTAATCCGCCACAACCGACACATGCAGAATTTGACAAAGTTCATTATGAATTTGCAGTCACCATCCTTGAAGTATTTTGATGTGGCTGTCTTCCCCAAATGAAAGAGAACAGACAAGCGTATCATCCTGGCGCCATCGACACTTTCAGATAGAATCCCAATGGACGGATTTAACCTCTTGGGACAACCTTCCCCTAACAAAATCTTAACTCCAAAAGAACTCGCTAATGCACGTTCGGTGGAGGTGAATTATAAAAGTATAATAGAAGATTGGAATGTTTACCGACTAGAAGTAGGCGCTAAACTTAAAACTAAATTGGTTATAGCTTCAGTAAAGAGATTAATAGAATTATACGATACACATGGAATGCCGTGTGTACATAACGTGCGTAACGTAACGCAGCAGTTACGAACTTAGAACCGAATAAGAAACCTTAAGCCCAGCCTTTGCCTGATCTTAAGTCTGGGGGTTTCTGTAATCTTCTAACGGAGTTATGAAATGAGTAGAAAATCAATATTCATTTATCCAGAGGAAATAGAATTAATTTTAGCCGCGACCACAGGAGTCACAAACATGGTTCTCGACCAGACGCTAACGGCAATTGTGCTACTCATTAGCACAAGCACTTGAAATACTTAATGTATGAATCGTCTTTAGGTAAACCCACGAGACCAGCGTCTATCTACTAATATTCTAAAATCACGGCTATTTCCTTTTGGATTATCATATATCCTCCTAATACTTGTTGTCAATAACATGCTCACCTTCAAAGTAAATTCCTTTATAATGCATAAAAGGTTTATCAAATGTATGCATTGTTGTATGGGCGACCATTTGTTAGTCTAATTTGACCTATGTGGATTTAGTTGGTTGTATATTATTGCGAGTTATTTATAGTAGACTGGCGATTGATCTGCGCCATGGATCAAGATAGGTGAATTACGACCGAGCTATTATAAATAGATTTGAATAAAATATATCCATGTCGTTTGCCTCAGACTCATTCGAAAAGAATGATATTATAATTATTGGTGGAGCATCTCCAGGCTTATCCGCTGCCTTATATGCTAGTCGACAGGGTCTAAAGACAATCTTGATAACAAAAGATATCGGTGGACAGGCACTTCTAACAAATAACATACAAAATTATCCTGCTTTTGAACATATTGGTGGATTTGAACTTATGAGTAAACTTGAGAGACAGGCTAGGGTTTTTGGAACTGAATTCATATATGAAGAGGTTACTTATATAGTAGAAAACTGCATTCGACAATCTTGTAGACATGCAACCTCACGAGTTGATATGTCATGTCCAGCATGGAGATGTTCGTAAAGAAAAGGACTAGAATTGGAATTCTCTCACCCTTAAATACCAAGATTCTGTGAATATGCCTGTCGAATAATATTGAAAGCAGATAAAACAGCCAATGGAAGGACGAAAGTTACAAATTCTTCGGCTACTGGAAGTGCCACTACTACTAACGCTACTTCAATAGGATATTGGGCTGCTCAAGAACAGTATTCGATGCATGATTTGCTAAAATTTGTAGTACAAGCTGAAAAAGGCGGTTTTAATAGTACAATGACTAGCGACCATTTTCATCCTTGGTGGCATGATAACGGATACGGAAATTTTACATGGGCTTGGATCTCTGCAGCAGCTGAGCGAACTAAGAAAATGAAATTTGTGACAGGCGTGACAGCACCAATATATAGATATCATCCGGCCATTGTAGCACAAGCCTTTGCTTCACTTGACGTGTTATATCCTGGACGTATAGGTCTTGGACTAGGAACAGGAGAAGCCATGAACGAAGTTCCTCTAGGCTACGACTGGCCAAAGTCCTCTAAAGTGAGATTGACCAGGACAGTAGAAACAATTCAGATTATAAGAAAGCTGTGGAATCAAGAAAGGAAAAGCAAACGATACTATCGTGACAAAAGGAACAGGAATAGTAATGATTATGATAATAGTTCTAGGTATAGGAATGCAGCAGAAGAAGGTTTTATAGACTTTAATGGCGAGTACTTTCTCATTAGACAAGCCAAACTTTATACTCCACCTGTTTCAAAACACATTCCCATTTACTTGGCTGTTACTGGTCCACAATCAGTTAAAGCTGCAGCGAAATTCGCCGATGGATTCATTACTTTTTTAAAACCAAGTGAATCAAGTGGTGTACTTGATACAATAAATGCTAGCACAATAATGGAGGATAGAGACCCTAGTTCATTCGAGAAAATGGCAGAATATAAGTTATCATTCTCAGAAGATTACGATAAAGCGTTTGAATCTACAAAATTTTGGCGAGCCACTCTTATAAAAAATATATTTAGTTCTAATGTAAGTGATCCTAGACAACTACAGAAGAAAGCAGAAAGACAGGTCACTGATGAACAGCTAAAGCAATCTATAGATATTATTACATCAGTTGAGGATTGCATGAAACGGATAGAGGAATATTTCAAGTCTGGTTTTACGAAAGTCTACATACACAGTACAAGTCCTGATGAAACATATTTTGTTCGATCCTTTAGCAAAAAAGTATTGCCATACTTTAGCGAAAGATAGACGGATGAAGATATTGAAATGAATATAATAGAAATTGGTTTAGATTTCCTATAATAAATTCTTAGTGTCATAATAATTAGGAGTTGAATGAAGAGCAGGAAGGTGAAACTGGTGAGACAACTTGAACAGAAATGAAATTTTCTGAATCCAGCAACTTATGATCTACTGCTAAACGGTTCTCCACAATCTAACCTAGAGGTTTGTAAGCAGTTAGACAAGAAATGATTGCAAACTAATAAACTTTCATTAAAAACACCATTTTACAAAATAGAGCTGAGACTGCTAACTCTCTCTATTTCAAATTATTGACTTTCGGAGATGAGATCCCGGTACATAAACGCATTAATATTAAATTGATACAGGATATCTTCGTGGTCTTATGACCGGTATTCTTAATTTTATTCCGTTCTTTCTGAGGCATCCTTTATGGACAATTACTAATACCAAGGTCATCTTTCGCTACTATTTCTGGCAGAAGAGGACTGGACAGATATAGTAATACAAGGGTAGTCAACGGCAATGAGTGAAATCTGGATTAAATAAATACAAAAAAGGTAGTAGTGGTGTTGATAATGATTGTCTACAAACAAATTATTACTTTACTGTAACCACTCCTGCCATCCAAGGGTGGATCTCACAGAGGTAACTATAAGTTCCAGCTTTTTGAAACGTTACGGTAAATGTGTTTGAGGAGTTAGGATATAGTGTAGTAGGTTTAGGAAGTAACCAGCCAGAATTTACATATTGTTCATTTCCGGTAATAGTAAAAGTTCCGTTAGGACCTAATACCTTTGCATGACCGTTCGAGTCTATTAATGTAGGATAATAACTCCGTACATTGCTGACAATTATTGTATTTATTCCATTTTTACCAGGCATCATGTTTGGTTGACTATTAGCCCCAGGAGGCAATGGCATGAACTGTGTTGAGC
>Ga0207646_10007366_pt1 | contig 11202 bp, 16 predicted proteins | sample KBSK5502metaG_FD_184343 | JGI IMG/M metagenome (GOLD analysis project Ga0207646, IMG submission 184343) | Corn, switchgrass and miscanthus rhizosphere microbial communities from Kellogg Biological Station, Michigan, USA - KBS K5-50-2 metaG... | ecosystem: Host-associated > Plants > Roots >...
TACCAGCTCGGCGTCTTCACGGGCGACGGGCGCACGGATCAGTCTCGTTCGGACACGACGGCGGCGGGCCGCCTCGAGGTGACCGTCGTGAAGGGGTTCGACCTCGGCGTGTCCGCATCCCAGGCGAAGGTCAGCGCGGACGCGCTGGAGGTGGCGGATCCCTCGGCGCGGGGCGTGTCGTTCCACGCCCCCTCGGGGTTCCGCGTCTACGAGCGGCACTTCGTGGACGGGACGCGGCGCCGGCTGGGCGGCGACGCGCGCTTCCGGCATGGCCCCATCGGCCTGCGCGCCGAATTCCTCCAGATGACGTCCGAGCGCAAGGGCCAGGGCTCCGTATTCGACGACCTGCCCTCGGAGGTGGCGCGCGGGTGGTCCGCTTCCGCGACCTGGCTGGTGACGGGCGACAAGAAGGCGCGCACCATCAGACCCGACCACCCACTCAACCACGGAGGGATCGGGGCGGTCGAGCTGGGAGTGCGGTACGACGCGCTGAAGGTCGACGACGACGGCCCCCAGACCGGTTTCGAAGGAGCGGGCGCCCGCGCGCGCAACATCCGTCCCGTCGGCGGAAAGACCCTGACCGGCGGCCTCTCGTGGTGGCCTCTCGAGTTCGTTCGCCTGTACGGGAACGCCGTGGTCGAGCGCTACGACGACCCGCTGCTGGCCCCGGTTCCCGGCCGCAAGGGGAACTACGTGACGCTGCTGGGCCGGCTGCAGCTCTCGATGCCGTGAAGGTGAGGAGAAAGCGCATGCGCTCGAGATCGCTGCCTTACGGCGCCGTCCCGGCCCTCGTGATGGCGCTGGCCGCAGCGCCGTCCGCGCGCGCGGCCGATCCGATCTTCAGTGCGGGCGTGCTGCACGAGTTCAGGATCGTCATGGATCCCGCGGACTGGAAGTCGCTGCGCGAGAACTTCCGTTCGAACACGTACTACGCGGCGAACATCTCCGTCGACGGCGAGGTCCTACAGCAGGTCGGGATCCGATCGCGGGGCAAGGGCTCGCGCAGCGCGGACAAGCCCGGCCTCCTCGTCGACACCAACAAGTACGTTTCCAACCAGGAGTTCCACGGCCTCAAGAAGCTCGTGCTCGACAACGTCGTCCAGGACGCCTCGTTCCTCCACGAGCCGCTGGCCTACCAGGTGTTCGAGGCCATGGGCATCGCTTCTCCCGCCATCTCCTACACGCGCCTCACCGTCAACGACGAGTTCTGGGGCGTGTACTGGCTGATCGAGAACATCGACAAGAACTTCCTGGCCGCGCGCATGGGCGACAAGGAGGGCAACCTCTTCAAGTACGAGTACGTCGAGAACTACACGTTCACGGACAAGGGATCCGATCCCAACTCGTACCTCGGCATCTTCAAGCCCGAGACGCACGCGGACAAGCCGGACGCGGCCGCCCTCATGCAGTTCGTCTCCGCGGTCAACGGCGCGGCGGACGGAGCGGCGACGGTGGCCGCCGCCGCCCCCTTCATCGACGTGGACAAGTTCATCACCTACGTCGCGGTCGAGAACGCCATCGCGGAGCAGGACGGCTGGGTGGGCCTCGAGGGCATGAACAACTTCTACCTCTACCAGTTCACGGGCCAGACCAAGTTCGTGGTGATCCCCTGGGACCAGGACACGAGCTTCGTCAGCGGGAGCTGGCCCGTGCTCCAGCGCCTGGACACGAACGTGCTCACGCGCAAGCTCCTGGCCGATCCGGCCAAGAAGCAGTTCTACCTGGCCCAGGTCAAGGCGGCGGCGGCGGCGGCGGTGAACTCCGGCTTCCTGCTGCCGAAGCTGGAGGCGTTCTACGGCGTCATGCGCAATGCCGTCCTGGCGGATACGAAGAAGCCGTGGACGAACGACCAGTTCGAGCTGGGCGTGCAGGGCATGCGCGGCGTCATCGCGGCGCGGCAGCCCGACATCCAGGCCCAGATCCCGTAGCCGGACCTAGTACTACTGTGTCATAAAATGACCTGAGCAGGCCGTCGCAACAGCGACGATACTGCTCATGGTGAAGAGAGTCAGCAGCCCCGAAGGCCGATTCGAGGACTACCTGGAGCGCGTGGCCGCCGTGCTCGGGCACTCGGACCGCCGCGAGCCGTTGCGTGCGTATCTGGTGGGCCTCTGTCTGCCCGGAGAGCGAAAGAGCATCGAGCCGATGGCCGCCCGTGTCGACCCGCGGCACGTGCGGGCCCGCCATCAGTCGTTGCATCACTTCGTTTCCAATGCCCCGTGGGATGACGAGGCGGTCTTGAGGGTAGCGCGTGACTACGTATTGGAGCAGATGGAGCGTCATGGCGCAGTGGCGGCCTGGATAGTGGACGACACAGGAATTCCGAAGAAAGGGCGGCATTCGGTCGGAGTGACGCGCCAATACTGCGGCGTGCTCGGTAAGCAGGACAACTGCCAGGTCGCGGTCACGGTGACGCTGGCCAACGAAGCAGTGAGCGCTCCCGCCGCTTATCGTCTCTACGTTCCTGAGTCCTGGGCCAACGATCGCCGTCGCCGGAGGGAGGCGGGAATTCCGGAGGAGGTGACGTTCCAGACGAAGTGGCAGATCGCACACGAGCGCATCGCCCATCTACGCGAGGAAGGACTGCCTCTCGCCCCGGTGGTCGCGGATGCGGGATACGGAGTGGTGACGGCCTTCCGTGATGCGCTCACCGCCTGGGGCATTCCGTACGTGGTGGGAATCACGAGTGAGACGACGGTATGGCCACCGGGCACGGAGCCGTTGCGACCTCGCGCCTATCGCGGCCTCGGGCGCCCCCCGAAGCTCTTGCGACGGAGCAAGAGCCGACGTCCGGTGTCCATCGCGGCTCTTGCCGAATCTTTGCCGGCCTCTGCCTGGCAAAGCGTCACTTGGCGGCAAGGTAGTCGCGGGGCAATGCGGTCTCGATTTGCTTTCTTGAGGCTACGACCCGCCCATCGAGACGAGCTGCGCGCTCATCCGCGAGAGGTAGAGTGGCTGATCATTGAATGGCCGCGCGCAGAGTCAGGCCCGACCAAGTGCTGGCTGTCCACGCTTCCCGCCGACACGCCCCGCGATCAACTCATCCGACTCGCGAAACTCCGCTGGCGCATCGAGCGCGACTACGAAGAACTCAAGCAGGAAATTGGGATTGACCATTTCGAAGGTCGCGGCTGGCGGGGCTTTCACCATCATGGGGTCCTATGCGTAGCCGCCTACGCCTTCTTGGCTGCCGAGCGCGCTCGGCTTTCCCCCCCTGAGCCTCTCTCCTTCCTGCGCTCCACTCCCATACCCAGAGGTTTCAAGGCGCGGGGCTCTCCCGATTCGAGCCGAACGGCACCTCCCCGAGTCCATCGCCACCATGCGAGCAGTGCGCATCCGAGCGGCGCTGCGGCGCCTACCTTGCGTCTGGTGCGGAAACGAACCACGGATCAGATAACATTTGTGACACAGTAGTACTAGAGAGGCAGGACGAGGGGCATGGACGGGCCAGTGTCGCGAAATGTTCTCGGAGCGGTGCTGGCTGGCCTTGTCGCGGCATCTTGTGGCCCACCGGCGCTGGTAATCAAAGACCAGATGACTGTTGATCATCCAGGCTGTGAGCTGAAGGAGACCACGGACTGGAAATCAGATCCCTCAACCCTGTACGTCAGCGTGAAGTTCCAATGCCCCCAGCAGCTGTCGGCGGTCGAGACCTGGATGTACCAAGAGCAGGATGGCCCGTGGAAGCGATTGCGTGCTGACGTGGATCCGCGCACTGGGCCGGCGCGCTCTGGCTCCAATCCCTGAACAATGCCGCACCGGGCCGTGGAACAACGATCTGACGAAGCCCGCGAGCGCTAGAATGGCGCGGTCTTCTTATCTCGGTGGTAGACGACGCTTTGGTCAACAGCGGTGGAGCGGTGAAAGAGACTCTGGCCAAGCCGGAGACGCCGTGGGAAGGCTTTCACGCCATCGCATACACGCTGGACGAAAAGAAGGTGTTGAGTCTGCCCCTGACGCTGGTCACGGGCGCGCAAGAAGGTCAAAGGGAGGCGGTGGCCATCAACCTCGCTCTGGCCTTGGGCTACCTTTGGGGCCAGCAGATCCGCGAGGTCAACCCACGGCATCTCGAGTTTAACCAGGTTGCTGGTGAGCCGGTCTTTTGCGGAACGAAGGTTACTACCGAGACAAGTGACTTTGTCTTCGGCGGTGCCGAGTTCAACCGCCAGATGCTCGACACGCTGCTCCACCTCCAACAGGGGGGCGCCTTCTCTGACGGATGCGGAGTGGACGCCTTGAAGGCTACTTGGTTCTGGTACGAGACCGAGCACCGACGGAACGACTCTCGCCACCACCACGCCTTTTTCGTGGTCCACAACGACAAGCTCATTCGAGAACGTGTGTTGATCCTGGACGCCCACGATGGCAGCTTGGTTCGTTCTATCTTCCAGCCCCCGGACGCTTCCGAGCCCGCTTTGTATGAGGCAGATTGGCTGGGGGCGGGCAGACGGTTCTGGTACAGGAAGTTCTACCAAGAGACGCGGACGGGCCAACTCATGGTCCTCCGTCCAGACGAGCCACAACTGCACTACTACCCGGAGGGTCGCTGGCACCCAGACGTGGCTTTTGGCCTTCTCCAGGAGCGCCTCCTGTGGTTGATGGCGCTTCTGGCCTTGTGTGCTGTCCTTCTCTTCTGGAGATGAGACGAAGGGCGTCGTCTAACAAGGCGCTGAAGCTGCGGCCCGGAGAGCCGAAGCCGCTCTCAGCTTAGCGCCGGTGTTAGGCGTCCTTAAGGCGGGGTCGGGGCGCGGGTGATGCGAGTTGGACTCGATACGTCTGCCATCAACTGGTTCGCGGACAACCCTGGATCAGCAACGACCTTCCTGGCGCGCCGCGGTGCTGGCGAGTTCACTGTCGTAGTTACGCCCGAGGTTGCAGAGGAGATCCGCAAGACGCCTGACGAGGAGCGCCGGGCACTGCTCAAGGCCGCCCTATCACAATACTTTCCGCTCGCGACGACCCATTTGGGCCGAGCCGGTAGCGCGGTGGCTGGTCTCACCATCGCCGCAACACGGCAAAGCGAGGCTCAGTTCGATGCCTTGGCTCGCGTTCGAGACGGGTGGGACCGAACGCACCTCATCAATGCCGCCCGTCACTCCTGCGATGTCTTTCTGACGCGAGACAAGGAGCTGTACTTGAAGAGACGGGATGAAATCCAAGCCATAATCGGCCAGATACGGATCGAGCACCCGCAGGAGTTCGTCGCGGGCCTGCGGATGAGGACGCCTAACAAAGCGCTGAAGCTGACGCACCGGCTCGATCGCCGCCTCGCAGCTTAGCGCCCTGTTCGCCGTCCTAAAGCAGGATCGTAAGATCGAGCATGGGAACGCACTTCACGAAGCGACCGCGCCCTACGCCCGACGACTTGGCGCGCGAACGACGCGCCGGGCTCTCCATCCATCGGCCAGCGGACCACGCGGTTACACTTGAGGAGCGGTTGCGGGATACCGGTGCGGCTCACGAGCGCGTCCGCGATCTCCTCAAGACTCACTTCTCTGGAAATGTTTCTCTCGACCTCACAATTCTGCGCGGCCACCTTGTCCTGGAGCTGGTCCTTAACCACGCGATTCGATTCCTGACACCTGTCCAGGGAGACCCTGAGCGGCTTCGTCTGATCTTTCCGCAGAAGCTCGAACTCCTGCATCTGTTGGGCGCCCCGTCAGACGCAGCCATGTTCGTGACTCTCGAGCTCTGGAATCAGCTTCGGAACCAACTTGCTCACCGCTTCACCTACGATAGGGGCCTCGTCGATCGGATCATCGACGTGAACTCCGAAGTGCCGCAAGGGGACCTAAGCGATAGCAAGCGCGCGCGCCGCCTTCGGAGCATTGGAGGGTTCTACGCCGGGGCCATCCTTGGAGGAGTGGAGGGCATATCCGTCGCGCGCGCCGCTCCGGATCCGGGCAGCGCCCCTGTTGGGCGGCTAACAAGGGGTTGAAGCTGACGAAGCCCGAGTGAACCGATGAGGGCTTCGCACCTTAACCCGTGTTGGGCAGACCTCTGAGCGATACGCGACTCGATGCGCGATTACGTTGAGGAGCTCGGCAACCCGCACGCGATCGCGCTCCGTGAGTCGACTTGCGAGACGCTGGCAGAAGGGCTTGCGGCAACCGGCAACGTCCTTTGGGCGTTTGGCTTGGTCGAACATCCCCGCCGCGCTGTCGCCGTCGCGATTCAAATGGCCGGGGAGACCGCCCGCGGAGCTGTGTCACTACTGCGCGATGGAAACAGGTACGGTGCAGCCGCGCTGATACGTCAGCTGGTGGAGATCGAGTACCTCTTGTGCCTCTTCTCGTCGGATGAAGGCGAACCATTGCGATGGTCGTCAGCGAACGAGGATGCGGTGCGCAACGAGTATCGCCCTGCACGGATGCGCGAGCGCTGCGGTGACCGTTTTCGTGCGAGCGAGTACTCGATCCACTGTCGCGTGGGTGGTCATCCGAGGTTCGCGGGAGGCTACCTCCTACCTGAACACCTGAGCACAACACCACTCTCGAACTCACTCATCTTTGCGGCGGGATGGGTCGATCTCGGGCAGCACCTGGTGGCCGCCTGGCGATGGGTCGAGGCCATCCTGCACACGTACGGTCTTATGGATGTCGTGTTGGCGCGTAGCTCTTTGGGTAGGGCGGCTGAGGCAATCGCCCGCTGGCATGAAGGCGATGCGTGCGCTCGCCGTCTCACTGAGACGGAGGCGTTGTCGCTGGCTCAGCTACCGCCAGACGATGAGGTCACTCACTGAATGTGCGGGCTACCCATCATTGCAGCGGACGAGCCACGGCCAGGATGGACGCTCGCCGCTGATCACAGGTTTGGCCGACGCAGTCGGTATGCGCGTGGGGCCGAGGTCCCCGGTGCGCTCGTCAGCCGTAGAATGGGCCGTATGGCTCCTCCAACGAAGCGCGATCGCATCCTTGAGGCCCTGCAGGACCTGCCGGCCGACGCGACGGTGGATGACGCGATAGAGCGTTTGGTCTTCCTCGCGAAGATTGACGCAGGGCTGGCCGAGCTCGATGAGGGCAAGGGCATTCCGCATGAAGAGGTTAAGCAGCGGCTCGGGATGTGACATCGGTCGTTTGGTCACCCCAGGCCCTGCTCGACGTCCAATCCGTCCGGGATTACATCGCCCACGACTCGCCTCGGTACGCCGACTTGGTGGTGCACCGCCTCGTTGCGGCAGTGGAGAGGCTGGAGGCGTTTCCACATTCGGGACGGGTCGTGCCGGGGCGGAACGACGAAGCCATTCGCGAGGTCATCGTCCGACCGTATCGGATCGTGTACCGGTTACGTCCTGGCCTCGCCGAGATCGTGACGGTATTCAGGGCCTCGCGTCTCTTTCCGGAAACTACGTGATCGAAGGCGCGGCCGAACAAACACTTGCAGCGGACGAAGCCGCACCAAGCGACGGAGCAGCGCCGCTGAACTGTGTGTTCGACGCCTCATGACAGAAACCAGAGCGGTGTCCACTGGCCAGGAAACCGCGACCGCCCCGAGGCGTTTCGAGGAAGCGATCCGGCTCCTGGGTGTTTGGTTGACACAGGGACGCTGGGCTCCGGAAGTTCAATGGCCGGCACCGGAGGATCTCAGCGTCCGCGGCACGAGTGTGATTCTGCGGCAGCCTGTCAGTCCAAGTGGGATTGACCAACAGCGCGCTCGCTATCGCCGTGGACTCGGGAGTGAGGCAAGGATCGTGTTGGCAGTTGTCGCGAGGTCGTTTGGAGCGACCTTCGGCGTCGTTGACCTGCGCGAGCCTGCGCACAGAAATGGGCGCCCGACAGTTGAGTTCGAGCTTTGGGAGTTTCCTCTTCGACTCATGACCGCCCGCCACCGGACGGGATGGTGGCGACTACAGAACGCGGCGCGTCACCCTCACATGGCGCGACTGCTGGAGGAGTATGGAAAGCTGTAATTCAAAGCAGCGCGCGGAACGGCCGTGGAGCACCAGGGACTGAAGCCCGACAAACCGTTAGAGCTGAGCCCAAGCGATGCAGCTTCGCCGCTGAACGCCGCGTTCTGCGGACACTCCTGTCCGACGGGGACTGCCGGCGGTGGCTGAATGAAGCGACCGGAGATTGACTTCCTGGTCCAGTACGACGATGAGTCGATCCTGGCGGAGCTTCGTCGCATCGCCGCGGTAGGGCATTCACACACCGTTACGAAAGCCGACATCAAACGCGCGGGGCGAGTCAGTCACTCGGCCGTAGTTAGACGGTTCGGGTCACTTCGCCATGCCTTGGACCGAGCCGGCTTGAAGCGTGCGTTTCACTAAGGCTACGCGCGAAGAACTCCTGGCGATCATCATTCAGTTGTGGCAGCAGGTCCTCGAGAAAGAAGGTCAGACGCCGCGAAAGGACGACCTGAGAGCATACGGTTACTCGCTATCTGATGACACGATCAGCAGGCGCTTCGGCAGTTGGCGGAAGGCGCTCGTCCGTGCGCTTGAATCGATCACCGAGGACTCGCTATCCGAGGATCCGCCTGCAGCAGTGCCGAACGTGCAGCGGACACGCGTCGCGCTTTCCCTTCGGAAACGTTTTTTCGTGCTAAAGCGCGACCAGTTTGCGTGCGTGCGGTGGGGTGTCAGCGGCGCTGGAGTACGCCTTGAGGTTCATCACCGCTTTCCGTTTGCGAAAGGCGGAAGCGATCATCTGTCGAATCTCGAAACCCTCTGCTATGAATGTAATCGTGGCCAACGCGACACCGTCGTGTAGGAGAGCGCGTGCCGCAGAAACAATGCAGCTAACGTAACCGGCGCGACCGATGGAGCTTCGCAACTGAACGCAGGGTGCTCTTCAGACGCACGGGATGAATGACGAACTCGAACCGATCGCCGTCGGCCGGCGGCCTCAGCGCATATCGCGCTGCCAACCGCGGTCGCTTTTCTGAAGCCAACCGGCTGCTGTCGGCCCGTCACCGGGACAGCCGCGCGTCCTCCACTGCGAGCATCCGCCGCTCCAACCGGCAGATCGTGGCCGTCCTGCCCAGCATTCTGAGTCCGACTAGACGTGCCGACTTGGAAGCGCTGAGACGGACAATGGTCGAGTTCGAAGACGCACACCTCCTGTGGAAGGGTAGTACCCAAGGCGGGACCATCACAGCAATTGACGTGCTTCAGGAGGTAACTCGCGGTGCGCGGGCCACCGTTACAGTGCCACTTCGGCTCGCTGACTCGTGGGAGATTGACGTGATCGAGGTCGAAGTGCCGGAGAACAACGAGATACAGGAGCTGACGAAGTCCGCGCGGGCAAGACACCGCGGCCTTCGCAGCTGATCTCGGGTCTGGGCAGACCTCCGAGCATGTAGAGGAGCGATGCGACGGCAGGACATCCTTGATCTAATCCGCCGCACAGCCGAGGCCAACGGCGGCGTTCCGCTCGGCACGGACCGCCTGGCTCAGCTCGGCGTCCCGCCGGCGGTCTGGGAGAAGCATTGGGCTCGGATCGGAGACGCACAGCGCGAAGCGGGTGTTGCCCCGAATAAGCGCCAGGGCATGTACCCAGACGCCGACGCCTTGGCCAAGCTCGCCGTGTTAGCGCGTGAGCTCGGCTCTTTCCCGACTGGCAGGGACATCGTTGTCAGGCGCAAGCGGGACCCTGACTTTCCAAGCCCGCGCGTGTTTCGGAGGCTCGGGCCACAGAGTCGGCTTGCGGCGCGGCTGGCCGAATATGCTCGGACGCATTCAGGCTACGAGGACGTTGCTGCGCTTTGCGACGCACGCTCGACCGCCGAGCCGGCACCGGAGCGGGCCAAGGCCGTGGGCTTCGGATCCGTGTATCTGCTCAAGGGACCGGGTCGGCGGTTCAAGATCGGCCGGACCAATACCTTCGGCCGCAGGCAACGCGAGCTTTCGATCCAACTTCCGTTTGAGACTCGAAAGGTTCACGTTATCGAGACCGACGATCCCGAAGGCGTCGAGGCGTACTGGCACCGCCGCTTCGCCTCGAAGCGAATCAACAGCGAGTGGTTCGAGTTGACCACGGATGACGTGGCTGCGTTCAAGAGGTGGAAGCGTCTGAGATGAGGCTGCCCAACAAGGGCTTGACCTGACGAGGGCGCGGCGAACGGCCGGCCCGCCCTCGCAGGCTAAAGCCCGTGTTCGGCAGATAAGAGCAGGTCCGCCGGAGGGACACTCGCCAGGATGAGAGATTCCCGCGCACTTCTACTCGCCACGCTATTCACCGCGGGGTGCGTGCACGACCCACCCACCAGCCTTCGGACGCTGGCATCCGGCCAGAAGCTCGAAGTCGTTTCGATGGGAATCGTAGAGGGTGACAAGCCGAGGTGGGTGCTCGAGTACCGAACGCGGCTGCCAATCAATGATCGCCTGAAACTGCAGTGCGAGGCGCTGACCGTGTGGAAGGAAGTGCGGACCGACGCTGATAGCTCTGGGGCAAGACGTGCGGGCCTCTGGCCCAACAACTTCAGTCGAGAGCTGAAGTTTGACGGATGGACACCGGTCATCCTCTCCCACAAGTCCACGGCATTCTCCCTGGAGAAGAACGATCAGGGTGACTGGGTCAGGACTGGGGGTTGGGAGTCAGCCAACTGCCCAGAATAGGCAAACCGCCGAGCAGGAGCTGACGAGCCCAAGCGATTGAGCTTCGCTGCTCAGCGCAGTGTCCGCCCTGCCTTGCAGCACACCGGTCGGAGCGCGAGAATGGCAGCATGACGCGATCGGCCGTTAATCTCGATGACCTCACTCCAGAGGAACAGCTGGACCTCCTCGAGGAGATCTGGGATCGGCTTAGTCAGCATCCAGCGGGGATTCCCCTGTCCGATGCTCAGCGGTCGGAACTGGATAGGCGTCTAGACGCCCTCGAAACCGACGTCCGGGCGGGGCGGCCACTTGGGCGTCCGTGGGCTGAAGTTCGGGAGCGCCTCAAGTCACAGTGAAGCCGGCTCTCTTCACAGCTGGTGGCCTCCTGAAGAAGGGAGGCACCGCCACGACGAGACGTCCTGAAGCGATCAGGTCGAGCCTCTTGGGTTAACCCGACTCGCTCTCGATAAGTCCTTTGTTCACCGCGGAGTGGACACAGAGCGGAAGGCAGGGTTAACCCGCTTTATCTTGCAGCGCTTTTCCTCTCCCTGTAAGACGGGCTGTTTCGCGCGCGCCAGAACACGTCCCTGTATTACGCCCGCGCTTACACGTGTATTGCCGGAAGAAGAATCCACCACCGCTTCGGACCGCGGCGCCTTCACAAA
>Ga0207646_10007367_pt1 | contig 11200 bp, 9 predicted proteins | sample KBSK5502metaG_FD_184343 | JGI IMG/M metagenome (GOLD analysis project Ga0207646, IMG submission 184343) | Corn, switchgrass and miscanthus rhizosphere microbial communities from Kellogg Biological Station, Michigan, USA - KBS K5-50-2 metaG... | ecosystem: Host-associated > Plants > Roots >...
ACCGGCTGGAGCGCACCTTTTCCGCACAAGCCTCAAGACTCCCGAAGGTCACGCAGTGCGCTCTCGAGCTGGCCGCCCTCGACGTGGAGCCGAGCGTGAGCGAAGTTTTGAGTGCGGCACGCCTGCTTGCCGGCAGCGAGGTCTCCATCGACGTTCTGGAACCGGCGCTCGATTCCGGCTTGATCGCGATTTCGGGTGCCCGCGTTCGGTTTCGACATCCGTTGATCCGTTCTGCGCTGGATCAGGCAGCAACCCCCGGGCAGCGGCGGGCCGGCCACCTGGCGCTGGCGGACGTCATCGCGGATCCCGACCGCCGAGCCTGGCACCGCGCGAGGTCGGTACTCGGAGCCGACGAGAGCGCCGCAGCCGATCTCGAGGCGGCCGCCGCACGAGCCCAGGAGCGCGGTGCGACCGCAAGCGCACTTGGCGCGCTGGAGCTCGCCGCCTCGCTAACCCCTGATGGCACGGTGCGGGCCCGTCGCCTGCTTGCAGCAGCTGAGCTGGCATTTCAACTCGGCGAACCGACAGCCGTGGCCCGGCTACTCGACGCCGCAGCCAGATTGGAGCTCGAGCCCCACGACGTCGCGCGAATGACCTGGCTACGCGAGATCTTTCACGATGGCGCGCCCGGAGACCCGGCGGCCGTGGCGAAGCTGGTCGCAAGCGCGCAGGATGCATCAGGCGCGGGCGATAGAAATCTGGCACTGAACCTCCTCCAGGGCGCCGCGCTGCGTTGTTTTTGGGCCGATCCAGGCGAGGCGGCGAGAACCCTCGTATTTGAGGCGGTCGATGAACTTGCGGGCGACGGGACGAACCCGCGCATTCTCGAGATCGCGTCGCTAGCCGAGCCGATCGATTCGGCAGGCGAGGTTTCAGCGAAAGTGCGACAGCTCGCCTTGGTTGACAGCGCTAACTCCGTCGACACCCAGTTGCTTGCCTTCGCCGCCTACGCGGTTGGCGACATTTCGCAGGCGATAGAACTCATGGATCGGGTGGCGCCAACCCTTCGCGCGCAGGGCAAGCTCGGCCTGCTCGCGCAGCTATATGTCTTGCGGGCATTGGCCGGCCTCAACGTGGGTCAGTTCGTCGAAGCCCTACGGGAAGCGGAGGAAGGCAACCGGCTCGCAATTGAGACTGCCCAGCCGATCTGGACCGCGATGAGTCAGATGGTACGGGGCGTTTTGCTAGGGCTGCGCGGTGACGAAGTCATGGCCGAGCGCGTGATCAGCGGGGCTGGCGAATCGCTTGCGGCGCTCCGACTCTCTGTCCTTTATCGTCAAACGGAATTTGCCTACGGGATGGTGGCGATGACCGCTGGGCGAAACTCGGATGCTTTCGATCATTTCGCCCGAATGTTCGACTCCGACGTCGGCGCACGGATGGCGGCGCCGTTCGTCATCGAATCCGCCGTGCGCGCCGGTCGAGACGATGAGGGCCGTCGCCTGCTTAGTCAATTGGAGAGGTTGGCTACGCGGACACCGTCGCCCCTGGTCCACATCGGCCTGAGATATGGGCGTGCGTTGCTTGCTAAAGAATCGGAAGCAAGAGGCCTCTACGAGATTGCCCTCAAGGCTGAACCGCAGTGGCCCTTTGACCGTGCGCGGCTACAGATGTCGTACGGGAGCTGGCTGCGGCGTCAGCGTCGCATCACGGAATCGAGGCCGTACCTCCGCGAAGCGCACGATACCTTTGTGTCGTTAGGGCTTCAGCCGTGGGCGGACAGGGCTCGCGCTGAGTTGCGTGCTTCGGGCGAGCGGACGCCCGAGCCCAGCAATACGGTGCGGCAGGCACTCTCGCCTCAAGAGCTACAGATCGCTCAACTGGCGGCGACGGGCCTTTCCAATCGGGAGATCGCGGACCGGCTGTTCCTGTCGCATCGCACGGTGGGCGCTCACCTGTACCGCGTTTACCCAAAACTCGGCATCGTGTCGCGCTCCGAACTTGGTCAGGCCCTGGCGTCGATCTATGACAATGGATCGAGGCGGCGATGAGGGATGTCACGTGTGGGGCTGGCCAGCCCACTCGCCCCGAAGAAAATGTGTCCATGCTGACTCGATTAGTCAACCAACCACCACCTGCCAAAACGAATACAAAATGGGGGGGCTAAGCGACCCCGAGCGGACTCGGGGGCGCAAATACCACCTGTCCTTCTCAAATACGTTTGAGACAGCAGCGGGCTAAAGAAAACGGTAAGTCCCTTCGTCCAAGTGGTTTTCAAGCCCCCTCGTTCGCCATAGTTCGCCGCGGTTGCCGTCACGGTTGCCGTCACGGGGCAACCTAAGATCCCGTGTCTGACACCTCCTTCTCCCGGATCTAGCGCGGGGTCGGGCTAGGCGTGGCTGACGGAGTCGGCGACGTCGGCGTTGGGTGAGGGCTTGGCGTGCCAGTCGGTGTCGGGAGTGGCCTGGGCGTCGGCGAAGACGTCGGCGTGCGCGACGGGGTCGTCACGGCGCTCGACGGTGCGGCGGACGGCGTCGTGATGAGGCCGGGCTGGGTCCCCGACGCACCAGGCGCTGCCGCAGCCTTCGTTCGGTTTGGTGGCTGGCCTGTCGGAGGTGACGCGGCGGCAAGCGCCGGAACCGGCCCCGAAGGAGGCAACCCGAGTGCCTGTCGTAGTCCAGTCTCGTCCCCACCTCCGCTGATGAGGCCCGGGCCTAAAAGCAGGGCGACGATGGCGAGCACCGGAGCCAGCGCCATGCGCCGTCCGCGTGCCGGCCACTGCCGAACGCGATTGCCAGTGTTCTGCGGCGATCGGCCAAAGAGCAGCCGGCTCGGTGTCAATCTGATGCCCTGGGCGAGGAGGCTGGCGGCTGGCGCAGTGCTCCAGGCCGCGGCTTGCCACAGGAGAAGGACGGCGATGACGACGGAGATCGGTTGTGGGCCGTGCAGGAGAACCAATGGGACGGCGATGACGAAGGCGACTCCGACTGCCGACTCAGTCGACGTGGACAGGAGCGCCTTGCCCAGCCGCGATGGGGTGCGTACTTTGGGCGTTCGCAGGAAGATGCCGCGCTCCCGGAGAAGCGCGCGCAGACAGGCACGGGTCACCGTCCAGCTGAGTGCCAGCATTACCAGGACGGCGGCAGGAACGTCGGGCCAGCGGGCTCCGGTCGCCACCTTGAGCGCCCAGCCTAGACGCACGAGCCCAGAGATCAACAGAAAAAGGGGCATCACTAACAGGACGCCGATTAGCTGGCGAAGGAGGAGCGGGTGACCCAGTGCCATGAGTGGGGCTGTGAAAAGCAGGAAAAAGCCCAGGCCGACGCTCACCGGATCGCCGAACCAGCCAAACGCACCCATCAGGTAGTGGTAGCGCTGCGCCGCCGTGAGCTTCGACGGTCCCAACCCGACCATCAGCCTCACGTGTCGGCGCAGGATCTGGACGCCACCGAAAGCCCAGCGGAAGCGCTGGCGGCGCAGGCCATCGAAGTCGAGCGGCATCAGCCCTTCGCCCATGGCCTGGTTGAGGTAGACCGACCTCCAGCCGCGTGCGAGTAACCGCAGAGAGGCCTCGGCATCCTCCGTGATGCACCATTCCGCCCAGCCTCCAATTTCACGCAGCGCGGCCAGCCGGATCAGCCCCATCGTGCCACCGAAGATGATGGCGTTGACTCGGGAGCGCGTGACCATCGTGACGTCGAAGAAGTAACGGTAGGCGTGGAAGAGGCCGCGAAGGTAAGCCGAGTCCTTCCACTCGCGATAATGCTGAGGCGTCTGGACGAAGGCCACCTGGGGGTCAGCCAGGTAGGGCACGCATGCAGCCAGGAAGTCCCGATGCACCAGGTAGTCGGCGTCCACAATTGCAACCACTTCGACGCCACGAGGCAACCTTCGGGTTGCCTCATTGAGCGCTCCCGCCTTGTAGCCAGGACATTGGGGGAGGTTGAGGAAGTGAAAACGCGGCCCGAGCTCGCGGCAAGCGTGCTTTACGGGCGCCCAGAGCGCCGGGTCGGTAGTGTTGTTGACCACTACCTGGACCACGTAGTCGGGATAATCGAGATTGGCCAGGGCTTCCAGCGTGGTCCGCAGCAATTCCGGCGGCTCGTTGTAGGCCGGGACCTGGATACAAACCCGCGGGCGATAGGCCTCTGCGCCTCGCAGTAACTGATTTACCGGAAGCGGGCGGCCCAGCGCGTCCGCCATCTCATACGCGAACCCGAGCGAGAGCAGGATCGCCATCACCTCGAGTGTCAGCAACACTCCTGACAGACCTACTCCGAGCCACGGCAACGAGCCAAAAAAGGTGAGGCGGACCAGCACCGCGATATAGACTCCGCTGGTCAGGGCAAGGCTGGCGAGGAAGAGCCGGCTTGGCCACTGGATCGGACGAAACACCAACTGGAGGGCAAGAAGGGGGGCGCCCACCAGCACCAGAAGCTTCAGATCGCCGCTCGGGTCACCGAAAAGCCGGGCGGCGGCCGTCGCCGCCAGCCATGCCACGAGCAAGGAGGTTCCGGCCGCGATCGGCCAGCGAGCCACGCGGGAGCGAGTGAACAGCATCATGGCCGCCAGCCCTATCCCGGTCGCAAGCGTGGCGGCGAAGGCAAGCGCAAGCATCCCCAAATAGCTACAACGCTGGCCCGCCGGCAACTGTATGGCGAGGACTAGAGGAGCCGCCCTGAGGCGGCTCCCTTTTACCGGATCGTTACCCGCCGGTCAAAAGGCGCCGGTCCCATTGGGCGGATCCGGTGACCAGTTCTTCCCCTGGGTGGCGGCACTGGGTGGCAAGGTCTACGCGAGCTGGTTCAACCGGGCCGGCCGCGATGACACCTACACTATGGCCGGCGCGGCCTCAATCAACGGCGGCGCTTGGACCGCACCAGTGGCGCTCTCCACGGTTGCGTCGAATGTCATGAGCGGCAACCAGTTCTCGTATCCCAGCTGCCTCTACAATTTCATCGGCGACTACAGCGCCATCACCGTCGACTCGAGCGGCGTCGCGCATGCGCTCTGGACCGATATCCGGCAGGACCAGTTCGACGCGCAAGCCGGCGGAGCGGACCAGGATCCCTTCACGGCGACTCTAACCACCTCGCAACGTTCGACCGGCATCAAACTGGCGGCCGTCTTTTGAGGGTTAAATCTTGAAAGCGAGCCGCCGCTCGCCGCCGCTTGATTCCAACTCGACATCGGACTTCTTGTCGCTCACTGACGAACGCATCTCCCCAAAGGCTCGGCGGTATGGATGGTCGACAGAGATTGCCAGCCCATAGGGTGGACAGAGTTCATGGCGCTCACTGGCTCGCGGATCGAGCGGTGGTCGCTCGGGCTGTTCGCCGCGATCCTGGCAGCCGAGACCGCGACCGACGCGGACATACCCAAGAAGCGCACGTAATCGACCGTGCCCCCCTGCTCAGATAGTGGTCGGAGCCGCATTGCCGGCGACTGAGCGCCGTTCTATTAGATGTAGACGCCTGTGGCTGCCGAGCCTGCTGTCCATGACCAGACGCCCTACCGGCCGGGGTCGGTAGAGGACTTCGACCGTCTTTATCGCACGAGCTACCCACGCCTCCTGCGCACGCTCACCGCGGTCCTGGGCGACCCGGCGGCGGCCGAGGACTGCGTCCAGGACGCCTACGTGCGGGCGTTCGCCGGCTGGCGCCGGTGGCGGCCAGAGGCACCTGCCGAGGCGTGGGTGCACCGGATCGCCCTCAACGCCGCCTTCTCCTACCGCAGATACCGCCGGCTCCGAGAGGTGGGGGAGCTGCTGCGCCGGTTCGGGCGCCCCGAGGCTGGCCCGGATCCGGCTGCGGCTGGCGAGCGCTCCGACCTGCTGGCGGCCCTCCGCCGCCTGCCTCCTAAGCAGGCTGCGGCGATCGTCCTGCGTCACTACCACGGGTATTCGAACCGCGAGATCGCGGTGGCGCTCGGGGTGCCGGAGCGCACCATTGCCTCCCGGTTGCACGCGGCCAAAGAACGGCTGCGACAGGAGCTGCAAACACCCGAAGACGGCGCAATAAGTACTTCTCGGGAGTCAGGCGTTTCCTGAGTACATGAGCAATCGCGGACTGGGAATGCCTGACCGGGACTTCGAGCAGTGGCTCGAGCAGGAGCTGAATCGGAAGCTGAGCCCGATGACGCCCCTGCGCCAGCGTCCAGGCCAGGCCCGTTACCAGGCCGTGATGCTCAGAAACAGGAGGAACAAGATGACATTCATGCTTCCGACGGCGGCAGCGGCGAAAGCCGTCGCAGCCCTCGCGGCGGCGACGGTGACAGTGAGCGCGGCGGGCGCAATTGCCGCCGCGGCAGTCACGGGCAGCCCCAACCCGCAGGTCTGGGGCCAGCAGGTGAAGACCGAGCTGCAGACGTGCAAAGACGCCCTCACGACGGGCCAGCATGGCATCGGCGCTTGCGTCAGCGCCTTTGCCAGCAAGCAGGGCCAGACCGAGCGGACCGATCATGCGAACGCCAATGGCCAGACCAACGGCTTTGGCGCCCACCCCGGACAGAGCGCCGGATCAGCGGGGTCGACCGGTCAGTCCAAGAGCGCGACCCAGCCGACCGGGCGGCCGTAACTCGCAGACCTGAATAGGTAAGGGCCGGGCACGGCGCCCGGCCCTTTTGAGTGTGCGCGGAAGCATGTCGCCGGTGCGCACGGGACCGGATCCTTCTCCGGCTCCTGCTTCAGCGTAAGGCGGCCGAAGGCCACTACGAAGACTTGATGGCTAACCTGGGAATCCCCGGACCGCCTCCAAAACCGCCGCCACCACCCCACTCGACGGGTACTCCAGGTCCCCGCAGAGAACCCCGGCGATAACACGACAAGTCGGATGTGGGCGGATAATTTTGAGGTCGAATTACTGTAGCCAATTCTGTAGCCAACCCAATGGGCTTAACACACTCAATGGACGCGTTACGAATACATGGAAAGCGAAAAATTGCTGCTGAATTCAATTGCAGGCTGATTTGTAAACAGCGGGTCAGTAGCGCCGCCTGTGCGAATACGGTTCATGCGTATGCCTGCAAACCGGCCGGCCTAGGTTGTGCTCCAGTCTTTGTGGATAATCCAGTTCAGCGTCGAACGCTGGTGTGGAGATATTTGCCGATGTGTGAGACCGCTTATCCATACAGAAACCTGTCCACACGGGGGTTCGCTAACGCTGAGCTCGTAGGGCCGTCCTAAGGGGTTCGAATCCGAAGAGCCCAGCTAGTCCCTGCCAGCTGAGGGATTCCGCCATCAGGCTTGATTGGGGTGGGACAGCCCGCGATGCCGCCCACTCACGAAAAGGGGTTGAGCGCCTAGCGTCCGACTGGAGTCGGCTGTCGGGGGTCGGTCGCGACCGGACTGGTGAAGGCAGTTTTATCGCGTCGCGGTCGGCGTTCGCCTAACGGCAATCGGTGAGCGCAATGCCCAATTCGTAGACCCGGACATATACCCGGTATCGAGAGGCTTTCAGATGGTATTTACGCCCCCGAGCGGTCCCTAGGGCGCAAATACCACCGCCCGATTCGAATACGAGGGAAGAGCTCAAGCTGGACTGCCCTGGGTTAGCTGGAGGCTCCATTCTTTGGGAGGATGGTGGCCATGTCCAAGCCCAGCGTCCAAGCTCAACGTCGGTACCCGCCCGAGCTGAAAGCCCGGGCAGTGCGAATGGTGCAGGAGGCGATCAAGGAGACCGGCCGGCGTCACGGCGTGGTGACTCGAGTTTCGGTGCAACTGGGCATCGGCTCCGAGACACTGCGCGACTGGGTACGGCAGGCTGAAATCGACACCGGCCAGCGACCGGGAATTACGACCAAGGATCAGCAACGCATCGCCGAGCTGGAGAAAGAGAACCGGGAGCTGCGCCGAGCCAACGAGATCCTGAAGACCGCGGCAAGTTTCTTCGCGCGGGAGCTCGACCCGCGCCTGCCGCAATGACCCGCTACATCGACGCCCACCGCGAGCGTTTCGGGGTCGAGCCGATCTGCCGGACCTTGCAGGTCGCCCCGTCGACGTACTACGCCGTCAAGACCCGGCAACCTTCGTCGCGCAGCATGCGGGACGAGCAGCTGAAGGAGGAGATCGGTCGCGGGCATCGCCAGAACTTCAGCGTCTATGGCATTGAGAAGGTTTGGCGTCAACTGGTCCGTGAAGGCATCGACGTGGGTCGGGATCGCGTGGCCCGTTTAATGCGGACTCTCGGCCTCGCGGGCGCTGTGCGCGGCAAGCGGACCCACACAACCCGCCCGGCCGACCCCAGCCACTCGCCAGCCGATCTCGTGGGGCGTGCCTTCGGTGCGCCAGCACCGAACCGCTTGTGGGTTGCCGACCTCACCTATGTCAGCACCTGGTCGGGTTTTGCCTACGTCGCGTTCATCATCGATGTCTTCAGTCGCGCGATCGTTGGCTGGCGTGTCGCCACCTCGCTGCGCGCGGAGCTCGCCCTCGACGCGCTCGAGATGGCGATCTGGGTTCGCGATCGACCATCGCTTGAGGGACTTGTGCATCATTCCGATCGCGGCGTCCAGTATCTGTCGATTCGCTACACCGAACGGCTCGCTGAAGCGGGTGCCGTCACCTCGGTGGGCTCCAGGGGTGACAGTTATGACAATGCCCTCGCCGAGACCGTGATCGGGTTATTCAAGACCGAGCTCATCCGTCGGCGCAGTCCCTGGCGCACCGCTGAGCACGTGGAACTGGCGACCGCCGAGTGGGTCGACTGGTGGAACCGTCGTCGCTTGCACAGCGCCGCGAACAACCTGCCGCCCGTCGAGTTCGAGAAGCTCTACGCTGACGAGCACGCGGCCACCGTGGTCGCGTGAATTACCAAGTCGCCGAGTCTCCACAAAACCCAGGGCGATTCAAGCGACCCCAACCGGACGAGTTTCGAACTCCACCTGAATACAAAGGCCGAGCTTTGGCTTGTCGCAGCGGTGTGGGCGAGCAGGAAACCTGAACAAAGCTGAGCACGAAATCTGAACAGTTCCGGGGCAGGGCCGGAACCGTTGGAGTTGTGGTCAGCCGATGGGGCCCCTGTCAGGCTGTGGGTGTCCAAGCCCACGTCCCAACAGGAGACCCCGTATGCAGTCTGGAGAAACGCACATGGAGATGAAAGCCCTGCGTCGCCTCGGATGGTCAATCACCGCGATCGCCAGCGAATACAACGTGAGCCGCACGACGGTCTACAAGGAGCTGGCCAGCCCCGATCCTCGGAGCTACGGGCCCCGACCGCGTCTCTTCGCGCTGAACGAGGCGCAGCATGTCCACATCGAGCGCCGGCTGGTGGTCTGTCCTGGCATCCGGGGGACCGACCTGCACGCCGAGCTGCAAGCGGACTACGGCTACCATGGCAGCTACCACACCTTTCAACGCCAACTCCGGTTGCTCAGGCCAGCCGTGGTGCGAGATCCGGAGATCCGTTTTGAGACCGGGCCGGGCCTGCAGACGCAAGCGGACTGGGCGCACCTCGGCCTGTGGCAACTGGGCGACGAGATGGTGCAGCTCTACGCGATGGTGGCGATCCTGGGCTTCAGCCGCGCGCCCGCCATCCGGTTCGCGACGGACACCACCCGAGAGACCAGCTTTCGCGCGCTGGTTCGTTGCCTGGATGATCTGGGCGGGGTCACCCGCGAGATCCTGACCGACCGCGATCCGGCCTTCGGCATCGGCGCGACTGGCGATGGGGCCGCCATCCTGGCACCGGAGTGGGTCGAACTCTGTGAACTCCTGGGTGTGGTCCCGCGTGCCTGCCGGCCATACCGGGCGAAGACGAAAGGCAAAGTCGAGCGCATGGTGCGCGAACTCAAAGAAAGCTTCCTGCCCTGGCTCTCCGGCCAGCTCCTGCCGCCGCGACCGAGTCTGGACGTCTACGACCATCTCGCCCGTCGCTGGATCGAGCTGCGCGTCCTCACGCGGGTGCATCGCACGACCCAACGCAAGGTCGGCCCAGCTTGGGACGAGGAGCGGCCGCAATTGGATCCGATCCCCGCCCGCATCCTGGGCGGACTCCTCGGTGGTGGCCAGCCGGCGCTGCCGTCCGGGGTGATCGATCTGGAACTACATGCCCTTGGTGCTCATGCCGAGGTGCGAGACCTGGCCGAGTACGAGGTGGCGCTGTGAGCAGCCGTCGACGACCGGAGAATACCTGGCACTGGGATGGCAGCCAGTTGCTCGACCTGGTGGGCTCCGACTCCCCTGACCCAAATGGCACCGCGCCCAGTCCCTACCAGCGGTTGCTCAACCACCTCCACTACCTCGAGCTCAATACCGCCGCTGAGCATCTGAAACAGCTGCTCGACGACGGCATGCGAAAGAAGCAGTCGCCCTCCCTCGTGCTGGAGCGGCTGCTCGCGCACGAGGTCGCGGCCGCTCAGGAGCGTCGCCTACGGACGCGGGCTCGGACCTCGCACTTGCCGCTCGGCAAAACCCTGGAGAACTTCGACTTCGACTTCCAGCCCAGCATTGACCGGCAGCTTGTCTCCGAACTGTCCACCCTGCGCTTCATCGAGGAGAAGCGCAACGTGATCCTGGTTGGCCCGCCGGGAGTGGGCAAAAGCCATCTCGCGACCGCCCTCGGTATCCGGGCGGTGCAGGCCGGTTACCGCGTTCACTTCACCAGTGCCAGTGACCTCGTGGACAACCTCCGGAAAGCCGACGAGCAAGGCCGCCTCGATCGTGCGCAGCGCAACGACTTTGTGGGCCCGCCACTGCTGATCATCGATGAGCTGGGATATCTGAAGCTGGATCAGGCGTCGGCAACCTGGATCTTCCATGTGATCACCAAACGCTACGAACGCGGCTCGATCATCCTCACCTCAAACCGTGGGTTCGCCGACTGGGCGGACATCTTCAACGAGCCGGTCGTGGCGACTGCCTTGGTGGACAGGCTCCTGCACAATGCCGTCGTCCTCAACATCCGTGGCAAGAGTTACCGCATGCGGAGTTACCAGGAACTCGCTGAGGCCAAGAAAGCAGTGTGAACGCCCGGTCTTCAAAAAATCGAGGCGCTGAGAAGCCCCAGGACGCCCGGAACCGAGGTGCTGAGTCCTACGAGACCTGTCCACCAGCGCCTCGAAGGAGGTGGTGCTAGAGTCAACCCCGGACCTCCCCGGACTGTTCACTCTTCATGCTCAGAACTGTCCAGAGTCCGTGCTCCCCAACAAGCGCGAGCAGCGAAACGCTGACGGACGCTCGGCGGACGGTCAGCGGACGGTCAGCGGACGCTTAGCGCACGGTCGACGAAGGCAACCAGCCGACCCCCGTCCCGTGGCCAGGACG
>Ga0207646_10007368_pt1 | contig 11199 bp, 10 predicted proteins | sample KBSK5502metaG_FD_184343 | JGI IMG/M metagenome (GOLD analysis project Ga0207646, IMG submission 184343) | Corn, switchgrass and miscanthus rhizosphere microbial communities from Kellogg Biological Station, Michigan, USA - KBS K5-50-2 metaG... | ecosystem: Host-associated > Plants > Roots >...
GCGCGACTCCCAGTTGGTGCCTCGCAGCTGCAGAAGCGGAAGGAAGTCGGTGGTGTTCTGCGACGGACTGCGCGCGGTGCCAACGATCTTCCCGATCGGCACGATCTCCAGACCACGCGGGTGTCGGCTGCCCAAGAGGGCGTCCGGATGCCGGTCGAACAGCGACTCGAGAGGCTCGCGAGCGTGCCGCCAGCGCGTTCCGAGGGTCTTCAGTCGCATCGGCTCATGGGTGCCACACGCTCAATCCGCACGCTCCTTGCTGCTGTTGCCGTCGGTACTATCATGCCGGCAGGGCACCATGCCGGCTGGGCACGGCCCTCGCTCACCCGCTTCCCGAGTTCAAGGAGGCAGCATCGTCCGATGGCCACGGTGACCTTTGACCACATGGTCAAGAAATACCCCGGCGACGTCCTCGCCGTGAACGACCTCAACCTCGAGATCAAGGATGGCGAGTTCCTCGTCCTGGTCGGCCCGTCCGGCTGTGGCAAGACGACGGCCCTCCGCTGCGTGGCCGGCCTGGAGGAGATCAGCGACGGCAGGCTGCTCATCGGTGACCGCGTGGTCAACGACGTCCCCGCCAAAGACCGCAACATCGCGATGGTCTTCCAGAGCTACGCGCTCTACCCGCACATGAGCGTCTACGACAACCTCGCCTTTGGGCTGAAGCTGCGCAAGACGCCGAAGGACGAGATCAAGCGCCGCGTCGCCGACGCGGGCAAGATCCTTGGCCTCGACCAGCTGCTCGACCGCAAGCCCAAGGCCCTCTCCGGCGGGCAGCGCCAGCGCGTAGCGCTCGGGCGCGCCATCGTCCGCGAGCCATCGGTCTTCCTCATGGACGAACCGCTCTCGAACCTGGACGCCAAGCTCCGCGTCGAGACCCGCGCGAACATCGCCCGCCTGCATCAGCGCCTCGGCACGACCACCGTCTACGTGACACACGACCAGGTCGAGGCGATGACCATGGGCGACCGGATCGCGGTCATGCGCGACGGTCTGCTTCAACAGGTCGGGACGCCGCAGGATCTCTATGACCACCCGAGCAATGTCTTCGTGGCGGGCTTCATCGGATCCCCCGCCATGAACTTTGCGACGGCCTCCATCGACGATGGTGGCCTGACCATGGGCAGCCAGAAGCTCGGGATGTCGGGTCGGCTGAGCGAGCTGATCCGGGGACGAGCACAAGGCTCCAAGGTTCTGCTTGGCTTCCGGCCGGAGCACCTCGACTTGATCGAGGCTGGTGAAACCGCATTGCGCATCCCGGCCAAGGTGGACGTAGTCGAGTACCTGGGCAACGAGGAGCTGCTGCACGCCCAGATCGAGGGAGCGGAGATCGTCGCCCTCGTCCCGTCTGCCCGACAGGTGGCAGCCGGTTCGCAGGTAGAGTTCACGGTCCCCGCCGACAAGCTGCAAATCTTCGATCCCGAAACAGAAAAGAGCCTCATGAACTGAAACCGTCGGGCGACGGTAGGGGGAGTGGACCCGGAGCGAAGATCGGTACCAGGCGGGAGATGTGGGCCCGCCATCCGCGGAAGGTCGTTGTGCGTCTGCGCCAGCGCCCAGTAGGAGGAAACATGAGATCTCGGTGGCGATTTATCACACCTGTGGTAACCCTCGGACTGCTTCTGGCGGCATGCTCGGGCGGCAACAACGCCGGCAGCCCACCCGCCGGGAGTGGCGGAGCGAGCCTCCAGGGCCAGAAGGTCACCGTCATCGGTACCTGGAGCGGTGACGAGCAGACGGCATTCCTGAAGATGGTGAAGCCGTGGGAGGATCAGACCGGAGCCACGGTCGCGTACACCGGCACGCGTGACATCAACACGATCCTGACCACGGGGGTCGCATCCGGCGTGCTGCCTGATCTCGCTGGACTGCCGGGCCCTGGCCAGATGGCTGAGTACGCACAGCAGCAGGCGTTGCAGCCCCTTGACGATGTCCTCGACCTCAACACCTACACGAGCGAGACGTCGCCAGGCCTCGTCAAGCTGGGTCAGGTCAACGGCAAGACGTATGGCGTCTTCATCAAGGCCGCCATCAAGGGTCTGATCTGGTACAGCCCGAAGCTTCACGATTACAGCTCCTCGCCACCCGCCACCTGGACCGACCTGCTCAGCCAGGGGAAGGCAAACCAGGGCAACGCAAAGTCGCTGTGGTGCCTCGGTATCGAGTCCGGCGCGGCTTCGGGGTGGCCCGCGACCGACATCGTCGAGGAACTCGTGCTCCACAGCGCCGGTCCTGAGGTCTATACGAGTTGGTACACCGGGAAGACCAAGTGGTCTGACCCCGCGATCAAGCAGGCGTTCACTACCTACTACAACGACATCGTCCAGAACGCCTACGGAGGCGGCACAACGGCCGTCAGCACCAACTTCGCAAACGCTGGCGACCCACTCTTCAAGAGCCCGCCAGGCTGCGAGTTCTTCGACCAGGCCAGCTTCATCACCGGCCTCGGCGGATTCAAGGCTAAGAAGGCCGGGACCGACTACAACTTCTTCCCGTTCCCGTCGATCAACGACCAGTACAAGACCGCCGTCGAGGGCGCGGGCGACCTCTTCGGCATGTTCCATGCCACCGACGCCGCCAAGTCCCTGATGAAGTACCTCGTCACGGCGCAGGCACAAGACATCTGGGTCAAGATCGGCGGTGCACTGTCGGCCAACAAGAATGCGACCGACTATCCCGATGACATCAGCAAGCGCTCTGCGGAGCTACTTGCCCAGGCACAGTCGTTCGTGTTCGACGCGTCGGACAACATGCCGGCGGACATGAACTCGGCATTCTGGACGGCCATGGTCGACCTGACCCGTGGCAAGAAGACCGTCGACCAGGTCTTGAGCGACCTGGACAAGGTCCAGGCAACGGCCTATCAGACGTCCTGAGTTCTGCTGATCCACGAACCAGGACCGGGCGGCGGACATTCCGCCGCCCGGCCAACAGTCGCGACGAGCGGAGGTAGGTAATGGATCCGCGGCTCATCACCGCCATCATCGTGGTGGTGGGGGTTCCCGGGGTTCTGGTCGGCTACATATGGGGAACCGAGCAGCTCCTGCGCATATTCCCGGAGCGCGCGAAACCTCGAATCAGGCCGTGGCTCTGGCTGGCTCCAGCCTTTGCATTCCTTGGCCTGTTCCTCGTCTATCCGACGATCGGGACCATCATCCGGAGTTTCTTCAGCCGCTTCGAGCTCAACCAGAAGTTCATCGGTTTCGATAACTACATCTGGTTCTTCACCAGCAGTGACGCGCTGAACGCCTTGAAGAACAACCTCCTCTGGCTCGTCTTCCTGACCCTTTTCACCGTTGCTCTCGGCCTGCTCGTCGCTACCCTCGTCGACCGCGTCCGCTACGAATCCGCGGCGAAGAGCGTGATCTTCCTGCCGCTCGCCATCAGCATGGTTGCGGCCTCGGTGATCTGGTACTTCATGTACGCCTACAAGACGCCCGGGGAGCAGCAGATCGGCACGCTGAACGGTGCGCTTGGAGTCGCCGGGGTCGGTCCCGTGCCCTGGATCCAGACCGACACACTGAGCCTGAACACGTTCATGCTCATCATCATCATGACCTGGATGTGGACCGGGTTCGGGATGGTGATCATCTCGGCCGCCCTGAAGGGCATCAACCCCGAGTTGCTCGAGGCTGCACGCGTGGACGGGGCCACCGAGTGGCAAGTTTTCCGCGGCATCGTCTTCCCGCTCCTGGTGCCGACCCTTGCCGTCGTCTCCACGACGATGGTCATCACCGCCCTGAAGACGTTCGACATCGTCTACACGCTGACGAACGGGCAGTTCGGGACGCAGGTCGTCGCCAACCTGATGATCCATGAGATGTTCACCGGATTCGGCGACTTCGGGAAGGCCAGCGCGCTCGCGGTGATCCTCCTCCTCGCGATCGTGCCGATCATGGGATTCAACATCCGGCAATTCCGCGCCCAGGAGGCAGTTCGATGACCGCCGTCGCGACGAGCACATCCCAACCGGTGGCCGCCCGCAGCTGGTTCGGCCGGCATCGCGGGAACCTGGGCCTGCACACCGCCATCGTCATCCTCATGATCATCTGGCTGATCCCGACCATCGGCCTGTTGCTCAACTCCTTTCGATCCGCCGCAGACGTCAACAACAGCGGCTGGTGGACGGCGCTTTTTCCGCCCTACGACTTCTCGTTCAATAACTACGCCAGCGTCATCAACCAGAACGGCATCGGCGCGGCATTCATCAACAGCCTCTTCATCAGCATCCCGGCCACGATCATCCCGATCTTCGTAGCCGCCTTCGCGGCCTACGCGTTCAGCTGGATGGAGTTCCCGGGCCGCAACCTGCTGTTCGTGGCCGTCGTGGGCCTCCTCGTCGTCCCGCTGCAGACGACGCTCATCCCGATCTTGCGGCTATATGCCGGCTTGCACATTCACCTCGGGCCGATCCAGATCGACGGGTTAAACGGTCAGTTCCTCGCCGTATGGCTGGCCCATACCGGGTACGGGCTGCCGTTCGCGGTCTATCTGCTCCGCAACTTCATGGGCTCGCTCCCGCGCGAGGTGTTCGAATCCGCGGCCATCGATGGCGCATCGCCGGTGACGAGCTTCTTCCGCCTCGCCATCCCGATGAGCGTTCCTGCCATCGCGGCCCTTGCGATATTCCAGTTCCTCTTCGTCTGGAACGATCTACTCGTCTCGCTGGTCTACATCGGCCTGTCGAACGCCGCGAACCTGCCGCTCACTGCAACCATCGCGAATCTCGTCAACCAATTCGGGGGCGGATGGGAGCTGCTCGGAGCAGCGGCATTCATGTCGATGGCGTTGCCGCTGGTCGTGTTCTTCACCCTGCAGCGCTACTTCGTACGCGGCATCGTCGGAGGCTCGGTCAAAGGCTGAGCGGCCACCGTCACAGGCTCAGAGGCCGGCCACAGGCCGGCCTCTTTCCATACTGGCTGCGTCCGTCGATGCGGAGTTTGAGCTTGTGCTTCCCAGAGCGCGGTCAAGAACCGAGGACAGACGCGCTGCAGGGCGCCTCGTCAGGCGCTTGCGGCGCTTCACCCCAAACGCGTCAGGATCGACTCGCGGTCGAAGGCCCACGAGCCGATGGTCAGCACGACCCCGATCAGCACGAGCACGATCAGGTCGCCAAGCTTGACCTGGTCGAGGGTGAAGGTCGCCTGCCCGCCGAAGAACTGGGCGACCGCAACACCGATGATCGGCAGCACCACGAAGCCGCCGATCTGCTGCGCAGTGCGCGCGTCGGTGACGCGGCTGCTGACCACAATCCCCAGCAGGACGCTGAACAGGCAGATGAGCGGCACCAGCGTGACCATGGCGAAGAGCCAGGTCTCGCTGAAGACGAGGCGAGTCAGTGCGGGGTCGGCGATCGCGCCGTTGATGAGGCCGTAGGCGCAGAAGACGGCCCACGTAGCGAGGACCGCCGGAAGCGCTGCGGCAATCGTCTTGCCGGCGAGCAGCTCGGGAACCTCGATGGGCGTGGCCAGCTGCGGCTCCAGCGAACGAGCCTGCTTCTCACCGATCACCGACTGCGTCGCGAGCGCCATCGGCACCATGGCTGGAATGATCAGGAAGTAGGCCATGAAGTTGGTTATGATGAACGCCTCTGCCGCGAGCTTTGGCGATAGCCCGGGGAACTGGGCGATGTACTGCTGGATCTGCCCGATCTGGTTCGGGTCCAGGTTGCGCGCCTGGATGAAGGCCACCAGCCCGGTGGGGATGGCCGCGAACACGATCGCCGGGAAGGCGACTGCCCCCAGTAGCACCCGGTTGGAGAGGAGATCGCGCCACTCCTTGCCAAAGACTGCCGCGACATACCCAATGCGCACTGCTTAGCTCCCGTCCCTTCCATCAGCGTCGCCGTCCACCATGCGCAGGTAGACCTCCTCGAGGCTGGCAGCCTCCTCACGCACCCCTACGATGCGCGCCCCGTGCGCCACCAGGGTCGCCACCAGCTCGGGATTGTCGCGCCGCGGGTCGCGGACCTCGATTTGCAGCGTGCCCTCCTGCTCCCGCGCGCCCATGACAAAGGGCAACGGCACCAACGCGTCGAGCAGTCGTCGGGCCTCGCCGTCCGAAGCGGCCAGCTGCACATGGACCGTGGCGAGGCTTCCCCGACGTCGCAGGGCGGCCGGCGTGTTGACCTCGATCAGTGTCTTGCGAATGATCCCGATCCGGTCGCAGAGCCGCTCCGCCTCGTCCAGGTTGTGGGTGCAGATCACGATCGAGCGCCCGGCGTCCCGCAGACCGCTCACGAAGTCGCGGATGTTCTTGGCGGCGGATGGATCCAGCGCGCTGGTCGGCTCGTCGAGGTAGATCACCTCCGGTTCGTGGAGCAGGGCACGAGCGATGGCGACCTTCTGGCGCATGCCCTTGCTGAAGCCCGCCACCTTGCGGTCCCCGACCTCGGCAAGCTCAACAACTCCGAGGTAGCGGTCGACGGCGCGACGCAGGGTGGCGCCGGTCAGCCCGTAGAGGCGGCCGTAGTAGGCCAGGTTCTGGCGCGCCGTGAGCTTGTCGTGGAGCCCGGGAGCTTCGGTCAAGATGCCGGTGATGGCCCTGATGCGGCGCGAGTCGAGGCCCAGCTGCAAGCCATTGATCCGCGCGGAGCCGGAAGATGGCACGACGAGACCGGCGAGCATGCGGACGGTGGTCGTCTTGCCCGCCCCGTTCGGCCCGAGCAGGCCGAAGATCTCACCGTCGCCCACGGTGAAGCCCAGGTTCTGCACCGCCTCGAGCGCTCCAAAGCGCTTGCCGAGGCCTTGCACCTCGATCACAGAATCCTCCCCCGATCGGTTGGAGCTCCGGAGCCGCACTCTAGCAGCCAAGCAGGGCAAGGACCTTCCGGTACGATGGTCTCCCCGAGCGCGCACAGGAGAGCCATCAGACCGATGCCTGAGCGGACGGTGGAGAGCCGCCGCCCCTTCGTCGGGCGTTTGCTGCGCCTTCGCGTCGACGAGGTGGAGCTCGACGATGGGCGGCGCACAACCCGCGAGGTCGTCGAGCACCCTGGGGCGGTAGCGATGCTCCCGTGGGACGGCGAGCGGCTGGCTCTCGTCCGGCAGTGGCGGCATGCCGCAGGACGCGCCCTCCTGGAGGTCCCCGCCGGGACCCTCGATCCCGGCGAGGAACCAGCTGCGACGGCTGCTCGCGAGCTCGCCGAGGAGGTGGACCTCCGGGCGGACACCTGGGAGCGCGGGCCTGCGTTCTTCACGGCCCCGGGCTTCTGCACCGAATACCTGACCGTCTACCTCGCCACTGACGTCCACCCAGCCGACGAGAGCGCGCACCCCGACGACGAGGATCTCGAGGTCGTGCGTATGACGGTCGCCGAAGCGCTCACTGCGGTTGACCATGGCGAGATCGAGGATGCCAAGTCGATCGTCGCCATCCTGTGGCTCGCCCGCCGCCTGGGTGGAGCCGCCGTCATCGGTCCATCACAGGACTGAGCCATGTGGAGCCTGGCCGTCCCATGGTGGGAGCTCATCGTCCGCTCGGCGGTGATCTACTTTGCGTTGATCATCGCGTTGCGCCTCTTCGGGAAGCGCCAGATCGGGCAGTTCACGATCTTCGACCTCGTCCTGATCCTGCTCGTGGCCAACGCCGTGCAGCCGGCCATGACCGGGCCGGACAACTCGCTGCTGGGCGGACTCATCATCATCGGCTCCTTGGTAGCCGTGGATGGGGTGGTTGGCCTCGCTCGAGCGCGGATACCGATAGTGAATGGGCTCCTCGAGCCCACGCCAACGGTCCTCGCCGAGGACGGCAAATGGCAACCCAAGGCCATGGAACAGCAGGACGTGACGCTCGAGGATGGGGAGATGGCGTTGCGCGAGCACGGAATCGCGGATATCGAGGATGTGCAGCTGGCCGTGCTCGAGGCCGATGGATCGATCAGTGTCATTCCCAAGGAGGGGAGCGGCGCCGGGCGCCGACCAAGGCGCCGGTTCCGCCTGCTGCGGAGGGTCTGAACCCGCACGCAATCCCCCGGTGGTGGCACGTCCATCGCGACCTGGAGGGTGACCTCGCACGACCGGCTGCAGCGAGGGGCCGCGCCCACGCGGGAGCGACCCTGGATCGCTCAAGGTCAGGGAGGCGCAGCTCGTCCCGCTGCTACCACGCCGCCGTCAGGCAGCCTCAGCCTCGAAGCGTTCGAGAGCCCGCCGATAGTCCTCGCTTTCCGGCTTGAGGCGAACCGCCATGCGCAGATGACGCCGCGCCATGCGGCGATGGCCGAGGCGCGCCTCCGAGAGCCCGAGCCCAAAGTGGGCGTAGTGCGCCAACGGGTCCCGATCAACGATCTCCCGAAATCGATCCGCCGCGAGGGCGTGAGCGCCCTGGTTGAAGTAGGCCTGGCCGAGCGCCTCCAGGATCGAGGCCTTGCCCGGCTCGAGGTTGCTGGCTCGTTCGAGCACCACGGCCGCGGCGCCCGGATGACGCTCGGCGAGCAGCCTCGAGCCGCGCCGAAAGAGCTCATATGCGGTGTCTCGCTCCCCCGAGTCGCCGGGGTCGCCTGGACGGGAAGCCATGAGCGCTACGGGATGAGCTCGATCCGCTCGAGACGCGGGTTCTCCGTCCGGCCAGGGATTCGGCCGCGCTTCGCGATGGGCCGGCCCTCGATCTCCTTCAGATCCCCGGTGAAGTCGATGGGGCTCGCGTCGCTGATCGCCGATCCCACCGCGAAGGAGTCGACGGGTGCTCCGGCCTCCTTGAAGTAGGCGATGCGGTCGACGTCGATCCCGCCTGACACGACGATGCGCACGTGCTCGTGGCCGGCGAGATCGAGGCGGGCACGGACCTCTTTGACCAGATCGGCGGTGACACGGCCGCGCTCCGATGGCGTATCCAGCCTCACGCCCCACAGGCGCTCTCCGAGCGCGTTCGCGACCCGCAGCGACTCCTCCGCCTCGTCCTTGAAGGTATCGACCAGCGCGATGCGCGGGACGTCTGGCTCGACGTCCCGGTCGAAGGCCTCCATCGCGCGGACGGTGTCACCGAAGATCAGCACCATGGCGTGCGGCATTGTGCCGGTGGGCGCGAGGCCGGCCAGCCGTGCGCCGGCCGGGGTCGATGCGCCGATGCAGCCGCCGATCACGCTCGCATAGTCCATCTGGTCCGCGATGGATGGGTGCACGTGGCGCGCGCCGAAGCCGATTACCGGGATCGGTGCCGCGGCGTCCACGATCCGCCGCGCAGCCGTCGCCCAGCCGGTCGACTGCGAGAGGATGCCCAGGATGGCCGTCTCGTACAGCCCGAAGGCCGAATAGCGCGCGTTGATGCGCATCACCACCTCCTTCGAGCTGATGGCATCGCCGTCGTGGAGTGACTCGACGACCGGCGCGGGCTCGAGGCGTTTGCCGTTGCCCAGGATCTCGCGAAGGTAGGCGATCGCCTCCTCGGCGCCACACAGGATCGCGTCGGCGCGGCAGAAGATCTCCATGGTCACGACCGGATCGAGGCCCTCAGCGGCCAGGATCCGACGGGCACGCTCAAAGTAGACGTCAGCCGTCTCACCCGACAGGACGTCATCGGCCGGCTCGAAGGGCGGCGTGCTCGTGCGGCGCTCCGCGGAGACGGCGTCGGAGGTCATGGCCCGGCAGTGTAGCAGTGGGTTTGGGCGTGGCCGTTCGGGGGCCAGGTCTCGATCGGGTCTATGAACGGGCGAGTGACGGGAACCACCGGCGCAGACGCCGCAACCCCAGCAGGAACCCGGCGACAAGAACGGAGACCACCGCGACCCCGGCGGCGAGGCGTACCACGCCCGCGCCCTGGGCGCCGGTATCGAGGCTGATCGCGCGATCAATCGCGGCCGCTGCGCCGTCTAGGTCGCCGCCCGCGTACAGTCCGGCGGCGCTGGCCAGCACCGCGCGTGGTTCCGGACCGCCAAGCACACCCAGCCGCTCGATGGGATTCAGGTCGTCGATCCGATTCTCGGCCGCGCGGTATTCCTGGAGAAAGGCCGCCTCGGCGTCGAGCTCGCGGCGTGACAGGGTGCCACCGCCATCCGCGTGCCATGCCACTACGAGGCGATCCGGGGTAGAAAGGCCCGCTTGACGAGCCGCGTCGAGGAAGCGATCCCGATCGCCGACCCAGCTGCGGGCGACGTCGATCAAGCTCCGCGCCTGCACGAAACGCCAGGTCTCCATGGCCTGCTGGATCGTGTCGGGAGGTCCCCAGTCGCCCACTGCAGCCAGAAGCGTCTTGTAGGCGGCGCGTGCCTGTGCGCGCTGGTCGAGGAAACCACCCTCGTCCGCCGGCCACACCCGGGCGCGGAACGCAGCCTCGACCTGTCGGCTGGTCGCCTGGTCGCTGGCCGACGCGCCTGCGGGCCCGGCGACGACCCCTTGGACTTGGTCGAGGAGCTGGCGTGAGTCGGCGGGCTGTGCGGCCGCCGCGGCCGAGGCGGGGCTTCCGCCGGGCGCCGTGTCGTACGCCGAGACGCCCTGCGCCACGCGCTGCACGACCAGCATGAGCCGATCCTCACCGATCGACGTAGCGAGCGCATCCACAAAGGCCCACGAAGCGGGATACGCCCAAGCATCGGTGCCCGCCGAGATTGCCCCGGCAGTCCCGGGGGCGCCCCAGGTGGCGAGTGGGATTGCAGCGGGATCCGAGTCGGTGGCCACGCCGAGAGGTCGTCCTGGCACGGGTATCGCGAGCTGGCGCGCGGCGTTGGCTGCGAGATGCGAGGCGAGACCTTCGCGTATCCAGCGCTCCGAGGCGAAGTCCGTACCGATCCACACGTGCGCCAGCTGGTGGAGGACGGTGAACGGCGTCGCGTCGAAGCCAACCGCGATGTCCTGCGCGCCGCTCACCGGCTCGGCCAGCGGACCGATACCCGACGGCAACGACTCGGTGATGAACAGAGGACCGACGCCCGCATACGGCAGGCCCACGGCCTTCTGCAGCGCCGGGAGCGCGCGAGCAGCGAGGTCCAATGTCGCCGCACCCCACGCTCCGTCGTCGGCATAGGACCGGATCCACAGGTCCACGGTCCCGCCCGACAGCGGCACGCGGCGATTCACGGCGACGTAATCGGCGGGTTTGGCGGCAACGAGCAGGGCCGACCAGTGCGGTGGGTCCCGAATGGCCCCGCTACTGAGTACGATCTGGTCCCGCTGCGTGCTGGAAGCGAGCGCCCCGGCGAGGACGCGAGCCGTGTACCCGACCGGCAGGCGCACCGTGACATTTGAGGTCGTGCCAAAGCCCCACACG
>Ga0207646_10007369_pt1 | contig 11199 bp, 9 predicted proteins | sample KBSK5502metaG_FD_184343 | JGI IMG/M metagenome (GOLD analysis project Ga0207646, IMG submission 184343) | Corn, switchgrass and miscanthus rhizosphere microbial communities from Kellogg Biological Station, Michigan, USA - KBS K5-50-2 metaG... | ecosystem: Host-associated > Plants > Roots >...
GCATGTTTGACGCCGATGCCGCACAGATCGCAGCGGGCACGTTGCCGCGTGCGATCGAGGTGAATGCGATCGAGGATTGAACGGTCGACGGCAAGGCGCACAGGAACAGGATCCCGGCCATGAGCGCGGATGGCAACGCCGCAGGCAAGATCCATTGCAGCCCCAGCCCGAGCAGCGGGAACAGCATGAAGGTGCTGAACAGCACCGCGAGATGAAGTTGCCATTGCTTCAGGCCGCTGAGCGCTGCCTGCGGCCTGCCGGACCGGTGCCACCACCCACCGCGTTACCAGCGCGGCGATCGCCGCGAACAGGAAGACCAGGGCCAGACCTGCCACCAGGAGCGTGCGCTGGATCAGCGTCAGTGTCTGCTGGACCTGGGTCAGCGGGAAGAAGTAGTAAAGCTGGTAGTAGCTGCCGACGGGGGCCCCGTAGAAGAGCCCGGCCACGGGGTGGGGCGACCCGTAGTAGGTCATGGCCGCCGATGTGAAGCTCACTGGGCTCTGGGCGTTGCTCTGCAGGCGGGAAACCGCTGTCCGAAGTCGCTGCGGGATCTGCTCCGTCACGACGCCTGCCGTCTGCCCCCCCGAGTAAACCGATCCCGCATAGCCGGGGGCCAGCAGGATCGCGATCGCATAGTCGCTCTCAGGGCCCGTCGCCTTGAGGTGGTCAACGATCGACCTCATGAGCGTCCGGGTGGGGCTGCCATTGGGACGCGAGTCCACGCCGGGCTGGGCCTGCGCGGTGATCTGGCCGGTCTGGACCACCGCGCCGGCCTGCCTCTCCTTGGCCTGCAGCTGGTCAGAGGCGATCTGCTGCATGAGGAAGAAGCCGAGCATCGTGACCACGACCGCGGACATGACCAGGGTGACGGTGACGACGCGGAGCTGCAGGGACCGGAGCCAGCGTGCGCGCAGCACCCGGTGCGCGGCCGCGAGGCGGCGGCGCAGGCGGGCAGCGGTGTGCCCGGCCAGCATCCGCAGCCGCCGGACGACATCCGGCACCGGGACGGCCGGCCCGCCCGGCAGCCGCCGGGCCGTGCCTGATAGCGCGGCAGCGGCCCTGGCGGCTTGCGCCTCGCCGGAGCCGCGTGTCTGCTCGAAGCCCAGCCCGGGCGCGCCTGTGGCCCCGTCCGCGCTGCTGGTCGCTGCCGCCTCCATGACCTTCCTCCGCTGAACCGGCCGGCGGAGGGGCCGCCGGCCGGGCCATGCCAGGCCGCGGATCAGCCCGGTCCCGCCTTGTATCCCACCCCCCGGACCGTGACCACGATCTCGGGGCGTTCCGGGTCTTTCTCGATCTTGGCCCGCAGCCGCTGGACATGCACGTTGACCAGGCGGGTGTCCGCCGCGTGCCGGTAACCCCACACCTGCTCGAGCAGCACCTCGCGGGTGAACACCTGGCGCGGTTTCCTGGCCAGCGCGACCAGCAGGTCAAACTCGAGCGGGGTGAGGTTCAGCGGCTCGCCGGCCCGGGTCACCGCGTGCCCGGCGACATCGATGCTCACGTCGCCGATCTGCAGCGTCTCCGGCGCCGGGTCCTCGGTCCGGCGCAGCCTGGCTCTGACCCTCGCGATCAGCACCTTGGACTGGAACGGCTTCACGATGTAGTCGTCCGCGCCCGACTCCAGGCCGAGCACCACATCGACCGTGTCGCTCTTGGCGGTCAGCATCACGATGGGCACCCCGGACTCCGCCCGGATCTGGCGGCAGACGTCGATGCCGTCCATGCCGGGGAGCATCAGGTCGAGCAGCACGAGATCCGGGTGGGTGTCACGGAACACGTCCATCGCCTTGTCGCCGTCGGCGACGAACGTGGGCTCGAAGCCCTCCCCCCGGAGCACGATTCCCAGCATCTCGGCGAGAGCGGCGTCGTCGTCGACGACCAGCACACGACCCTTCATTTCTTCATCGTTTCCACGTACCTCGTCGGCTCGCAAACCTCATAGTTCCATGTAGGCGGCAGTCACGGGACCGTCAATACTGCCTGGTCCCGCTCCCAGAACACGCAGCGTACCCGTTGTGACCGGTTGTGCGACCCCCCGTTCGGTCACGATGGCGGTGATCAGCCCCGGCGGCGTCACGTCGAAGGCCGGGTTGTACGCGGGAGTATCCGCCGGCGCCACCGGCACTCCCGCCAGGCTGGTGACCTCGTCGGCCGGCCGCTGCTCCACCTGGATCGCCGATCCGTCGGGGGTGGCCAGGTCCACGGTGGAGAGCGGCGCCACCACCACGAACGGCACCCGGTGGTGCGCGGCCAGCACCGCGAGCCCGTACGTGCCGACCTTGTTCGCCACGCTGCCGTCAGCCGTGATGCGGTCGGCGCCGGTCAGGATCACGTCGACCTCCCCGGCTGCCATCAGCGACGCCGCGGCGGAGTCGGCCAGCACCGCGTGCGGCAGGCCCGCCCGCCTCGCCTCGTACGCCGTCAGCCGCGCGCCCTGCAGCAGCGGCCTGGTCTCGTCGATCCAGAGCCGGGCCAGCCGGCCGGCCCGGTGCGCGGCGAGGACCACGGCGAACGCCGTGCCCTCGCCGCCCGAGACCAGGGCGCCGGTGTTGCAGTGCGTCAGGACCCTGGCCTCTGGCGGGATCAGCGAAAGACCGTGGCGCGCCATGGCCGCGCTGGCCGCCGCGTCCTCCGCGGCGATCGACCGGGCCTCGGCGACGGCAGCGCTCGCGGCCGTCCCCCGGGCGGGTTCCCGCAGAGCCTGCTGGTAGGCGGCCAGCGCCCGCCGGACACCCCAGCCCAGGTTCACCGCGGTCGGCCTGGCCCCCTCGATCAGCGCGGCCGAGCGGGCCACGTCATCGCCGCGGTACGCGGCGAGCGCGACCCCGAAGGCGCCCGCCACGCCGAGCATCGGTGCCCCCCGGACCACCAGCCGGCGGATCGCGTCGACCAGGGCCGGGACGTCCGCGCAGGTGACAACGGACTCAACCGCCGGGAGCCGAGTCTGGTCCAGCAACGCGATCGCCGGGCCTTCCGGCGGATCGAGCCACCGCAGCGCGGAAGTCTCCACATCACGAGTGTGCGCCGACGACGCGCCGCCCGCCAGACGGTAGCCCGGGCGGGCCGATCCGGGCTGGCAGTTCGCGAGGTTTATGCGTTATCGCCACGCGACCGCCGCATCCGGGCCCATAGTCGTGCGAGTATGGGCGCCATCCGATGCGCTGCACCTCGCAGTCCGGGCTCGCGCCAGCCCGTCGAGGAGAATCATGTCCGACGAACCCACACGGGACTGGCCCGGCGGCCCCGCAGACGGGCAGCCGGCTCGGCCCGGCTCCGATCAGGCCGGCCTGGACCCGCAGGCAGGCGGCGAGCCCGGCGCGGACCAGCCAGGCCCGCCCGGGTACGGCCCGCCCGGCTACGGCCCGCCCGGCTACGGCCCGCCCGGCTACGGCTACCCGGGCTACGGCCAGCCCGGCTACGGCCAGCCCGGCTACGGCCAGCCCGGCTACGGCTACCCGGGCTACGGCTACCCGGGCTACGGAAGGTCCGGGCCCGGGCCCGGCGGCATACCGCTCCGGCCGCTGGCGGCCGGCGAGATCCTCAGCGGCGCGTTCACGTCGATCCGGCAGAACCCAACGGCCACGCTCGGCCTCTCCGCGATCCTGCTGACCTGCTACGGGCTAGCCTCAGCGGCGGTCTCGCTGGCCCTGCGCGGCGTGCTGAACAACCTGCACCTGTCCGCCGGGCAGGCCCTGACGCATGAGCAGGCCCGGCACGTGCTGTTCGAGGTGTTCGCGATCGTGCTGCCGTCGTTTCTGGGCCTGTTCGTCGTCGCGTTCCTGGTGGAGCTCATCCTGACCGGCCTGCTGACCGTGGTCATCGGACGCGGCGTGCTCGGCCGCAAGGTGAGCATGGGCGAGGCCTGGCGGATCGCGCTGCCGCGGCTGCCCGCGATCCTCGGCGCCGTGGTGCTGACCGCGCTCTGCATCATCGGCCCGTGGGCCGTGGTGGCCGTGCTGGCCCTCATCCTGGCGCTCGCGCACCTTACCCCGGCCGCGATCGCCGTCGGCGTGATCGGTGGCGTCGCCTCGATCTGCCTGACGATCTGGTTCTGGGTCGTGCTCAGGCTGGCCACCCCGGCGGTGGTCCTTGAGCGGCAGGGCCCGGCCCGCGCGCTGGCCAGGTCCTGGCGGCTGGTCCGGCGGGGCTTCTGGCGTACTTTCGGGATCCTGCTGCTGGCCGCGCTCGTCGTTGCCTTCGCCGGCTTCATCCTGCAGCTCCCGTTCACCATCATCGAGGCCCTCGCCGGAGGGTCCAGCGGGGTCATCGGCCTGCCGGCCACGGGGACCCTCGCCGCCGTGATCATCAGCGCCGTCGGCAGCATCGTCGCGGGGGCGGTGACCCGGCCGATCAGCGCCGGCGTCACGGTCCTGCTCTACCTCGACACGCGGATGCGCAAGGAGGGCCTCGATCTGGCGCTGCAGGGGGCGGCGAACGGTCAGCAGCTGACCGGCGACGAGTTCGAGACCGTGTGGCGGCCGCCCGCAGCCGGGCAGCCGCCCACGGCCGTCCCGCCCCCGTGGTGACCGCCGCGTGGTTATCGCTGCGGGCCTGGCCGGGCTGACCCGCGCGGCGCTGCTGGCCGCGGTACACCCCGTCCGGCCCGCGCCTCCCGCCTAGCCGCGGCCTGCCGATGGACCCCTCCCGGCCCCTGCGGGGCCGATTCACCGTACAAGGCAGCGGGTCACGGGCGGCGCGCACGCGGCAGGCAGGGCTGGTGGCCCGACGCCGGCCGCGCTGGCGCCAGGCTGCGCCGCACTGGCGGCAGCTCGCAGCCCTGATCTTGTCCCTCAGCGCCGTCGCCGGGGCGATCGTCCTCGGCCGCCACACGCTGGCCGCGTCGCTGACCGCGCTCACCAGCCTGAACTGGACCTGGTTCCTGCTCGCGGTGTGCTGCGAGGCGGTATCGCTGACCGCGTTCGGCCTCAGCAGGCGCCGGCTGCTGCGAGCCGACGGGCACCCGACCGGTCTCGCGCTGGTCATGGCGGTGACCTACGCGAGCAACGCGCTGTCCATGACGATCCCGTTCGCGGGCGCGGAACTCGCCGTGGTGTTCTCGTTCCGCGAGTTCCGCCGGCGCGGCCTTGGCCTGGCGATCACTGGCTGGGCCCTGGCCGTCTCGGCCATCATGTCGACGTCGTCCCTGGCCCTCGTCATGATCGCCGGGGCACTCACCGGCGGGGCGTCGGTGGCCGCCGCCGGGGGTCTGGCCGGCGCCGTGTTCTTCCTGCTGCCCGCGGCCGCCGCGCTGCTGGGCCTGAGGTACCGGCAGGCGCGAGCCATCCTGAGGCGGCTACTGGCCCGCATCGTCGTACTCTCCCAGCGCCTGTTCCGGTGGCCGGGTGGCGGGGCCGCCAGCTCCGTCGACGACGTGCTCGACCGGGTCGCCGGAATCAGGATGAGGCCGGGGCGTTACGGCGAGGCGTTCGGGCTCGCGATCGTGAACTGGCTCGGCGACTGCGCCACCCTGGCGTGCGCGATCAGGGCCACCGGCCACCCGGTCCCCTGGCACGCCCTGCTGCTGGTCTATGCCGCCGGAGCGGCCGTGGCCAGCACGGGACTGACCCCGGGCGGCTTCGCGCTGGTAGAGGCCACGCTGACGGCGGCGCTGGCGGCGACGGGCATGCGCACGGCCTCGGCGCTCACCGCGGTGCTGGCCTACCGGCTGCTCAGCTACTGGACGGTCCTGATCGGCGGCTGGAGCCTGATGATCTTGTTGACCAGGAAGCGGCCGGCGCGTTTAGGATCCCTGCCGCCAGGACTCCAAATAGTCCCGCTGAACGGGAGTCAGCGCGTCGATCTCGGCGCCCAGCGAGGCGAGCGCGAGCGCAGCGACCTGAGCGTCGATCTCGGCGGGCACCTCGTGCACCCCGGGCGGCAGCCCCTGCGTGCCCGCCGCCTGATCGTCGCCCGGAGCCGTGGCCAGCCAGGCGAGGGCGAGCGCCTGCACGCCGAACGATACGTCCATCACCGCGGCCGGGTTGCCTTCGGCGGCGACCAGGTTAACCACCCGTCCTTCGGCCAGCAGGATCAGCCGCCTGCCGTCGGCCAGCAGGTACTCGTCGGCGTGCGGGCGAACGGCCGGGTGGATCGCGACGGACAGCCCGGCAAGCCCCCGCACGTCGACCTCGACGTCGAAGTGGCCCGCGTTGGCCAGGATCGCCCCGTCGCGCATCACGGCCATGTGCTCGGGGCCGATCACGTCGCGAGAGCCCGTCGCGGTGATGAACACCTGCCCGAGCGGCGCAGCCGCGGTCATCGGCATGACCCGGAAACCTCGCATGAGCGCCTCGAGCGCCCGGACGGGATCGACCTCGGTGACGATGACCTGAGCGCCGAGGCCCTTGGCCCGCTCGGCGATCCCGCCGCCGCATGGCCCGTAGCCGGCCACCACCACGACCTTGCCGGCCAGCAGCGTGTTGGTGGCCCGGAGGATCCCGTCGATAACCGACTGGCCGGTGCCGCAGAAGTTGTCGAACATGCGCCTGGTCCGCGAGTCGTCGGCCGCCACCATGGGGAACGCGAGCGTGCCGTCGGCCGCCATCCGGCGCAGCCGCGCCACCCCGGTTGTCGTCGACTCGCAGCCGCCGCGCACGCCGGCCAGCAACTCGGGCCGCTCGGTGTGCAGCGTGTTCACCAGGTCGCATCCGTCGTCAATGACCAGGCCGGGCGCGGCGTCCAGCACCCGGTGGATGTGCTCGTAGTAGGTGTCGCGGTCGACCCCGGCGCGGGCGTGGACGGTGACCCCGGGGCAGGCGGCCAGCGCCGCTGCGATGTCGTCCTGGGTGGACAGCGGGTTGGACGCGGCCAGGTGCAGCCGCCCGCCGCCCGCCGTTACCAGGTTCACGAGGACCGCGGTCTCCGCCGTGACATGCAGGCAGGCGGCGACCACGAGCCCGGCGAACGGCTGCTGCCGCTCGAACCTGTCCCTGATCATGCCGAGCACGGGCATCGCGCGCTCGGCCCAGCCGATCCTGGCCAGGCCCGCCGCGGCCAGGCCAGGATCGGCCACGTCCGACAGGACGAAATCCGAGGGCGGCTCGGGCGTTCGGGCGCCGCCAGCCACCTCGGCCCCGCCGTTCCGCGCGTCGGCGATCGCCCCCCCGCGAAGCCCGACCTCACGGTCGCGCGGCGGCGCGGCGCCGGCCGTCCGCCCGGCGCCGCGCCCCTGCGGCTCGCTCATAGGGCTCATTTCCCTCGCGCGCTTCGGGGGCGCCTCAAGGCGGCGCCTTCCCCTCGTCGCTCGTCCTGTGCTCCCGCTCGCCTGCGGCGGTCTTGGGGGCGTCGCCTTCCCTCGCCGCTCGCTCATCGCTCCTCAGCCCAGGCGGCACCGCGCCCCGGCGCTCGCGCACTAGTAACGGTAGTGGTCGGGCTTGTACGGGCCCTCGATGGGCACGCCGATGTAATTGGCCTGCTCCTTGGTGAGGGTCGTGAGCCGGGCGCCGAGCGCGTCGAGGTGCAGCCGGGCCACCTTCTCGTCCAGGTGCTTGGGCAGCACGTGCACGCCCAGCGGATACTCGCCGGCCTGGGTGAACAGCTCGACCTGCGCGATGACCTGGTTGGTGAAGCTGTTGGACATCACGAAGCTCGGGTGCCCGGTGGCATTGCCCAGATTCAGCAGCCGCCCCTCGGACAGGATGATGACCGAGTGCCCGTCGGGGAAGATCCACTCGTCCACCTGCGGCTTGATGTTGTTCTTCCGGACGCCCGGCAGCCGGGCCAGGCCCGCCATGTCGATCTCGTTGTCGAAATGACCGATATTGCCGACTATTGCCTGGTGCTTCATCTGGCTCATGTGCTCGGCGGTGATGATGTGGTAGTTGCCGGTGGCGGAGATGAAGATATCGGCGCTGGACACGACGTCCTCCAGGCGCGCGACCTGGAAGCCGTCCATCGCCGCCTGGAGCGCGCAGATCGGGTCGATCTCCGTAACGATCACCCGCGCTCCCTGCCCGCGCAGCGACTCGGTGCAGCCCTTGCCCACATCGCCGTAGCCGCACACCACCGCCACCTTGCCGCCGATCAGGACGTCCGTGGCCCGGTTGATGCCGTCGATCAGTGAGTGCCGGCAGCCGTACTTGTTGTCGAACTTCGACTTGGTCACCGAGTCGTTCACGTTGATCGCCGGGAACCTGAGCGTGCCCGCCGAGGCCATCTCGTAGAGCCGGTGCACCCCGGTCGTGGTCTCTTCGGTAACCCCCCTGATCTCGGCGGCGGCGGCGGTCCACTTGCCGGGGCTGGCGGCGAGCGACGCGCGCAGCGCGCTCAGCACGACCCGCCACTCCTCGGGATCGTCGTCGGCCGGCTCGGGCACCGCGCCGACGGCCTCGAACTCCGCGCCCTTGTGCACCAGCAGCGTGGCGTCCCCGCCGTCGTCCAGCAGCATGTTCGGGCCGGCCTGGCCGGGCCAGGTAAGCGCCTGCTCGGTGCACCACCAGTACTCAGGAAGCGTCTCGCCCTTCCACGCGAACACCGGTATCCCCTTGGGGTCCTCCGGCGTGCCGTCCGGGCCCACGGCGACCGCGGCCGCGGCGTGATCCTGGGTGGAGAAGATGTTGCAGCTCGCCCACCGGACCCGGGCACCGAGCGCCACCAGCGTCTCGATCAGCACCGCCGTCTGGATGGTCATGTGCAGCGAGCCGGTGATCCGCGCGCCCCGCAGCGGCTGCGAGCGGGCGTACTGTTCACGCACCGACATCAGGCCCGGCATCTCGTGCTCGGCGAGCCGGATCTCCTTGCGGCCGAACTCGGCCAGCGACAGGTCAGCGACCTTGAACGGGACAACTTCCGTGGGCATTGAGCCCTCCTCCAGGCTGGATCTTCACGGATGACACACCGAACGTTACGGAGGTCCCCAGGGAATTGCACGCCAGATGCGCCGTTTTTGACAAGAGATTGTAAGATAACTGCCATGCGTATCACGGAGGCCGCGCAGCGCCTCGGGACCTCGCCCCGGATGCTGCGGTACCGGGACTCCCTCGGCCTGCTTCCGGCGGTCCGCGGGCACCGGCCGTCCCGGCGGGCGCCGCGCCGGCGGGCCAGCCCGCCGCGTCCCGGCCAGCCCCCGCAGGGGCCGGCCGCCCTGCATCGCCGGTTCGACCAGCACGACCTGGACGCGGTCGCGCTCGCGCTGGCGATCGAGCGTCGTTACGACATCACCCCGGCGGCCCTGGCGTTTGGCCTGCGCGTCCTCGCCGAGCCGGCCATCAGGGCCGACGTCGCCGAGCTCGGCAGGCGGATCGGCCGCATCCAGGCACCGGCCGCCCGTGCGCTGGACTTCGAGCAGGAGCGGGCGCTCCGCCTGCTCAGCATGTCCCCCCGCCGCCGCTGACCTGCCCGAACGGTCGACGGGCCTGGGCCGCGATCGCCTGACCTCACTCGCCGGGATGTCGTCAGTCGGATCTGCCGCGGCGGACGGCGCGCGCGGCGGAGCGGCCGGCCGCGCGCAGCGAGGACCGCCGGGCGGCCCGGATGGCGGGATCGGTCAGGTCCGCGCGCGAATCCTGGTAGAGGTCGGGCTCCAGGTAGATCAGCTCGGCGATCGGGACCGCGGACCGGACCCGGCGCTCGGCCCGGTCGATGCCGGCCACGATGTCGGCGGCGTTCTGCCGGCCACTGACCGCGATCTTCGCGGCGACGAGCAGCGTCTCCGGGCCCAGATGCAGGGTTCGCAGGTGGATGACCCGCTCCACCTCGGGACCGTCCTCGAGCGCCGCGACGATGGCCCGCTCTACCTCGGCCGTGGCTGATTCCCCGATCAGCAGGCTCTTGGTCTCGGTCGCCAGGACGCCGGCCACGAAGCCGAGCAGGACGCCGATCCCGAGCGATCCGATCCCGTCCCACCGCGGGTTGCCCGTGATCATGCTCAGCGCCACGGCGCAGAGAGCGAACACCAGCCCGACCAGCGCCGCGGAGTCCTCGAGCAGCACGGCGGGAATCTCGGGTGCCTTGGCGCGGCGGATGAACCTGATGAAGCCGCGCCACGGGTGCGGGCCCCTGGTATGCCTGGACTCGCTGATCGCGGTGCGGAACGACACGCCCTCCAGCACGGCGGCGATGCCGAGCACCGCGAGGGCCACGGCAGGCGAGGTCAGGTGCTCGGGATGGAGTATCCGCTCAACACCCTCGAAGACGGAGAACACGGCGCCGACGGTGAACAGCACCACCGCCACGATGAACCCGTAGAAGTAACGTTCCGCGCCGAACCCGAACTGATGCTCCTCGGTCTCCACGCGCCGCGCCCGGCGCCGCCCGAGGAGCAGCAGCGCCTGGTTGCCCGAATCCGCGACCGAGTGGACGGACTCCGCCAGCATCGATGCCGAGCCCGTGATCACGAACGCCGCGAACTTGGTCACGGCGATGCCGATGTTGGCCGCGAAAGCGGCGAGCACGGACCTGCGGCCGGCGGAGCCGTGCTCGCCCCGACCGGGGCCCTCAGTCCCGTGACCGGCGCTCATTCGCGTTCCTGTCCGCTCGGGCCGTCCGGCACGCGGCAGGCCGACCGGCTGGTCTCGGCGCGGCGCTAGCTCGCCGAGGGGTCGCGCGCCTCGTCGATGAGCATGACGGGGATGTCGTCGCGCACCGGGTACGCGAGCCCGCAGTCCGCCCCGGTGCAGACCAGCTCGCTGGCCGCCTCGTCGACGCGCAGCGTCGCGTGGCACTTAGGGCAGACCAGGATGTCGAGCAGCCAGTCATCGATCTTCAAAGCGTCTCCCACATGTCCAAGGCCGGCCAGCGCGGCGCGCCTAGCCGGCATCACCGCGCACGATACCCAGAACCTGGTCGCGGATGTCGATCAGGGTCGGCTCGTCCGGCGCCTCGACGTTGAGCCGCAGCAGCGGCTCGGTGTTCGACGGGCGCAGGTTGAACCACCAGCCGCCGCCGCTGACGGTCAGCCCGTCCAGCTCGTCCGTCGTGACCCCGCCGCGGCCCGAGAAGGCGGCGCGGACCCGCTGCGTGGTCGCGGCCTGGTCGCGAACTTCGCTGTTGATCTCTCCCGACGACCGGTACCGGGAGAACTCCGACAGTAGCGGGGACAGCGGGCCTGCCTGCGAGCCGAGCGCGGCGAGGACGTGCAGGGCGGCGAGCATGCCGGAGTCGGCGAACCAGAAGTCCCTGAAGTAGAAATGCCCGGAATGCTCGCCGCCGAAGATCGCCCCGGCGGCGGCCATCTCCGCCTTGATGAACGAGTGGCCGACC
>Ga0207646_10007373_pt1 | contig 11193 bp, 13 predicted proteins | sample KBSK5502metaG_FD_184343 | JGI IMG/M metagenome (GOLD analysis project Ga0207646, IMG submission 184343) | Corn, switchgrass and miscanthus rhizosphere microbial communities from Kellogg Biological Station, Michigan, USA - KBS K5-50-2 metaG... | ecosystem: Host-associated > Plants > Roots >...
CGTTGTAGTTGCTCGACATCGCCAGGTTGTACGCGCCGGCCGCGGGCATGGCGATAACGTCGCCCGTTCTCAGCTGCGGCATCTCGATGTCCGTGATCAGGATATCGGTCGACTCGCAGTACTTGCCGGCGATCGTCACCTTGCCGTCAAGTGGGCGATCCGGAGCAGAAGCGAGAAACGCTTCGTAGCGGGCTCCGTACAGCTTGGGTCTGATGTTGTCGCCCATGCCGCCGTCGACCGCGACGTAGCGACGAACGCCGGGGATGTCTTTGATCGAGCCGACCGTGTAAAGAGCAATGCCGGCCGGGCCGGCGATCGAACGCCCTGGCTCGACGACCAGCTCTGGCACCGGGAGATCCCTCAGCACGCATCCCGTCTCGAGCGCGTGGCGGACGACCTCGACGAAATGACGAGGCGTCGGCGGGTCGTCGTCGCGCGTGTATGCGATGCCGAGGCCGCCTCCCGCGCCGAGCATGCGCGGCTCGAACTTCAGCTCCGCTCTAAGGCGCACCAGCAGGTCGAGCATGATCTCCATCGCCTGCTCGTATGCACCAAGGGCCAGGATCTGCGACCCGATGTGCGAGTGCAGTCCAACGACCTCGAGGCGCGGGTGCCGCAACGCTTCGGCGATCGCGTCGAACGCGGCGCCCGATTCGATCGAAAACCCGAACTTCGAATCCAGCTGGCCGGTCGAGATATGCGCATGCGTGTCGGGCTTGACCCCGGGTGAGATCCGCAGCATGACCGGCGTGCGCTTGCCTTCCGGCACGATGCCGCGGAGCAGCTCGAACTCGTACGAGCCGTCGATGACGATCGTGGCCCCTGCGTCATACGCGGCCTGCAAGTCTTCGAGACTCTTGTTGTTGCCGAGAAAGTGGATGCGATCGGCTTTCGTCCCCGCTTTCAGCGCGAGATACAGCTCGCCCGCCGACACCACGTCGAGCCCAAGGCCTTCTTCCGCCACGATGCGCAGGAATCGCGGCGAAGCGAACGCCTTGGCCGAGTACAGCACGTGGCCGGCCGAGCCCATCGCGGCCACGTACTCGGAGGCGCGCTGGCGCACGGTGGCCTCGTCGTACACATATAGAGGAGTGCCGTGTTGGCGAGCCAGGTCGGCCAGGTCACAGCCGCCCACCTCCATGTGGCCGGCGGCGTTGACCCGGTACGTGACCGGGAAGAGCAAAACTAGTTCGCTAGTTCGGCGACGAGCCGCAGGAGCCGCATCCCCCGCCGCAGCAGCCACCACCGGTCTGCTCGCTCCCAAAATCGAGCGAGGAGGCCGATTCGCCGCCGGTCACCGCGAAGCTCGAAACGAGCACCCTGGTCTTGGTCGACTCGCACGCGGGGCAGATCTGGCTGATGTCCCTTTCGGCGAATCTCGTCAGGACTTCGAACTTCCCGGAGCAGCTCTCGCACCGATACTCGTAGATGGGCATCTCAATGCAAGATTCTAAGCTTGATTACTTCGCGCGATTGATATCGGCATGGCCCGGCCTGATGGCGAAGCTCGACCGCGCGCTCATCGACGACAGCCTGGTGCTCCTGGAACATCTGGGCGCCGCGGTCACCCTGGTCGACGTCGGCTCGGGCGCGGGCCTACCGGGCATACCGCTCAAGATCGCCCGGCCTCAGCTCGAGGTGACCCTCATCGAAGCCGACCAGGCGAAGGCTGCCTTCCTGGTGCACGCGTGCGCCACCCTCCGCCTCGAGAATGTCGAGGTCGTGGCTCGGCGCGCGGAAGAAGCCGGTCACGACCCCAGGCTGCGGGAGAAATTTGACGTCGCCGTCGCTCGAGCGTTGGCCCCGCTGCCGGTGCTCGTCGAGCTCTGCCTGCCCCTCGTGCGGGTGGGCGGGCGCTTGCTCGCCCAGAAGACAAAAGACGAGGATCCGGCTGCCGCGGCTCATGCGATCGAGCTGCTGGGTGGCATGCTGTCGGAGGTCGTGGCGGCGCCGTCGGCCGCGCGGGCCGCGGGGACCGTGGTCGTCATCGGCAAGCAGCAGCCGACTCCGGCGCAGTATCCCCGCCGATCGGGTCTACCAGCACGAAAGCCGCTTTAGAAACGAAGCGGCGCGGACCCCACACAGAGAGCCCGCGCCGCCTAGCGGTGATTACAGGTCGGTCTGCTGCGTGCTAGGTCAGGACAGCCTTGCCCGCCGCCTGGATCGTCTTGAGGTTCGTCAGCGCGAGGTTCTGGACCGGCTTCGGGAGCGCCGCGTACTGCAGCGATGTTCCATCGGTCTGGCCGTCGGTCACCAGCCACTTGAACAGGTAGACGAGCGCCCTGCCCTTCGCGGAATCAGAGACCGAGGTCGGAAGGATCACCCAGCTGAATCCGGCGATCGGGTAAGAGTCGTTGCCCGGCTCGTTGGTGATCGAGAAGTTGGTCGGGCCCACGCTGGTGTTCTGCGCCGCCGCGGCGGTGGCGCCCGCCACGCTGGCCTGCACGTAGTTGCCGGCCGCGTTCTTGATGTATGCCTGGGTCATTCCTGTCTGCACCACGTACGCGAGCTCGACGTAGCCGAGCGCGCCGGGGGTGGAGGTGATGGCTTGCGCAACGCCCTGGTTGCCGCTGGCGCCGATGCCTGCCGGCCACTTGACCGCTTTGGCAACGCCCACGTTCGACTTCCACTCGCTCGACACCTTGCCGAGGTAGTCGGTGAAGTGGTACGAGGTGCCGCTGCTGTCAGATCGGTGGACGACCTGGATGGCGCTGCTGGGCAGTGTCACGCCGGAGTTCTGCGCGGTGATCGCCGCGTCGTTCCACTTCGTGATGTGGCCCAAGAAGATGTTGGCCAGCGTTGGGCCGTCCAGCTGCAGCTTGGCGACGCCCGACAGGTTGTAGGCGACCGAGATGACGCCCAGCGTCGTCGGAATCTGCGTCAATGCGCTCGCGCCGCCGGTGACCTTCGCGATGTCCGAATCGGTCATCGGCACATCGCTGGCGCCGAAGTCCACCGTGCCCTTCTGGAACTGCGAGATGCCCGCGCCCGAGCCGACGGATTGGTAGTTCACCGTCACGTTCGGGTACTTCGCGTTGTAATCGAAGAACGCCTTCTGATAGAACGGCGCTGGGAACGTCGCCCCCGCGCCGGTGAGCGACCCACTGCCGACATCGACGGAAGTCAGCGATGAGCTGCCGGTGTCGGTGCTGCCGCAAGCCGCGGCAACCATGGCGGCAGCAATGCCCAAAAGCAGCGCCCGCCCGATTTGTCTGGCTGCCAACATCAAACCCTCCTCCACCTATGAACGGTATTTGCGTCTTCAAACTACCCAGCACCGTTTAAGCGAGGGTTAACTCGCGCTTAAGCGCTAACTCGCACGAGCGGCTCATATACTCCGGCCGTGATCTGGGATCGAAGCCGGAACGAAGAGCAGCCGGAAAGACGCATCGCGCAGCGCGACCCGTTTGCTGCGCTCCTCGAAAACGCGCCGGTCATGGTCCTGTTGCTCGATGAAGAAGGTCGTGTCGTCACAGCCAACCGGACCGCGCGCGAGCTGTTCGAGATCGAGCCGGACCGCCTGCCCGCGAGCCTGGTGGAGGTGACGCTGGAGGCGAGCTTGCTCGATGTCCTCAGTGGCACGGCCGGCGAGGCCGAGGCCCACCTCGTACATCACCGGCGCACCGTCCTGGTCCGGCTCGAGCCCAGCCTGCGCGCGGGCGAAACGCTCATGTTCCTCACCGACGTGACCGAGCTTCGCCGGCTGGCCACGGTGCGGCAAGAGTTCGTTGCCAACCTGGTCCACGAGCTCAAGACGCCGATCACATCGCTGCGGCTGACCGCCGAAAGCCTGCTGGGCGATCCCTCGCCGAAGGACAGGCACCGGTTTGCCGAACGGCTGGTCAAGGAGGCCGACCTCCTGAGCAAGATCATCGACAACCTGCGCCAGCTGGGCGAAATCGAGGCGCGGACCATGGCGGTGGAGACGATGCAGTTCGACCTCGGGGAGCTGGTGCAGGAGAGCGTGACGCGGCTCGGGATCGACCGCCCCGTCAACACCGACATACCTTTGGCGCTGGCCGTTACCAGCGACCGCCCGAAGCTCGTCCAGGCCCTCGACAACCTGCTCGACAACGCCGCCAAGTTCTCGCCGCCCGGCTCGGCCATCGACGTGAGCGCCCAGGTCGCCGGCGACGAGGTGCGGCTCAGCGTCCGCGATCGCGGCCCTGGGATCTCCCCGGAGCACTGGAGCCGGGTCTTCGAACGCTTCTACAAGGTCGACCGGGCACGCCCGCGCGAGGCCGGCGGCTTTGGGCTGGGCCTGGCCATCACCAAGCACCTGGTGCAGGTCCTGGGAGGCCGGATCTGGACCGAAACGGCCCGGGACGGCGGGCAGGTGTTCACGATCGCAATCCCAACGCAAGCCTTAACGAGCCCATAAACCGGCGTTAACCAGGGACCCCGTATCTTAGGCATCGGGTTGGCGGACGCTAGACCGATCATTCAGCCTCTGGCGCAAGTAGGGAGGCCGGAGCTTCGAGCGATGCCTGGATCTGCTCATACGAAGCTGAAGGTCGACTCCCTTTCCTTCTTTTACGGCAAAACCCGCGCGCTCAAGGACGTCAGCTTCGAGATCCCCGAGCGCCGCATCACGGCAATCATTGGGCCCTCCGGGTGCGGCAAGACCACACTCCTTCGCGTCTTCAATCGCATGTACGACCTTGTCCCCGGCGCTCGCGCTCAAGGCACGGTGACGCTGGACGGTAACGACATCGTGACCACGACCAAGCTGCTCGACCTGCGCCAGAAGGTCGGCATGGTGTTCCAGCGACCGAGCCCATTTCCGATGTCGATCAGGGACAACGTCGCTTTCGGTCCGCGGCTGCTGGGCTGGAGCAAATCGCGCATCAACGACATCGTCCGGCGCAGCCTCGAGAGCGCCGCCCTGTGGGATGAGGTCTCCGACCGCCTCGACGAATCCGGTACATCACTTTCCGGCGGCCAGCAGCAGCGGCTCGTGATCGCGCGCTGCCTGGCGGTGAGCCCGGAAGTGATCCTAATGGACGAGCCTTGCTCGGCCCTCGATCCCATCGCCACCTTGAAGATCGAAGACCTGATGGTGCAGCTGGCGCGCGAGTACACGATCGTGATCGTGACCCACAACATGCAGCAAGCGGCGCGCGTCTCCGACTTCACCGCGTTCATGCTCATGAATCCCGAAGGACGTCACGGCGAGCTGATCGAGTTCGCTCCCACGGCCGATCTCTTCAATGCCCCGCGAGACCCGCGGACAGAGGCTTACATCACCGGCCGGTTCGGTTAGAAGCTCGTGCCGCGCCTGACATTCGAAAAAGAGCTGGCGAGCCTCCGCGAATCGCTCGTGCGCATGGGGACGCTCGTGGAGTCCCAGATCGAGGCATCGCTCGATGCACTGCGCAGGCGCGACGGCCCGGCGGCCGAGAAGGTTCGCGCGCAGGATCAATACCTGAACGAGCTGTTCAAGCAGATCCGCGAGCAGATCTTCATGGTCATCGCCACGCAGCAGCCGGTGGCGCGAGACCTGCGTCGCCTCATGGGCATCCAGTACATCGCCACCGAGCTCGAGCGCATGGGTGATTACGCGGTTCGCATCGGCCGCATGACCAAGACCCTGGTGGGCCTTCCCGACCGACCGCTGCGCGCGGAGTTTGGGCTCATGGGCGACCTTGCCATCGGCCAGGTGCACGACATCCTCGAAGCGCTCATCGACGAAAACGAGGCGCATGCGCGCGAGGTCGCGGGCCGCGATAACGAGATCGACCGCCTCTATCACCGGGTCTTCGACGAGCTGATCTCCGAGATGGGCAAGGGCCACACGGATTCCGACGGCGCCTTGCGTGCCGTGACGCTTCTGCTCGTCGCCCACAACCTCGAGCGAATCGCGGACCGCGTCACCAACGTGGCCGAGGACATCGTGTTCCTCGAAACCGGCCAGGTGGTCGAGCTCGGATGAACCGCTCGGCGGCCGCCGCCAACTCCGGGCGCGTTCTGGTGGTGGAAGACGACGAGGGCATCCGCGAGATGCTGAAGTACAACCTCACCGCCGCCGGGTTCTCCGTGCAGGAAGCGGCCGACGGCGCATCGGGTTTGCGAACGGCCCGCACGGCCAGACCGGACCTCGTCCTGCTCGACCTGATGCTGCCCGGTATGAGCGGCTTCGACTTCTGCCGCGCGCTTCGCAAGAGCAGCCGGGTGCCGATCATCATCATCACCGCGAAGGATTCAGAGGTCGACAAGATCGTCGGGCTCGAGCTCGGCGCCGATGACTACATCACCAAACCCTTCTCGATCCGCGAGGTCCTGGCGCGAGTGCACGCGGTGCTCCGCCGCGCGCAGCCGGAGGCGAACGAGCCGAAGGCGATCCCGGAACAGGACTCGATCGGCGCCTTCACCATCAACCGGGCCGCGCGGCGCGTGATCCTCGATGGCGTTGACGTCAAGCTGACCGCTCGCGAGTTCGACCTGATCTCATACCTGCTCGCGTTCCCAGGACGCGTTCACACGCGCGACTCCCTGCTGGAGAACGTGTGGGGTCGCGAGTTCACCGGCGACCGCAAGACGGTCGATGTCCATATCCGCTGGCTGCGCGAGAAGTTCGCCGCGCGCGCACCTTTCGAGATCGTGACCGTGCGAGGGATCGGATACCGACTCGACCGCCAGGCCCCTGCCGCTGACCTGGTCGGCGGGGCGCCTGAATCGATCCCCGCCCCAACGCGAGGGAGTCACGTTGGCAGTCGCGGTCGATAGCTCCGCGGCCTCGGCAGCCGCGGTCCCGCGCCCGCCAGACCGATACCGCACCATCACCGCCTTCATCAGCTGGGCGGCGCCTGCTTCTCTGATCCTCGTCGTCGCCGTCTTGATCCAGCAGGCCTGGCCGTCGGTCACGAGGTTCGGAGTCGGCTTTCTTGTCGGCCAGGACTGGAACCAGGTCACGAACACCTTCGGGGCTCTTCCCTTCATCTTCGGGACGGTGGTCACGAGCGCCATCGCGCTGGTCATCGCCCTCCCGATCGGGATCGCGGTCGCAGTGCTGCTGGCCGAGCCCGGGCAGCAAGGCCTGCGCGGGGCCCTCGGCACCGGCATCGAGCTCCTGGCGGCGATCCCGAGCGTGGTCTACGGAATCTGGGCGCTTTACGTGCTGGCTCCGTGGGCCTTGCTGCACATCGAGACGCCGATCACCGACCACCTCGCCGCGGTTCCCTTCCTGGGCGGTGTGCCACGACAGACGAGCCTGTTCACGGCCTCGCTGGTGCTGGCGGTGATGATCCTGCCCACCCTGGCGGCGGTGTCTAGAGACGTGATTCGAGCTGTTCCCCGAGGGCTGCGCGAGTCGACCGTCGCGCTCGGCGCGACCTGGTGGGAGACCGTCTGGCACGTCATCCTGCCGGCCGCCCGCGCCGGCATCTTCGGCGCCACAGTGCTTGCCCTTGGTCGCGCGCTCGCCGAGACCGTCGCGGTCGCGATGGTGATCGGCAACCGGCCCGAGATCCCGCATTCGATTTTTTCTCCCGGCTACACCCTGGCCGCTGTCATCGCCAACGAATTCGTCGAGGCCACCGGCGACGTGTACCAGGGCGCGTTGGTCGAGATCGGACTCGTCTTGATCCTGGTCACGTTGACGGTCAACGTTTTCGCTCTCCTCCTCGTCCATTCGGCGAGAGCCAGGGCCCTCGTATGAAAACCCCACAAAATCTGCGATTTTGCGGGGACCCCTTATGAGACGAAACCTGTGGCGGCGGTTCAGCAGCAACTTCGCGATGCTGGCCATGTACACGCTGACCTTGCTCGCGCTCGTCCCGCTCGGCCTCGTGCTGTGGTTCACGATCACCAAGGGACTGCCGGCGGTGACAAACCTGGAATTCTTCGTCAACGCGCAGCGGCCGAGCGGCATCCCTGGCAGCGGAATCGCCAACGCCATCGTCGGCAGCGCGATCATCGTCGGCCTCGCTTCGCTGGCCGCGATCCCGATCGGCGTGCTCAGCGGCGTGTACCTGGCGGAGTACGGCGCGGGTCGTTGGGCCAGCTGGGTGAGGCTGTCCAGCGATGTGCTCGTGGGGGCGCCATCCATCGCGCTCGGCCTCTTCGCCTACGCACTGGTGGTGGTTCCACAACACCACTTTTCGGGGAACGCCGCCTCGGTGGCACTGGCGATTCTGATGTTGCCAGTGGTGATTCGCACGACCGAGAGTGCAGTCGGTTTGATTCCGAACGGATTGCGCGAGTCGGGCCTTGCGCTCGGCCTGCCACGGTGGCGCGTCTCTCTGCAGCTGATCCTTCCGGCCGCGGCGCCGGGCGTCATCACGGGCGCGCTGCTTGCGGTCGCGCGCGCGGCAGGCGAGACTGCCCCAGTGTTGTTCACGGCTCTCGGCAACCAGCGCCTTACGTTCGATGCCGGCCATCCGATGTCCACCCTGCCGCTGGTCGTGTTTCGCAACGCGCTGACCCCATATAAGGATCTGCAGCAGGAGGCATGGGGCGCGGCGCTCGTGCTCGTGGTCATGGTGTTGGTCATCAACCTCGGCAGTCGCTGGGTGCTCCGGCGCCAGATCGCGCTCGCAAGACAGCTCTAGCTTTTTGTTGTTAAAGGCCATGTACAGAAACGGCCGTGCAGGTAAACTCAACAATCGCCCGTCATCGGTAAAGAGAAATACGTCCTAGCCCGCCGATCAAGCAGACGAAGGAGCAATGTTGGCTACCAAGATTCTCGAGTTGACCGATGTGAACGTCATCAGGGCAGCGGGTGGGGTCGTGTATCGCACCGACTCATCCGGCGAGACAGAGCTCGCCATCATCCACCGCCCCGCGTACGACGACTGGACTCTGCCCAAGGGCAAGGTCGAACCCGACGAAACGCCTGAGGACTGCGCGCTGCGCGAAGTCCGCGAAGAGACGGGGCTCCGCTGTGAGATCGAGCGCCCGCTGGGCTGCACCGCCTACGTCGATCGGCGCGGCCGTGACAAGGTGGCGTGCTACTGGCTGATGGAGGCCAAGGGTGGGCGCTTCCGGGCTGGAATCGAGGTCGACAAGCTGGTGTGGCTGTCTGTCGCCGACGCCATCAAGCGCCTGACGTACCCGCGCGACAAGAAGCTCCTGGAGCAGCAAGACCTCTAGGTAGCGGGAGGGAGCGCAGAGTTCCCACCGTCTAAGCTGGTTTCGTGCAGACAGCGACGGCCGACCGCCTGGTCATCGCCGGCGTCGAGCTTCGCTCGCGCCTGTTTTTGGGCACGGGAAAGTACGCCGACAACGAGACGATGCTGGCGGCGCTCGAAGCCTCTCGATGCGAGCTCGTGACCGTTGCCCTGCGCCGGCTCGACCTGGACGATCCGAAGAGGAAGACCATCCTCGACTTCATCGATTGGAAGCGATATCGCATCCTTCCCAACACCGCCGGCTGCCGCACCGCGGACGAGGCGATCCGCATCGCTCGTCTCGCCCGGTCGATGGGCCTTTCAGACTGGGTCAAGCTCGAGGTCATCCCCGACCCGCGCTATCTCTTTCCGGACGCTGAGGAGACGCTGAAAGCCGCACGCTCCCTTGTGACCGAAGGCTTCAAGGTCCTCCCGTACATCAATGCCGACCCCGTGCTTGCGAAAAAGCTGCAGGAGATCGGAACCGTGACGGTCATGCCGCTCGGCTCTCCGATAGGCTCGGCAAAGGGGCTGCAGACGCTGGAGCAGATCCGGATCATCGTCGAAGAGGCGAGCGTACCTGTCGTTGTCGACGCCGGGATCGGTTCGCCGTCTGACGCCGCTCTCGCCATGGAAATCGGCGCCCATGCGGTCCTCGTCAACACTGCCATAGCTCTTGCGCAAGACCCGCAATTGATGGCGGAGGCCATCGCGGGCGGTGTGGAGGCGGGGCGGAAGGCGTACATGGCCGGGCTCATCCCCAAGGGGGTGCAGGCAAGCCCCAGCTCGCCGATTGAGGGCATCTCGCCTTCCCGCTAGTCACACCAGTCGCGATGGCGATCGTCACCACTGCCGGCGCCGGGATGAGAGCAGCCGGCCGCGCCACCATCCTGCAGCTGCGCGCCCCTCAATCGACGGTCCGCGCGATCGAAGAAGAGGCGTCGAATCTCGTGCGGATGTCGCCGGTACCGGTCGTTGTCAGCTCACGTTGCGACATCGCGCTGGCGGCGGGCGCGGCGGGTGTCAACCTGCCGGAGAGCGACATCGCGGTCGAGGCGGCGCGTTCGCTGATGGGCGCGCGCCTCGTGGGACGTTCCGTGCATTCGTTGGACAGCGCATTGCGCGCCGAGGGAGAGGGGGCTGATTTCGTGATCTTCGGTCCGGTGTGGGCGAGCCCAAGCCACCCCGATTCGCAGCCGGTGGGCCTCGAGGCGCTGGCCGAGGTGGCTCACGCTGTCGATATTCCAGTGCTGGCGATCGGGGGTGTGACCGAGGAGCGCGTCGCCGCCTGCCGCGACGCCGGCGCCGCCGGCTACGCCGCGATCAGGTTGTTCAAATGATTGCGCTGCAGATCAACGGCCGGCGTGTGGAGCTGGAGCAGCCGACCGGGCTGCTCGCGTACCTCGAGACGCTCGGTGTGAGCCCTCGCGCGGTCGCGGTCGAGCACAACGGTGTCATCGTCGAACGCTCCCGGTATGCCGATCAGAAGCTCGATGAGGGCGACATCGTCGAGATCGTTCGCATGGTCGGCGGAGGGCGCTAGCGCCGCGGCGCCTTGTCCCTGATCGCCGCCTCGGCCTCGACGCGCTCGTCCCACGGCTCCGCGCCCGCGGCCATCTGCATGGTGCGCTCGTGTCCTTTGCCGGCCAGGAGGACGGTGTCCCCCGGACGCGCGAGGTCGATCGCGCGCCTGATCGCGGCCTGCCGGTCGATCACGATCTCGTAATCCCGCCCGGGAGCCTTGCCCACGACACCTGACTGCACGTCGCGAGCGATCTCCGCCGGGTCTTCGCGCAGCGGATCGTCGGTCGTGATGATGAAAAAGTCGGAGAGGTCTGCCGCTGCTTTGCCCATCCCAGGCCGGTCGTGGTCTGAGCGCGCCGTCGAGCCGAAGACCGCGATCAACTTGCCGCGCGTGAAGGGACGCAGCTCCGCGAGCGCGCTCGCGAGGGCGCCGGCCGAATGCGCGAAGTCGATGAAAACGCTGTAGTCCTGGCCGAGGTCGACGCGCTCGAGCCGCCCTCGCACTCCATCGAAACCTGCCAGCCCCGGACCGATCTCCTCCACCGGCACTCCGACCGCGAGG
>Ga0207646_10007375_pt1 | contig 11191 bp, 10 predicted proteins | sample KBSK5502metaG_FD_184343 | JGI IMG/M metagenome (GOLD analysis project Ga0207646, IMG submission 184343) | Corn, switchgrass and miscanthus rhizosphere microbial communities from Kellogg Biological Station, Michigan, USA - KBS K5-50-2 metaG... | ecosystem: Host-associated > Plants > Roots >...
CGCGCGCTGCTATTGGGAAGCACGACTGCCAGTGGTGAACCCAGGCCCAAATTGAAGGTGACCGCGCTTACCGCGATGAAGACGAGAAACGCCGTTCCCAGCAGCCCTGAGCCGTATTCGGGCCAGTGGAGTCTTTGCCACCAGGAATGCTTCTGCATGCCTCTCTCCCTTCTTTCGTCGGTCTCGCTTCCACAGGAGCAGACGCGGTGCTCCAATAGGCCCATAATCTGGCGTGGTGGCGCTGCTGATAAGCTGCACGGATCGTTAGCGTTGTACATCTTGTGGGCGGGCCTAAATGGCCATGATATGCTACGAATGACAGCAGGCCGTGCGCTCTGCTCAACAGTACGTCTGTTTGTTCCTAAGAATCGAGCGTCATAAACAGAGTATTGAGCCCTTCAGCCAGGGTTGGATGTCAGCACGGCTTCGGGCGCGGCAAAGATCGTCAAGGAGACCATTGATCGTCTCGGTGGTGTGGATGGCCTGGTCAACGTCGTCGGTGGCTCATCCTCCCCGCCTGGAGGAGTGCTTGCTCTAAGCGACGAGGACTGGCAGCGCGACCTCAACACGAATTTGTTCTCCGCTGTACGCCTGGACCGCGGGCTGCTGCCATCGATGGTGGAACAGAGGTCTGGCGTGATCATCCACTTCTCGTCCATCCAACGAAACATGCCCCTCAAGGCGACGTTGGCCTACGCGGCAGCGAAAGCTGCTCTGACAACCTACAGTAAGGGTCTGGCGAACGAAGTCGCACCGTACGGGATCCGTGTGAACTCCGTGGCTCCCGGCATGATTGAAACGGCTGGCGCAAGCGGGCTCATCGACCGGTTAGCGAGCAGTTCGGGGACCGACCGCGACACCGCTCGACAGGGACTGATGGATTTACTGGGAGGGATTCCGCTCGGTCGTCCCGGTCGCCCAGAAGAAGTCGCCGAACTCGTCGCCTTTCTGGTTAAGAAATGCGCGATCACAGTCACTTCCCCGAACCAGGAGGGCGTTGAGGGCACAGAATCGGAAGAAATCTGAATACTGACCGGAAAATCGACAAGACGAATCGATGGTCCTCCTTCACTCAATCGACTCCAAAGTCGACCTTGCATGGTGCTCATTCACCATCTTTGTGTTCCTGCGCTGCGTGCAAGTGCTCTTGATACACCGCCTCACACCCACGCACGAGGCTGCGGAAACGATGCTGCAAGAGTTTTGGCTCGCCCTTTGCCATCTCTTGAAAGATCACCTGATCGTAGTAGCGAGCGTATTCCTTGATATAGGGTCTCACGGCCTCCAGACTCTCCCCGCGGGCCGTGCGGTTCCCATGCTTGTGACGTTCTTGCAACCAGAACTCCTCCATGGCGGCAGTGATCTGCTCCTCAATGTCCTGGCCTGGCCTGGTTTGATCGCGGGTGATCATCTTGTGCGCGATGAAAAGGGTACGTGCAAGGGTTGGCTGCTTTCCATCCCCAGGTGAGTAAAACGCCAGGAGCAGCTCCATCAGTCGTTCATAGCGCGTAACCGGGGGCACGAAACCAGGATCGTTCATGGCTGCCAACGCGGCCGCAATCTGAGGATGCTGCCGGAGCCATTCTTCGACAAAGACGGACTGCGATTTGGCTCCACGCACGTTCTCCAGCGCAGCAATGAGATTAGGAGAAAAGGCGAGCGAGAAACTCACCTTTTTCTGCTCAGCATCCAGGCGTGGGCGACTCATTGACTACCTCCGCAGTGCACCGTGTTCTCGTGCTCCGGCCTCGTGTTTCGATAATAATTGGCTACAGCCTGAAACGACTCTTTTGGCTCCCATGGCATGTCTGGATAGGTTGTGCCATGTCTCTGGTCAGCATAACTTTTCACCAAGCTATAGCTCGGCATGTCAAGGTCATAGAGGGGATCGTTATTGTATGTTAAACCAGGGGCAATGAAGGTGAACACAAAAGCACCCTCAACGCCCGTCTGATCGAGGATGTCAAGCATGTCAATGATCTCATGCGCCTGCAAACCCTCGTCGCGTACGTAGTGACCGTTGAGTCGTTCTGGGTTCTTCCGATCAACGATCAGAAAGCCTCGACCACCCTTCTCTTCGGCGCCCTGGTAGGTACAACAACCGACTTCGGTAATCATGACCGGCTTCCCATGAGCGAAGTGGCGTTTGAGCCGTTCGCCATAGGACCCTCGATTTCGTTTCCCGCGATAATAGTCAAGACCTACAAAGTCAAAGCGGCTCCAATCAACAGCCTCGATTGGGGCTGCTGCATACGTGACTGGGCCATGAAAGACCTCTCTGACGACTGTGTTCGCCTTAGCCAAAAAAGCATTGAGAGGCTTGTTATGCGTTCCGAAGACTTTCAGCTTCAGCAGAGTGAGTGAGAGGTTTACCGGGTTACCAAGCCGCTCTAGAAAGGTATCACCCTTGAGGATACCTTTCATAAACAAAGTGAGTTCCGAACCGACGCTGAATACGAGTTGATCCGGCCATCCCTTGCGCAGCGCCTCGGCTCTTGCCGCCGCTCTCCCAACATAGTTGAGCGTTTCTTCTGGGCTTTTGTCCCATAGATCTGGCGATAACCATACCTCAAACTCTTGTTGCAGAGCGTCCAGGGCCGAGGTCGTCAGCCGGTCGATATCCTCACCACAGATCCTGACGGCATTGCAATGCAGATCATTCTTGATAATCTTCAGTTCCCTATGCACAACCTGCGGATCGAAGTCGGGACGCCAGTTCGTCCCCATCATGACGCGTCCGACGTCGTAGCACACTCCTTGACGTTTCATATGGGTGCTCCTTTTATCTCCTTTTCGATGTGTGGAAAAGAGCATGGCGTGGTTTTTGACATTCTTCTCTCATCTTTATCATAAATTATTTAAATAACTATTGTCAAGGTTTAAGGAGACACATTGCTTGGAGTTTTTGCCACCCTGCTTATCTACTGCCTCTGCCGCTTGGTTCCCTCACCTCGTTGCGCAACCCGTGGGTTTTTCAGCCCTTTGGGCAAATCTATGCTGCTAGTTGAAAACGCCAGAGCCTGGTGCCCGTGTCAGACTGGAACTTCTCCAACTGGGAGTCTCTAGCAGCATAGCATGAGGTGCCCTCATACCCGGAGTAACTCGCATAAAGTGAGCCACCAGCCAGGATCACGTTGGCTGATTGGGTGGAGTGCTGCCAGAGGACTTTGCCATCCTTTGCTTGCAAGGCAACCAGCATCTTGCGGTTTGGATCACGCTGGAAAAGGAGGATCAGAGACCCAGAGGGTATCAGTGAGAGCAAGGAGTCTGCAACCAGATTTGTCTGATAATGCCAGAGGACGTGTCCATTGCTGGCACTGAGCGCATAGACCAGGCCATCGAAATCAGGCTGTCTTGGCACATGGAGCCGTCCATTATAGAGCACGCCATTAAAAAGTTCCAGATCAGGACCGAACGTGTGTTGCGTCTGCCAGATCAGCTTGCCATCGCTGGCGCGCAGCGCTTCAAGCGTGGTGTCGTGGACGAAATAGACTATGCCCCTGTCTGAGTCTAGCGCGAAATTCTGAAAGGTGTGCGGGGAGGCTTGCCAGACCAGTTTGCCATCGCTGGCACGCAGCGTATAGAGCTGATTGGTGAAAACGTACAGAAGGCCGTGACTTAGAGAGAGGGGGGCGGCCCCAAACAGATTGGAAGAGGGCAGCGGTGCGGCAGCAGCGCTCGTTTGCCAGAGCAACGTTCCGCTCTCCTCACGTAGTGCCCTGGTGACACCTTGATAGGAGACGAGATAGAGGACTCCATCAATACTTTGCATGTGCTCATATCCATACTCTGGTATCCTCTCCTTTGTATCTATCGTGATCAGAGCGGGTATCCTGGCGGACCACCGGTGGGTGCCATCGCTGCCATTGAGCGCAATAAGCGTGCCGCTTTGATACTGGTAGATATACAGTGCAGCATCTCCCTCATAGGCAAGATCGGGATACGTGATCGCATGATGCCAGAGGATGTGCCCATCACTGGCACGTAACCCATAGAAGATCCCATCTATATTCAGGTAGACGATACCGGCATCTACTGCCAGTGACGCTATCCCAGCAGCAGGAAATTTCCATTGGACTGCTCCGGTGTTGGCGCGCAGAGCATAGAGGTAGAGGATTCCTGCGCTGGGAGCCTCCATATAGATAAGCCCGCCCGTGGCAAGCAAGTCACTTTCTCCACTTGAAGGAGCAGAGGCCTCGCAGGGAGGGGCACATCCACTCAGAGTGCTAGCCAGGCATGGGCAAAGAAGGACAAGGAGCAGGCAGAAGCACGAGGGGAGTCTGAGCCATGGATGGTGCTGCATCTATGAGGATCTCGCTTTCTGCAGTATTTTGTTCTGAGTCACTCTGAATGGGGGGAAACAAGCAGAGTGAGAATGGGACAGATGACAGAGTATTTCCTGACCTGGGGTGCTGTATTTCTTCGTCTACGTGATATACGTGAAGTCCACAGCCAATACTCACCAAGGGCACTGGAAGTGGTCATCGTCAACATGAGCTTCATCAAGCACGTGCCCCTGAGGGACCCTTGCCTTCTCCCCTCACACCGCCGCAGCAGGCGGCGCAAGAACCTGAACAGTTACACGCATTGTTAGAATGATGCGAACAACCAACGAGAAGATGATGAAAGGAACACTTGAATACGCAACTACCTCAGCCCATCGCTACCTATATGCAGGCAACCAATGCCCGTGACACTGATGCCTTGCTCGGCTGCTTCACCGCCGACGCCGTCGTGACCGACGAAGGGCAGGAGTACCACGGCGAAGCTCGGATCAGGGCATAGAGAGAGAAGACCAATGAGCAATACCACTACACGGTCGCGGTCATTGATGTGACCGAGGGAGACAATGACCCGCGCTACCTTAAACAGCGTAGACTGTCACCGGGAGGCCACTCCACGCGCGCAGCGTGTTGTTCAGCTTGCGCTGCGGCTGACCGGCAAGCTCAATGCGTTCTACCCGCCGGGCAAGGGCCGCCAGCACAATTTCCGCCTCTACGCGGGCGACAGTTTGCCCGACACAGCGGTGGATGCCCATGCCAAATCCAACATGGCCCGATGCATTGCGCTTGATGTCGAAGCGGTCAGGGTCGCTCCACCGGCGGGGATCGCGGTTAGCGGACCCGAGAAAGAGCAGCACCTTCTCCCCGGCGGGGATACGTACCCCAGCGACCTCGACCTCGCGCGTCGTCGTGCGAAAGAAGATCTGCACAGTTGACTCCCAGCGTACCGTTTCCTCAAACGCCGGCGCGGCCAGAGAAGGGTTCTGCCGCAGCAAGCTCCACTGATCAGGGTGGCTCGCCAGCGCGTAGATGGCGGCAGCAATTGCATTGATCGTCGTGTCCAGGCCCGCGCTGAGAAGGGAGCGTACCAGTAATGGCGCCCAGTCTTCGGGAATCTTGCCTGCATCGACCGCTGCCCAGATCTGCGCCCCGAAGCTTCCTGGGCGCAGCGCCTCACGCCTGCATCTGGCCGCAATCCACTGCTGGACAACCTGGGCATCGGTCATGGCGGCCTCAAGCAATTGGTTGCGGGGTCCAAAGGCATTAAACACCATGTTGGCGTACGGCAACAGGTTCTGCCGGTCTCCCGCGGGCAATCCGACCGCGTCTCCGAACACCTTGAGCGGATACGCCTCGGCCAGGTGTGTAACGGCGTCAAAACTGCCAAGCGCAACTAGCCGGTCCACCAGTACGTCGGCCTCGCGCTCGAAGCCCGCTCGCAGCGCCCTCAATGCAGGAGGTGCCAGAATCGGGCTGACGACTTCTCGGGCGTAGGTATGAGCGGGTGGATCGGCCTCTAGCAGCAAACTTGGAACCCGCCACGGCTTCTCCTTGCGGAAATCACTCAGACCGGCCCCGGACGCAGATGAAAAGGTTTCCCAGTCCTTGAGGGCGGCGTTCACCTGCTCGTAGCGCGCCATCCCCCAGATGCCATAGGAGGCTAAACGGACTACCGGACCTGCTTCGCGCAACTGCTCGTGCAAGGCGTGGGGCTCAGCAAGGTTCTCCAGGGAGAACGGGTCGGCAGTGATTACCGGTACTCCTTCCGGTGTGACAGCAGTTTCAGTCATATTACCTCCTTTCGGGCAATATACCCAAAGGTTGACCTGACGCTCCAACGACTGCAAAGCCATTGGGCTTATAAATATATCTCAAGCGCAGGATTCGTGCGACCTTTTCCCTCAAGAACCCGCCGTGGTCATTCCTGACCCAAGCATATCATATTTTCTTCCCTTTTGAGAAAAGGAGTTCCACATCGCGGGGCTGACGCAGTCAAAAGTTTGGGGCTACTGCCCATGACGCTGCTTATGACGCTTTCATGACGCTTCCTCCTTATACTAGTGCAAGAGGGGGACGAGGTGCATCTGAGTGAGGAAATGCCCTCCAGGGTAGCAAAAACAACTTTGACAGAGAGAGAAGGAAACAGAAACATGGCAGGAAAGTTGCAGGGGAAAGTTGCGCTGATCACGGGAGCTTCATCCGGCATAGGCGAAGCGACCGCGTTGGCACTGGCTGCCGAAGGAGCCAAGGTGGCAGTGGCAGCTCGTCGCGCCGACCGGCTGCAGTCCCTGGCCAGGCGCATTGCAGACCAGGGCGGACAAGCGCTGCCTATTATCGCTGACGTAGCTGACGAAGCACAGGTGCGTGAGATGGTGGGGCAGGTGCATACCCGTTGGCAGCGCCTGGATATCCTCGTCAACAACGCAGGTGTCGCGCTGATCGGCCCAGTTGAAAGGGCGAATCCCGACGACTGGCGGCGTATGGTGAACATCAACTTGCTGGGCCTGATGTATGCAACGCATGCCGTACTCCCCATCATGAAAGAGCAGGGGGAAGGAGGAGCTATCGTCAATATATCCTCAACTGCCGGTCGTATAGCGCGGGCTGGGTTTGCTGCCTACAATGCGACCAAATGGGGCGTGAACGGTTTCTCAGAGGCGCTGCGCCAGGAAGTCAACCGGTATAACATCCGTGTGACGATCATCGAGCCTGGATTTGTAGAGACCGAATTAAACGAGCACGTCCCTGATCCCGGGACAAAAAAGGAAGTCGAGACATTGATCGCGTCGATGAGACCACTCCAAAGTACAGATATCGCAGCGGCCATTCTGTATGCAGTGACGCAGCCATCATACGTCGATGTCAACGAAATACTGATCAGGCCAAGGGATGAGCTTTAGTATAGCAGGGAGACACTGTGAGGGATGGCTAAGCCAGCACGGGGCGACGCAAGCGTCCCCCTGCCCCGCCGCCCCGCCCCTACGCGACGGGGGCGCAGAGGGCGAGGCGCAGGAACGGGCGGGTGGCCAGCACGGGGCGACGCAAGCGTCCCCCTTCCACGCCGCCCCACCCCCGCCCCTACGCGGCGCTCTCCAAAAAAACCTACCCATGAGAGAGTGGCCCCACACGCTGCCGGGTGGGCCTGTGAGCGAGGAAATGCGCTCCTTGCTCCTCCAACATGCTCGCTCATCACGAGATGGCTCTCACTTTTTGCAACCAGTGTTTGTCTACATGACGACTTGTAACCAACAGGACTAAAGAATCTTATTCCGGCCGGAAACGTGCCTTGAAATGGGTCCTGGCAACGACGCTAGCGCGTCTACTGACTCCGTCAGTCAGCCAGGACCAGAGGAAGTACTGCGTGCTAGTGCTGCGCACTCATCCGGTCGGATCAGTAGTAAGGAGATACATATACTATGGACCTTGAGATCACTCTGCAAGTGAACGGGGCGACACACCGGCTTTCCGTTGATACCCGGACGACGCTGCTGGATGCGCTGCGCGAGCGGCTCGGACTCACCGGCTCCAAGAAGGGCTGCGACCACGGGCAGTGCGGCGCCTGCACCATCTTGCTCGACGGCCGGCGCGTCACTAGCTGCCTCGCGCTCGCCGTCGCACATCAGGACGCCCAGATCATCACCATCGAGGGCTTGGCGGCAGATGGCGACCACCTGCACCCCCTCCAGCAGGCGTTCATCGCGCACGACGCCTTTCAGTGTGGCTACTGTACGCCGGGACAGCTCTGCTCGGCGGTCGGCATGCTGCGCGAGGCCGAGGCTGGCTGGCCCAGTGTGGTGAGCACTGATCTGACGGCTGAGCACATCACCCTTGACGACGACGAGATCCGCGAGCGTATGAGCGGCAATCTCTGCCGCTGCGCCGCCTATGCCAATATCGTTCCGGCGATCAGGGAGGTTGCGAAGCCTGCAGAAGAGGCGCAGCGAGCCAAGCAGGCAGAGGAGGCACGCCGATGAATCCTTTCCGCTATGAACGCGCAAGCGACGCACCCGGCGCCGTCGCGCTCCTCGCTAAGGCGCCGAACGGGGTCTTCCTCGCCGGAGGGACCAACCTCGTCGACCATATGAGGCTTGGGGTGAGGCAACCAGATCTGCTGATCGATATCAGCCACCTTCCCTACGACCGCGTTGAACCGCTTCCCGATGGGGGCATCCGCATCGGGGCGATGGTGCGCAACAGCGATCTCGCGGCCGATCGCACGATTCGTACGCGCTATCCCCTGCTCGCCCAGGCCCTGCTCGCGGGCGCCTCGGGCCAACTGCGCAACCTCGCCACGACCGGTGGGAACCTGCTGCAGCGCACGCGCTGCGTCTACTTCCAGGACGTCTCGAAGCCGTGCAACAAGCGGGTACCGGGCAGTGGCTGCTCTGCGCGGGAGGGCTATCACCGCGAACTCGCGATCCTTGGGACATCTGAAGCGTGCATCGCCACGCATCCCTCGGACATGGCGGTCGCCCTGGTCGCACTGGGTGCCAGCGTGCACGTGCTGGGGCCGCAGGGAGAACGGACGATCCCGCTCGTGGACTTCTATCGCCTGCCAGGCGACGAGCCACAACGTGACACCGTGCTGGAACACGGCGAGTTGATCACGGCCGTCGACCTGCCGCCGCTTCCGTTCGCGACGCGTTCGCACTATCGTAAGGTACGCGACCGCGCGTCCTACGCCTTCGCGCTCGTCTCGGTGGCTGCAGCGCTTGACGTCGCTGACGGCGTAGTGCGAGACGTGCGCATCGCGCTTGGGGGCGTCGCACCTGTGCCGTGGCGAGCAGCGCGAGCCGAAGCTGTGCTGCGCGGCGCACGAGCGACCGAGGAGATGTTTGGGCGGGCCGCCGAGGCTGAGCTGGCCGATGCGCAGCCCCTGCCCGGCAACGCGTTCAAGGTCACGCTCGCCCGCAGTACCCTGGTGCGGACACTGCTTGACCTGACAGAGGAGAAAGAGCGGCGATGAAAACGCAACTCATCACGCGCGCGACCGGTGTACCTCTCAACCGCATCGACGGGGCTCAGAAGGTCACCGGCGCGGCGAAGTACGCCTACGAGTACCCGGTCGAGGGCGTGACCTATGTCTTCCCGGTGCAGAGCACGATCGCCAAAGGCCGCATCGTGTCGATCGACGCGAGCGCCGCCCGAGCGCTGCCCGGCGTCATCGCTGTGCTTTCGCACGAGAACGCTCCACAGCTTGCACCGGTTGATGATGCCGAACTGGCGGTGTTCCAATCGGATGCGGTCGCCTATCATGGGCAGTTCGTCGCCGCCGTCGTCGCCGAGACGTCTGAGATCGCGCGCCAGGCCGCGAGCCTCGTCGTCGTTCACTACGAGGAGCAACCGCACGATGTCGAACTGCGCGCCGATCGCGGCGATCTCTCCACACCGGAGAGACTCCTCACTGGCGATGAGCCTGATACGAAGAGCGGCGATGTCGAGGCCGCGTTGACCCCGGCGGCCGTCTCGCTCGATCACACTTATACGACGCCCGCCGAGCACAACAATCCACTCGAACCGCACGCGACCACCGCCATCTGGAGCGACGATGGCGTCACTCTCTATGACGCAAACCAGGGCTCTCACGCCATCCGGGATGCCGTTGCCACGGCATTCAGACTCCCGCCCGAGCATGTGCGCGTCATCGCGCCGTACGTCGGCGGCGGCTTCGGCTCCAAGGCGTTCCCGCACCCACACGTGATCCTCACCGTGATGGCGGCGCAGGCAGCGGGGCGGCCCGTCAAGCTCGCCCTCACGCGGCAGCAGCTGTTCGCGCTAGTCGGCTATCGCACCCCGACCATCCAGCGCATCCGTCTTGGGGCCGATCGTGATGGTCGGCTCACGGCGATCGCGCATGACGTCGTCGAGCAGACCGCGACCATCCACGAGTTTACCGAGCAAACTGCCGTCGCGACGCGCATGATGTACGCAGGCCCGAACCGCCGCACCACGCACCGGCTGGCGCGGCTCGACGTGCCTGTTCCGACGATCATGCGCGCGCCTGGCGAGTGTCCAGGGATGTTCGCCCTCGAGTCTGCGATGGACGAGCTGGCGGTCGCCTGCAGACTCGATCCGATCGAACTGCGCATCCGCAACGAACCGGCAGTCGATCCCGAGAGCGGGCGTCCGTTCAGTAGCCGCAACCTCGTCGCGTGCCTGCGCGAAGGGGCGCAGCGTTTCGGCTGGCAGCCGCGCGACCCGCAGCCGCGCGCGCGACGTGATGGCTCCTGGCTCATTGGGACTGGCGTCGCCTCCTCGACGTTTCCGGCCATCCAATTTCCAGCGACCGCGCTCGTACAGGTCGATCGTGCGGGAAACTACCAGGTGCGCATCGACGCCTCGGACATCGGGACCGGCGCCTGGACGGCGCTGACCCAGATCGCGGCGGACGCCCTCGAGGTGCCGCCCGAGCGCGTGCAGCTCGAGATCGGTGATAGCTCCCTGCCGAGGGCGTTCGTGGCCGGGGGTTCGTCGGGTACCGCCTCGTGGGGGTGGGCGATCTTCAATGCCGCGAGTGCGCTGCGCACGCGGCTGCACGAGGAGTATGGCGGTACTGTCCCTGCCGATGGGTTGGAGGCCAGCGGCGCCTTCGAGACGAACCCCGAGGCGCAGCAGTTCTCCATGCATGCCTTTGGTGCGCAGTTCGCTGAGGTCCGTGTCAACGCGGACACAGGTGAGGTGCGTGTCCCACGGCTGCTGGGGGTCTTTGCCACTGGTCGCATCATCAACCCGAAGACGGCTCGCTCGCAACTGCTGGGCGCAATGACGATGGGGCTGTCGATGGCGCTGCACGAGGTGAGCGTCCTGGACCCGCGCTTCGGTGATTTCGTGAACCACGACTTCGCGGAGTACCACATCGCCACCAACGCCGATGTTGGCGCCATCGACGTGACCTGGATCGACGAGGA
>Ga0207646_10007378_pt1 | contig 11188 bp, 13 predicted proteins | sample KBSK5502metaG_FD_184343 | JGI IMG/M metagenome (GOLD analysis project Ga0207646, IMG submission 184343) | Corn, switchgrass and miscanthus rhizosphere microbial communities from Kellogg Biological Station, Michigan, USA - KBS K5-50-2 metaG... | ecosystem: Host-associated > Plants > Roots >...
CGAGTCATCTTGGGCTTCCAGCTCCATTCTCGCGGAGCCGGGACCTCCAACGTTCCAGTCTACTGCGGAGGCGGACGCTAAGAAGCGTCGATGCGTTGCTCGCGTTTCTTCCGCTCGATCGCCGCTCAAAGGCGAGAGAAGTCGATGCAGGGAGGCGGGCTCAGGGCACGCCTCCCGGGGAAAAGAGGGAAAGTCGCATGGTCTCGACTGGAATGGCAGTGGCCAGGATGATGACGCCAGCGATGGCCAGCAAAACCAGAAACGCGACGGAGACACGCTTGAGGCTCAACAACCGATCCAGCCAATCGCCTGCTCGATCTGGGCCCGGCGCGTGCCGGGAATCGCGACGCCGTCGACGACGGCGACCGTATTTTCGCCCTGGAGTTCATCGAACTCGACGCCTTTCTCGCGAAGGAGCTCTCTGATCCGCCGGCTGACCTCGGACCCAGGCCGACTGTAGAGCGTCAGTTCCATGCAGCGGTCAGCTTGGCGGTGACGCCTCGCTCCGCCTAGGGGCATCTGTCCACTAAACAAGAGGATGAACCCCCCTTGGCGCAGGTGCGGCTGCTCGACAGACTGTGTTAGGACGCGCATGCAGAACGAAGGGTGGATCGGCTCGCGTTCGGTCTAGGTCCCAGCTGATGAACCTGCTGAAGACCGTTTTCTTGATGACGCTGCTGACCTTGCTGCTGATCGGCGTCGGACGGTTCGTGGCGGGTCAGACCGGGATGCTCATCGCGTTTACCCTGGCGCTGATGATGAACGGCGCTGCCTACTGGTTCAGCGACCGGTTCGCCCTGGCCGCAGCCTCGGCGCGGCAAGTCTCTCCCCTGGAGGATCCCGTGCTGCACCGGCTCGCCGATCGGCTGGCCCTGCAGTACGGCGTCGCCAAGCCGCGCGTCTACCGCAGTCCCGACCCCGGGCCCAACGCGTTCGCGACTGGCCGAAGCCCAGAGCACGCGGCCATCTGCGTCACCGACGGCCTCCGCTCGCTGCTGGACGAGCGTGAGCTCCTCGGAGTCCTGGCCCATGAGTTCGGCCACGTGACCAGCCGCGATATCCTGATCAGCTCCGCGGTGGCGGTCATGGCCGGGGCCATCACGCTGATTGCCAACCTTGCCCAGTGGATTGGGGGCAGCCGGCGTGACCGTGCGAGCGGGCCGGGGGAAGCTGCGGTCATCGCGATCATGATCCTGCTGGCGCCTCTGGCGGCCACCCTGATCCGTCTCGCTGTGTCGCGCACCCGCGAATACCAGGCCGACCGCATGGGGGCGCTGGCAACCGGGGACCCCATGGGCCTGGCGTCCGCGCTGCGCAAGCTGGGATCCGCCCGGCGACCAGGATTGAGAGCCGTTGCCAACCCTGCCTTTGCCCACCTATATATCGTCAATCCGCTTGCAGGGGCAGAGCTCGCCACCCTGTTCTCGACCCATCCCCCGCTCGAGCAGCGCATCCGCCGGCTGGAGACGATTGGCCTGGGAGGGCTGCCGTATGCGTGACGTCGACCAGGTATTACTTGTGGAGGACCATGCCGCCCTGGCCGGCTTGTCCGCGTTGGGTCTTGAGGGCGAGGGGTTACGTCGTCACGGTCGCTCCGGACGGAGTCGCCGCCCTCGAGCTGGCTCGGGCGGACGAACCGGATCTGATCGTGCTTGACATCGGGTTGCCGAAGCTCGACGGTCTCGGAGTGCTGGAATTACTTCAGGCAGGGAGTCGGACGCAGGCCGTTCCCGTCCTGGTCTTCTCAAACTGTGACGACCCCGAGACCGTCACTCGTGCGTTTGAGCTGGGTGCCACCGATTATCTTCTAAAGTCGGAGATTGCGCCGGGCGAGCTCGCCCAGCAGGTGAGACGGGTCATCGGTGATGCCGACGCCCGATCAAGCCTGCGCTGAGCGTCAGCCGCTCCGGCCGCAACCCACGCAGCGATTTCCGATGGATCGCGGTGGCGTTCGGACTGTTGGTCGCCCTGACCATCCTCGGTCTCGTAGTCTCGCTCGCACCCTTCCCGGTTCCCCAGCATCAGCTGGCTGGCTTTCTTCGACAACATGGGGGCAAAGCCGCCATCCTTCTCCTCTATCTCGAGGAAAGCGGCATCCCGGTGCCCATGCCGGGCGATGTGCTCGTGTCATACATCGGCCTGCGCAGCCATGGAACTCTCGCCTGGATCGCGTCCTGGCTGGCGATCATCATCGCGGTCGCGTTCGGAGCCACCAACCTCTATTTGGTTGCTCGTCGGTGGGGGCGCCCGCTGGTGGAGGGGCGGCTGGGCAATGCCTTCCACCTAACTCCCCACGGGCTGCACCGCGCGGAGCGATCGTTCGCCCGGTGGGGACCCTTCGCCCTGATCCTCGGCCGCCATATTCCGGGTGCAAGGATGCCGATCACCATCGCGGCGGGCATCCTACGGGTTCGCTATCCGCTCTTCATCGGGTGCGTTGCCGTCTCGACGGCGATCTGGGCCGCGATTTTGCTGGTCATCGGTGATGTGATAGGCAAGCAGGTGGCTGCCATCGTGCATGCTCACCCCGTGGCCTATTTGCTTATCCCCGCCGTGGTGCTCATCATGTGCGGATACTTCTGCCTGCGGCTGCTCCGCTCCCGGCCACCCGACTAGAGTCCCGCTGCTCCTCTGCGGAAATCACGAACCGTACGCATCGGCTCACGACAGAGACCAATGTCCCGCTTCTCTCAGGTCAACCGACACTGACGGGATGCCGCGGGTGGCGGCAGTCTGTAGGAGACCCGTCGAGAGTTGGAGGGCCTCGCCAAATCAGGGCGAACGGAGGTAAGCGACGGTTGGAATGGATAACGAAATCTTGGACATCCTCTTTGTTGCCGAGGATGAGGGACTAGCCGAAATGTACAAGCTGATGCTGGAGCTGGACGGATACCGGGTGAGGGTAGTCAGTCGTCAGCAGACGTGCAGCGTCTGCCGGCCAGTCCCCAGCCTGGTCTTCCTTGACATCAAGAGAGTCGACCGCGAGACGCTCAGGTTTCTCAGGGACCTACGCTCTAACTCACTGACGCAGGACGTGCCGGTTGTGGTGCTCACGGAGTACAGAGAAGAAGAGCTCCGCGAGGGGGGCGTGAGGCTGGGAGCCCGTGATTACCTGGTACGGGTGCCGAGTCCGCGAGCAGTTGCCGAGCGCCTACGCCCAGGAAACCCCGTCGAGGCAATTTTCGACCGCCAACCGATCGAACCGCTAACGAGCTCGGAGCAGCTGACGAACCGACGAACCGACCATCGCAGTTGAAGGACACAACGAAGCGCAGACTCGCGACGAGCCTGGGCGGTCACAGTTAGGATTTCCGGGCTGCCGACAGCACGTCACTCAAGGAGGAAGGAAATGTTCGGCACGATCATGCGGGCACGAGTCCAGAGCGGTCGGATGGATGCTCTCGAACGCCTCTTCGAGGAGCAACGAGCAGGTACCGAGCGTCCCCAGGCTTCCACTCCGTTGAGTTCGGCCGAGAGGACAAGGACCCGGACCGCGTGGTGGCGGTCATCCATTTCGCCGACAAGGAGTCCTACGTCGCCAATGCCAAGCGTCCGGAGACGGATGCCGACTACCGGCAACTGCTCGAGTTCCTCGAAGGGGAACCCGAGTGGATCGACGTCCACTATGCGCAGTACTACGGTGACCCAGTCAGTGAGGACGTCCTGGCGGCGCCGGCGGCAAACGCGTAGGACCGTGAGAAGGCTGAGGATTGAGCCGGCACCAAATGGCGCCGGCTCATCGCAGAGCTATCGATTCGCGTTTCGCGCAACCTTGCATTGCCTGACAGGTTGCGCCATCGGCGAGGTTCTCGGCATGGTCATTGGGACAGGTTTCGGCATGTCGAACGCTCTCACGATCGCAATCTCCGTCTCGCTCGCATTCCTGTTCGGCTACGCCCTCACCACCGTACCCCTGCTCCGCGCCGAGGTACCGCTTAGCCACGCAGCGGCCATTGCGCTCGCCTCGGATACGGTCTCCATCACATCCATGGAGATCGTCGACAATCTGGTCATTGTCGGGGTACCTGGAGCGCTGGAGGCTGGCCTGGACAGCGTCCTTTTCTGGGGAACCCTTGCTCTGTCACTGGGGGTTGCCTTTGTCGTCACCGTGCCAGTGAATCGCGAGCTGTTGCGCCGCGGCAAGGGGCACGCGGCGATCCATCGGATTCACGACGCCAGGAGAGAGGCATCAGCCTATTCGTGGCCAGAGGATGGTATGCCGTGGGAATAGCCCTTGACATTGAGCCGTGAACTGCGCAGTCGGCCGCATTCCTGGACCGACTCAGCCAATCCTGCCGGGGCATGTTCGATGTTGATGATAGGAACGATTTCGGTGACCTAAGGGTCCGCATCCGGCGGTCGGCCCGAATACCGGCAACCCCAAGCGCAGCTGCGAGGGCGAACGTGTCGAGGCCCAGCGGCAGGTTGATCCCAGTGAGGATGAGGATATGTTTCATTTCGCCCGTGGCACCAGGCTACCCCTGATGATGTTCATCCCAGTTGCCTCAATATGGTCCCTCAGAGAAGGTAAAGATCGCGTACCTGATGACCTACCGCTGAGCGGCACGTGAGCGGAAGCTTTACCCCGAGGCGAGCAACAGGTCGGAGCGATCGATCACGTCTTCCGGATGTCGCAGGATGTCGAGCAGCCGCGGGTCGAGCGGGACCAGCACGCCGTCCGCGTCTGGCCCAGTTTGCTCCAACGTCTTCGCCCAGGCTTCACGATCGGCCGGCACCCCGACCGGGTTCCAGCGTTCTGCTCCACTGACGATCGTTCCGCCTTGAGCGACGCCGATCATGGCGCGCTGCCGCGATAGCCGCTGCAACGTTTCGAACCCCCTCCCCGACCCTCCGTCAGAGGGGGAGGGTGAGTCAGGGAGGATCAACCCAAGCCGCAGCTGGCCGGTAACCGCGGCGATCGCCGCCAGGAACAGCCACGGGTCGAGGCCGTCACCGTCCTCCTCCAGCCAGACGCTGTCCGCCCCGGCGGCTTCCATCGCCCGGGCGTCCGCGAGGAACTCGCCCGGCTCCTCAAACCGGGACGGGAAGAGCACGCCTACCTTCATCTAGGCCTGGGCGCTGAAGATCACCACGGCGCGCAGGGCCAGCACGCCGAGTAAGACCAGGACCGGCGCGAAGAGGGTGGCCTGGCGCATCACTCCCCCTCGCCAGTGCAGGGCGAGGGGGACCAGCGTCCCGGCCAGCACAATCACCCAGAGGATGATCCAGCCGCCCGACAGAACCTTCGACACGACCCCGCCGAGCGTCGCCAGGAAGAGGATGATCAGCGCCAGCTCCAACAGGATGAAATAGCGATCCGCCTCGATCAGCTTCCGATCGGTTGCCTGCGCCTCGCGACGCGAGCGGGTCGCGAGCAGCACGCAAGCTGCGGCGCCACTCAACCCGGAAGCCAGGAACAGCCCGCCCAGCGCCCAGGTGTCGCTCCAGATCGGCTGGTTGCTGACCGCGAGCAGGACCCCGGTGTAGGCGGCGACGAAGAGGCCCAGGACGGCGCCCACCGCCACGAAGACCCGGCCGACCGCACCGGCGATGAAGCTCGCGGCCGTCTCCAGCGCGCGGACAGTGCCGCCCTCGGCCAGCGCGGCGAGGAACATGACGAAGCTGAAGATGCCGAAGATGAGCAGCGCCCAGGCGCCGAGCGACATCGGCGACCAGACCTTGAAGGCGAGCCCGCCGGCGCTGTCGTCGATCAGAAAGTGCCAGAAGCGGAGCGGCTGTCCGAGGTCGAGGGTGAGCAGGATGGGACAGATCAGCAGGGTCGGGAAGCTGATCAGGAACGCGACGCGGGCGGCGATGGCATCGCGCGCGTCGCCCCACAGGCGCAACATGGTGCCCAGGACGAAGCTGCCGCCGCTGATTCCGGCCAAGAAGAAGTAGCCGAGGATGTACCACTCCCAATGCGGCGGGACGACGAAGTGCTCGCCGGGCATTAGAGCCCCCTCCCCGACGCTCCCCCAGAGGGGGACGGAGACGACGGGCCCGACCCTCCCCCAGAGGGGGACGGAATTGTGCGGGATGCGGTGTCGCCGCGCCGGCGGAAGGCGATCAGCCCGGCCAGCCCGGCGAGCACGGCGGTGATGGCGGCGGTCAGGTAGCCGGGGGCGTCGTTCCTGCCAGGCAGCACGGCGCTTTCGGCGCTGGGCAGCGCGTATGCCTCGGGCTTTTCAGTGAGGATGAAGAGCGCGTGCAGCCCGCCGTACTCCGTATCACCGTACACGCGGGCGTTACTCACTCCCTGGCCCTGCAGCGTCTGCACCCGCTGCGCCGCCGTCTGGCGCATGGTATCGAGGTCGCCGAACTTGATCGACTGGGTCGGGCAGGCGGTCGCGCAGGCCGGCATCAGGTTGTTCTGCAGCCGGTCGTAGCAGAAGGTGCATTTCTGGGCCGTCCCCGTTGCCTGGTTGAAGCCGATCACAGCGTAGGGGCAGGCCGCGATACAGTCGCGGCACCCGTTGCAGACATCCTGCTGGATGAAGACGGTGTCGAACTCGGTCCGGATGATGGCGTTGGTCGGGCAGACCTCCAGGCAGCTGGCGTTGGCGCAGTGCTTGCAGACATCCGACATCATCGACCAGGCGATCGGTTTGTCCGGGTTCGACGTCGTCGTCTCGAGGAATCGGACGTGGCGCCAGTTAGCGTGGTCCAGCTGCCCGGTGTTGTCGTAGCTGTCCCTGAACTCGATCGGGTTGTTGGGCAGCCCGTTCCACTCCTTGCAGGCGACCTCACAGGCCTTGCAACCGATGCAGAGCGTGGTATCGGTCAGGAAGCCGACTGGTTTTGCCATTTCAGTTCCCCAGCAGATTCGGTGTGATCTTGGTCATGCCACGCTCCTGGGCGTAGAGATCGAGCGGGAGTCCTGCCAGCTCGTCGACGATCGGGACCGCGCGGGTGTCCTTGCGCAGATCGATGGTGAGCAGGTAGTGATGGCAGCTCTCGCAGGCGTCCGCCCGCAGATGGGGAAGGTACTCGCCCTCCTGATAGATCGGCAGCCGGTGCGTATGGTGCTCACCGCAGGCGGCGCAGGTCATCCGGCTGAACACCCAGTTGTGGCTGCAGCGGGCGCAGACCAGGTAGCGGGGGCCGCTGACGAGCGCCTCGCCGGAGAGTGCGAAGTAGGAGAGTTGCGGCAGCCCACCGCATTGTGGGCAAATGCCCCCACTCTGCCCGCTCCCAGAATGGGAGGGAATCACTGGGCCCGCCGCCTGCGTTCCTCCGGTGGGTAAGGGAAACTCCTGGTCAGATGAACGAGCCTCGAGGACGGGAGAGGCTGAGGCGCGGGCCAAATAGGTTTCCACCGGGGTTAGAGAGCCCGCACCCTGCCCTTCCCCAAGGGGGGAGCGAAATTGAGAGTCCGAGGGAAATTGCAGCCAGCGGCGGATGAGCCCCGCGAGGTCGGGACTGCAGAACACATTGATGACGCCATCCCGCAATCGCGCCGGTCCCGACGAGACGGTTGCGTCGACCACCGAGGGCAGGACTCGGGTCGCTGCGAAATCGGCGATCTCCTCCAGGCGTGGTGGCGCCGAGCGAGCCTCGCGATAGGCGGCCTCCTGCACGACGGTGAGGGCCTGGTAGAGACGCAGCATCTCGGCGGCGTGCGGGAAGCGATCCGCCAGTTCCACCGCGCGTTCCCGACGTAGCGGCCACGGGTTCCCGATACCGGCGGCCGCGGCTTCCAGGACCTGCATCAGATTTTCTCGAGGTTGACCAGGAAGGCCTTGAACTCGGGGGTGAAGGAGTTGGCGTCGCCGACGAACGGGGTCAGTGCGTTGGCGATCCAGTTGGCACCCTTGCTCGGGTCAGACTCGGCCGAGAGGCCTACGAAGCCCCAGTGGATTGGAATGCCGATGGTGAAGACTTTCTGGCCGTCGATCATGGATGGCGCGAGTCGCTTGGTGACCAGCGCCAGTACCTCGACCATGCCCCGGTTCGAGCGCACCCGGACCCGGTCTCCACTCTGGATGCTTTTCTGCGTGGCCAACTCTTGCGGGATCTCCACGAAGGGTTTCGGCTGCAGCCCGACCAACAGGGGAACGTTCTGAGTGATGTAGTGCTCGTGCTCGGTCAGGCGGTACGTCGTGGCGATGTAGGGAAACAGGTCGGGGGTTCCAAACGTCTGCTTGACCGCGCCATAGTTTCCGGTGCCGCCGGTGTAGAGGAAGGCGACCGGATCCTCGGACTGCGCGGTGTGCAGCGGGTTTTTGACCGGGCTCTCCATCGGCTCGTAGTGCTCCGGGAGCGGCCCGTCGAGGGCACTGTTGGAGAACAGGCGGCCGACCCCCTCGCCGTTCATGATGAAGGGCAGCCACGAGGTCGGACTGGCGGGGTCCGCGGTCGGGCCGGTAGCCGGATAGTCGGGTACGTCGCCCACCCACTTCATCTGCACCGCGTCCCATTTGATGCCGGGGCGCGTCGCATCCCACGGCTTACCGTTCAGGTCGGCCGAGGCGCGGTTGTACAGAACCCGCCGGTTCAGGGGCCAGGACCAGGCCCAGTTCGGGAAGAAGCCCATCCCGGTCGGGTCGTTGGCCACCGGATACTGGACGCCCAGCCGGCGCTTCATCAAGTTGCCGCTGTCCGGGTAGCTGCCCGTGTAGATCCAGTCGCCGGCGGTCGTCGTCCCGTCATCCTTGAGGAGTGCAAAGGACGCCATTCGCTTGCCCGAGGCGAGGTCGAAGCCGTTGATCTCCTGGGCGATCTCATCCAGCAGAGGTTCCGTTGGAACGCCGTACTTCATCGTCACGGCCATGATCGGGTCGGGGAACTTGCCGCCCTGCTGCTGGTAGCGGGCCTTGACCCTGGTGAACAGGTCGGCCAGGACCCAATGGTCGTGGCGGGCGTTGCCCTGCGGTGGGATCACCTGGTCCTTCCATTGCGACCAGCGGCCGCTGTTGACGAACGAGCCGTCCTTCTCGATCCAATGGGTGGTGGGCATCATGAAGACTTCGGTCTGGATCGACTTCGGGTCGATGCCGGGCCGGCGCCAGAATTCCGAGCTGGTGGTGGGCAGCGGATCCATGACGACCAGCCACTTCAGGTTGGCCAGCGCGTCCAGCACCCGGTTCGAATCCGGGCCGATGCTGGTGGCCGTCATCCCGCTGAGGATCAGCCCCTGCATCTGGCCCTTGAGCGCCTGGTCGTAGATCGACATCCAGGACGAGTTCTTGCCGGGCTTGGGGATGAAGTCGAAGGCGAAATCGTTGGCTTTCGTCGCCGCATCGCCGTACCAGGCCTTGAGCAGGCTGACCATGAACTTGCGGTAGTTGGTGCCGAAGAAGTTCCAGGAGCGCGGATCGTTCTTCTTCGAAGCGCTCTGGGCCACGTAGTCGGCGACCGTCTTCTGTCCCGGCGCGGGGATCTTCAGGTACCCGGGCAGAAGTTCCCACGAGATGGCGTGATCGGTGTTCCCCTGGATGTTGGCATGGCCGCGCTCGGCGTTCATCCCGCCGCCCGGCCGCCCGATGTTGCCGAGCAGCAGCTGCAGCACCGCACCGGAGCGGATCAGTTGGACGCCGGTCGTGTGATGGGTCAACCCGACGGCATAGACGATCGTCATGACCTTGTCGGGGCGGCCCATCTCGCCGACCAGTTGCGCGATCCGCATGAACTGGTCCTGCGGGATGCCGGTGATCCGCGACACCATCTCCGGTGTGTAGCGCGCGTAGTGCTGCTTCATGAGCTGGAAGACCGTCTGCGGATCCTGCAGGGTCATGTCGCGCTTGGCCAGCGACGCGACCGCCCCGCCGGCCGCGGGATGCGCGTCGTTGAAGGCGGAGGTGGCGGCGTCGTCGACCTGGTAGCCCCAGGAAGCGATGTTGTACTTGCGGGCCTTCGGGTCGTAGCCGGAAAAGAGGCCGTCCTTGAAGCTGTAGCCGTTCTTGACCAGGAAAGAGGCGTTGGTGTAGTTGCGCACGTACTCGTCGTGGAACAGGTTGTTCTGCAGCACGTAGTTGATCAGGCCGCCGAAGTAGGCGACATCGGTGCCTACCCGGATGCGGGTGTAGATGTCGGCCATCGCCGAGGTGCGAGTGAAACGCGGGTCGGCGTGAATGATCTTGGCGCCGCCGCCCGAGCCGGGCCCGCGCTTGGGATCGAGTTTGGCCTTAACGAACCACTGGAAACCGACCGGGTGCGCTTCGGCGGGGTTGGCGCCGTTGATCAGGATCAGGTCGGCGTTCTTGATGTCGCGCCAGTGGTTGGTCATTGCCCCCCTCCCGAATGTGGCGGCCAAACTGACCACCGTGGGGCCGTGTCAAACCCTGGCCTGTTGTTCGAGATGGACCAGGCCGAGGCCGCGCATCAGCTTGGTGGCGAAGTATCCCTCCTCGCTGCTGAAGGCGGCGCCACCGGCGAAGGCGATCCCCTCCGTGCGATTGACGGTGTTGCCGGCGGCGTCTGTGGCGACGAAGGTCGCATCGCGGGAGTCCTTGACGCGCTGGGCCAGCTTGTCCAGCATCTGGTCCCAGCTGATCTGCTGCCAGTGTTCGGAGCCAGGGGCGCGGTACATCGGGTTCTCCACCCGTCGGGCGCTGGTCGCGAGCTGCATCGCCGTGGCGCCCTTGGGGCAAAGCCGGCCCTCGTTGACCGGACTGTCCGGGTCGCCCTCGATCTGGAGGATGCGGCGTGTCCCGTCGGAGTTCTGCTGGGTGAAGGCGACTAGCGAGCAGCCGACGGCGCAGTAGGGGCAAACCGAATGGGACTCCTGAGCGCCGGCGATGTGGAAGCTCTGCTGGACCCCCACCGCCTGTGCCATGTCGAACCCGAGGACTGTGAGGCCGGCCGCACCCGTCCCGGCTGCGCCGATCTTCAGAAAGTCACGGCGTGTGACCTGTGGCACCCGGTTCTCCTTCACAGTGAACGAGGTCACCGTCGACGGAGCTTAGCCTACGCGCCGGTCCGTGGCCGTGTCAACCGGTTCTCGGGCGACGGCAGGCCGGCCGCCATTAGTGATAGGTTGGCCTTCCAATGAACGCATGGTTCGAGGCGCTCGGCCGCCGGTTCGCCGAAGCCGGCCAGGAGCGCGGCGCTCAGGTCGCTCCGCCCGAGCTTGATCCCCAGGTCGCCGACGAAGTCCTCGAGCTGGCGCGGGTGGCCGCTCACAGTAAGGAGCGTCGCTTCGCGCCGCTCGCCTGCTTCGTGGCCGGCGTCGCTGTGGAGCAGTTGCGCC
>Ga0207646_10007380_pt1 | contig 11186 bp, 9 predicted proteins | sample KBSK5502metaG_FD_184343 | JGI IMG/M metagenome (GOLD analysis project Ga0207646, IMG submission 184343) | Corn, switchgrass and miscanthus rhizosphere microbial communities from Kellogg Biological Station, Michigan, USA - KBS K5-50-2 metaG... | ecosystem: Host-associated > Plants > Roots >...
TCAATCGCGTGCGGGCGCGTCTTTATCAAGCAACGAAGCGCAAGGGTTATCAACTTGTTTCATACGTCAGTTCCCGCGCCTTTGTCTGGCGCAACGTTGAAATCGGCGAGAATTGTTTCATCTTTGAGAATAATGTTATCCAATACGCCGTTCGGCTTGGTAACAACGTCGTGCTGTGGAGCGGTAATCATATCGGACATCAGACAATTATCCACGACAACGTTTTCATTTCTTCGCACGTAGTCGTATCGGGTTACTGCGAAGTTGGCGAGAACTGCTTCTTAGGCGTCAACAGCTCGATCGCCAACAATGTGAGCATCGCCAGAGACTGTTTGATCGGCATGGGCGCGGTCATTCATAAGAACACCGAGGAACGCAAGGTCTACGTCGGCAACCCCGGCAAGCCAATCAAGGACAGCTTCACGGTCTTTGGTATCGAAGAGGAGACACGATGAAGTGGCGCAAGATGGGGCTCATCTATGCGCCGGACGGACGGGTTGCATGGGCCAAGAAATATGCTTTTCCGCCCACGCCTTATTTCCTCAACGAAGAAGTGATCCGCGTGTACGTGGCATTCTGCGATGAGCATACTGTCGGACGCATCGGATACGTCGATATTCGGGCGGACAATCCGTCAGAGATATTGGCGGTCTCAAAGCAGCCTGTGTTGGACATTGGCGAGCCCGGCGCGTTTGACGAAAACGGGATCCTGCCGACTTCGATCGTCGAGTTTGACGACCAGCTTTTCCTTTATTACGTGGGCTATCAACTCGGAATGAAACTCAGGTATTATCAGTTTGAAGGTCTCGCAATCAGCACTGATGGCGGCAACTCGTTCACGCGCGCGCAACGGGTTCCCGTTACTGATCGCAGCGATCGAGAGTTGCTGAATCGCACCTCAGCTTTCGTTCGACGGTGCGATAGTGTCTTTCAAATGTGGTACGTCGGCGGCAGCGACTGGACGGTGGTGGACGGCAAGCCGTTGCCGGTTTATGACATCAGGTATATGGAATCTGATGATGGCGTCAATTGGCCGGCGGCCGGGCGAGTTTGCATTACTTACGCAAACCAAGACGAGCATGCGTTTGGCAAACCGTTTATCTTTGAGCATGACGGGCGTCACCGAATGCTGTACTCCGTGCGCACGAGATCTAAAGGCTATCGCATTGGGTACGCCGAGTCTACGGATGGCCATAACTGGACCCGCAAGGACGACGAGGTCGGCATCGACGTTTCGCCCAGCGGTTGGGATTCGCAGATGCTCGCTTACGCTTGTGTCGTCCGCCATCAGGACAGGGTCTACCTGTTCTACAATGGCAACAACTGCGGCGAGACTGGCTTCGGCTATGCCCTTCTGGAACATTGGTAAGACGGCCGGAGGGTGCACGTGATGGATGAGATTAAGACCCACGCCGTACGCGAGATTCATCAGAATCACGACCCGGCCGATCGCTTCGCCGAAGAGATTCGCAACATCGGCCATACGGTAGTCCAGAGCGGCTTTTCGGCAGACGAGCTGCGCTTGGTCCGCGAGAGGATTGATGACACTTACGATCTGCAAGTGCGCGAGATCGGAGGTGAGGATGTGCTCAAGCGCATTAACGATGCGGATTTGGTGCGTTGTATCATCGGCTACGACGATTACTTTCTGAAGCTGGCGACACACCCACTGATCATCGCCATCACCCGAAAACTGCTCGGCGAGAATTTCATCCTCATGTCGCAGAATGCGATTATCAATCGTCCGGCGGACGCGCACTATCAGTTCACCTGGCACCGGGATCTGAACTATCAACACTATGTAAGCTCGCGCCCATTGGGTATCAGCGCGCTCTACGCGATAGATGACTTTACGGAGGAGACGGGCGGAACGTGGCTGATTCCGGCTTCGCACAAATCCGAGACTTTCCCGTCGTCCGACTATGTGCGCCGCCACCGCAAGCAGATCGACGCGCCGGCCGGCTCGATCCTGTTATTCGATGCGATGATCTATCACCGCGCCGGCGTCAATCGCTCGGGCCGGCTGCGACGCAGCGTCAATCACATCTACTGTGTGCCGATGATCCAGCAACAAATCAGTTTGCCCAGCATGCTGGACGGCAAGTTCAGCGACGATCCTTTTTTGCGGATGTTACTCGGTTACGACACGGCGACGGGTCAGAGCGTACGCGAGTGGCGCGCGCGCAAATTGGAGAAGGTTGAACGGTTGGCGCAGGTTTGATGAGACTGAAATGCCACAAACGCAAGTTGCGGCAGAACTAGACGAGTTACTATCAGAGTCTCCAGCGCGCGCCGCCGCGCGGGCGCGTTCCGAGGCCTTCACGCATACGAACGGCGCGGGTGTCTACGCGCTTTATGGTGCGGGCCAACTAGGGCGCGCAGTGTTAGCACGCTTGCGCGCGGCCGGCATCGAACCCGTCGCGTTCGCGGATGATACGCTTGTCAAGCAAGGGCAGGTAATTGACCGATTGCCGGTGATGCGGCCACAGGAGGCGCGCGAGAAATTCGGTCCGCAAATCGTTTTCATCGTCACGATTCTGAACCCGCTGCTGAACTTCCTGACCGCGCGGCAGCGCTTGCACGAGTTAACCGGTGCGCGTGCCCTTTCCTTCCTGCATCTCGCTTGGCGTTATCCCGATACCTTTCTGCCTTACTATCAGTTTGAAGCCCCGCAGAACGTACTTCAGAAATCAGCTGACATTCGTCGCGCGTTTCAAATTTTCGCCGACGAGGAGTCGCGCCGCCAGTTTGTCGCGCACCTGAAATTCAGATTGCGCCTTGACCATGAAGCGCTGCCGGCCTGCGTCGCCGACAACTATTTTCCTCCGGACGTGCTATCCGAACCGTTCCCGCCCGATTCCGTGTTCGTGGACTGCGGCGCCTACGATGGAGACACCGTCCGAGCGTTTCTCGCGCATCAGCAGGGACGCTTTGGTCGAATTTTCGCTTTCGAGCCCGACACGAGCAATTGCAAACTTCTGCGCGCCTACGTCGCCTCGCTCGGCGTTGCGGCGGCAGATCGAATTCAGATTTTCAACAAGGGTGTTGGCAGCCGGCGGACGAAGTTGCGTTTCGACCAGGCGGGCAACATGAGTTCTTCGTTCAACGCCGCAGGCACGGCCGAGGTTGAGGTTGTGCCCGTTGATGAAGTAGTTGAGCCTGACGGCGCGCCCATCTATTTGAAGTTCGACGTGGAGGGCGCGGAGTGGGAAGCGTTGCAAGGGTGCGCCCGCCTGCTGACGCACGCCCGCCCATTCATGGCGATTAGCGTTTATCACAGGCCCGACGATCTCTGGCAACTGCCGCTGTATGTAGCCGCGAAGAAGCGCGACTATCGCTTCTATCTGCGGACGCAGGGCGAAGACGGCATGGATGTAATCTGCTACGCGGTTCCGTAAAACAAGCATCGAGGGCTGGACAAGTTCGCATCGTACGCTCAGAATCCTGCCCTATTCAGTTTTTTGTTTTCTTTGCATGATCCGAGTCGTTCAATATCGGGCGGAATATAAACGCCTGTGGGATGAGTTTGTGGCGCAGTCCAAGAACGGGGTCTTCCTTTTTCGGCGGGACTATATCGAGTATCACGCTGACCGCTTTGAGGATTACTCTCTCTTGTTCTTTGTCGACGAGAAACTCGTCGCGTTGCTGCCTGCCAACGTCAAGGGCGACTCGGTCACCTCGCATGGCGGGCTGACCTTTGGTGGCGTCGTGACAGACAGCCGAATGCGTGCCGGCCTGATGCTCGAAATCTTCGACGCACTCAGAGAGCATTTGAATACAAGTGGCAAGCCGCGGCTAATTTATAAGGCCATCCCGCATATCTACCATAGCGTGCCGGCCGAAGAGGACCTCTACGCGCTCTTTCGACATCAGGGCCGGCTCATTCGACGAGATCTGTCGGCCACGATCTCGCAACGCGAGCGAGTTGCGTTAACCAAGGGGCGAAAATGGAGCTTAAAGCAGAGCCGCGCGCACGCGCTCGCAGTTCGGCGGAGCGACGATTTTCAGACCTTCATGGCGATCGAGGCTGAGGTACTTAAGGCCAGATACAACTTGTGTCCCGTCCACACCGGTGATGAGATCGCAATGCTTGCCGATCGCTTTCCCGACAACATCAAGCTGTTTGCGGCGTTCAAGGAAGCGACCATGCTCGCAGGCGTCGTAATCTATGAAAGCAGAAATGTAGCCCACGCACAATACATCGCCGCGACTGACGACGGGAAACAGATGGCCGCGCTCGATTGTATCCTGAACTTCCTCATCAACGAGGAATATGCCGACAAACCCTATTTCGACTTCGGCGTCTCGACCGAGCAAGGAGGGTGTTATTTGAACGCGGGCCTCGCGGAACATAAGGAGAGCTTCGGCGCACGCGCCGTGGTTTACGACTTCTACGAGTTAGTCTAACCATACGGACCGATTGATGGGCATTGAAGATTGCAGAATTATCGAACTACCGCAGGTGCACGATCCGCGCGGCAACCTGACCTTCATTGAAAGCGGACGGCACCTGCCGTTTGAGATCAAACGGGTCTATTATCTGTACGATGTACCGGGCGGCTCGACACGAGCCGGGCACGGGCACAAAACGCTGCAACAGCTCGTCGTTGCCATGTCTGGCAGTTTCGACATTGATTTAGACGACGGTCACGCTAAACGCAGTTTTCATTTGAACCGGTCGCACTACGGCCTTTACGTCTGCCCATTGATTTGGCGAGACATGAACAATTTCTCCTCCGGCTCGGTCTGCATGGTACTGGCTTCGGATTATTATGACGAGGCTGATTACTTCCGGACGTACGAGGATTTCCTGCGCGCCACTCGCCAGAAGTCATGAAGAGGAATCTGCCGCCAAGCCGAAACCCCCAAAGTTTATGCTGCGCCGTTCAGATTGGAGTTGAGAACTTAGGTTGAAACAGGAGTGGGAACGCTCTCAAATTTGCATGCTCGATCAGCCTAAGGTAAGCGTTACTGTTCCCTCATACAACCACGCGCGGTTTTTGCCGGCAACGATCGAAAGCTTGCTGGCGCAGACTTACCAGAACCTCGAGATCATAATTGTTGATGACGGTTCGACGGATGATAGCTTGCAGATCGCCGAGCAATATGCGGCCCGCCATCCGGATTTGATTCAAGTTGTAACCCACCCCGGGCACAACAACCGGGGAATCTCGGCCACGGTTAACCTTGGTTTTCAACTGGCCACCGGCCCATACTGGTGCGGTCTGCCCTCGGACGATCTGCTTCACCCGCTTAAAATTGCCGAACAGGTAGCGTTTCTGGAGCGGCATCCGGAATTTGGCTGGGTCTATTGCTACGCTTACTACATCGACGAGGATGGTAAGAGTCGACCTGAATTCGGTCTTTTCGGCGATGACGTTACGGCTCTGCCCGGACCAGTCGAACGATTGATTCACAACAACGTCATACCGGGAATGACCGTGCTGATGCGACGCGCGGTGGTTGCCCAAATCGAGCCGCACGACGAGACCCTGATATACAGCGACTGGGACTTCTGGGTAAGGCTTGCGGCGCGCCACCGGGTTGCCTTTCAGCCGCGCGTGCGCGTTCGCTATCGCTTGCATAGTGGCAACACGAGCGTCGGTATCAAGCAAGCTATCAACGCAGACCGCGCTATTAAGGTGATGGAGAAGTTGCAGCGCGCGGCGATTACTAGCGGTAGCGCGCTTGCTCGCTCGCGGGTGCGGGCCCTAATCGAACTACAACTCACGTACTACTTCCATCGTGCAGACAATGAATACGAAGCTCAAAAGCATCTCGCTGCTGCCTTCGTATTAGATCCCAGCCTGAGAGACGATGTACGTTACTTCGTGCGTTGGCTGAAGCACTGTCATCGCGATCTGGTTCTTCTTCACGACCGCCCTCATAAGACTGATTTCGTCCCGTGGGTGCTGGCCCGTCTGGTTGAGGATTCAGATCGGGACTTCGCGCAAGAGGTGGAACGCGCGGTTAAAGGCAGGACCTTTCGTCCCGGCACCGAAAGTTACTATCGCATGGAATCTTACCTGCGGGGTCGCCGCAAATTGATGGTCTCGTTTTTTCGCGATCCCCGCGCCTGGATAGACCCTGACCTCCTGGTTATGTATGTTACGGCGCTTATCGGCTCGCGCTTGAGCCGATGGTTACGCCTGCGGCCGAATACCGGGACTGAAGACAGCAGCGCTTGAGCAATCATGAAGTCAATTCTAAGAGCCACAGCTGTGCTGAGCAGTGCCTCAGTAATGAGCATTCTGACTGGTCTGGTTTCGGCCAAAGTAACGGCGGTATTGCTCGGCCCCGGCGGCGTGGGTTACATGGGTCTATTACAAAGTCTGCTCGGTCTCTCGGCCTTAATCGTGAGCATGGGGCTTGGGGTAGGGTTAGTCCGTGCCGGCGCAAGAGCGTTGGCGCAGCACGACGAGCGGCAGGAGACTGCGCTTCGCGATGGCGCTTGGCTACTAAGTTGGACATTAGGTGGAGTGGGGTTACTCGTGATGATAATGGTTCGCGGGCCGCTGAGTCATTTCATGCTCGGGGGGCCTCAGCACAAAGATGCAGTAATCATTACCGCGGTGGCGCTGTTGCTAACCCTGGCGAGTGGCGTACAGGTAAGCATTCTTAATGCGCATCATCGAGTTGGAGATCTCGCGCGTGTCGGTATTCTCAATAGCATTTTCGGAGTTGGAGCTGTGCTGCTAATCATCTGGGGCTGGCGCGAACGGGGCATTGCATGGACGGTGCTTGCCACGAGCGCCACTAACTTTCTCGTCTCCTGCTTCTACGTTCGTTCGCGCACACCTCGAGCAAAAGTTCGCCTCGCTGCCCACGAGGTCTGGCGGGCTGCCGGTAGTTTACTGCGGTTTGGCGGCCCGTACACTGCGAGCATGCTCGCCGGAATGGGAGTACAACTCGCGCTGCCGGTGCTTGTACTCCATGCTCTCGGAACTAACGATGTGGGTTTCTATCGAGCGGCGACCGGCGTGTCGCTCACGTATATAGGGTTTTTGATTACCGCAATGGCGCAGGATTATTATCCTCGCGTGTCGGCCGCCGGCGACCAGCCGGCAGCTCTTAACAGATTGATTAACGAGCAATGCCGCCTCGTATTATTACTCGCCGGCCCGATCATTATAGGTATGTTGGCACTGGTGCCGTGGCTGGTTCCCCTAATCTACTCTCCCCTGTTTTTTCCCGCCGTAGCGCTGCTCGAATGGCAGTTGATCGGAGATATCTTCAAGTATGTCGCCTGGACGATGTCATTTGTGATCCTGGCCCGTAGTGGTAGTCTGGTTTTCTTTTTCATAGAAGCGGTGGGCGGCGCCTCAATGCTGCTGTTCAGTTCGTTCGGGATGCACTGGTTCGGCCTGCCTGGAATAGGGATGGGGTTCGTACTGTGCACCGTGATCTACTATCTGCTGTGCTGGGCGATTCTCAGGCGCAGCATTTCTCTGCGCTGGACCACCACGAACAAGTTAATGTTTATTGCTCTGCTCGCGGCCGCTCTTGTGATTCGAGTTTTGCCCTATCTCGGATTTGAGCGCGCGCGTACTCCGGTCGCGCTGATACTGGCGGCGTCGACAGGGCTGGTGAGCTTGTACTTGATTCAACGCGAGGTGGGTGGTTGGAAGGGGATGCTGGCCTTGCGAAAGGCGACCTGACGGGCTCTCGGATCTTGATTTAATAGACGAAAGTAGCTTTTGCAACTCGCCGGATGTCAGCTTAAACTGACGAGAGCTTATGTCGATAGCAGTCGAACAATTAGGCACAGAGCTAAGGTCTCGAGACGTCGCAGACAATCAGCCGCAAGTATCGATCGTCGTTCTCAACTGGAATACTCGCGACGTAACACTCCAGTGCCTCGAATCGATCAAGCAGACGCTGAGTGGCCTGAGCGCGCAGATTGTGGTGGTGGACAACCATTCAAGTGACCAAAGCGCCGAGGCGATCGCTGCGCTTCATCCCGATATTTGTCTGGTCCGCAGCGACAAGAATCTAGGGTTTGCCCGTGGAAACAATCTTGGTTTTCGATATGCGCAAGGAAAATATCTGGTGATGCTCAACAGCGACACGGTTGTGCTTCCCGGGGCTGTCCAGCGATTGATTGAATATCTGGACGAGCATCCCGAGATTGCCGCCGCGGGTGGCCAGCACCTTAACCGTGAAAGAGAATTTGTCCCGAGCGGGCTGCGCTTTCCTTCTCTCTGGGTTGATCTGGGAGTTGCCATGGGAATGAATAAACTCGGACCCTTGATGCTGAGAAAAAATCTCAGGCTGGCCCGGTTATGGTACGTCGTGGACACGCAAGAAGTGGATTGGTTGAGCAATTCTTTCGTAGCATTTCGCCGGGAACTGCTTGATCAGGTTGGGCCGCTGCCGGAAGAATTTTTCCTGTACGGCGAGGACGTCGAGTGGTACTGGCGCATACGCGAGGCTGGACTGCGTGTGGCGTACGTGCATGGAGCGCCAATCATCCACTTTGAAAACGAGAGCAGCCATCAACTCTACCAGAACGATAAATACTTTCGTTACCTCGACGGCTTTTATACTTTCGCATGGCGACACCGGAATCCGCTGACGTGGCGACTCGGCTGGCTGGCCAAAGCTCTGCACTGGTCTTTAATGGGATTGCGATGGCATATTCGCGCGCTGCGAGCCAAAGACGAAACGGCCCTTGAACAAGCACGATGGCTGATATCTTTTTCACGCTATCACGTTAACCAGGTACTCGGCCGAGTCGCTCCACTTGCGCTCTGATATCGCTTTCCGCGGGCCACCCAACATTGAGTAAATTCCGTCCGATGAATTTAACGAACAGAAAAATTCGAATAGCCGTAATCGGCTGCGGCGCAATCGCCCATTCTCACGCGCAAGCTATCAGAGCAACGGAAGACGTTGACTGCACTATCCTGTTCGATAGCGACACTAAACGCGCTGAAGCTTTTCGGCGTGATTATTTTCCCGGCGCGGAAATCGCCGAACGACTTGAGCGAGTGGCTGATTTCGCCGACGCGGCTATCGTCGCCGTGCCGAATGCTTATCACGCGCCAATTTCCATTGGCTTGCTGCGGGCGGGTCTGCACGTGCTTTGCCAAAAGCCGCTTGCTACGACATTGGCGGCTGCACGCGAAATGGCTACGACTGCCGCGGCCGGTGGCCTGGTGCTGGCCTGCGTTCCGTCGCGGCTTTTCGCTGACGCCACCGAACTGGTCAGACAAACTCTGAGTCAACGTATTGTGGGCATGCCACGGCGAGTCGAAGTACGCGAGTCAGTCTGGGATTGGCCACTCAATCGAGCAAGTTTCGATTCGAGCATTGCCGGTGGTGGCATCTTGATTGATATGGGACCACACTGTCTGGCCCAACTGTCCGAGTGGTTGGGCACTATTGAAGTCGTTGAGTACCGTGATGATAATGACGGGGGCCTCGAAGCAACTGCCTTTGCGCGCGTACTTTGCCGATCGACACATCGCAATATTGAAGGCGAGATTTTTTTGACACGGGCCCAACGTACGCGGTGCTATGCGCGCATCGAATGCGACGATGGCTCCATCGAAGTGGATCCGCACGTGCCCTCCGAAATCAAAATCGTTCACAGACGCGATGGAAATCGATTTGATACGATTGCAAGAACGCCTCCCTCGGATCCTTTTTTCAGACAATTGGAAAACTTCGTGGCCGCGATAAGAGGCGAAAAGGCGCCGGCCCTTTCGACAGATACAGCAGTCGCCCATGTGGGACTGATCGAGTCGTGCTACCGCACGCGCCGCAAACTGGACGAACCGTGGATCGGAGATCCCGGTCAGGTCACAATTAAGGAGTCGAGTGCTCCATACCAAAAGATCCTCGTGACTGGCTCCGCAGGTCAAATCGGTTCTCGGCTGGTCGAGATGTGGGCCGCGCGCGATCAATTGCAGCAAGTGCGATGCATGGTGCGAAGTTATCGCGCGGCCGCGCGGCTAATGCGTTTTCCAGTCGAGACGGTCGAGGCTGACCTGTTGGATCTCGAAGCAGTTCGTCGCGCCGCCTCAGGTTGCGATGCCATTATTCATCTTGGTTTGGGAGAGCGAGCCGAACGAGAGACGATTTCATTGTTGAAAGTTGCGCGGGCGCTGGGCATTCGCCGCTTCGTTCACATGAGCACGGCCGCTGTCTATGGGATCCGCATACCACAGCAAATCGGGGAGCAACAGGAAGAATCGAAAACAGCCAAGCTCGGTGAACCCTATGCCGACCAAAAAGTTGGAGCTGAAAGGGCGGTACTTCGCGAGTGCGCGCGCGGACTCGAAGGTATAGTTTTGCGGCCCCACATAGTCTACGGCCCCTACATGCGTTGGAGCAGTGAGCTCTTCGAATTACTCGCGGTGAGCCGCCTGCCGATCATTGAAGACGGCGGTTATTGCAATTTGATCTACGTTGACGATTTGATAGAAGCCGTGATGCGCGGGCTAACCGCGAAAGAAGGTTTTGGACAGCCAATGTTCATTACAGACGGGGCGCCCATTACCTGGCGCGAGTACATTGAAGCTCATGCGGCCCTAAGTCGAACTGATCCACCGCGCATTCGGCGCGCAGAAGTACAGCGCCCCAAACTCAGTGCGCGCGAGTGGTTGAAGGCCTCCGTGCGTCCACTCGGACCGGTCATGCGGAGCAATGAGTTCCGGGCTTTCGTATTTGAGAGTCCTGCCGTACAGGCGACGTTGTTCCGCGCCTACCTGGCCTTGCGCGACAAACCGCTCCTAAGCCCTCTGGTTGCGAATCTTCGTCGCAGCCAGACGATGACACCGGCCACCAACGGCGACACGTCCTATCATGAGTTATGGACCAGCCTTCAGCTTTCTGAGGGGAGGCTTAGCGCCGCGCGGGCTGAGACTTTGCTTGGTTTTCGTGCACGTACCGCCTTTGCCGAAGGCTTGCGGCGCGTGGCTTTGTGGGCCGAGCATTACGGATTGATAACTGAAGCAAAGACGCCGGCCCATTCGCGAGTGCGTGGCGCTGAACCGACACTGGTGGAATCCTGAAGTACGTTGAAGCGACGAGAAAATTATCGCTCTGCCACGGAAAGCATTAGGACGGCGCCTGGTTATTATTTGGACGCGGTGGAAGGAACAAGCCTCGATTTGACTGAGCGCGGTGGCTTTCATCTCCTGGAACGGAAAGCGGCGAATTGAGCGTTTTTACATTTGCGC
>Ga0207646_10007381_pt1 | contig 11186 bp, 10 predicted proteins | sample KBSK5502metaG_FD_184343 | JGI IMG/M metagenome (GOLD analysis project Ga0207646, IMG submission 184343) | Corn, switchgrass and miscanthus rhizosphere microbial communities from Kellogg Biological Station, Michigan, USA - KBS K5-50-2 metaG... | ecosystem: Host-associated > Plants > Roots >...
GCCGGCGATCGGGCATGCCGAGCGCGGCGTGCCGTTGACCTTCAAGAATGTCGAGTTCTTCGAGGCCGCGCGCGCGACGCTGGGCCGATCCAGGGAGGCCGAGCGGCTCTATCTGGGCAACGGCGGACCGCGCGCGGGCGGCGTGGTGACGTACAAGGAGCTGGCGGCCACGTTCCGCCAGGTCGCGGAGGGTGGCGCCGAGGTTTTCTACCGCGGACCGATCGCGAGGGCCATCGCGCGCGCGGTGCGCGAGGCCGGCGGGTGGCTCGACGAGGCCGACCTTGCGGCGTTTGCGCCGGAGTGGCGCGCGCCGGCGACGATCACGTATCGCGGTCAGCGAATCTACTCCATGCCGCCGCCGTTCTCCGCCTTCCAGATGCTGGAGACGCTGAACATCCTCGAAGGCCATGAGCTCGGTACGTGGGGGCACAACTCCATCGAGTACCTCCACCACTTCATCGAGGCCGTCAAGCTGGCCTCGGCGGACCGTCTCGCCTACGCGTATGGCGATAACGTCCCGATCGACGGGCTGCTGTCCAAGAAGTACGCGGACAGTCAGCGCGCGCGGATCGACGCCAAGCGCGCCGCGGTCAGCGAAGGCGAGCGTCACAGCGCCGAGCGGCTGCCGAACCAGATCGCCGAGGGCCATCCCGCGAAATTCGCCGACGAGCACACCACGCACTTCGCGTGCGCCGACGCGGATGGCACCGTCGTCTCCGTCACCCAGACGCTCGGCGTTCCGTTCGGGTCGGGTTTCGCGATCCCAGGCACGGGCCTCGTGCTGAACAACATCCTGAAGTGGATGGATCGCGATCCGGCCTCGCCGAACGTGGTGCGGCCCGGCCGCAAGGCCGGCACGATGATGTCGCCGACCCAAGTGTTCCGTGATGGAAAGTTTTTTCTCTCGATCGGCACGCCGGGCTCGTACGGAATTCTGCAAACGACGACGCAGATGCTTCTCAACGTTCTCGAGTTCGGGATGAACGTTCAGGAGGCGATCGAGGCGCCGCGCGTACGGGTCTACCGCGACCGCCTCGTCGACGCCGAGATGCGAATCCCGAGCGCCGTGAGGGACGGGTTGGTCGCGCGCGGCCACCAGGTGAACGAGATCGGGGACTGGTCGTGGATCGTCGGCGGCGGCCAGGGACTCATGCGCGACGCGGAGTCGGACGCGTTGATGGCGGGCGCGGATCCCCGGCGCGATGGTTACGCGTTAGCGATATGAACTTGGGGGGCCGAAATGGCCCCTCAAGCTCATAACCGGGGCAGCAGCCAGTCGAGGAGCGAGCCGGGTCCGTAAATGGCGAGCGTGCCGGGCCCGTACAGCGAGAGCGTGTGCGCCAGTTGCAGAAGCGCGAAGACGCCACCCAGCGCGAGAGCAATGACCGTCGCAACACGCGCATTGCGTTTCCAGCTCGCACTCACGCGCAGGTCATCGAGTACCAGCGCGCGCGGCGCGAGGCGCGCCGTGCCCACCCGTCGAAGCTCGTTCGCGCGACGTCGCTCGTCAACTGTCAGTCGATTCATCCTGGAACGCCTCCGCTGTACTCGAGTGCAAGAGGGTTGCCACAGCGTCGACACCCGACCTCAGGGCGCCGGCGGCCCAGAAATTTTTTGCGTAGTGGCTGCCCAGCGCGGCGGCGGTACCGCGCGCATAATCTCGGTCGCCGTGCGATCGGCGGTGTCGCGAACGGTGCGGAGCAGCGCGACGTGCGAGATGCGGTTGTAGGTGCGGCCGGCCGGTGACGCGAGAAAATCGACGTACGCGTTCAGCTCGGCGTCCGTCAGCGGGCTGTACACGTACAGCATGTGCGCGAGCGCCATGCTGGACATCATCGTGCCCATCTCACCCCGCATCTCCCCCACGCGACGCTCGACGAGACCGATGCGTATGCGACGGTCTGCCGCGGTCGCCGTCGCACTCGCGCGTGCTCCGCTCCGGGCAATCACCAGCGCGAGTTCGGCTGTGTCGGTGCTCGTACCGGTGACCCAGTCGAGTCGTTGAACGAGCTCGAGACGAGCGAGCGACGCGGGTGAGCTCTTCAAGCGCTCGGCGAACGCGACAGCGGCAGGCGCTGCCTCCGGTTTGGACGCGGCGACCTCCAGCTCGCTGACGCGCCGACCGAGCGGCGAGCGGAACCATGCGGCCATCGCATCGAGCTGCTCGCGCTCGACGCGCCGGCCCATCTCATCGTGAATGGCGACGTAGAAGCGCTCGGGCGCGAAGTGCTGCGCGATGATGCCCGCGACGCGGGCGCCGTCGCGCGCGTCGAGCTGGTGGCGACGGGGCAGCAGGTACCCGGAGCCGAGCGAGGCCGCGAGGCCCGCCAGCTGCGCGCGTGCGCCCGACAACTCGAGAACTTCGTTGACCGTCGCGGGCGCGGTGGACACGCCGTTCTCGGCGCTCGAGGACGGACCGATGGTCGCGGCGCCCGCCGTAACCGCCGGCAACGGCTCGCGGCCGGGCATCTCGGTCGCGACGACTCCATCCTGCGGCGGCCGGTCGCTGTACACGACGGTCGAGCCTTCGACCCAGCGATAGATTTCGCCCGCGTGCGCGGGAGCGGCCAGGGCCACCAGCACCACGAGCACGACGACGTTCTTCATGCCGCCTGCCTCAATCCTGGTTCCAGCCGAGGATCGTCCGGGGATCGGGCGTCGGCGGCAGCGCCGCCCCCGGACCCCAGCGCTGGAACTTCATGAAGAAATCCGCCGGCGCTTTTGCGACGTCCGGCCCGCAGCAGGCGCGTGCGAAGCGGAGAGCGAGCTCGATCTGCGTGCGATAGCCCTCGAAGTCGCTCCGTGCGTAGAGCGCGCGCGCGAGCGCGAATCGCCCGCCGAGATCGTCCGGGAAGAGCTCGATCGTCCTCGCCAACGCGCGCTCCGCGTCTTCCCAGCGCTCGGCCTCGAGCAAGAGACGTCCGAGGTTGTGCCAGGTACGCCAGGACTCGGAATCCGCCTCGATGCCTCGCTGCAGCCAGCGCTGCGCCGCCTCGCGGTCGCCGTCATCCAGGGCCAGGCGTGCCTTGTACGAGTACGGGCGGGCAAACGCGGGCGACAACCTCAGGATTTCGTCGAAGAGGCGCGCGGCGCCATCCGCGTCGCCGTCACGCAGATAGCGCTGCTTGGCGATCATGAACAGCGACTCTGCGCGCTTGGCCACGGGGCGCTCGCCGCCGAGCCGAATACGCATGAAGCGATGTCCGGACTCCTTATTGGCGGGGATGGGCGTGACGCGCGTGCCTTCTTCGACCATGAGCCGGCCCAGCCGCATGTAGCCCTCGTCGGTGAGCCACTGGCCGTACCACCAGATGCAGTCCGCCGAATCCGGCTGGCCGAGCGCGGCGAGTCGAAAGGCCTTGAATACGTCGTCGTCGGAGGAGCCCTTGCCCCGCTTCTTCGCGTTCGCCTCCGTGCAATAGTCGCGGCCGGGCTCGACGATGCCATGTCCGCGGGCGAGACGGCGGGCGCCGGCGAGATCACCCTTTTCCATCATGATGTCGATCTGCAGCTGGACGAACTGTTCGAGCGCGGGGCTCTGTTGAAGCAGTGGCTTCTGCAGAAATGGCGGCGCGAAGCGGAAGAAGAGCTGCGCGGCCCTGGGCTGGGTGGCGAGGATCGCGTCGAGCTCGCGCAGCGCGCGATCGTAGTCGCCGACGCGCGTGGAGAACAACGCCAGCCGATAGCGCGTGGTGTTGTCGTCGGGCGCCAGGCTCTGGGCGCGCGCGTACGCCTGCGAGGCCTCATCGAACTCGCCCATGAACTCGGCCATCCCGCCGCGGGCCAGCTGTGCGGGCAGCGAGCGCGGCGCCGCCTCGGCCGCGCGACGCGCCGTCTCGAGCGCGTCCTGGTAGCGGCCCTGGTTGTACGCCGCCCGCGCGCGCTCGACCAGCGCCGCGGGGGAGTCGCCGAGCGCCGCCACGCGGCGCTGGGCCACGCTCGTGGACGCCGACAGCGCGACGAGCGCGACGACGATCGCGGCGATGATGCGTCCCTTCATGCGGCTTTTCATCGAGCCGACGACGGCGTCGGTCCGCTGCGCACGTCGGCGCCGTAACGGGAGTTCAGCCAGCTGCGCTCCGCCTGCAGGCTCGGATCGAGGCGGACCGCGAGCTTCAGCTCGCGCTCGGCCTCGGGCTCGTGTCCGAGCTCGATGAGCGTCCAGCCCACACTGGCGTGCAGCCGTGCGTCGTTCGGACTGATCGCCAGGGCCTGGCGATACGCGAACAGCGCATCACGCCAGCGCTTGAGGTTCGCGTTGGCGACGCCGTAGCTGTAGAGCGCGCGCCAGTGATCGGGATTGACCGCGAGCGCCCGCCCGAGCCACACACGCGCCTGCTCGAAATCTCCGCGCGCCATGTAGACGCGACCGATGTTGTGATAGGGCCACGAAAAGCGCGGATCGGCGTCGATCGACTTCTGAAACACGACGAGCGCCTCGTCGGCGGCATCGTGCACGTGCTGCAGCCGCGAGGCGGCGATGTTGAGCGCCTCGGCCAGCCGAGGCACGTCGTGGTCGGGCAGGCGATAGCGGAGCACCCACTGGGCGTTCTGCCGTGTCTCCACCTGTGGTGAGCGGGCAACGCGCTCGAGCAGCATCAGACGCGCGAGCCGCGCGCCGCCGCCGTCGGCGACGTCGACCGCAGTGGCCAGGACACAGTCCGCGCGCTCGGGCTGCGTGAGCATAGCCAGCAGCGCCGAGGTCTCCTCATCGATCGGCAGCGAGTGCCGGCCGCAATACTCCACGTCCGGGCGGACCCAGCCACGCTCCCGGGCGAACGCCAGCGCCTGATCGTAGCGCCCTTCCTCGACGAGGAGACGAAAGATCCCGCGCGGCACGATGTCGCGTGAGGCGTCGAAGGAGGCGCCGTACGCGTCGCGTGATCCCGTCACACAGGTCTGCCAGAGCCGCGCGGGATTCGACCAGTTGACGGGCACGCATGTCGCGAAGTTCACCACCGCGGCGCGCGCGCCGGAAACGGCATGCTGTCGCCAGGGTCCGGAGGCGTTCTCCAGCGTCTGGATGGCGACGTCGACGCGACCCTGGCGCTCGGCGGCGGCGCCGACGCGCAGGTTTGCCTCGGGAGACGGCGCGATCGCGGCCGCGCGCTGAAAGGCCGCGAGCGCCTCCTCGTACTCGCCCAGAATCTGGGCGGTCTCACCGCGGGCGACGTGGGCCGCGGGCAGGTCGGGCGCCGCGGCCGCGGCCTCACGGTAGTGGCCGAGCGCCTCTCGGTAGGCGCGGCGATTTGCCGCCGCGCGGCCGACGGCGAGCTCGCGACTGGCGCGCGCGGGGCCACTGCAGGCGGGCAGGACACGATCGAGCATGACGATGGAGCCCACCGCTCCGCACGCTCCTGCGCGCAGCTGCGCGACCGGAACACCCGCTGCGAACACGAGGAGCGAGATGAAGAGGACACCGCCGAGGAACAGGACGACCAGAACCCGCGCGCCGCGGCGCGCCGCCGCTCGTCGAGCCATTGTTCCGTCCTCCCGGTGAGCGAAAACCCACCTGGAACCATAGTGGCGTTTTCGGCGCGCCGGGTGTGAGCAAAATCGTGCTGGCGGAGCGAACCTCGCGGGAAATCAGGCCGAAGAAGCGATCAGCGGCTCTTGAACCGGATGGCCCCGTACATCGCTTCCGCCGTGGAGTTGGTGTCGTTCGAGTCGATGGAGAGGGACAGCACGGCGGGATCGTCGGGCGCCTCGCCGTAGATCTTCCTGAAGTCCTCGACGACGTTGCGCTGCTCGGTGATCCATTTGTTGAGGTCCGCGGGCCCGGAGTGGACCACCACGTAGGCCACCATGCCGGTCTTTTCGCTCTTGCAGATCGTGCCGGCCGGCTGCGTCGTGTCCCACACGTATCCGATAATCCGCGAGCGCACCGCCTCGGGGAAACGCGGCCACAGGACGAAGACCTGTCCGGCCTGATCGTCCGTCGCTTTTTTGCACGAGTTGCCGCCCTTGGGCAGCACGAGCGATTTCCACTCCCATTCCAGGATCGGCGTGTCCTTCAGATGAACCTTGCCCTTGATTTCCCGGTTGATCGTGGTGCTGTCGCTGACGCTCTTCATGTACAGCGCCCGATGACCGTCGTCGTCGACGATCTTGAGGTTTTGATAGTTGGGCGTCCCCCAATTCTGAGCCTTCCACTCCCCCGGCAAGCCCGTCGTGCCCACCTTGTAGGCCTTCCAATCCTCGATGAGGACCTCGTCGGCGGCGGTGGCGACGGCGACGAGGGCGAGCACGGCGAGAACGACGATGACCGAGCGACGGCGCATGGAGCTCCTCAGGGACGCATGCCCCGGGTCTTCGGACCCAGGCGCGTGGCTTCGTTGTCGTAGGCGAGCGCGATCCAGTCGGTGAGCAGGGGCCGCGTGTCGCGCGGGTCGATGATCTCCTCGATGTTGAACGCCTCCGCGGTGCGGAACGGGCTGCGGTAGACGTTGAGCCGTGCCTCGATCGCCTTGAGCAGGGCGGCGCGATCGGGAGCGGCCTCGAGCTCGCGCTTGTACGCGGCCTCGATGCCGCCCTCGAGGGGCAACGAGCCCCAGTCGGCCGACGGCCACGCGTAGCGGAGGTTGAGCGCCTGCACGTTGGCGTGGCCCGCACCCGCGACGCCGAACACGCGGCGCACGATGATGGTGATCCACGGCACCGTCGCTTGATAGACGGCCTGTAGCGCGCGCACGCCCTTGCGGATTGTGCCGTCTTTTTCCGCCTGGGTGCCGATGAGGAACCCGGGGTTGTCGACGAAATTCACGACCGGCAGGTGGAACGTGTCGCACAGGTCCACCATGCGCGTCATCTTCTCGGATCCGGACGCGGTGAGCGCGCCGCCCGAATGCATCGGGTCGTTGGCCATCACCCCGATCGGATAACCGTCGAGCCGCGCAAGACCCGCCACCAGCGAGGGGCCGTGCTTGGCGCCGACCTCCAGAAACGAGTCACGATCGAGCACGTGGGCGAGCATCGTCCGCACGTCGTACGGCCGACGTCGATTGCGCGGAATCATGGACAGCAGCTCCTGAGCGCGTCGATGCGGATCGTCGGTGGGCGTCGCCCGCGGCGGCATCTCCCACACGTTGCGCGGCAGGTACCCGAGGACGCGCCGGATCTGATCGAGCGCCTCGTCCTCGGAGTCCACCACGTTGTCGACGCTGCCCGCCTCGACCTGGATGTGAGAGCCGCCGAGCGACTCCTTGTCGATCGGCGTGCCGAACGCCCGCTCGACCACCGGCGGCCCGGCCACGAAGACCTGCGCGATGCCGCGCACCATCACCGAGAAATGCGAGCACGCCACCCGCGCGGCGCCCAGGCCGGCGACGGGTCCGAGCGCGGCGGCCAGCACGGGAATCTCGGACATCGACGCGGTGACGATGTCCCACGCCGGGTTGCCCGGAACATAGGTGCGTCCGGTGATCTCGTAGGTCTTCACGCTGCCGCCGCCGCCCGTGCCGTCCACCAATCTGACGACGGGCAGACGCAACTCGCGCGCCATCCGCTCGCTGTACCCCTGCTTGCCGCCGATCGAGGCGTCGTTGGCGCCGCCGCGAACGGTGAAGTCGTCGCCGCCGACCACGACGCGGCGGCCGTCGATGCGGCCAGTGCCCATGACGAAGTTGGCCGGGCGGATCGAAACCAGCGTGTCGCCGTCGTACGTTGCGGCGCCGGCCAGGGCGCCGGTTTCGTGAAACGAGCCAGGATCCAGCAGGCGCTCGATGCGCTCACGGACAGTGAGACGGCCGGCCTTGTGCTGCCGTTCGACGTTGTCGGGGCCGCCCATGGCGCGCGCCAGCTCCTGGCGCCGCTTGAGCTCCTCGACCTCAGGGTCCCAGGTCATGTGCGCTCTCATGATACCGTCAGCACGTGGATTCGCTGAGGATCGACAAATGGTTGTGGGCCGCCCGCGTATTCAAGACTCGAAGTCTCGCCGCCGACGCCTGCGACGGGGGCAAGGTCGACATCAACGACCAATCGGCGAAGCCGGCCAAGGCCGTCCGTCCCGGGGACTATATAAAGGTTACGCTGCCGCAGGGGCGCCGACGCCTGCTCAAGGTCGTCGGGCTCGATGAGCGCCGCGGCGCCGCCTCTCACGCCCGACTGCTCTATGACGACCTCACTCCGCCCGAGCCTCCGCGGCTGCGCTGGGCCCCGCCGCCGTTTCGTCCTGCCGGCATGGGCCGGCCGACCAAGCGCGAGCGGCGCGCGCTCGATCGTCTCCGTGATGTTTGAGTCCGAGGAGAAACGCAATGACGACTGACACCTACGACTGGCAGGCCATCGTCGACGGTCTCAACCGCTATCTCCGTCTGCGCTCCATCCCCATCGGGATGAAGCTGTTCGAGACGGTCGAAGCGATGGAGGCCATTCCGAAGATTCGCCGTCCAAAGGCGCGCCACACGACCGATCAGATCGTGGCGCAGGCGCGCCAGCTCGGCTGGACGGTGGGCATCACGATGGCGGATCTCATCGGCGCGCAGTGCGGGGCGGTGATCGGTCTGCATCCGCAAGACGACGAGTGGCTGTCGGGCAAGCGGATGGCCGGCGTGTGGTTCAAGACACTCGAGGACGCCAGCGCGCATCAGCATGCGATGGACTGCGTGCCCCACGGACGCTATCGCGCGATGGCGGTCGCGCCGCTCACCTCCGGCCGGTTGAATCCGCCGGACATCTGCCTGATCTACGGCACGCCCGGCCAGATGATCTTCTTCATCAACGGCCTGCAGTGGAGCGGCTATCGCAAGATGTCGTTCACGTCGGTGGGTGAGTCGGCGTGCGCCGACTCGTGGGGCAAGGCGCTGAAGACCGGCGAGCCTGCGCTGACGATCCCGTGCTACGCCGAGCGCCGCTACGGCGGCGTGGCCGACGACGAATTGCTCATGGCGATCCCGCCTCGCTTCCTGCCCAAGGTGATCGAGGGCCTCGCGGCGCTCGACAAGAATGGCCTGCGCTATCCGATCCCGCCGTACGGCATCCAGTCGGACGCCGGCGCCGGCCTCGCGGTGTCGTACGCTGAGAAAAGCGCCGCGCAGAAAACGTAGTCGGTGGCACACGGCTCGCACCGCCGGGCGGCGGAGGTGCAGCATGCCAGAGAAGGAAACGCTCGAGCGAGCCCGTCGCGACCGCCGTCAGGGCAAGCGTCCCAGCACCCAGGCCGGCGAGTTCGTGCGCGAAGAGATCGACCACGTGCGCGAGGGCAAGCACGGCGCACGATCGGCGAAGCAGGCGATCGCCATCGGCCTGTCCAAAGCCCGCCGCGCCGGCGTCGACCTGCCGCCCCCGAAGCGGGGCAAGACGTCGACGCGACGAAGCGCCGCGTCCGCGTATCGTGCGGGAAAGCGCGGCAAGCGCCGGGCATCGCCGCGGCGCTCGCGAGCCACGCTGCGGGCGCTCAAGCGTGAGCCGCGCCGGTCGGCCTCGCGCGGTGCCCTGGCTCGCCAGGCCAAGACCGCGGCGAAGCGTCGCAAGACTCCCGCGCGCCGCGCCGCCTGACCTCCCGCCCGGGCGGTTGCAGCGACGGCCGGTCATCTGATACCGTTCCCGCGTTGTTCGCGCCCGGGCGCCCACGAGGGCCCCCAGGGAAGGCGGTGCGAATCCGCCGCGACCCCGTCACTGTGATCGGGGACGAAACCCGCGAGAGCCACTGGCCGCGAGGCCGGGAAGGTGCGGGGAGTAGGACGATCCGAGAGCCAGGAGACCTGCCCGCGCGCGCACTTTTCGACTCCGGTCTTCGCGGGAGGACCCGGGCGTGGCTTCGACGACTCTCGTGCTCGGCGGCGCACGTAGCGGCAAGAGCCGCTTTGCGCTCGGCGTCCATTCGGCGCACGCGCGTGTCACGTTCGTGGCGACCGCCATCGCGGGCGACGAGGACATGCTCGACCGCATCGAGCGGCATCGTGCCGAGCGCCCAGCTCACTGGCGCACCGTCGAGGAGCCTTGCGAGCTCGTCGCCCGCGTGCGCGAAGCGAGCGCGGGCGGCGAGGCGGTGCTCGTCGACTGCCTCACCGTGTGGGTGGCCAACCTCATGCTGCGCGGCGACCCCGACGAGCACGTGCTCAAGCAGACCGACGAGCTCGCCGCGCTGCTCGCGCTGCGCCCCGCCGACGTGACGCTCGTCTCCAACGAGGTCGGGCTCGGGGTGCATCCCGCCACCGAGGACGGCCGGCACTTCCGCGATCTCCTCGGCGTGGTCAACCAACGGGTGGCGGCGGCCGTCGAGCGTGTCGTCCTGATGGTCGCCGGCCTTCCCGTCACCGTGAAGGACGTGCGCACATGACGAGTCTCGACACGCTCCGCGAGGCGATCGCTCCGCCACGGGCCGGCGCCGCGGCCGAAGCCCTCCGTCACCTCGACACGCTCACGAAGCCGCCGGGCAGCCTCGGCCGCCTCGAAGAGGTCGCGGCGCGACTCGTCGCGCTCACAGGGGCGGCGCCGCGCGTCGCGCGACCGGTGATCTTCACGTTCGCCGCCGACCATGGCGTCGTGGCCGAGGGCGTGAGCGCATATCCGCAGTCCGTCACGGCACAGATGGTCGAAAACTTCCTGCGCGGCGGCGCCGCCGTCAACGTGCTGGCGCGCGACTGCGGTGCGCGCGTCGTCGTCGCCGATTTCGGCGTCGCGAGCTCCGTCGCCCACTCCGAGACGTTGATCCGTTGCTCGCTCGGCGCGGGCACCGCGAACATGACGCGCGGGCCCGCCATGAGCCATGAACAGGCGGAGGCGGCGATCGAGCACGGCGCACGGCTGGCGATGGATGCCATCGACGCCGGCGCCGACCTCGTCGCCACGGGCGACATGGGCATCGGCAACACGACGGCGGCGAGCGCGATCACCGCCGCGATCACGGGCGCCCCCGCGGAGGTCGTGACGGGACGGGGGACCGGTGTCGACGACGACGGCTGGCGGCGCAAGCTGGATGCCGTGCGGCGGGCGCTGGCGGTGAATCGACCCGATCCGCGCGACGGCGTCGACGTCCTGGCGAAGGTCGGCGGCTTCGAGATCGGCGGGCTCGTCGGCGTCATTCTCGGCGGCGCGGCCCGGCGCGTTCCGGTCGCGCTGGACGGCTTCATCGCGGGCGCCGCCGCGCTCGTCGCCGCGACGCTCGCGCCGGCGTCCGTTCACGCGATGTTCGCCTCGCACCGTTCGGCCGAGCCGGGGCATGATCACGCGCTCGCGCACCTCGG
>Ga0207646_10007387_pt1 | contig 11183 bp, 13 predicted proteins | sample KBSK5502metaG_FD_184343 | JGI IMG/M metagenome (GOLD analysis project Ga0207646, IMG submission 184343) | Corn, switchgrass and miscanthus rhizosphere microbial communities from Kellogg Biological Station, Michigan, USA - KBS K5-50-2 metaG... | ecosystem: Host-associated > Plants > Roots >...
AGTCGAGCGCTCAAGGAGGGATATACAGGTATGAGGGCCTGGCAAGCGGGTTTACTGCGGAATTGCCGGTCGATAAGGATGGACTGGTTATTGATTATCCCGGGCTGTGGAAGAGAGTTACGAGCTAAATGCTTGCAGGAAATGCTTGCGGAGTAATGATACACTAGGGCCAAGAGGCCGCACTTGCACCTCCTACCTCAAACAAAGGAACGTTGCGCTTCCGCGAGGAGGCCATACCATACACAACTGGCTCTGTCACCTCGGCTGGCATAACGATTGGGTATCGGCACATCGGGCCTTAGCCCAAGGCCAAGACATCAGCTAGGCTCCGACGCGCTCTGTCCTTGCAGTGATCTCAAAGGAGAGGAAAGCCATGAACAGCCCCGACCTTCCCAGGAGGAAGCCATCGAAAAGCATCCTTCTTCCCCACTGGATGGCTCTCATCCTGACACCGGTGGTGTTTCTGCTCGGACACGTTGCCGTGCCGCAGGAGCTCTCGTTGCTCTCGGCCCGTCACGGTTGGACTCATGGGCGTCCAGGGAGGCGCAATCTGCTTGGACTCATCCTCATCGGAATTGGCGTCGCAGGTCTCTTTTGGTGTGCTCGTCTGCACTTTGTCGCCTCTGGTGGCTCCTTTGAGATGGAGCGCACCCAAAACTATCTGGTGGGGCGTGGCCCCTACCAGTTCACGCGCAATCCGATGTACCTCTCCGGCATGGTCATCTGGCTGGGCTGGGTCCTCTTTTATGGCAGCGTCGCGGTCTTGGGAGGCGCAGTGGTCATCTGGGGGAGTGTGGCTTTGCTGGTAGTACCGGCAGAGGAGCGCAAACTGGAGGCGCGATTTGGCGAGGCCTATCTCCGATACAAGAACAGCGTGCCACGTTGGTTGGGCAGGAGGAGCCGCTGATGTCCTTGCTTCCAACGCTTGGCGTGAAAGAAACCTGATGGAGCGAGGAGTGAAGAGAGAATGCACCGAGCGCTTCCCCTGATGGGTGCCAATTTGCCCTTTGCCAAATTGATGAGGCCCTTCTCCTCATGCAGGAGTTGCACAACTGGCAAGACGACGAAGGCATATCGATGAGTAAGGCCCTCTTTGCCACACCAGACGCATGCCGAAGCAAAGACGAGAGGCAGATGCTTTTCAACGGCTCATCCAGCAGGTGCTTGCGAGCGATCTGGTCGTTTGTCTGGAGCATATGGACTGCCGATATGACGAAGCAGGGCAAGAGGGGTCCGGGCTAGTGTCTCAAAGTGTGTTTTAACACCGGTGAGCAGCCCCTCAAAGTCGCTCCGCTGATGATTATGGGTGACGATGCGGCGCGAGATGCGCCAGAGCCATTCAATCCGATGGGCATCCGGATCATAGGCGGGCGTGTAGACCAGGTAGAGTTGCTCCTTCAACTCAGTCAGCATGCTGCGTACGAGCAGGGAACCTGCAGGCGTGTGGACCTTGAGATTATCAGCTATCACGATGGCGACTCGCCCGCGACGCTTCGAGCGGGCAGCGGCGGTGCGCACCTGTTCGCAGAACACATCGGCGGTGCGCCCTGGAGCAATCCTGCCATCGAACCAGCCATCACGCCAATCTACCAGACCAAAGCCATAGACCTTGCGGTTGTCCCCAGGAGCCTCGATCAACCGTTGCCCACGACGCCCTTTGAGGCACCAGACCCGCGTGAGGGTGGGATGAAAGGCAAATTGGATCTCATCCTGTCGATAGAGGTCGGCTTGTGGCAACAGGGCCAGCAAAGCAGGAAGATCAGTGGGAAGCTGATCCCACAGATCGGCCTCGACAAGCTCTTTGACGGGTAGAGGCTCGGGTGCTGCGGCACCGGCCAACAGAACCTCTACCCGCAGGCGTTTCCCACGTAATCCACTTTCTCTTCGCCCTGCGCTTGAGCGTCCAGGTGGGACGCTTGCAGACGTAATCATGGGCATGTAAGTAGACGCGAACGGTCTCCTCGGTGACCTGAATGCCTGTGTGCTGGGCTAAGTACTTGGCGAGTCTCTCCGTGGTCCAGTTCGCCGTCTCCTCTCCAACCTCATGGGGATCTAACTCGATCACTCGCAACAACTCAGCTTCCCAGGCGGCTGTTATCAGATCACCCGCGTCCGACTGCTTGTGGCGCGCCGCCTACAGGATCCGGGGGCTGCGTGGTTTAAGCACACCTGGGTGAGTGAACGAGCCATCAAAGCGAGTTACCCGCAGCATACGCCGGGCATTGTTCTACCCCACCTTCCGGATGGGGCGATGGAACTGGACGAGGACGCCTTCGTGAAGATGGCCGACGGCGAACTGCAGCCTTTCCGGCGCGGGGATCGCCTCGCGGTCGAGATAGAGCGCAGCCGCAAGGACTTTCATCGCCTGGACGTAATTCTACCCGACCTGCTCAAGCACTACGTAGGTGTCTGGTACTTCTGTCGCCCGAAGGCTGCCGATGCCGTACTAAAGACCCGGGAGAGGCTGGTGAAGGAAGGGACATTGTCCGTGGCGCAGTCGAAGCTCACCCGGGTCCTGGACCTGGCCGAGGCAGAGGAATAGGAGGAGTTATGCCATTCAAAGACCGTGTTCACCTTCTCTCTGATCAGCTCGAGGGTGATGCGCCCATTGCCTGGCGGAAGGACTGGCCCTCCCTGCTTGCATTGAGCCTCGTCACACTGCTCACCAGACCGTGGCCTGTGCTGGCCTTGTGGGTGCAGCGATGGAATGTGCGAACCCTCTGGGACGAGAAGGACCACTGGGAAGGCACAAAGCAGTTTGCTATCACCTTTGTTATCATTGGCATCCTGTCGGTCATTGCATTCATCCAGTTCCAGCCTACGCTCTCCGTGCTCGGGCCCCACAACAACTGGTCGTGGCTCTTCTATCATACGCTCTTCTGGTGGTTCTGGTGGGCGCTGCTGACGCCAACCTTCGCATTGATTGCCGAGCGCGTCGATCCGAGGACCCAAAGGATAAGGCGGGTGCTCTTACCTCAAGAGCGTCCGCCAGCGCCACAATCGGCGGCATCCAGCAAGGCAGGTACGCAATCATCTGGAAAGAAGAAAGCAGCAAGACCGAAGAAGAAAGGGCGACCCGTCCCGCTCGGGATACTCTTGGCGGAGGAGAAATCAGAGATGGAGCGGCGGAGAACACAGATCAATTACACCCAACCCTCGTTGCCCTCCCATGAGGGGATCGAAGCCTCACCTGCTGCGTCAGTCTCACCGGTTCCTGAAACATCGTTGCCGCTACCAGCCGAAACGGCGTCACCACCGGAGCCGCCAAAGTCAAAAAAGCAGCCGGAGCGATGGAAGCCCGAATCTCTGGATAATCTCTTTTAGCTAGAAAGGACGACGCCTGCTATGAGTAAGGGCCGCTATCGCATGATGTGGACGATCCTCGCAGACCTTGTCGGGTTGGCTCTGAGCTATGTGTATAGAGTGATTGTCCCAGCCTGGGTTAGAAGCTGGCTTCCAAAGCCGCTCAGCACAGGTGCTCTCTGGCTGTATGAGCACTTCATCACGCTGCTGTCGCTCCCTCGTTTCTTGCAATCGGCGTTCTTGCCCAATGCTGGTCTATGCCCTTTTTCAGTAAAAGGAGAACAAACCACATGACCCAACCAGATCACACCAAAGACACCGTATCCCAAAGCGGGCGAGCCGCGATTTACGCCAGAGTCGCACCAGGCGCACGAACGCAGACCACGCAGCCGCAGACCGCAACACTCATCGCACTTGCCAACGAGCAGGGTTTTTCAAACGAGCACATTATTGTCTTTGAGGGCGTTTACACTTCTGCAAAACGGCCAATTGCCAAGCGTGGCGCATTGAGCGACCTTTTGACCGCCATCATGCAGGAAGATCAAACGCCGGATCAGGAACCCATCAAGGCCATTTATGTGTCCTCAGAGGATAGGCTTTTCAGAGATGCCAACACTGTTGATCTTGCCTACTTTATCAGCGTGTGTGCAGATCACGGCATACAGCTTTTGACCCCAACCGCGACGTATGATTTTACCGTTCCCGACCAGGCTGCGCTGTTTCGGTTTCAGTGCGAGCAGGCAGCGTGCTACATCGCAGAGCAGATAGGCAAACTCATGCAGCGCGGCAGGCCACATGGGCAAGCGGGCCAGAAACCAGTAGAAGAACAACAGTCGTGAAAGGGCATGCAACTATGGCTATTAAGATCGTCACTGCCCAAGCTCCCATGCAGGAATATGATGTCGGACATATTTCTGTCGATTTAGGCAGGAAAACGGGCGTTCTTATGAGACAATCAAGGAAGGGGTCAGATAAAGACCATTACGAGTCTCGGCTGAGACAAGAGTCCCTTGTTCCCGTTGCAATAGGGTTACGGGGAGATGCCGATGACTCCAACATCCTGGTATACGATGAGGGGGCCGGTGTCAGCGGAACGAAAGGCTACGACCAGCGACCCAAACTGTCCAGGTTGTATATCGATATTGCCAACGGGGTCATCGGCAGTATCGTCGTGGCGCGTGCAGACCGGTTGTTTCGGGACAAGCATTTCCGCAACGTCAGCATGTTCACCGAAATTGCCGAGGAGAAAAAGATTATTCTCATCGTGCCTGGACGTGCCGTCTACGATTTTACCAAGACAAAAGACCTGCAAGCCTTCCAGAAAGAAATGCAAGATGCGTACAACTACATCACCACCCAGGTAGCATATATGATTGAAACCCGCGCTCAGAAAGTTCAGCGTGGCTTGTATGGCGGTGGACGGCTACCGGCGCCCTACGTGATAGATAAGCAAGCATGGAAAGATGAACAGAAACACATCATCTACCAACCGTGGCTTGAGCCAGCTATTACCCTCTTTAAAAAATTCCATGAGTATGAATTTTCGCTTGCGCGCATCGCAGCCTACATTGACAGCTTGCCGTACCTTTTCCCGCAGCCCTCATTAGAGGACACCCGTAAATACATGTTCTCAACAAACATGCGTGTTGTCTCAGGGGGATATACCATAAGTTCCCCAGACTCTCTCAGACACTATCTGAGCAATCTTACCCTGGGTGGCTTTGCCAAAATAGGCAGAGATGAGGACGGAGATGAACTTCTCCTACCCAACGCTTTTGAACCTGCCATGCCGATGGAGTTATTGGAGCCTGCCTATGCTTCTATCACAGGGTTTTACCTCGATGGCACACCGTTTGAGCAAAGCAGAAGCAGAAGCCGACAGACAAGGCGCAAATATACCCTGCACGTTCATGCAGTGCTTCATGGCTTTCTCGCAAGTGGTGATGGAGCGGTAAGCCTCTATTCCAACAATGAAGATGAAAACCCCCATTATACCTGCCATGAGGGTTTGAGCATGGAGGGGTGGGAGCTGAAGAACAGAATTGGGATTATGAAACAGAGAAAGCTCTGGTCTGTCTCTTGCCAGGAACTTGACCGTATCATTCTCGAAAGGCTTTTCGATTTGGTTCGACACGATAGCGACATGGTAGAGAGAATAAAGGCGTTCTGGGAAAGCCGAAAAACAGAAGAGGTGGATGAGGCGCACGTACTCAAGCAGCAGATAAAGAAGGCACAAGATCAGATAGCGCACCTTGATAAACTGCTTACCAATCCTGCACGCCCGTTAAGTAAAACAACAGAGGCGCGCTATCTTACCATGCTGGACGATGCGGAAGCCGATCTCGCGCGTCTCCAGAGGAAACAGGCAGAGTGGCAAGAGGTAGAGGAACCTCAAAGCATCACCCCCAACTTCTATTATGTCCTTGCTCATTTGCCTACAGAGTACAAAAAGTTATCTGTCGAAGGGCAGAAGCGAATGATGAGGATTGTCGCGAAAGAGGTAAAACTTGATATGCTCTCTCCTCACCTGTTTCGGCTCTATATTGTTTGGGAAAACGGCATTGCTGTTCGTCCTGATGTCGCGCTTGTGTGGAGAGGGGTAACGCCGAACATCTGTGAAGAGTGGAGCGAGGAAGAGGACAATATGATGAGAAGATACTATCCAGAGAGGGCGCAGATAGAGCTCATGCGGGCATTTCCACGCCGTGCGTGGTACAGGATATGTGACAGAGCGCAGGTTTTAAATCTTCGCCGAAGTCTCCCCCATCAGGGTCGCGCCCGTGTCAATGGGTATCACCGTACCATGCGCTACGACGATTTAGAGGCAGTCGCAAATCTGGGGGAAAGCAGGGAAGAGAAGGAACGTCTCTGCCAGATAGCCAACGAGCTTGCACAACAAACTATGAGAGGAAGCCTGACAGCGTAGTGGTGGCTTCCTCCCGATAGCAGTAGTTCTACTAGCATTGACGAAAATTCAACGGCCGATTGAGAGAAACTCCATCTCACTTCGGCGCCATGCGAATCCCACCATCCATCCGTAGCTAACGACTTCACGGTTGACCTCGCGATATTAGAAGAGGTGACCCAGGAACTAGCCGACCTTTTTAACCTCACGCTTCCAATACTCTTCAAGAGGCAGGCCCATAAAACAGCTGGGTATCAGCTCGCAGCAGAGCCGCACGTAACAACTCATCCCAGGGGACTCGTTGGAACTTCTTCCTGAGAGAGATTATATCTCAATGTTGTGAACAAACTCTATGGGGCAACGTGCAGGCAGTCCTCATTTGGCAAATAGAAACGGCGGGTAGGATCCCATCCGCCTCTTTATCCTGTTCTCACTCACCAAGCAGCTCTCTCTGTCCCTGGCTATGTTGAGGTGATCAGTGGAGATCTCGTTTTGGGCAGCGGATTGAGGAAGAGATCTCAGGGGTGCATGATATATCACCGCTGCCCAATTCGTGGATGTTTCATAGACCGAACGTATGGAGAACATGGACAAAGTATAGGCACTTCATAGAGAAGGCGTCGATAGCGTCTGGCAGAGCCGTAACAACTTCACCTCCAAGAGGGGTATCCGCACAACACGAGAGGCGACTTCAGTGAGTTACTAATATAACGTGAATACGGGATAAACTAAGCTACCGGTAGAGCGAGAAGTTGCAACCCGAGAGACGGTTTCTTGGGCAAGTGGCAGTAGACGTTTAGCCCGGCGACCTGGTTTACAAAGAGCGAGCCTGTGAGTCCTGTGACCAGCTTGGGAACAGGGTGCCGATCATCGACATTGCCCGGTGTCAGGCAAAAGGCCAACAGTTCGCGCTTCATTGACGACCAGGTGCAGTTTGAAGCCGAAGAACCAGACGACCGAGGTCTTGCCACGAGCGGCTCGCCCGGCAAAGACCCGATGCTGATGGATGCGTGGATTGCGGCAGATTGCGAATGAGGTGGAGTCGATGAAGCTGATCCCGCTACAGCGGCCCAACTGTGTATGTAGATAGGCTACCAATGGCACAAGGGCTGTGGGCATCAACTTGACAAATCCTTGGTAGCTATGTGGGAAACTCCCCACACCAATGGCGCTGGACATACTCGGTGTAATAGGCTTTAAATATTCGATAGTGGGACTGATGGAGCAGGATGACGATGGTCATGATCTCGCTCCGATACATCTGGGTCGGGCGCAAGCGCTGTCGCTGCCCCGATGTCAACACTGTCTGCTGCCAGTTCAGAGCGAATTGCTGCCAGAAATCGTCCGCCGAACAAAACAGTTCGAGTATACGCATAAGCGGAACCTCCTGGTGAGAGACACTGATGTTCTTTTTGTGCTATCTTACCAGGAGCGGCTCCTTATCTCGAACTCACGTTATTTTTACGCTGACCTCAACGGAGAAAACATGTACGGATCACATTCGAATGATCGCATCTCTATCAGTACCTATCTCATGAAAGAGCAAAAGCTTGTTTCCACTGCACATATGTAACGCGATGAGGGAGAGTCGAACTCCCCGTACCGCGATTTTTGACCCGCTCTGGGTCTACCTTGAAGTGGTCCAGGACGCTCAGAAAGCGGTTGCGCTGTTCGTCTGTGCTCGTCTCTCTTCGTCTGAAATCTCTGACGTTGCTGCCATACTGGCTGCCATTGGCTCACTATAGAAAAGGTAAAACAACTGTATTTGGGATGGGAACGGGTGTTTCCCATCTGTGGATTCGCAAGGCTAGTTGGAGCCGCCTGTGAGAGCCTGGATCCTAATCCTCTTGTGTTATGTTGTATCGCTGAGAATCACTGAATTGTGCTGAGTATCACCGGCTTAGCCGTCAAGTTTGCTGTTGGGGACCTCCTCTCGTGAGTATGATTTACGTTGCGAGATGTAACAGGTCGTATGGAATACGAATCTATTCATCAGAATTCAGCCACAGCGTGCAGACATGCTGCCCAAAGACAATGAGCATGATCTTCCCTGCGGTACGTACAGCTACCTCCCGATTACAGTATGTGGTTCCCGTTCGTGCATTCATTTTGTGCCCGTTGTGGTGTACCAGACCTGAAACCCGCGACAACCTGCTTGGAAGCAGGGCTTTCCAATTCTAATAAACAGAACAACGTCCAGTCAGTACGAGAGCGAAAGCTTGCTCAGGATGAGCATCGAAGTAACGAGCCTGCCGTGCGACGTTAGGAACTCCAAGACGATCCATCAAGCTTAAGACGGTGCTGTTGAGAAGAGCAAGCAGGGTTGGAACAGGGGAAGTCGCGTGTTTGGCAAGCATCTTCCCCTAAGGTCACGTCGCGCCTCCAGTGGAGTCGATTTTCAATCCGCCAGTGGTTGCGCACCAGTCCCAACATGCGTGACGGGGAGGCTTTGCGCAAGGAGAGACTACTGAGGCCATACACGACTTCGTGATGGAGGTCTCCAGTTTTCAGAGTACGTACTGTGCGTTCCAGGCGAAACACTTGCTCAATGCCCTCCCAGTCCTTGCCCAACCACTCGTTGAGATCAGGGCTACAGATGATCTGGCGGTGTTCCAGTCGTCCATGCCCTTTGTCCCAGGTTTCTGCCTCTTGCCATCGTCGACGATCAGGAGTGCGGTCTTCAAATACATCAGCGATGTCTTCTTTGAGCGTCGCTTGGTTGTCTTTGGCAATCAGCACATACTCACCTTCAAGCCGATGAACCTGTGCACAAAAGGCTCGTTGCGTATGCATGGCGTCCAAGCTCAAGATGCGTCCTTTCACCACCGCAGGGCATAACAACGGTTTGAGCGCACTGATTTCATGCTGTTTGTCTTGCACATTGGCATGCCAGAGAACTGTCCCGGTAGCGACGTCGTAGCAACTGAGTTGGTGAACCGGATGGGCTTGCAGTGAGGTGGCACGCAGCGCTTTGCCATCAATGGCCAGCTGCGCGTGATCGGCGGTGCTTTCAGGGGTCAAGAGGCGACTGGGTTCCTCTCCACAGCGACTTTGAGCTTCCCAGCGCACAAAGAATGCGGCCAGCAGGTCATCGAGTTGCTTGGCGTCAATGGCAGCCAAGACATTGCAATAGGTCATCTGACACGGCATGTCTTCTCGCTGGAGCCCGAAGTGTTCTGCCAGAGAAGAGGCGCGGTGACGAATCCATTCGGTTGCTCCGCTCAACGTCTTTTGGCCTGCCAGTTTGGCGAGTACCAACAAACACAGGATCAACGCTAACTCATAGCGTTTGCCTTGGGCACGCCTGGGATCGGGTAACTGTTGCAACGCTTTGTAGAGTGACAGTGCTGGCACGCTTGCTCCTGCTGCCATCAGTCGGGGTTCTAAGGGCAATGTTGTCTAGTCCATAGAGAGGTTTCCTTGTTGATCTTGATTTTTTTGTATTCTACAAGAAAACCTCTTCTTTTTCACTCCCCTTTGGAGAATTGGAAAGCCCTGGCTTGGAAGGCAGAACGTCGCAAGATCGCCACTCCTTTGCTATAATGTGTCTCTGCAAGTGCATCTAGCACCTACTATCATTCTGGCTGCACCTCTGATATAGTATGTCGCGTCCAATTTGAGGCAGTATGTCCCACGAAGTGCGCAACGGGATGTAAGCAGTAGCGAACCAGTCTAAAAATATGCCTCCTTGATGAGGAAGAACAGAATTGTTCCCAACAAGGAGGTAGATATGACCAGTATCGCTGATTCTTCGGTGATCATCCAGACCTCTTCGGAGTCTGTCCCCGCGACGCCTTCCTGGTTCGGGGAGGTGGCGCTGCTCATCCCCTCTCTTCGCAAGCAAGGCGTCCTTTCTGCCATCGGCTCGCAGGTGCGCTTGGCTCGCCGCCGTTTCGGGCATTATGAAGTCATCGATTTTCTGGCCGTGCTCTTCGGTTACGCCATCAGCGGCGAACGCACCCTGGAGGCGTTCTATGAACGGCTCATGCCTCTTGCACAGCCTTTTATGGCCTTGTTCGACCGCGAGAGACTGCCCTCCCGCTCGGCGCTCTCGCGCTTTCTGGCGAGCTTGACGTGGGAGGCCACCGAAGCCTTGCGCACGCTCTTCCTCGCCGATTTGCTCGCGTGCCCGCCGGACACAGAGCGACACACCGGCTCGCTGGTCGATCGAGTCGGCAACGAACATGTGGTCTTTGACATCGATGGGACGCGGCAAGCCGCCCGGCAACGGGCCTTACCGAAGACGGAGGAGTTGCCTGCACCACAGCGCCGCTTAAACCAGGTCTGTGCGCCTGGCTACACCGGGCGCAAGCGCGGAGAGGTCGTCCGGACGCGCACCGTCGTCTCGCAGGCTCATAGATACCACTGGCTCGGCAGTTTCGGCAACGGAGGCAATGGACGCTACCGCGAGGAACTGCGCCGGGCGCTGACCACCATCAGAGGCTATCTGGAGGCACACCAGATTGCGCCGAGCAGCGCCCTGCTGCGGTTGGATGGGCAATATGGAACAGGGGCCGTCATCGCCGATCTGGCAGGCTTGCCGTTCGTGATGCGCGGCAAAGATTACACCGTGTTGGATCAGGAGTCGGTCCAGAGCCGTCTGCACTTGCCTGCCGATCAGCAGTTCAGCCGCTGGGAAAGCGGCCTGGTGCGCCAGCTCTACGACTGCCCCGAGGTCGCTGTGGGACCTGAGGGCTGCCGCTGCCGCATCGTGGTGGCCACCCACCCGGAGGCCTCGAAAAAGAGCCGCATCGGTCACACTCGCAATGGCGTGGTCTATGAACTCTTTTTCACCCAGCTGCCGCAAGACGCCTTCACCGCCTCCGATCTAAAGATCACCTTTCATCTTTGGGGAGATCCTTCAACGGGCAAGGTAAACCAGAAGGTCGTGCCGCGTCCGGGAGCACTCTGGACCCCAACGCTGCCGTGATGACGCTCGATGAATGCTCGACTCAGGTAGAAACCTAATCCTGAG
>Ga0207646_10007390_pt1 | contig 11181 bp, 9 predicted proteins | sample KBSK5502metaG_FD_184343 | JGI IMG/M metagenome (GOLD analysis project Ga0207646, IMG submission 184343) | Corn, switchgrass and miscanthus rhizosphere microbial communities from Kellogg Biological Station, Michigan, USA - KBS K5-50-2 metaG... | ecosystem: Host-associated > Plants > Roots >...
CAGCGTCGCGAGGTTCACGTCGGCGCGCACCAGCACACTACCGCCTGCGCCGCCCTCGCCGCCGTCGGGCCCGCCCTTGGGGACGAACTTTTCGCGGCGAAAGGAGCTGGCTCCCGCGCCACCGGGGCCGCCGACGACGTGAACGAGGGCGCGGTCTATGAACATGGGGACGAACGCGGAACGCGGAACGCGGAACGCGGAACAGGCCGGCCGCCTTCTCGCGCAGTGTGAATCGACGCGATCGTGATGGCAACGAGCTGCTTCGCTTCGTCGCCGAGCGCCGCAACCTTGGAAGATGTCGCTATTCCTGCTTCGAGCAGGAGTTCAAGCCAAAATGAGCTCTCGTCGCTCTCTTCCTCAACAATCCCCATCTTGGCGAGGAACTCCTTGCGTGATCGCGCCCGGCGAGCCGACCGATAGTTCGCAGCCACTGACGTGGCAGCCCGAAGCAATTGCCGTCCGATCACGTCGGCCGCACGGCTCCTCGGCAGCGCGTCAACCAAACGGACGATCGCGAGGGCAAATGCTTTGGTGCGCTCCTTGAGATCGCGGGGCGGCAGGGACCTGCCCGTCTGTTCCGCGTTCCGCGTTCCGCCTGCCGCGTTCATAGCTTCCTCTTCTTGACGTCCTCCCACTGCTCCCGCGCCGTCCTGCGCAGGTCGGCGTCGAGATCCTCCTCGATCAACTCAAGCAGCTCCTCGATTTCCTTCGGCTCCGCTCCCGTGTTCAACGCTCCCCGCAAGTGCGAGTGCAGCTGCTCGCCGGTGCCGAGCACCGCCGTGGTCGCTACCGTGCAGAGCTCGCGCCGCTTGAGATCGAGGCCCGGTCGCCCGATCACCTTGCCGTAGGCATCCACCAGGACCAGGTCTTCGAGCGCCGGGTGCAGCGCGTGCAGGTTCACGAGCAGTTTGTGATACGCGCGTCCGTACACCTCGCGGCACACCGCTGCCCCACGCGCCGCCCACGATTCCCAGTCCGCGTGCGCCAGGTCCTCCGCGGTGTCGCCCTCGACCGGTGCCGGCCCGCCTACGCCACGCCACACCCCGAACGCCACCAGCGCCAATGGGTAGCCCACGACGAGCATACTCTGCAACAGCAGCTCCTCGATCCACAGCCCCGGGACTCGCGCGTCGCGCGCCGCAGCGAATCGAGCCTTGAGCTCGGGCACCTTGCCCCGGGCGACGGCCGTCGCCACGCGTACCAGCGCCGCAGTTTGGGCGTCGAGCACCGGGCCGGTCCCGCCAGGCATAGTACTTCTCCCCTCTCCCTTCTCCCTCATCTTTTCATTGCTCCAATCCTCCATTTACACGCAGCTCCCCCACCGTCTCCCCGCGCGTGTTCACGCTGGGTCGGGCGGTGAGCGAGGCCGGACGGGGCCGGAGGCCCAGCGCCTCGAGCACGGCCGCCATGGCGAGCGCCGCTGCGATCGCGTGCCCGTCAGTCACCTTGAGTGCGACGCCGACCTTTTCCTGCGTGAGCAGAGCGCAGTACACGCCCTCGGCGCCGACCTTAGCGATCACACGGCCGGGGTGGGCACGCATCATCTCCGTACAGGGCCGACCCTCACCGGCGATGAGCTCGGGGTGGCGCAGCATGGCATCACGAACGCGGTCCGCATGACCGAGCCTCGCATACGCCGACGCCATGTTTCGCAGCGGCAGCCCATAGCACACCACGCCGCACCCATCCACCGCTGTCTTGATCTCGACGGCCGGTACGTCGGTCCAGCGGCTCACCTCCGCCAGGCAGCGTTGCTGCACCGGGTGTTCGAGGCGCGTATAGAACTCCGTGGGCCAGCCATGGTGGCGCGCCAGCGCGAGCATGCCCGCATGCTTCCCCGAGCAGTTCGAGTAGACGGCCGTGAGCCGCACGCCCCGCGTCTGGTAGTCGTGCGCCACCCGATCGGACAACGGCGGGTGCGGGCCGCACAGCAGATCGCGCTCCGAGCACCCGATCTTGCCCAGCAGCTCGCGCACCCGAGCCACCTGCCCCGGCTCGCTCGAGTGCGACGCGCACGCGAGCGCCAACTCTTCGCTGGTCAGTCCGAACTGCCCGGCGGCGCCGTCTTCCACGAGCGGCAGCGCCTGGAACGGCTTCGCCGCCGAGCGCCAGAACGTCACGAGCTCGGGGTCGCCCGTCCGCGCGACGAGGCGGCCGCTCGAGTCCATCACGGCGACGTGGACTTCGTGAACCGTCTCGACCCACCCCCCGCGGAGCTGCTCAACGCGCATCTATCCCCTCCCGTTCCCTACCCCTCGTAACGCGGAACGCGAAATGCGGAACGCGGAACTGAAGTGGAAGGTCGCTTACCGAATGAGGCTCGCCCTGCTGTTCCGCGTTCCGACCTCCGCGTTCCGCGTTCACTTTTCCGTCCTCACAGACAGGCCGATTCCCAGGAGCACGAGAATTCCTCCGAGCCACGCTGTCGGCGGCGGCACCTCGTGAATGGAAGGAACCAGCCAGGCAATCACGCTCGCCCCCACCGGCTCCCCCAGCGCCGCCACGTTCACAGTCGTGGCGCGGAAGTGCCGCAGCGCGTAGTTCATCCCGGTGTGGCCGATCAGCATCGGTCCCGCCGCCATCGCACCGAACACCGCCCAGTCGCGTCCCGCGAATCCTACCAGCGGCGTGCGGCGAGCGAGGGCCAGCAGCGCGAGCGCCGCCGCTGCCACGACGTACACGCCCGTCGCGTACCGCCATATTCCGACCGTTTGCCGAACCCGCCGCCCGATCACGTAATAGCCTGCGCCGGTGACGGCACCGAGTAGCGCGAGGACATCACCACCCAGGGCGCCCAGTGAGAGCCGCGCGTCACCCAGGCCGATGAGGCTCGCTCCGACCACCGCGAGCGCGATGCCCCAGGCTTCCATGCGCGTCGGATGTTCGCGCAGCCACGCGGCCGCGAGGCCCCAGGCGAAGACCGGCTTGAGCGACACGAGGACAACCGAGCTGGCGACGCTGGTGTACCGGAGCGAGGCGATCCACGACCAGAAATGCAGCGCCAGCAGCGCGCCCGACAGAATCATCAACGGGAGCGGGGAGCGGGGAACGGTTCCTGGCGGTGAAGCGGAGGGTACCGCTCCCCGCTCCCTGCTTCCCTCGGACAACGCGAGTACGCCCGTTACCGGGAGCACGAGCGTCAGTCTCCAAAACGCGATCGCCAGCGCCGGTGCCGGCGCGAACCGCACGATGGGTCCGGCGTACGTGGTGGCGAGCACCGCCACGATCAGGACCAGGAGCGGAGACATGGGCGCGAAACCTCACCCCCCTCCCCCTGCTCCGCAACCGGTTGCCCTCGCTCCGCGCTGCCCCCAAATTGCGCGCTTGATGCGTCTCCGGCTCGCGTTGCGCGTCGCGACATTGGTCCTCCTGAGCCCCGCCCTCGCGAGCGGGGCTAACCTCGCAGCCCAAGACCCATCTCCCTATCTCCCGCTCAGCCACTGGGCCACACCTTATCTGGAGCATCTGATCGCCCGCGGCGCGATCGCCGACCCGAGCCCGCTGAGCCGCCCGTTCGCACAGGCGGACGTCGTACGTGTCCTGTCCGCCGCCGACACCACGCGGCTCGGGGGCGCCGAGCGACGGGTAGTCCGCGCCATTCTCATCGCCCTGGGACGGCCGGCCGCCGACGGCAGGCCGTGGGCAAGGGTAGACGGCGAGGTGGCCGCGACGGGCGCGAGTCACGCGCGGCGCGACCCGCTGCGGGCGGCCGGACCGGGACACGGGACGGCCGTCGGCGGGCTCGCGATCCAGGCGCTGCTCGGCCCGGTCGCCGTCGTCACCCATCCGTATTTCGACACGCGACTCAAATACGACCCGGACTACGAAGGGAAGAAGGACCGCGCCATCGCGGGCCGGACCGCCGAGGCGTACGTCGACGCCCGGTGGCGGTTCGGCGAATTGTTCTTCGGGTCGCTCGATCGCAACTGGGGACCGCCGGCGCTCGAGGGGCTGATCGTCAGCCCGAGCCCATACAGCTACGATCACCTCGCCCTGTCGCTCGGCACGCGACGCATCCAGATCCAGGGGATCGTGACGGAGCTGGACGACCGGGCCGACACGTCGGGCGCGCCGAACCACCGATTTTTCATCGCACATCGCCTGCTGTGGCGGCCGAGCAATGCCACGACCCTCGGTTTCTGGGAAGGCGCGATCGCCGCGGGCCCCGCCCGAACGCTGGAGCCGTGGTTCGCCAACATCCTCAACTTGGGCCTGCTGGTCGAGTACGACCGCAACGTTAAGGTCAACAGCCTGCTCGGCGTGGACTTCGAGTCGCGGCTCCACGGCGTGAAGCTGTTCGCCCAGGCGCTGCTGGACGACATCCAGATCGACCGCCAGTCGCCGGCCGATAGCGAGCCGCCGTCGTACGGCATCACGCTCGGCGCGGAAACGGTGGTGCACGGCGTGGTGTTCACGGGCTTCTACACGCAGGTCGCGAACCTCACCTATCGGACGCCCAACCCCGCCGAGGCAGTGGAGAGCCGGCTCGTGGGACTGGGGCGGAACTTCTCGGATTACGATCAGGTCACGCTGCGCGCGAGCGTCCTCGCCGGCCCCGGCGTCCTGCTCCAACCCGAGGCGACGCTGCTGCGTCAGGGCGAAGGGGACTTCCGTCTTCCCTATCCGCCCGTCGCGTCCTACGGCACGACGCCCACTCTGTTCGCGGGCGTGGTCGAGCGCACGGTGCGGCTCGCCCTGGGGGCCGCGTGGCAGCGTGGGGCGTGGGGATTGTCGGGCAACGGCGGCGTGCACCTGATTCACAACGCCGACCACGTGACCGGCGCGAGCGACACGAAATGGGTGGGAAGCCTCACGCTGGCCTACCGGTTCCACGTCCAGGGAGTGCTCCCGTGAGCGGTTTCCAGCCCGAGCCCCGGCTCACGCGAGACCATCTCGAGCAGCTGTTCACGCAGATGGCGGCGCGGCGCGTCGTCGTGGTGGGTGACGCGATGCTCGACATCTATCTCGCGGGCGACGCGGAGCGCATCTCGCCCGAGGCGCCCGTGCCCGTGGTCACGGTGCACACCCGGCGCGCCGCGCTGGGCGGCGCCGCCAACGTGGCCGCGAACGTCTCGGCGATCGGGGCCGACTGCCGGCTGGTCGCGGTGATCGGCGATGACGCGCGGGGGGACTCGCTGCGCGCCGAGCTGGCGCAGAACCGGCTCCCCGACCGCCACATCGTGGTCGCTGCCGCGCGGCCCACCACCTCCAAGACGCGCGTCACCGCCCGGGGCCAGCAGGTGGTGCGAATCGACGAGGAAGTCGAGGACCCGATCGCGCCCCGCGCCGAGAACCAGCTGCTCGGCCAGCTCGACGCGGCCATGGCCGACGCCGATGCCGTGCTCATCGAGGACTACAACAAGGGCACGCTCACACCGGGCGTGATCGAGCGGGCGATGATGCTCGCCAAGAAGCGCGGTATCCCGGTGGTCGTGGACCCCAAGTTCAAGAATTTCTTCGCCTACCGGGGCGCAACGCTGTTCAAGCCGAATCGCCGGGAGCTCGAGCAGGCGATGGGCGCGACGCTCGACCTCGCGCACCCCGATGCCCTCCCCACGTCGCTCGACAAGCTCGGCGTAGACAATCTCCTGCTCACGCTCGGCGCGGAGGGCATGGTGCTCGTCACCAAGGATCGGCAGCTCACGCGCATCCCCACGATGGCGCGCGAGGTGTTCGATGTCTCGGGCGCGGGAGATACCGTGACGGCCTGGGTGGGGACGGCGCTGGCGGCGGGCGCGTCGGTGCGGGAGGGAGCGCAGGTGGCGAATTACGCGGCCGGAGTCGAGGTGGGCAAGTCGGGCGTGGCCACGGTGTCGCCCGTGGAGGTGCTGGCGATGCACGAGGCACACTATGACCAGCTCGGGAAACTCAGACGAGGGGGGTTGCTCTAGACCGAAGCTCCCGATTAACGCCCGCTGAACCCGATCCCGATCACAACGCCGTCCACCGTTTCCAGTCTCGTCCCACCGCCCAGGACCGCATGGTCGATCCGGTACCCGATCCGTCCCTCGAGTGGCGCCCGCGCCAGCCGGACGATCATCCCGGCCTCGCCGCCCTGCGCGTGGTCGAATGATTCGGGTACGTTGACGTCCGCCGCCACCACGCGCCACAGCTCCGCGTAGCCCCGCACCGCCGACCCAACGAACGCACTCGATGCGCGGGCCCGCAGCTCCCAGAAGAGCCACCGCTCCGTGACCGCGGTGAGGGTGTACGCACGCGCGTGCGGTCCCGTCTCCAGCGTCAGCCAGTCGAGTACCCGAACGCCCAGCAGCACCGTGCCCTCGACCAGAGGACGAGACGCCCCGAGGGCGCCGTCCGGATCGAGGGTCCCTTGCAGGTAGCTCACGGTCAACTGGAGCCGACCGAGCGACAGCGCGCCCTGTCCAAGGAAGGCGGAGCCGGCGCCAGTGAATGGGTTCTTACCCTCACTGCGCAGTCGTGTCGTGGCGAGCGACGCGCCTCCAAAAGGATGCAGCCGCTGCGCCCGAGCCTCCCCGGCCGTGAGGACAACGGCCAGCGGGAGCAACCACCCGATCCTCATGGCCCGGCCGCTTCAATCGCGGCCGGATCCCCCGCGTGCACCCGGAGCCGGACATCAGCGCGGCGCCGGGCGTTCTCGGCCTGGAGCGCCGTCACGCGCCGCTGCCACGCGTTCCGCACCGCGTCGTTGGCGCGAATGTTCGCCGGCAGCGGCCGGCTGGGCCGATGGAGCAGGTAACCGAGCGCGGTCGCCACTCCCACGGCGCTCGCGACCGCGACCCGCGGCCCGGACGGCGTGTCGTGGCTGCCGACCGCCACGGGCAGGGAGACGACGGCAGCCGAGAGGAGCAGCCCGCCGAGGAGCGCACGCGTCGCGGAACCGCCCGCCGCCCGCTCGGGACGCAGCTCGGAATCCGCGGGCGGCGCCGGCCACGGCACCGTATCGGGGCTGCTGATCTGGAGGTCGAGCGGGAGCTGCACCATGCTCGTCAGCTCGCCGGTCGGCGCCCGCGACGCGACCCGCAGCAGCAGGCGGTCAACCGGCACGGGCTGCCCCGCGGCGTCGCGGCCGTCCCACTGCAGTTCGAGGCTGTCGCCGATGGGGCCGAAGTAGAGCGGCCGGAACGACGTGCCGTTTTCGTACAGCAGCGTCACGCTCACCGTTTGGAACGAGCTCGCCACGAGCCACGCGCGGAACGCCCCCTCCTGGAGTGGGATCTCGGTGTCGCGCGGGACCACGATGGCCACCGTTTTCGTCCGCAGCCGCACGCCCTCGAATACGCTGGTCACCTCCGGCGGAAAGACGAGCCGGTCGGGGCGAAACCGCGGATCGAGCAGCACGAGGCGCCGGAACACCGCGACGGCGGAGTCCCGCCGTCCGCGAAACAGCTCGGCGGCGCCCAGATACACGAGGCCCTGGGTGCGGTCTGCGACGGGCGCGTGGGCGGCGGTCAGCTGCGCGACACGGCGTCGCAGCAGCAACGCAGCCAGATCGAACTCGAGGTTCTTGTAGGCGCGCATCCCCGCGACGAGGACGCTATCGGATGACTGGGCCCTCACCCTGCCTGGCGTGGATCCCAGCGCGCACGCGAGCACGCCCACCCACACGAGGTGGCGCCTCACGGCTTGAGCTCTTGCAGCACGATGTCGGTGAGACGCAGCTCCTGCCCGGGCGCGATTCGGATCGCGATCTCAAAGGACTGGAAGCCGTCCCGCGCGACGCGCAGCTGGTGCGCACCGGGGGCGACCGCCACGCCGGCCCGCGGCGTGTTGCCGATCAGGACACCGTCCAAGTAGACCTGGCCCCACGGCGTCGCGTTGACGAAGAGACGGCCCGCCGCCACGGGCGGGCGGCTGGGCGCGCGCGCAGCCGGCGCGGCCCGCGGCGGCACGCGCGGCCGCGGCGGGGGCCGGACGACCGAGTCGCGCCGCGCGGGCAGCACAGGTTGGGGAAGGACCGGAGACGGGAGGGGCGACACCTCGCGCACCACGCTGTCCCGGACGAAGGAGGGGGGCGCGACCGGCGCGTTCGCCGCCTCGTTCATGCTCGCGCCAGAGCCCAGTAGCCATGCCGTCGCGACCGCGCCGCCCACCACCACCAGCCCGAGTACGCTCATGGGCACCCAGCGCCGCCGTGGCGCCGGGGGCGGCGCCTCGTCGTCCAGCTCGTCCACATCGTCGTGCAGCCCCACGATCCGCGGCGGTTCGGCGCGGTGCTCCGAGGGCGTCCCTCCCTCCAATGCCCCAACGAATTCGGCGACGCTCGGGAACCGGTCGGCCGGTGCCGGGCTCAGTGCCCGCTCGAGCGCCCGCACCACGCGGGGTGGCATCCCGTTGCCTTCCTCTCGGGAGGGCTTGCCCGAAAGACACGCCCGCATCACCGCCGCGAGCGCGTACTGGTCCGCTTCCGGCCCCGCCTGGCCCTCCGCGACCTGCTCCGGCGCGCGATACGCTGCCCGGCGCGTCTTCTCCGAGTCGCCGGTGAGCGCACGGAGCTGCTCCAGGACCCACGGTACCCAGAAGTCGGTCACATGAGCGTCGCCGGCGGCGTCGATCAGCACGTTGGCGGGCGTCAGGCCCGCGTGGACGACGCCGAGCCGGTGCGCCGAGTCGAGAGCGGCTGCGACTTGCCCCACGAGACGCAGGCACACGGAAGGTGCCATCGGCTGGCTCGAGCGCAGCACCTCCGCCAGGGATCGCCCTTCGACGTACTCCATCGAGCACCAGAAGAAGCGGTCGGTGGCGCCCGCGCTGTACCAGGGTACGACGTGATTGTGATCGAGGGCCGCCACGAGGGCTGCGGCTCGATGGAACGCCTCCTCCACCTCGGCCCCAGCCCCCTGCGCGCGCCACATCACTTTCAGCGCGACCGGCTGGTCGAACTCCAGGTCCCGTGCGAGGTACACGAGGGACGTGGGCCCGCGCCGGTGCACGGTCTCGAGCTCGAACAGGCCGCGCAGGTCGTCGCGCGCCACGCCGTCGACCGGATCGCGTCCCGAGGGAGGTGTATCGACGGAGGTCATGGCAGCAGGGTGATGTTGAACGGGCGGCTCGTCGCGCCGCCGGGACCGGTCGCGCTCACGACGAGGGTGTAGCCGACACCAACCTGGTCGATGCTCAAGTCGCTGAATGTAGCCACCCCGTTCGCGGCGGCAACGACGAGGGTGCCGGTCAGGGTGGCGTTCTGTAGCGCGCTGCCATCGATGCCGATGGCGATCGTGACGTCCCCCACAAAGCCAGTCGCGATGTTGCCGAACGCATCCGCCGCGGTTACCTGCACCGCCGGTGTGATGATCGCGCCGAACTGTGTGTTGCTCGGCTGGACCGTGAAGCCCAACTGCGACGCAGCCCCCGGCTGCACCGTGTGGGCTTCCCCAGCCGACGTACTGCCGGCGAAGTTGCCGTCGCCTGCGTAGGTCGCGGTGAGCGTCTCGGCCCCCGCCGTGGTCGAGGTCAGCGTACAGCTGCCGGTTGCCACGCTGGCACTGCAGGTCGCCGTACCATCGGTCACCGTGACATTGCCGGTCGGCGTGCCGCCGGTCGATGTCACGGTGAAGCTCACTGTGAATCCCGCTCCCGCTACCGAGGGATCCGGGGAATCGCTGATGATCGTCGTCGTGGTGGGGGCCGCGTTCACGGTGTGGGGCGTTCCGGCGGACGTGCTGCTGGCGAAGCTCGGATCGCCGGGGTAGCTCGCGACGAGCGTCTTGGTGCCGGCGGTCGCCGGGGTCAGGGTGCAGCCGCCGGCCGCGACCGTTCCGCTGCAGGTGTCGGCCCCATCACTCACGGTGACGGTCCCGGTGGGCGTCCCGCCGCTCGAAGTGACTGTGAATGTCACGGCGATCCCCTGCCCCACCACCGAGGGATCGGGGGTATGGCCGATGATCGTCGTCGTGGTGCTGGCGGCGCTTAGCGCGATGGTGCCGGAGGTGGCCGACGTGAGGCCCGTGCCTCCGAAGCTCAGGGCATAAGTCCCCGTCGGGCCGTTGATGCCGAGGCCACTGAACAGCGCAGCTCCCGTCGACCCGGTCGTCGCCCCAGCGCTATTGAGCGTCGCACCGTCGGGCCCCGCCGCGATCGTCGCGGTCACCGTCACCCCGGACTGGCTCACCGCATTGCCCGCGCCATCCCGCAGCTGCACCACCGGTTGCTGCGCGAACGCGACCCCGCTCTGCGCCGTCGCCGAGGGCTGCGTCGTCAACGTCAACTGCGTGGCTGCACCGGCACTGACGGTAATCGTCCCGGAGACGGCCGGTGTCAGGCCGGTGGCGCTCAAGCTCAACGTCCGGTCCCCCGCGGCACCGCTGATCGCCAGATCGGTGAAGGTCGCCACCCCGCTGCCGTTCGTAGCGGCGGTCAAGGTCCCCCCCAGCGTGCCGCCCCCCGTCGCGATCGCCGCGGTCACCGTCACTCCGGACTGGCTCACCGCGTTGCCCGCACCATCCCGCAGCTGCACCACCGGCTGCTGCGCGAACGCGAGCCCGCTCTGCGCCGTCGCCGAGGGCTCGGTCGTGAGGGTCAGCTGCGTCGCCGCCCCGGCACCCACCGTAATCGTGGTGGACACGACCCCTGTGAGCCCTGGCGCCGAGAAGCTCAGTGTCCGGTCGCCCGCGGCACCGCTGATGGAGAGATCCGTAAAGCTCGCCGTGCCGCCCGACGTCGTGGTGGTGGTGAGCGTGCCACCCAATGTCCCACCGCCCGCCGCGATCGCCGCCGTCACGGACACCCCGGCCTCGCTCACCGCGTTGCCCGCACCATCCCGTAGCTGCACCACCGGCTGCTGGGCGAATGCGACGCCGCTCTGCGCCGTCGCCGAGGGCGGCGTCGTCAACGTCAACTGCGTGGCTGCACCGGCACTGACGGTAATCGTCCCGGAGACGGCCGGCGTCAGGCCGGTGGCGCTGAAGCTCAACGTCCGATCGCCCGCAGCGCCGGTGATGGAGAGATTCGTGAAGCTCGCCGTGCCGCTCGACGTCGTGGTGGCGGTGAGCGTGCCACCCAGGGTCCCGCCCCCCGTCGCGACCGCGGCGGTCACCGTCACGCCGGATTGGCTCACCGGGTTGCCCGCACCATCCCGCAGCTGCACCACCGGCTGCTGGGCGAACGCCACCCCGCTCTGCGCCGTCGCCGAGGGCTCGGTCGTGAGCGTCAACTGGGTCGCCGCCCCGGCACCCACCGTAATCGTGGTGGACACGGCCCCCG
>Ga0207646_10007391_pt1 | contig 11179 bp, 9 predicted proteins | sample KBSK5502metaG_FD_184343 | JGI IMG/M metagenome (GOLD analysis project Ga0207646, IMG submission 184343) | Corn, switchgrass and miscanthus rhizosphere microbial communities from Kellogg Biological Station, Michigan, USA - KBS K5-50-2 metaG... | ecosystem: Host-associated > Plants > Roots >...
TCCCCCGCGCCAAAACCTGTTGGTCGTTAATTCAATTATTACAACTAACCACCAGCCACTGACTGCTGACGAGCGATGATTCTTCTAATCGACAACACCATCGAAGGCCAGGGCTCCAGCCCGCGCGAGATTCGCTCTGCCCTGCAACGGATCGAACCCGACATGCGGGTCGTGATTGAGCCATTTCATAACATCTCGCCGGAATTCGTTAAGACGCTCAGTCCTTCGCACATCATCCTCAGTGGCCAGAGTCATCCCTGGGACAAATATTCTGCCGAATCGCTGGCTGGAATATTTTATGTAATTCGCACCGCGCCACAACCAATCCTCGGCGTTTGCGGCGGCCAGCAACAGATCGCGCTCGCCTTTGGCGCGCCGGTTGATTTGATCGAGCGCGTCGCGCCGGGCGCAGGTTACGAAGGCGCGTTTCGCGAGCGTGGTTTTTCCGAGGTCAATGTGGATGTCAATACCGACACTCCGATCTTTGCCGGCCTGCCGGAAACCATTACGGTATGGGAATCGCACTGTGATGAAGTCAAAGAGTTACCCTGCGACTTCATCTGCACCGCGTCCAATAACGTTTCGCCCATCCAGGCGATGCAGCACACCTCGCGTCCGCTGTTTGGCGTGCAGTTTCATCCCGAGCTCTTTGATGAAGAGCATCCGCACGGGCAACAAATACTTAAGAATTTTCTGAATTTGTAAAGTGTGGCGCGACAGACTTGAGTACGTCTCTATTTTTGAGAAGAGGCGATGAGTAGTCGACAAACTGAACGAAGCTCTGATCAAGCCGTCTAATGCTCCGCCTGGCTATGCCAACCCGATGCGCGGCAAGTCTCTGACTTGCCGGAAAGCTTGATTACCAATCCCTTTAAGGTCTCCGACCTTTGCTACAGTAGGTGACAGACCTGCAAAGGGCGGAGGGTGTTGTCGGCAAGTCACAGACTTGCCGCGCATCAAAGCGGCAAAGCCGCAAACAAGACAACCGACCTGTCTTTAGTAAACGCTTCCGGTTTTTCCTACTCGGGATCAAAGCTTGATCAGGCCTTTCTGAAGTTTGTCGGATCCTCACGTCCGCACTGGATGGTCCTTGGCGTACGAGTAGGCGCACCATGCCGAGACAAGGTGCACGACCCAACCGAGAATGCCCACAGTGCCAATCCAGGAAATACCGGTGACTAAGAGCCAGATAATACCGATGAGGATTCGGCCGTTATAAATCTGCCCGAGTCCGGGAATTAAGAGACTAAGAATTCCTGCCAAATAAGGATCACGCACGGCTTGAGCCACCTCCGCGACCCTATACGACTTAAAAGCGGGATTTGTTCAAGCTGAGGTGCGTTCGTTTAGCGACAGGCGGTTTAGGACATCCAGGCAGGACGCTCGCGCTCGTAAGCAGTGATATCACTCTCGTTTCTCAGTGTGAGGCCGATGTCATCGAGCCCTTCCAGCAGGCAGTAGCGCTGAAAGTCGCTGATTTCGAAAGTCGTCAGGAGGCCCTGTTTGTCGGAAACCGATTTGCTATTCAGATCAACTGTAACGTTGTAATTCGCAATCTCGGTCCCTCTTCGCATCAACTCGGCGACCTCGCCGTCGGTGAGGACGACGGGCAGCAGGCCGTTCTTCATGCAGTTGTTCGCGAAGATGTCGGCAAACGACGGCGCGATGATCGCGCGGAAACCGTAATCGGCAAGCGCCCACGGCGCGTGCTCACGCGAAGAGCCACATCCGAAATTTTTTCCGGCGAGCAGAATTGACGCGCCACGGGATCGCGGTTCGTTCAGGGGAAAAGAAGGATCAGGCTGTCCGTCCGGCAGAAAACGCCAGTCGAAAAAAAGGAATTCGCCAAAGCCGGTGCGCTCAACGCGCTTGAGAAACTGCTTGGGAATAATCTGGTCCGTGTCGACGTTAGGTCGATCAAGGACAGCGACTAAGCCGGTGTGAATTCGAAAGGGATTCATCTTGGTTTCAAGTTTCAGGTTTCAAGTTTCAAGTTTCAGGTTCGCGGCTCCCAACATGAAACCTGAAACTTGGAACTTGAAACCTATTTGTATTCCCACTCTCTTACATCAACAAAATGGCCGGCGATGGCCGCCGCGGCCGCCATGGCGGGGCTGACCAGATGCGTGCGCCCGCCGCGACCCTGCCGGCCCTCGAAATTGCGATTGCTGGTCGAGGCGCAACGCTCGCCCGGCTGCAAGATGTCCGGATTCATTCCCAGACACATCGAACATCCGGATTCGCGCCATTCAAATCCCGCCGTCAGAAAAATCTGATCGAGGCCTTCGGCTTCTGCGTGGCGTTTGACGTCTTGCGAACCGGGCACAACCATTGCCCGGACTGCTTTGTTAACGTCGTGGCCTCGAACTACGCGCGCTGCTGCGCGCAGATCTTCGATGCGGGAGTTAGTGCACGAGCCGATGAAGACGCGGTCAATTGAAATGTCCTCGATCTTTGTCCGCGGTTTGAGCGCCATATATTCGAGTGCCCGTTCCAGCACCCGTTGTTCAGCTTCGCTCTCGGCCTCGAATGGATCGGGGACGCTGCCGTCGACTGGAACCACCATGCCCGGATTCGTGCCCCAGGTAACACACGGAGCAATTCCCGATGCGTCCACTTCGACGACAGCGTCAAATTGAGCGTCCGGATCGGAAGGCAAAGTCCGCCAGTAGGCGAGGGCCTGTTCCCATTCGGCTTCCCGCGGAGAAAAGCGCCGGCCGGCGAGATAAGCAAAGGTCGTTTCGTCGGGAGCAATCATCCCGGCGCGCGCGCCCGCTTCGATACTCATGTTGCAGAGCGTCATGCGACCTTCCATTGACAGAGCGCGCACCGCCTCTCCGGCATATTCGATCACGTGGCCGCTCGCGCCGTCGGTGCCGATCTGTCCAATAATGCCCAGTGCCAGATCCTTTGCAGTTACGCCCGGCGCCAACTGAGCGCGTGTGCGCAGGAGCATCGTGCGGGGTTTGTCTTGCGGTAGACATTGGGTGGCCAGCACATGCTCGACTTCACTGGTGCCGATACCAAACGCGAGCGCGCCAAAGGCCCCGTGCGTGCTGGTGTGACTGTCGCCGCAGACAATAGTCATGCCCGGCCGCGTCAGGCCCAGCTCGGGCCCGATTACATGGACGATGCCCTGTTCGGTCGAGTTGATGTCAAAGAGCGAGACGCCGAAGTCGCCACAGTTCTGTCGCAGGACCTCGATCTGCCTGGCGGCGATTGGATCGGTGATCGCCACAGATCGATCCGTAGTGGGCACGTTGTGATCGATCGTGGCTATGGTGAGATCGGGCCGGCGCACCTTGCGGTTTGCCGCGCGCAAGCCCTCGAACGCCTGCGGTGAAGTGACTTCGTGCACCAGGTGCAGATCGATGTAGAGCAGAGCCGGCTCGTTCTGAGCGGCGCGTACGACGTGGGAGTCCCAGACCTTTTCGAAAAGTGTACGAGGCATAAAAGCTTCGTCAGTGGTCCGTTGTTCATTCGGAGCTTAGTGCTTAGTAATCTGACTTTCAGCGCGAGAAGGTCGTTGCATCCAAGGATAAGACTGCTTGGGGCCCACCTTAAAGTACAAAGCTCTAAACTCTAAGTCAAAACTAACCACTGACAACCAACTACTGACCACTGACAACTAACTAAACTGCATGATAAGCATACCGAGAGTCGGCGATTTCAGCGACCGCTTCCGCGACCAGCTGCCCCATTTCCGTGGTTCGAATCAAATGGCCACCAGTTCCGCGAGCAATGTCCGGCGTGCGATAGCCGGCATCCAGCACGACGCCGATTCCCGCTTCGATGTCCGCCGCCTCATGCTCCAATCCGGCAGTGTGACGTAAAAGCATTGCCGCCGAAGCGATCGCTCCGAGCGGATTGGCGATGCCCTGTCCGGCAATGTCGGGCGCGGAGCCGTGAACGGGTTCATATAAATCCACCACGCCGCCAACTGTTGCTGACGCGAGCATCCCCAGCGAGCCGGAAATCACCGCGGCTTCGTCCGACAGAATGTCGCCGAACAAATTCTCAGTTAGGATCACGTCGAATCGCGTCGGGTTGGTAATGATGTGCATCGCCGCGGCGTCGACATAGAGATGATCCAGATCGACCTGCGGATATTCCGTGGCGATGCGCGAAACTGTCTGGCGCCACAACTGTGACGTTTCCAGCACATTCGCCTTGTCAACTGAAGTTACCTTGCGACGCCGCTTTTCGGCTGCGGCAAACGCGACGCGCGCCACTCTTTCTATTTCACTCGCCGAGTACCGCATCGTGTTGAAAGCCACTGACGTGCCATTCTGCGAAGTGATGCCGCGCGGCTCTCCAAAGTAAAGTCCGCCCAGTAATTCGCGGACAAACAGAATGTCCGCGCCCTCGACAATCTCGCTTCGCAACGGTGACGCACCTGCCAGCACCGCGTAAGAGCTCACCGGACGCAGGTTCGCAAACCCGCCCAGCGCTTTGCGCAAGAGCAGCAAGCCTGCTTCAGGTCTTTGCCTGGCATCGCGATGATCGAATTCGGGTGAGCCGATAGCGCCGAGCAGAACTGCATCCGCCGCCAGGCAGGCATCGAGCGTCGCCCGGGGCAAAGGCGATCCATTTTGCCGGATCGCGCTTCCACCCACCGGGTGTTCTTCGAAATGAAAGTTGTGGCCGTGAATGTTTGCGACCTCGCGCAAGACACGCACGGCCTCGGCGGTCACTTCCGGTCCGACACCGTCACCCGGAAGGACGACAATACTTAGTCTCATCGGTCCTCTTGAACTTCCTGTCCTCAAAATTCGAATTGGGTAGCGTATGCTGCGCAAGAGTGTCAGAAGCCCGCGCGTCAGCAAGCGTAACGTGGCCCTCCCTCACGGTCGGGTTTCATACTATGCCGTTACAGGCCGCGCCCACGGTCGCGCCTCGGACGTAATCACCGGTTCCGGCCGCGGTGTAGATTCGACGGCAACCAGTGAAATCAGATCCTGATCGTAGATTCGCTTCTTGCGATCCGCCAGCTCGGTGAACCGTCGATACGCCGCTTCCAACTCGTCTTTGTCGAGCGAGTAACCAAGCCCCTCGTATCGCAACGCCAGCGCGTGACGGCCCGAGTGTTTGCCCAGTACCAATTCGTTCGCAGGCACACCCACTGACTCAGGCGTCATAATTTCATAACAGAGTGGGTTGCTGATTACTCCGTGCTGATGTATGCCGGCTTCATGGGCGAAGGCATTGCGGCCGACGATCGCCTTGTTCGGCTGCACTTCAAACCCGATGATTTGCGACAGCAATTGGCTGGCTGAATAAATCTGCGTGGTGTCGATCCCGGTTTCGAAAGGCAGCCGATCGGCGCGCACTCGCATGGCCATGGCAATCTCTTCCAGCGAGGCATTGCCCGCACGTTCACCAATTCCGTTCACCGTGCATTCGATTTGCCGAGCTCCGGCATCAATCGCCGCCAAACTGTTTGCCACCGCCAGACCAAGATCATTATGACAGTGAACGCTGATGGTGAGGTCTGCTCGATCGCCAACCACCCGCTCGATGACCGTACGCACTAGCTGCGAAAATTCGCTGGGGAGAGTGTAGCCCACGGTGTCCGGAACATTCAGAATGGTCGCGCCCTCCGCAACCGCGACGGCAAATATCTCGCAAAGATAATCCACGTCGCTGCGCGTGGCGTCTTCGGCGGAGAACTCGATTTCATCGGCAAAGTTTCGCGCCAGACGCACCGCCGCCCGAGTCATCTCGATTACTTCAGCGCGGGTCTTTTTTAATTTGTATTGAAGATGAATGTCTGAGGTGGCCACAAAAGTGTGAATGCGCGCATGCGCTGCGCCCCGCAGCGCCTCGGCCGCCCGGCGCACGTCCTCCTCAGCGGTGCGGCACAGGGCGGCGACGGTAACTTCGCGACACTCGGCCGCGACGGCCTTGACCGCTTCAAAGTCGCCCTCTGAGGCGATGGGAAATCCGGCTTCGATGATGTCGACGCCCAGCGACTGAAGTTTCCGCGCCAGCCGCACCTTTTCTTTCAGGTTCATCGAGCAGCCGGGCGATTGCTCGCCGTCGCGCAAAGTTGTATCGAAGATCCGGACCCGCTGGGTTGTCATCACACGCCGCCCCTCCCGTTCGCTATCAAACCCGAATCCTAGACGCCGGGGCCTTGAAAGTCAAAGTTATAATTTCTATGAGAAGATAAGTTCCTGTGATAACATAACCGCGGACGTAAACGCGGATAAGTTCGAAGGACCAGGCGAGCGATGGACATCAACCAGTTGGAAGTTTTTTTGAGCGTGGCTCAGGAGAAGAGTTTTTCCCGTGCCGCCGAGGCTTTACACCGCACCCAGCCAGCCGTCAGCCAGGCAATCCGCCGCCTGGAGGTGGAATTGGGCGAATCCCTTTTCGATCGCTCATCAAAGGACGGCACGCTGACCGCGGCCGGCCGGGTGCTGTTCGACTTTGCTCAACAGATGATGAATCTGCGCCACCATGCCCATTCGGCGATTCGCGAACTGCGCGATCTGCATCGCGGCAAGCTAACGTTGGGCGCGAACGAATACACGGTGATGTGCCTGCTGCCCCTGATTCCTATTTTTCGCGCGCGTCACCCGCACATCAAGATCGAAGTGAAGCGCAGCCTGGCCAGCCGAATTCCAGGCGAAATCCTCGGACGCGATGTCGAGATCGGCGTCGTCTCTTTCAAACCCAACGACCAGGCGATCAAGTCGCTGCCCCTGGCCCTGGACGAATTGACTTTGGTCGTCGCACCTGATCATCCGCTGGCCTCGAAGAAAACCGTCTCGGTGCGCGAGCTGGGCGCCGAATCGTTCATTGCGCACAATGTCCCCTCCCCTTATCGCGAACGCGTGGTTAAGACCTTCGAGAAGTATCGCACGCCACTGAATATTTCGATGGAGATGCCGACCCTGGAAGCAATCAAGCGGCTGGTGGAAAAACGTCTGGGTGTAGCACTGATACCGCGTCTGTCAGCGCAAACGGAAATCGCGCGCAAACAACTTGCGGGTCTATCAGTGAAAGAGATGCGCCTCGAAAGACGGGTGCACCTGATCTATCGGCGGGGCGCAACTCTGTCTCACGCGGCGAAAGCATTTCTCACGGTGGCGCGGGGTGCGAATCACAAAGTTGAGCCAGAGCGTTAGCAAGGGCACATTACAGTTCGCGTCATAAGAGTTGCCCTCCCTTACGGTCGGGCTTCTGGCCCTACTGCATCTTGATATCCACAATCTCGCCGCCAAAGGTGCGCAAGACTTGTTGGACGGTGGGGTTCTGGGCGGCGGCCTGACGCGCCTGCTGTTTCGACCGGCGTGATTCTTCTTCAGGTGAGGCGGGCGAACTATTTTCGCTCTCGGCTTTGATCGAAAAGCGGATTCCTATTTCCCGGCCGCATACTTCGGCGCAGGCCTCACGCAGCGCTCTTACGTTCTCAGCCTTCGCCAGCGAATCGCGATCGTGTCTGGCTTCAGGAGTAAACTCCAGCGACAGCTCGTCGCCTTCCAACTCCGCGCGCACCGCACCGTCGAGGGCCGCGATGAGCAGGCGGCGCTTTTTCTTTTCCAATGCCGACTTAATTTGGTCGATCGTTGAGCCTGAGCCCGCGATTGAGCCCCCGACCGTCGGTGAGTCAGTTTCTTCCTGGACGGCAACCCGAGTTGAGGTTGCGACAGAACCGCCGGCAGCCGCACGCGTGGGCGTTTTGGCCGCGGCTTTTCCTGAGTCAGCGGCCGGAGTTGATTGCGGCGCGGAACCGCGGGCCGGTGGTTTGCCCGTGCGCAGCGCGGCCTCAAGCTCGCGAATGCGCTCGATCAGATCGCCGAGCGATGCCAGCCGGCGCATCTCCATCAACTTCACCAATCCAACTTCAACCTGATAACGCGGATTTGCGGCATCCTTCAAACAGCTTTCGGTTTCGGCTAGCGCATGAAAGAAGCGCACCAGATCGGATTCTGAGAAGAGCGCGGCCTGCTGTTTGAGGGTGTCCGCGTGGGCTGAAGATGAATCGAGCAGTTTCGGATCGCCGGAAACTTTCACTACCAGCAGATCGCGCAGGTGTCCCAGCACGTCGCGACAGAAATTGCGCAGGTTATGTCCGCGCATGACCAGGTCGTCGACAATGGCCAGCGCTTCCGCCGGTTTGTTTTCGGCGATCCCGTTGACGACGCGGGCCAGCACGTCCGCGCCGGCGATGCCGAGCGCTTTCTCTACATCTTCAGTCGTAATTTTCTCGCCGGCGAAGCTGATCACCTGATCGAACGCGGACTGCGCGTCGCGCATCGAGCCGTCCCCGGCGCGCGCGATTTCGCGCAGGGCTTCGTCAGAGATCGAAAGGCCGTCAGCATTGGCAATCAGTCGCAGACGCTCGGTAATCTTTGCCGTGGCAATGGTGCGAAATCCAAAGAGCTGGCAGCGCGAGGAGATCGTTTCCGGGACCTTCTGCGCTTCCGTCGTGGCCATTATGAACACCACACCCGGCGGAGGCTCCTCGATCGTTTTTAATAACGCATTGAAGGCAGACGCTGAGAGCATATGAACTTCATCGATGATGAAGACCTTGTAGCGGTCGCGCGCGGGTTTGATGTTGATGTTGTTAATAATCACGTCGCGGACATTGTCGATACCGGTGTTCGAAGCCGCATCAATTTCCAGCACATCCATCGAACGCCCTTCGGCAATCTCTCGACAGGAAGCACACGCTGTTTCGTCCATCGTGGCGCAGGGAGTGGCGGTAGGCCCGTCAGATTTGTGACAGTTGAGAGCTTTGGCTACCAGGCGCGCAGTAGTCGTCTTGCCGACGCCGCGCGCGCCGGAAAACAAATAGGCATGATGCAGCCGGCCATGCTCGATGGAATTTTGCAGCGTGCGGGTCAGAATCTCCTGCCCGGTTACATCTTCAAATTTTTGTGGGCGCCACTTGCGCGCGATTACCTGATAGGACATGCTTTTTCAGATCTGCCTTGGAGATTTCGCTATTAAGCTAATTGGTAGCTCTGGCCAATTCGGGTTTGGGATACTTCTTGAGTAGCTTCCAGATGATGATCACACTGCCATCGCTGTCCTTTCTCGTCACTCTAAAGGCCACCAGCACGTCTGAGTCGGAATAATGAATTCCGCGAAAGACGTATGAGTTGTTGACGGTAACCGGCTGCCTGGTTTTGTAACTGGCCCCCTCATTATTAACTCCCGTGCCAAACCGCAGGTATTCTGAACGGGCCTGGGATTCATTAATAGCTCGTTCGTATGTCGCTAAGAACTTGACGGCAGCATGTTCAAGATTCACTGCCTCGAGCGGGACGTCTCCCAAATTAGTCAACATCCCGTAATCAGCACCCGCAAAGCTGGTCAGGAAATGCCCCTGCTCCAATCCTATCTGGGTACCGTTGCCGTATTCATGAGTCAGACGCGTAAACGAATAATAGGACCCACCACCCTGAACCGTTAGTCTTTTTTCGGGATGAACCGGACTGTCATAGATCTCGCGGGGCAGCAAACGAACCACGCCGGTATCAGGCTGAGTAAGAAACTCAGCGTTGACGATCAGGTCCTCCTCAGCAGGCAAGAGAAATTGTTTTTCGAGCTTCTGCAACTCAAGTTTTCTGGCTTCTATCCCTTTGAGCAATTCCTCGCGGGACGAGGACTGCGCGAAAATACCCGTGCAGAAAATAAAAAGCGCTGCGATTACAGGTAGCATCGCGACAAAGCTTCGTTTCATTTTTTTTACTCCTCTCGCGTGATCTACGTCGATGGGTCCGAAACCGACAGGAGAGACTTTGATTGCTGACCCTAAGAAATAGGTCAGACTCCGGACTTACCCGCAACACACGCTGCCGTTGCTACCGTTGCTCCGTTCCCGGCCTGGCGGGGTTCACAAGGCGATCGTTGTGCGGAGCCCGAAGTCTGATAACTCATTAAAGCATTGCCAATTGCCAATTGCCAATTGCCAATTACCGATTGTTGTATCAGAAGCCCGACCGTCAGGGAGGGCTGTCTTGTCCTAGCGTGCCCTCCCTGACGGTCGGGCTTCTGACACGGGTTTAGCTCGATGTCCTAAACCGCCGTTTTGCGATGCGCGATGATGCGCAGCAAACCATTGATGCCGAGATGAAGCAGGATGTAGACGATGATCGCAATCACCAGCGGCAACATTAGTGTGTGCCCGCCGTCCGTGCTGGGACTGGCGACGATTCCGCGAAATGGTTCGTAGAATGGATTCGTGACCGTGACAATAAACTGAACAAACCCAGCGCTACTCCGAGCCGCCAGCAGGGCCAGCAGAAACCGCAGTCCCAGCAGTGCGTAGATCACATAGAAGATGTAATCGACAACCTGCGAAACCCGAGCCACGCCGCGGGCGCGTCCAACTTCACGCTCGGTCTGGACAACTTCGTCGACGGCTTTAGCGCGGAATTGACCGGCGACCTGATTAATGCGCTCGCTTTCCGGGACCGGCGTTTCGGCCGCCCGCTCAGCGATCTCAGCCTGCACTTCACCTTCGACCTGCGCCTTGACCGAGCTGTGTTGCCCGGCGCGGCGCGCTTCTTCAATTGCCAGTTTGTCGTCGTCCATGATTTACCTCCTGGAAAAACAATATTTCTAAGTGCCGTTAAAGCCAGCCTTGAGGAGTTTTTCGGGGCGCGCGATTCGGTTCCGCTAAGACTACGTTCGAATCTTCCGGGGCGGACGATTCTGAAAACCGGGAGATCTCAAATTTGAGATTAGAAATTTGAGACTACATTTCCAGATCCGAAATTTCATGGCGGAGAGGGTGGGATTCGAACCCACGGAACGGTTCCCCGTTCACAGCATTTCCAGTGCTGCCAATTCAACCACTCTTGCACCTCTCCGTGAAGAATTTCGAATTGCGAATTTCGGATTTCGAATTTCAGAGCGGCCAAGTTCGCTCGCGCCAACTAACGTTCTTCAAATTCGCATTTCGCAATCCGCAATTCGAAATTCTCGTGGCGGAGAGGGTGGGATTCGAACCCACGGTGGGCGTAAACCCACTCCGGTTTTCGAGACCGGTGCACTAATCCACTATGCGACCTCTCCGCGATCAAGGTTTAGAGTTCAAGCTTCAGCTTGCCAACTTCTCGACGGCTCAAACTAAAGTTTGAACTCTAAACTATGTCTTGCCTTCTTGTCTTAAAGAATTTCTGCATCAACTCGCGGCATTCAGCTTCCAAAATGCCTT
>Ga0207646_10007393_pt1 | contig 11174 bp, 9 predicted proteins | sample KBSK5502metaG_FD_184343 | JGI IMG/M metagenome (GOLD analysis project Ga0207646, IMG submission 184343) | Corn, switchgrass and miscanthus rhizosphere microbial communities from Kellogg Biological Station, Michigan, USA - KBS K5-50-2 metaG... | ecosystem: Host-associated > Plants > Roots >...
AATCACACGCGTCGTTTGCCGCGAGGATGGCCGGCCGGACAGTGCGAGGACACCTGCCCCTGACCGGCGAGGTGCAGATTACCGAGCCGATCGAGGGTTCAACTGCGCGGCTGGCCGCCAGGACGAGCGCGGTCCGGACCGGGTCAGCGGTCCTGGACCGGCTGCTGGCCGGGCCGGCTTTCCTGGACGCAACGGCCTATCCGGAGATCAGCTTCCGGTCCGAGCTGCTGGTCTGGGTGCCGACCGGCTGGCGCGCTGTCGGCCGCCTGCGGGTCAGGAATGCCGAGCACGAACTGGCCTGCCAGTTCGACGTGCACCTTGGCAACACCCGGCCGGGCGGCACGCCGTGTCTCATCATCGCCACCAGCTGGGTCATCGACTCGGCCTGGGTTACCAGCCAGCGAATCCCGGCCCTCGGCCACCGCATCGCGATGACGTGCTCATTTCATCTCGAACCGGACATGTGAGCGACTAGGCACCGTCCACTGTGATGCACATCGCATTCGCAGGCCCGATCCCGCTGAACCCTCCTGCATCTCCTATACGTGTTAGTAGTTGAGAGCGGCACAACCGCTGCCCGGCGCGGCGCCACGCCTGCCGGGACGGTCCCGACAACAGGAGGACACGACATGTTTGCTCGTCTTGGCCCGGCGCAGCCGTCGCAGGGTGCGGATGTGATCGCGCGTGCCGTCGGCGCGCTGGCTCTGGCCGCGCTGGCGGTGATCCACGTGGTCGACCTGCCTGCCACGCTGGGCCCGACCCCGCTGGTCGGCGCCGGATACGTCGGGATCATCGCTGCGGCGGTCCTGACCGGCGGGGTCATGATCACGCGGTCGCACTGGCTGGCGTGGGCGGCGGCCGGCGCCGTGGCTGCCTCGGCCATGGGCGGGTACGTCCTGACGCGCGCCGTGCCGGGGGGCTTCCTCGGCGATCACGCTGATGTCGGTAACTGGCGCTGTCCGCTGGGCATCGCCGCGGTCAGCGTGGAGGCGATTCTCATTCTGCTCGTCGTCCTCACCGCCTGGCAGGCGCGAGTCCGGGCCGCGCGCGTGGCGGCCCAGCCGCTGCCTGAACCGGTCAGGCGGCGGACGCCCGAATACAGCCATTCCGGCTGATCAGTCCGGTCCCAGACGTGCCCAGGATGTCCCAGGCACCAGAAGGAGCACTGTTATGCGCATGTCCCAACCTGGTCCGCATGGCCAGGTAAACGCGGGCCCATGGCGGCGGTGGCTGTTCCGGGCGGCTGCCATGGCCAGCCTCGTGACGCTGCTGGCCTTCTCGGGCGGCGCCCACGCCGGCGTGCCGCTGACCTACACCCAGTTCGTGGCCGATGTCGGCGCCGGGACGGTCCGCGCGGTGACGATCAGCACGGCGGGCCAGGTCACCGGCAGCCTCGCCGGCGGACAGCCGTTCACCACCACCATCCCGGTCGCCCTCGGCAGCAACGGCCTCGCCAGTGACCTGGCCGCCCACCACGTCGAGGTCAGCGCCACTACCGGCATGTCCTCCCCGCTGCTGTCGGCGCTGCTCGGCCTGCTGCCCCTGCTCCTGATCGGCGGCCTGCTTTTCATGTTCCTCCGCACTGCCCGCCGCCATGCCGGCGGGCTGGGCGGCCTGGGCGGGGCAGGCGCCATCGCCAAGGCGAAGACGCGGGTCATTGACGCCGAGCGGCCGGCCACCCGGTTCGCGGATGTGGCCGGCTACCCCGCGGTGAAGACGGAGGTCATGGAGGTCGTCGACTACCTGCGCGACCCTGGTCGCTACCAGCTGGCCGGGGCGCGCGGACCGCGCGGCGTGCTGATGGCCGGGCCGCCCGGCACCGGCAAGACCCTGCTGGCCCGCGCCGTCGCCGGCGAGGCGCACGTCCCCTTCCTGTCCGTCTCTGGGTCGAGCTTCGTCGAGATGTTCGTCGGCGTCGGAGCGGCCCGGGTCCGGGACCTGTTCGAGCAGGCCCGCACCCGCGCGCCGGCCATCATCTTCATCGACGAGATCGACGCCCTCGGAACCCGGCGCGACCACGGCGGATACGTCGGCAGCGACGAGCGGGAGCAGACCCTCAACCAGCTGCTCGCGGAGATGGACGGATTCGACCAGTCCGGCGGGGTCGTGGTGCTGGCTGCCACCAACCGGCCGGACGCCCTGGACCCGGCCCTGCGCCGGCCGGGCCGGTTCGACCGGGAAGTGCTTGTTCCGCTGCCCGACCGGGCCGAGCGACGCGCCATCCTCGCTGCCCACGGCCGCGGCAAGTTCCTCGACCCCGACGCTGACCTGGATCAGGTCGCAGCCGCCACGCCGGGATTCTCCGGTGCCGATCTGGCCAACCTGCTCAACGAGGCCGCCGTTACCGCAGTCCGGGACGGCCGCACCAGGGTGGCCGCTGCCGACTTCGCCAGCGCCCGCGATCGCGTGCTGCTCGGCACCAGGCACACTAGCCCGCTGGCGCCTGGCGAACTCGCCACCGTCGCCGTGCACGAAGCCGGCCACGCACTGGTCGCCGTCCTGTCCCCGCACGCCGACCCGGTCAGCCGCGTCACCGTGCTCGGCGCCGGTCAGGCTCTCGGCCTCACTGAGATGTTGCCCGCCGACGACCGGCGGCTCTACGGGGAGAGCTACCTCGCCGACACCCTCGCCGTCCGGCTGGGCGGGCGTGCCGCCGAGCGCCTCGTCCGCGGCGAGGCATCGACGGGCGCCGCCGACGACCTGGCCTCCGCCACTGCCCTGGCTACCCAGATGGTGTGCGAGTTCGGCCTCAGCGACAAGGTCGGGCCGGTCAGCTACAACATCTCACCGGCCGGCCATCTCGCCATTGGCTCAGCACGCGGCTACTCCGAGCACACCCAGTGGCTGGTCGACCAAGAAGTCGCCGCGCTCCTGGCAGGTGCCGAGGCCCGCGCTCGTGACCTGCTCACTCGCCACCGCGAAGCTCTAACCCAGCTCACGGCCGCATTGCTGGCGCAGGAAACCGTCACCGGAGACGAGGTCCGCGCGCTCGCGGCGCAGCCGGACGCCCTGCCCTCCAACCCTCCTCACCCGCGGCCGGATAGCCCTGGCGATGAACCGAACAGTTCTACTATCCGTCTTAGTAAATAAGGCAACCCACAAGGAGGCAACTATGAAACGCCCGAGGATCATCATGGCGGGCATCGGCCTGGCCGCTCTGGCGACCGCCGGCGGCATCACCGCCGCTTCGGTAAGCGGCGCCCCGGCAGCCAGCGCGATGAGCGCGGCCAGCGTGCGCACCGCATCGGCAACGGTCGCAGGCAAGACGGAGACCATCCTGGTCAATGGCCGCGGCCTGCCGCTGTACTTCTACCGGCCCGACACGGCGACGACGTCGCTCGTCACCGGTGGCCTGGCCAGGCTGTGGCCGCCGCTGACCGCGCCCGCGGTCGCGGGCGCCGGAGTGACGGGCAAGGTCGCGGCACTCAATGATGTCAACGGCAGGCAGGTCACCTACAACGGCCACCCGCTGTACACATTCGCTGACGATCATGCCGGCCAGGTGACCGGCCAGGGCGTCCAGCACTTCTTCGTGGCTACGCCTGGCCTTGCCCCGATAGCCAGGTCCGGGGGATCGCCACGACCCGCACCGACCGTGCCGTCCCGCGGATACGGCTACTGAGCGGGCCAGGTGCCAGCGGGTCAGCCGGCGTCCGTCCCCTGGATGGGCGCCGGCGGCCAGCGGATGCTGCCGCCACGGACAGGCGAACATGACAATCACCTCAGCCGCATCACCTGGCGCGGGCCGCAGACGGACCGCCAGGGCCACTGCAGCCGCTTTCGCAGTGGCGGCCCTGGCCGCCTCAGGGGTCAGCCAGCGAGCCTCGGTAACCGCATCGTTCGGGGTACTGAGTCGTCTGCACTGGCTCTGGATACCCGCGGCCATCGTGCTGGAGTCGGCCTCCATGGCTGCATTCGCCTTCATGCTGCGCAGACTGCTTGCGACTGGCGGCGCCAGCGTGGGCGTCCGCCCCATGATGGCCACATCCTTGGCAGCCAACGCGCTCTCGGTCTCGATTCCCCTGGCCGGACCCGAGGTGGCTACGGCCTTCACTTTCCGCCGCTTCACGCGGCAGGGAGCCGACGCTCCGCTGGCGGGATGGTCACTGCTGGCCGGCGGGGTGGTCGCCTCGGCCGCCGGCGCCCTTGTCCTTGCCGGCGGCGGCCTGGCGACCGGGAACGTCCTGGTGGCCGGCCTCGCTGTGCCCGGCGGCGTGCTCGCCGTCGCCGTGCTGCTCGTAGCAGGAGCGGCCGTGCGCCGACCGCGGCTACGCGACGCGCTCGAACGGCCAGCGACGTGGGCGCTTCGGCGCACGACCTGGCTGGTAGGCCGGCCGGCCGAGGATCCCAGCGTGATCATCAGGACCTGGGCAGAGCGGCTGGGCTCGCTCCAGCTTGCGCCGTCCGGCTGGATCACGGTGACCGGCCTGGCCGTGATCAACTGGCTCGCCGACGCGGCTGTCCTCGCCGTGAGCATCCGTGCCGTCGGCGGCCCGGTTCCGTGGCATGATCTCCTGCTCGTCTACGGCTCGGGAATCGCAGCGCAAAGCCTCAACATCACGCCGGGCGGCCTCGGGGTGGCCGAAGGAACCCTCAGCGTGGCGCTTGTAGCCACCGGCTTGCCCGCCAGCCAGGCACTAGCTGCGGTCCTGCTCTACCGCCTGGCCAGCTTCTGGCTGGTCGCGGTCGCCGGATGGCTGGTGCTCTTCGTCCTCCGGCACCGCCAGCGGGGGCAGCACGACACCGCGCTGCGCGACAGGCCAGCCGAGCGGGCGCTAACCGGAAAGGACACCGCCGTGACCCCCGACGCTGACAGGATTTACGGGCCAGGCACGTTCGGTACTCACGAGCTGGTGCTGCTGCATGGTCAGCCAGGCTCGCCCGCTGACTGGCATCAGGTTGCCGGGCGGCTGCCCGCACAGTTTCACGCGGTCGCGGCAGACCGGCCGGGATACGGCTCCAGTCAGCTTCCCGTCGGCGGATTCGCCGCCAACGCCCGCGCTGTTATCGACGACCTGGACGTGCGCGGCGTCAAGCGCGCCGTGCTGGTCGGGCATTCGTATGGAGGCGGGGTCGCACTGTCGGCGGCGAGCCTGGCACCGGACCGCGTGGCGGCGGTGGTCCTGCTCGCGAGCGTCGGACCAGGATGCGCGAATATATGGGACAAGGTGCTGGCCGCGCCCGCCACCGGACCGCTGTGCGCCCTGGTGGCGTGGAAGGTGACGCCATGGATCGCTCGTGCCCGGCTCGCCTTGACCGGCAGGATGCGCGGCCGCCCGCCGCGCCCGGACGAGCACGTCAACTGGCAGGTCTGGGGTCAGAAAGACCGCCCTCGCGGCGCGCTCTGGCGCACGTTCCTCGCAGAGCAGCGCGCCCTGCTGCGCGAGCTGGACCAGCTGGAGCGTGCCCTGCCGTCAGTCGAAACGCCGGTGCTCGTGCTCGCAGACCCGCGGGACCCACTGGTCCCAGTCGATACCGCGCGCCACCTGGCACAATCCCTGCCGGACGCTCGCCTCCAGCTCATCGAGGGCGCGGGCCATCACCTGCCCAGGCGAGCCCCCGGCGCCGTCGCCGAGGCAATCGTTGCCTTCCTGACCGCGGCGGACCCGGAGCAGCACGCGGCAGGCCGCTGCGCTCCGCAAGACCAGCCGGCTCAGCCCGTCCCGGCGTGAACATCGGATCACTTCTATCCGTGATAGTAGGCAACGACGGGCATCCCGCCGAACCGGGTGGCCGTGAGCCGAGAAGGGACGATCACGTGTCTTCTACCCGTCACGAGCCTGCGGGCGGCAAATCAACCCGAGCAGCCCGTAGCGCAAGCGCCAAGGCCCGCGCCACTCAGCGGCTCGCAGCGCAGCGCGCCGCCCGGCGGCGCGCGGAGATCCGCCGACGGTTCCTGGCATCGGGAGCAGTCGTCGCCGTGCTGGCCGTGGTCGGCGCTTTCATCGCCGTCAAGCTATCCGCGGCTCACCCAGCCGCTCGGGAGTCTCAGGCGCCGGCTGCCGTCGTCCGGCAGGCCACCACCGTCCCGCTGGAAGTCCTGTCCCGCGTGAGCGCGGGCCAGACGGCTACGCCGCTGCAGACCGTGGCAGCGCCAGGGCCGCTGCTGACCGCAGACGGCAAGCCGGCGATCGTCTTCGTGAGCGAGGAATCCTGCCCGTTCTGCGCAGCCGAGCGCTGGCCGCTTGTCGTCGCGCTTTCCCACTTCGGCACCTGGGGTGACTTGGGCTCCACCAGGTCATCGGCCACCGATGTCTATCCCAACACCGCCACGTTCTCGTTCCGCTCTGCGCGGTACCACAGCACGCAGATCACGCTGCGCACGACCGAACTAGCTGACAACACCGGCCGCCCGCTGCAGCCGGAGACTCCGCTGGACACCAGGCTCATCGGCGCGTACGACGTGCCGCCCTACGTCAACAGCGCTGCCCAGTCCGGAGCCGTCCCGTTCCTCGACATCGCCAACCACTACATCCTGGCTGGCGCGCAGTACAACCCGCAGGTCCTCGCCGGCCTGTCCTCGGCGCAGATCGCCGGCCAGCTCCGCGACCCGGCAAGTCCGGTCGCGAAGGCAGTCGACGGGTCAGCCAGGGTCATCATCGCGGCTATCGACCAGGTTCTGCACGAGACTCCGGCACGCTAGCAGTCGATCGGGTCGGTCAGCACGGCCAGGCATTGTTGCCCAGCCGAACTCCTCGGCCTCGAGGGACCTGCTCGCGTTCCCGACGCTTCAGCGTCCGGGCTGGCATCATCGGCGTTGGGATGGTGACGCCTCGTGGATCGCTCGCACACCGCGCACGGCCGCGGACGGGACTCGCACGGGCTCAGCGCTGGGCGCACAGGAGCCGCGGCCCGGCCACCGCCAGTTCAGCTGCCAGGTGGGGCCGGTCCCACCAAGGCCCAGACAACTGAAGGGCAGCTGCGGACAGCCGTCGCCCGCCTGACCCGCGGTCCCGAGCGGTCAGCGTACGCCGCGGCGGATCAGGAGCCGCAGGCAGGCGTGCTGGTGTTTCGTGTGTGGCCAGCCCGGGCCCTGCATGTCGTGGGCCAGAGCCCGCTGGCCGAGGAGTTCCGGCGGCTGATCAGGACCGGCGCCGTCTCCGGCTGGTACCTGCATCCGGTTGAACCCGGACGCACGCCGCTGGACGTGCTCGCCGGGCCGCTGCTCCGCCGCTGCGGCAGCATGCGGTTCTACAACCTTCTTGATCGGCAGGGTTTCACATATGTCGAGGAAGTCGCCGCCTCCCCCGACGAAGGCCTGCTCGAGCTGCGCAACATCGGGCCCCGGATGATCACCGCCGTCCGGGCAGTTATCAGCGAACTAGGGCCTGCTGACGCTGGGACCAGCGCGACCGGCACATCCGACGCTGCTGATGCCCGCAACCCGGAGAACTCTCCGGCCGCCCTGCCGCCGGCGATCGTGCCCGCATTGCGAGTCATGGCGTCGTGGGCGATTGCCGAACGTGGCGCGCGCACCCTCGGAGATCTGCTCACCCTCGCCCCCGCTGCGGCTGGCATGCCGTCCGACGTCGCCCGCCGCTGGGATTCCCTCGCTCAACTCAGCCTCCGGCCGCTGGCTGGCCCAGCCGAGGCGGGCGGGGATGTGACGCAGTTGGCCGAGGAGTTGCTCGGCGAAACAGAACCGCGGCGCCGGCTGATCCTCACCTCACACACCTTCGCACCGGACAAGCGAACCTACGACTCGCTTGCCTCCGAGCTGCGTATCAGCCGCGAGCGCGTCCGGCAGCTCGAAGGATCCGCGCTCACCCAGCTCACCCGGGCCTCACGGCATGACCGGTATGCCCCGCTGCGCTGGCGCGCCGCCTCCGCGACCCGGCACGGCGCTGCTGTGCCCGCAGCGGCCGTCGATACCCCTCCTTGGATGGCAGAGCTACTGTCCTGGCTGGCAGGCAAGCCCGACTGACGCTCGGGCAGTGAACAAGTCGACGTCCTGCCCCTGACGCGTCGCCGTAGCACTCGTTGCGGACCGCGAGGCGAATGAGCATCCCTCGTCGAGAACCGGGGAGCCGAGCGGTCACGGCATCCATCCATTCACGATGGCCGGGATGATGCGGTAGTCACGCTGGAAGACCAGGTTGTGGAGGTCAGCCGACACCATCGCTCGCAGGGTCGGCAGCTCTGCCGCCGCCTGCTGCTCGTCGAACACGTTGAGCGGCCAATCGCCGGCGGTACCCGCCTGCAGATGCGGGTGGTGAGCTCCGGCGCTGTAATACGCGCGGATGACTACCGGGTTGATCCCGGCGGCCTGCTGCTCGGGCCACGACAGAGCCCAGATCGCGTCGGCACCATCTGCGCGGCGTCGCACGCCTGTTGCGCTCACCTCGCCGGTGCCGAGCAGCAGGTCCGTGTTGATCTCCATGAGCGGCTGGCGGGCGTGCGGATCGAGCAGCGCGACGGCTGCGGTGAAGAGGCGTTCCTTGTCCGGTCGGGAGATGGCGCCGCCGTGGGTGCCGTCTCTCAGGTCAGCGAAATGGCGCAGGAGCTCCGCGGTGTGCTGGGGGCTTTCCATGTTGAAGTCCTTTCCCGTCCTGGGAGCGGGGTTGCGATGTCGCTCCGACGTCGGCAGCGGCCAGGACCGGTGATGCGCGGGGAGCTCGAGACGCCCACGCGATCGCAACGAGGGCCCAGCCACCCACCACCAGGCACCCAGCCTGGCCCGCCCAGTCGGCTGCCAGGAGGCATGAGCCGACCTGGGCGTACCAGGGGGTGATCAGGCTCGGGCCGCATGGCCGGCGGAATGCGGGGACTGGGCGTCAGCCTTTGGCGTTCTTCCGCAGGAAGCTGAGGGCGATGTCGGCGACGTCCCGCCAGCCGTGGTCAATAGTCAGGGAGTGCCCACGGCCGGGGATCTTGACGATCTCGGTCACGCCCGGGTTGCGCTTCTGCCTTTTGTAGGAGGCGTTGGCGATGGCCCACGGCGCGGTGTTGTCCTGCTCGCCGTCGATGATGAGCAGCGGCCCGCGGTCGGGGTTCTTGGTGTTCACCTTCGCCTCGGTCCACGGATTGAGGTTCGCGGCCGCCGCCTGGAACAGCGGGACACCCGAGCCCGGGACCGCGAAGGTGGCGTAGAGCTCGTGCGCCTCGGCCTCGCTGACGGCGTTGGCGAAGGCGAACCGGAACTGGTCGTAGGTGAGCGGCACGGCGCGGGCGAGGTTGGCGGGGTTGCCGATTACCGGCGCGGCTGACTTGAGGGCGGAGATCGGCAGCGGCAGCACGCCGCGGAACGGCGCGGGATCGATGGCCACCGATGCGGCGGCGGCGCCGCGGCCGGCCAGGATCTGGGTGAGCAGCCCGCCGAAGGAGTGCCCGATCAGGGCCGGCTTCTTGGCGAGTTTGCCGATCACGTCGCCGAAGTGGTCGGCGATCTGCCCGACGGTCTTGTGGGCGAAGACCTCGGGGTGCTTGTTCGCGTCATCGACGGTGTTGGGATCGTCCGGCCAGCCGGGCGCGAGGGTGGCGTAGCCCGCATCTTCGAAAACCGGCCGCCAGCGATCCCAGCTTGCCGGCAGCAGCCACAGACCGTGGACGAACACGACCGGAGTGCGCTTTGACGCGTTGGCTTGCTCGATCTGATCGGCTTCGTACTCGGTGATATCTGACACGGTGTTCTGCCCCTCTCATAGATGGCAGCGCATCGGACTCTACTCCGCGCCGAAGATGCGGCTGGGACGGAGGTCATGGGCCGCAGCTATCCTGACCGTGAGCCGCTCGGCTATCGGCGAGAGGATGCCCGCCCGGCCCCTCAGGGACACCGCGTCCGCGATCCGGCCGACCGCGCTGGCTACCACCTGACCGCCCTCGACGGCACAATCAGTGCCTGTGGCACCTCTGCCGCGCGGCTTTCGCAGTGATCGGCTTGCGTCTTCGAGCCAGCGTCAGCCGTGCCGGTGCGAGTGGCAGCGCATCCGCGATGTCGACTGCCACGACGAACGGTGGAGCGCTTCCGGCTACAAGAACCGCTCTGCGGTGGCGTTCGCCCAGGTCAGGAGCCAATGCCACCGGCTGCGGGCCCCCGGTGGTCATCCGAAGGCTGCCAGCGCTACGCCGAATTCACATCAACGGTGTATTCCGATTAGCCGGGTGGGGAGGCGAACCCGCAGCACCGTGTCACCCGGTCGGGAGTCGATGCTGATCGTGCCGCCGTGGCGGTCCACGACGATCCGCTGCGCGATGTCCAGGCCGAGGCCGGTGCCTTTGCCCACGTCTTTAGTAGTGTAGAAGGCCTCGAACGCGCGAGCGGCGACCTGCGGCGTCATGCCAGGGCCGCTGTCGCCGATCTCAATGACGACCTCGCTCCCCTCGGCTCGCGTCGTCACCCGTAGCGTGCCAGCGCCGTCCATCGCATCGACGGCGTTGTCGATGAGGTTAGTCCAGACCTGGTTAAGCTCGCCCGGGTAGGCCTCGATCTGGGGGACGTCGGCGCCGTAATCACGTACGACCGTGACACCGTCGCGGAGCTTGTGCCCGAGCATGACCAGGGTGCTCTCGAGCCCGTCTGTTACGTCGATGCGCTGCACGAGCGAGCGGTCCAGGTGCGAATAAGACCTGACGGCGGCGACAAGCTCGGAGACGCGCCGACTCGAATCCTTGATCTCGGCCAGCAGCGTGGCGACCGAGATCGTGCTAGCCACCCACTCCAAGCCGGGCTCAAGGGCCGGTCCGTCGAGGACGATCGCCGCCCGCTCGCACCAGCCGAGATCGGCCCCGGCGGCCGCCAGCGGCGGGGCGATGATCCAGTCACGAACGATGCCGTGCCGGGTAAGCCATGACGACAAGGCTTCCTCGTGGTCGGCAAGGGCGAGCAGGTCCTTGACAGGCGCCTGAGGCTCGATCTCGCGGCGCAGCCCGTCGAGCGCGGCGAACTGCTGGGCCGAGATCTCGTCATGAGCGAGTCGGGTGAGAGACGAGAGCAGCGTCTGGCACGCGGTCTCAAGCGCGTCGACCGCCCGGACGGCTGCTGCGGCGGGATTATTGATCTCGTGCGCGAGGCCAGCAGCGAGCGTGCCCAGGGTGATCAGGGAGTCGCGTTGCCGTGCCGTCGACTCGATGGAACGCGCGGTGCGGTACAGCCCCTCGATGAGATGCCTGCCGAACGGGAACCAGGCGTTGACTCGCTCCTGCAGCATTTCGGCCGGCACGCGGAGCACCCGCCC
>Ga0207646_10007396_pt1 | contig 11171 bp, 8 predicted proteins | sample KBSK5502metaG_FD_184343 | JGI IMG/M metagenome (GOLD analysis project Ga0207646, IMG submission 184343) | Corn, switchgrass and miscanthus rhizosphere microbial communities from Kellogg Biological Station, Michigan, USA - KBS K5-50-2 metaG... | ecosystem: Host-associated > Plants > Roots >...
CCGTCATGCTTGTTCTCCTTTTGTGGTGAGTTCATCAAGCCACCGAAGGAGAACTGTACTCCCGGAACGCTCAAAGCTGGCCGAGTCCACTAGTCGAACTAGTGGCTTACCTTTTACTCAATAGTTAATCCCTCTCGTCTACGAGGAACTGCACCGCTTAGCCAAACGCTACCTGGGGCGTGTCCGCTCAGGCCAGACGCTGCAAACCACCGCCTTAGTCAATGAGGTGTACTTACGCCTGATCGATGTGCGAGAAGTCCGCTGGCAGAATCGGGCGCACTTCTTCGCCGTCTCCGCCCAGTTGATGCGCCATCTCCTGGTCGATTTCGCGCGGGCGAAACACAACCTCAAACGGGGCGGCGGGGCTCAGCCCGTCTCACTCGATGAAGCACTGGTCCTCTCACCCGAGCCCAGCGCGGACTTAATCGCGCTGGATGAAGCGCTGAGGAAACTTTCAGCCCTCAGCCCGCGACGCAGCCAGGTGGTGGAGTTACGCTACTTCGGGGGCCTCAGCGAGGAGGAGATCGCCGAGGTGCTCAAAATCTCGCCCCGGACGGTGCGCAGCGACTGGAGCTTTGCCCGGGCCTGGCTGTACCGGGAGCTGAATCAAACCAGTAGGCAGTAAGCAGTAGGCAGTAGGCAGTGGAGAGCGCCGCAATCCACGACTTACTGCCTACTGCCCGCTGCCTACTGCCTACTGAACTATGACACCTGAGCAGTTAGAGCGGGTGGCCCAACTCTACCAAGCCACACTGGAGCTGAAGCCCAGCGAGCGCGCCGCGCTTCTCGACCAGGCCTGCGGTGAGGATGAAGCTCTGCGCCGGGAGGTGGAGTCGTTGCTCGCGGCCGATGAGCAGGCCGAGGGCTTCCTGGTGGCTGGGGCGATGAATGATGCGGCCAAAATGCTGGTGGAGCATCAGTCATTCTCCCTGGTGGGCAGGAGGCTGGGTCACTACCAAGTCCTCTCCCCGCTCGGCGCTGGCGGGATGGGTGAGGTCTACCTGGCCGAGGACACCAAGCTCGGTCGCAAGGTGGCGGTCAAATTGTTACCCGCCCAGTTCACGCAAGATGCCGAGCGGGTGCGGCGCTTTGAGCGCGAGGCACGAGCCGCTTCCGCGCTCAATCATCCGAACATCATGACCGTGCATGAGATTGACGAAGAAGACGGCGCTTACTTCATCGTCACCGAGTTCATTGAAGGCCAGACGCTGCGCCAGCAGATGCAGCAGTCCCGATTGGCCCGATTGACGCTGCGGGCAGCGATTGAGGTGGCCACACAAGTGGCGAGCGCCTTAGCCGCCGCCCACGCGGCCGGGATCGTGCATCGCGACATCAAGCCGGAAAACATCATGGTGCGGCCCGACGGCTTGGTCAAAGTCTTGGACTTCGGGCTGGCCAAGCTCACCGAATTGCGGATTGTGGATTGCGGATTGCGGAATGAAGAGGCCGAAATCCTGAGGCAATCTCCGCCAAACAATCCGCAATCCGCAATCCACAATCCGCAATTAACTGGGCCGGGTGCGGTGATGGGGACGGTCGGGTATATGTCGCCCGAACAGGTGCAGGGGCAGGATGCAGATCATCGTTCAGACCTCTTTGCCTTAGGGTCAGTTCTCTATGAGATGCTCGCCGGAAGGCGGGCCTTCGAGGGAGCCTCGGCGGCGGAGGTGATGAGCGCGATCCTGCGGGATGAGCCTGAGGAGCTGCAGGAGATCAACGACCAGGTCCCGCCGCCGCTGGGGCGGATCGTGCGGCGGTGTCTGGAGAAGCGGCCGGAGCAGCGGTTTCAATCGGCGAGCGATCTCTCGTTTGCGCTCGCAGCCCTGTCTGCGGCGACGCTCACACCATCAGGCTCGCGGCTGAAAACGTCGGCGGCGTTAGCTGGGGTGACAAAGAGTGTGGGCAGATGGCGGCTGCTCGGCAATGCGCTGCTGGCCTGGGTAGCGGCCGGCATCTGCTTGATGGCGGCGCTGCTTTTGGCCGTCGGTTATTTACCACGCGCGCCGGGACGGCAGCGCCCGATCCACGCGACCATTCCTCCTCCGGAGCAGGCGAACTTCTTTCCGACCTCCGCCCAGATGGCCGTCTCTCCCGACGGGCTGCGGCTCGTGTTTGTGGCTCGTGGGGCGGACGGGAAGCGACTGCTCTGGGTCCGCCCGCTCGATGCCTCTGCGGCCCAGCCACTCATCGGGACGGACGGGGCCACGCATCCTTTCTGGTCGCCCGAGAGCCGCTTCGTCGGATTCTTCGCCGACGGTAAGCTCAAAAAGATCGACGCTGCGGGCGGCCCTCCCCAGACATTGTGCGAGGCGCCGGTTGGTGCCGGCGGGACCTGGAGTCGCCAGGGTGTGATTCTTTTCAGGCCCACCAACTTTGGCCCTCTGCATCGCGTTTCAGCGGCGGGGGGAGCGTCAAGCGCGGTCACCAAGCTCGACGCCTCACGCCGGGAGACGGATCACCACTAGCCTCATTTCCTGCCCGACGGAGAGCACTTTCTTTATCTCAGCGAGGCCGCTGGCCTGATCCCACGGTCCGAGCACGACGGCGTTTATCTAGGGTCGCTCGCGTCGCACGAACCAAAGCTCATCCTGCGGGACATCACCAATGTGGCATATGCGTCGGGGCATCTTCTTTTCTGGCGTGAGCGGGCGCTGATGGCCCAGCCCTTCGATGCCGAGAAACTGCAACTGACGGGCGAGGCTGTCCCCCTGGCCGAACCGGTTCAACTCCAGCTTGGCACCGGGAGAGCCGTCTTCTCCGTCTCGGAGAATGGGGTGCTGGCTTACCAGCGCGGCGCGGCGCGAGGCGGCATGCAACTGCTCTGGCTCGACCGCAGCGGCAAGCAGCTTGGGGCAGTAGGTGAGCCGGATTTTTACAGTCAATTTCAGCTTTCACCTGATGGGCAGAAGGTGGCGGTGGCCATCTCCGACCCTCAGTCCGGAGGCTCAGACATCTGGCTCTATGAATTGTCGCGCGGCTCAAGGACGCGATTCACGTTTGGCCCTGCCTTCCAGGTGGCTCCGCTCTGGTCTCCCGACGGCGGCCGCATCGTCTTTAGATCAGACCGCAAGGGTCTCTTTGACTTTTATCAGAAGGCTGCCAGTGGCGCCAGCCGTGAAGAAATTCTCTTCGCGTCGGACGAGCATAAGATTCCCACGTCATGGTCTGCGGATGGACGTTTGATTGCTTATACCAATACTGGTCAGGCGAATGGCAAAGGCCAGATCTGGATTTTGCCGCTCGAGGGAGAGCACCAGCCTTTTCCGTTTCTCCAGACACCGGCCGATGAGGGGCTCGCTCAGTTTTCTCCGGACGGGCGCTGGCTCGCTTACGTCTCGAATGAATTGGGGAACAATCAAGTCTTCATTGCGCTCTTCCCCGGGCCGGGCGGCAAATGGCGGGTGTCAACGGGCGGCGGCACCGAACCGCGCTGGCGGGGAGACGGAAAAGAGCTTTTCTTCCGGGCTCCTGAGCACAAATTGATGGCGGTGGGGGTGCAGGCGCAGGGGTCCACTTTAGAGCTCGGCCAGGCTCAGCCACTCTTCGCGGCGCCTTCGCCAACGACGCCGGGCTTTCACTACGACGTGACGCGCGACGGCCAACGTTTCCTGATTGTCACGGCTGGCGAGGTGGGTTCGGCGCCGCTCACCCTGGTCGTGAACTGGACGGCGGACTTGAAGAAGAATTGACCCATCGGATCATTGACAATCGAACCGCTGGTCAGTGAATCCATGACGGAGCGGGCACATAAAAAAGCGGTGGATCCCGCGACCCACCGCACCAAAGAGTCCATCAACTAAGCACCAGCTACGGAAGTAACTCGTAAAAAGCCGTCAGCACTCAGCGGCCAGCTCTCAGCTTCGCGACCACAACTTGTGCGGAAGCGGCTGATGGCTGACGGCTCAAAGCTTCAAAGCGTGATCCCGAAGTAAACCAACCGCCCGTGGTTCTGGCGCCCGCTATTGCTGACGCTGTAGCCGGCACAGAAGACGCTCGTCTTCGAGACCGTGAACGCGAGGCCGGGGGCACCGCGCCGAACCGATGCTGACCGCTGAACCCGCCGGTTACGAAGCTCACCTTGCTTGCGCAATGGTTGCTCGTGACCCTAGAGCCTCGTCAGCGGCTTCAGGGCGTTGACTCACTCATGCCAACCTGTGCCGTCGGCTCGGGGACGAAGGTGGCCGATTCCTTGACCACCAAGCCGGTCGGTCGAGCTGTGGCAGAGATGACATACTCTGGATAAGCCGAAATCCCGTGTTCGTGCAAATCCAGGCCATAGGCCTCACCCTCGGCCGAGACGCGCAGGACCCCGAAGGCGTTGACCAGGTACATGACCGCCAACGAAACCCCGAAGGTGGCGGCCGTCACGATCAAACTGCCGATCGCCTGCGCCTTGAGCACGGTCAGCCCTCCCCCATAGAAGAGCCCGGTGAGCGGAGCAGTGTTGTCAGCCGCCAGCGGTCCGGTTGCCCCATACCGGCCACAGGCAAACAGGCCGAGCGAGAGCGTCCCCCAGATGCCGCAGAAGCCATGCACGGGCACCGCGCCGATCGGATCATCGATGCGCAGCCATTCGAGTAATTCGACCCCCAGAACGACCAGCACACCGGCGACTCCGCCAAGGAGGATGGCTCCCGTCGGGCTGACCCAGTAACACGGGCAGGTGATGGCCACCAGGCCCGCCAGGAACCCGTTCACGGTGAAGCTCACGTCCCACTTCTTGCTCAAGACATAGGCATAGGCCATGGCCGTCAGCCCCGCCGCGCAGGCCGCCAGCGTGGTGTTGGTGGCCACGCGGCCGATGCCCTCGAAATCCATCGCCGAGAGCGTGCTCCCGGGGTTGAAGCCGTACCAGCCGAACCACAGGATCAGTCCGCCGGCGGCGGCAATGGTCAAATCGTGCGGCTGCATCGGGGCGCCGCCATCGCGCTTGAATCTGCGGCCCAGCCGCGGACCCAGGACGATGGCGCCCGCCAGGGCGATAAAGCCGCCGATGGTGTGGACCACCGTCGAGCCGGCGAAATCGTGAAAGCCCGTCCCGAGCGAAGGCAGGAAGTTGCCCGCGCTGCCCATGGTGGCCAGGAAGCCGTCGGGGCCCCAGGCCCAGTGACCGATGATCGGGTAGATGAAGCCAGACACGGCGACACTGTAAAGCAGATCGCCGACGAATCCGGTGCGGCCGATCATCGCCCCCGAGGTGATGGTCGAGCAGGTATCGGCAAAGGCAAACTGGAAGATCCAGACCGCCAGAAACGCCACGCCTGTGGTCTCATAGGTGGCCGGCACATCTTTCAGGAAAAACCAGTGGTACCCGATCAGCCCGTTGCCGTGGCTGAACATGAAAGCGAAACCAATCGCATAGAAGAGAATGCCGCAGAGGCAGGTGTCCACGATGCATTCCATGAGCACGTTGACGGTCTCGCGCGAGCGGCAGAAGCCCGCCTCCAGCATCGTGAAGCCGACCTGCATGCCGAAGACCAGGAACGCGGCCACGAGCGTCCAGGCGGTGTTGATCGGATTGACGATGTCATTGCCTTTGAGCTCAGGATCAGCGGCCAAGACCTTCAAGCCAATCAAATCCGGATTCAGGATCCCGATCCCGACGAGCAGCAAACCAACGCCGACCAGCTTCCCGATCAGCAGCAGCGTGCCGTACCGGCGCCATTCCGGGTCATGCAGCCGGATACGCAATCGGGAAATCTTACGTGAGAAAGACAACTTTTTCTTCATGAGCAAATGCCTCCTTAAATTTAGTGATTAAGCCGTCAAGCTTCCGCCGGGCCCTCAGGCTGGCGTGGGATACGTCCTCCCAAGAAATTGCCCCGCCCACAAGCTTCACCTGCGGGGACACGAACGCGACCCCAAAATACGGTGGGTCAGGAGACCCACCGTGTCAAAGAGTCCATCAACTAAGCACCAGCTACGGAAGTAACTCGTAAAAAACTTGGCTCACTGCCCGCGCGAGCTGAAGAAATAGCTGAAGCCCACGAGCAGTGTATTCTGATCACGCACGGTGCGGCCGACCGATTTGCTGAAGAAATCCCTGTCTGAGAAGTCGCGGCGGAATTCCACGCGCGTGAGCAGGTTGTTCGACAGCTTGAACTCCTGCGTGAGGGTGAACTCTTTCAGTGTCTGGCGCACGCCGGTCGTGAACCCGTCGTGATCGTCAAAGACCTCAAACCGCGGCGCGAAGGCCAGCTTATTGGTGAAGGCGTAACGCAGATAGCCCGCGAATCCCTTCCAGTGACCGCTCGTCCCGTTCGTCAAGGTGTCCTTGCCGTAATCGAAGTTGCCCATCAGGGTCAGCTTGTCCGAGGCCAGGTAGGTCACCACCGTGTCGCTCAGATGGCGCCAGTGCGTGCTGTCCTTCGGCTGCTCTGGTCCGGCCGTGTAGTTCTGGGTGATCGAGAGCCGTTTGGTCGGATTCAAGCTGAGACTGGCGCCGAAGGTCTTGCCGCCGTTGTTATCGGTGAAGTTATTCCAGCCATTGACGAGGAAGCCGGTGAGGGCGACCTTATCGTTGAAGTTGTACTTGGCGCGCAGGCCCATGTGGTAGTAGGGGATCGCATAGGTGAAGAGGAACGAGCGCGAGTAGTTGAAGTTGTCCTTCGTCTCGATCACTTCGGCCCCGTTCCACGTGACGAACTTGCCGAAATCCACCGTCAGGCCCTTGCCGATTGGGGCAACATAACTGAGGTAAGCCTGCTCGATGTGCTTGACCACCTCGCTGCCCGCCGGGTCCGAAGCGTGGACGGCGTCGAGCGTTGGCCCGAAGCCAATGTCCAGGCGGAAGCCGAGCCGGTCCTTGAGGTCGTTCTTCTTCTCGAAGGTGATCTTGGCCAGGTTGAGGTTGAAGCTGTTGTGGAGAAAATCGAAGTTGCGCCCGGTGTTGAAATTGTTATCCGGGTGGTTGAAGTTGTAGGCGTAGTAGCCGTCGACGATGCCGCTCACCTCGGTGTCGCGGAAGAAGCCGAGGAAGCCGGCGTTCTTCTTCGCGTCCTCCTGGATCGCGGCGACCTCTTTCTTGATCTCGGCGACTTCAGTGGCGGCCGGCCCGTCTTTGGCTGGGGCGTCGCCCAGCTTCGCGAGCTTGGCCTCCAACTGCTGGATGCGGGCTTCAAGCTCCGAGATGTGCTTGGCCATCTCAGCCGGATCGACTTTGCTCTCCGGCGTCTCTTTCTTGACCGGATCCGTGTTGACGGCTTTCAGCTCGTTGAGCTGTTGCGCGAAGACGGCGCCGCTCAGGGATGCGATGAGGAGCAAGGTGACGGCCCCCATGAAGAGGCGCGTCAATCCTGGCAACGGTCGGGGGTGATGATGTGTCCAATGTGACATGGCCTGTGCCTCCTTTCGCTGCCTGCGAGGCACAGTGTGCACTGAGCGCTTGCAAACGCCGGGAGCGCCGCTTTACACTCAGTACGCAACTGCGCAGGTAGCTCTCAAAAGTTATCGGTGCGGTTCGGATCGGGGGCTCTTCGCGATGATGTTGCAGCATCATCCATGAAACCGAAGAGCCCCTGGTTGATGACTAACAGTGACGAGCCGTCGTCACTGCGCTTCGAAGGTTGCTCCCACCAGGCCCTCCCCCCGCGTCGCGGTCGCCGCGCTCGCTTCGAGGTAGCCACCGGTCGGAGCGCTGGTTGAGATCTGGAAATCCGGATAAGCCAGCGCGCCCATCTCGGGCAGGTCCAGGCCGGCGAGTTCAACTTCAGCCGGGACGCGAATCTTCATCAGCGCATCGAGCGCCTTGAAGAAGACGTAAAATGACCCGAAGACAAACACGACGCACGTGACCACGCCAATGGCCTCGGCCAGAAACTGCCTCGGCTCGCCGTAGAAGAGGCCCCGCACCGTTCCCGGCACGCCATTGAGGCCATCGCCATACACCCCATCGGCAAAGAGCCCCAGGGCGAGGACACCCCACGCGCCGCAGACGCCATGCACGGCGATGGCGCCCACCGGGTCGTCAACTTTCAGCTTCCGTTCGATGAAGAAGGCGGCCTCGACCACCAGCGCACCCGCCAGCAGACCGATGATCACGGCCGACACGCTGTTGACGAAAGCGCAGGGCGCGGTGATCGCCACCAGGCCCGCTAACAGCCCATTGCAGATCATGGCCGGGTCCGGCTTGCCGGTGCGGAGCCACACGTAGAGCATCCCCATAAATCCGCCCGCCGCCGAAGCCAGCATGGTGTTGGTGGCGATGACGGCGATGCGCAGGTCCGTCCCGGCGAGCGTCGAACCGGCATTGAACCCGAACCAACCGAAGGCCAGGATGAGCGTGCCGGTCACCGCCATCGGCAGGTGATGGCCAGGCAGGGCGACCGGCTTGCCCTCCTTGGTGTATTTACCGAGGCGCGGCCCGAGGATAATCGCTCCGGCGAGCGCCGCCATGCCGCCCACCATATGGACCACCGATGAGCCGGCAAAGTCTACGTGCCCATGGCCGAGACCGAAGTTGGCGCCGAGTTGTGAGAGCCAGCCGCTGCCCCAGACCCAATTGGCGAAGAGCGGATAAATGAACATGGACATGAAGAACCCGTAGATGACGAACGCGGAGAACTTGAACCGCTCGGCCATCGCGCCGGTCGGGATGGTCGCGGCCGTGTCCATGAAGACCATTTGGAAGAGGAAGAGCGCAAACACGCCCACGTCATAGGTCCCGAAGCTCAAGAAGAATCCCTTGCGCCCGAACAAGCCAAAATCATGGCCAAACAGCTTGACGGCGAATTCACTGTTGAGCGGCGCGACGCCTCCGAGTGAGGCCACGCCGCCCACGCCGCCCATCTGCAAGGCATAACCGCACACCCAGAAACCGAGCAGGCCAATCGCGTACACCCCGATGTTCATGGCCATCGTATGCGAGGCATTCTTGGCGCGGCAGAAACCAGTCTCCAGCAGCGCAAAACCGGTTTGCATAAACATCACCAGGAAGCCCCCGAGCAAGGTCCAGACGATGTTGATGGCGATCTTATTATGCCCGACCGTCTCGATCACTTCGGCCAAAGTTGGCTTACCCGCCTCTTTAGCCGGCACATCGCTGGCCGTCCCCGTCGCGCCGCCGTTCGGATCGGGGGCCGCGGGTGAGGCGGCCGGCGTTTGCGCCGAGGTGGTGAAGTTGCCCCCGGTCCAGATGACGAACCCGAGGAGTAAGTAGACCAACAGCCCAATCGCTTTCGCTCTCTTCATAATCTAGCTCCTTTACTGGTGCAAAGATGATTACGCAGTCCGTCATGAAGGCGGCTGCAAGCTAGCGGCTGGTGGTTGATGGACAAAATCAATCAGTCAGTCAGTCAGTGAAATAAGTCTGGAGCCTGGAGTCTGGAGTCTGGAGTCCGGAGTCAGAGACTGTTCTCCGGAGTCTGGAGTCTGGAGTCAGAGACTGTTCTCCGGACTCCAGACTCCAGACTCCAGACTCCAGACTTATACAGCATGTTCGCTGTGCTCGCCGGTGCGGATGCGGATCGCCTCCTCGACTGGGAAGACGAAGATCTTGCCGTCGCCGAACTTGCCCGTCCGGGCCGTCTTGATGATCGCGTCGATGGCGCCCTCGACCAGTTCCTCGTCGAGCACTACCTCGATCTTCACCTTCGGCACGAACTCGACCTTGTACTCGCTCCCGCGGTAGACTTCGGTGTGGCCCTTCTGGCGGCCGAAGCCCTTCACCTCGCTGATGGTCATCCCTTGGACGCCGAGCGTTTGCAAGGAATCCTTGACGCCTTCGAGCAGGTGTGGCCGGATGATCGCTTCGATTTTTTTCATGAGCTCTCCCTTGTACGAATTTCAAATTTCGGATGTCAAATTTCAGATTTTAGATCTTCAATTACTGACTCGCGATCCAGCATCGACTTCACTGACGGCGCTGGCGGCTTTGACGAACGACGGCTGGGCCAACTTGCGGTTCAACGCCTCCATCGAGATCAAATCCAGGTCCAGGTTATAAGCTTCCTCGCCGTGCTGGCCGAGGTCGAGCCCCTGGATTTCGTCCTCCTCTTTCACCCTCAGGCCGAAGACCACATCAACAACTTTTAGGATCGCCAGCGAGCCGATCACGGCGAGGGCGATGGAGACGCCGACGCCCGCCAGTTGATTCAGGACCTGTGCCCCGTGCCCGTCGGCCAGCCCGACCGGCAGCGCGTTGCCGGCGGCATCTTTGAAGATCGGGTTGATGGCGCTGGTCGCAAAGACGCCGGTCAGGATCGCGCCAATCGTCCCGCCTGTGCCGTGGACGCCGAAGACGTCGAGCGAGTCGTCGTAGCCGAACCGCTTCTTCGCCTCCACGACCATCAAGAAGCAGCCGATGCCGGTGATCAAGCCGATGACGAGCCCCGAGGCCGGAGTCACGAATCCGGAGGCCGGCGTGATGCCGACCAGGCCGGCGACGGCGCCCGAGATTGCGCCCAAGACCGTCGGCTTACCGTGCCGCACCCATTCCGCGATCATCCAGCCGAGCGTCGCGGCGGCGGCGGCGAAGTGCGTCGCGACGAAGGCGCTGGTGGCGAGCGGCCCGGCGGCAAGCGCGCTGCCGGCGTTGAAGCCGAACCAGCCGACCCAGAGCAGGCAGGCGCCGATGAAGCTCAGCACCAGACTGTGCGGCGGCATCTGCAGCTTGGGGTAGCCGATGCGCTTGCCCAGATAGACGGCGCAGACGAGCGCCGAAAATCCCGACGAAATGTGGACGACCGTGCCGCCCGCGAAATCCAGCGCCGGTACGCGTCCGCCGAGCGCGGCGTTCAAGAATCCGCCCTTGCCCCAGACCATATGCGCCAGGGGGAAGTACACCATCGTCACCCACAGCACCATGAAAGCGAGCAGGGCGCTGAACTTCATGCGCTCGGCGAAAGCGCCGGTGATCAGTGCCGGGGTGATAATGGCGAACATCAACTGGTAGACCATGAAGGTCTGCTGCGGAATCGTCCCCGCGTAGTCGGCGTTCGGCGCCGCGCCCACTCCGCGCAGCAGGGCATAGCCCAGGCCGCCGAAGAATGGCGTGCCCTCGGCAAACGCGAGGCTGTAGCCGTAGAGCGCCCAGAGCACCGTGACCAGGGCCATCAAGACGAAGCTCTGCATCATCGTCGCGAGCACATTCTTCTTGCGCACCAGGCCGCCGTAGAAGAGCGCCAGGCCAGGCCCCGTCATCATCAGCACCAAGGCCGCACAGAGGAGCATCC
>Ga0207646_10007397_pt1 | contig 11169 bp, 7 predicted proteins | sample KBSK5502metaG_FD_184343 | JGI IMG/M metagenome (GOLD analysis project Ga0207646, IMG submission 184343) | Corn, switchgrass and miscanthus rhizosphere microbial communities from Kellogg Biological Station, Michigan, USA - KBS K5-50-2 metaG... | ecosystem: Host-associated > Plants > Roots >...
CTCGCAGCGACTGGAAACACTCGTGTCATCCCGGACGAGCGCGCAGCGCGAGTTCCGGGATCCAAGTTTGCGCCGCGATGGCGCGAGGGGCACGAACTTGGGTCCCGGCCTGCGCCGGGACGACACCTAACATCATGACCAGCGTTGCGTCACAGACGCGCCTCGCGCGCTGGTGGGACGGCGACCTGGCGTATGGGTTCCGCCGCTCGCCGGTCGCGATCGTGTCGGCGCTGGTGCTCGCCGTCTGCCTCGCCGCGGCGCTCTTCGCGCCCTGGATCGCACCGCATAATCCCTTCGACCTCGCGACGCTCAACCTGACGGACGCACTGGCACCGCCCCACGGGATGGCCGGCGCCAGGCCCGAATATCTGCTCGGCACCGACGACCAGGGCCGCGACGTGCTCTCCGCCATCATGTTCGGCACGCGCATTTCGTTGCTCGTCGGGGTCGCTGCGGTCGCGCTCTCGGTCATGCTGGGCGTCAGCCTGGGGCTCGTCTCGGGCTATGGCGGCGGACGGCTCGACGCCTTCATCATGCGCGCCGCCGACGTTCAGCTGTCGTTTCCGGCAATCCTGATCGCGCTCCTGATCGATGGCGTCGCGCGCGCCGTCCTGCCGCGCGGCGCGCACGGCGATGTCGCGCTCGTGGTGCTGATCATCGCGATCGGCGTTTCCAACTGGCCGACCTACGCGCGCACGGTGCGGAGCTCCACTCTGGTCGAGAAAGGCAAGGAGTACGTGCAGGCGGCGCGCGTGATCGGCATCACGCCTGCCGCCATCCTGTTCCGGCATCTGCTGCCCAACGTGCTCGGGCCGGTGCTGGTGCTGGCCACGATCAACATCGCCACCGCCATCGTGCTCGAAGCGACGCTGTCGTTTCTCGGCGTCGGCGTACCGCCGACTCGGCCGTCGCTGGGGACGCTGATCCGCGTCGGCAACGATTTCCTGTTCTCGGGGGAATGGTGGATCACCATATTCCCCGGCGCCGCGCTGGTCATTCTGGTGCTGGCGATCAATCTGCTCGGCGACTGGCTGCGCGACGCGCTCAACCCGAAGCTGAAATGACCATGCGCCGGCCGGCTGGAGACGAGTTGATCGCGTTGCGCCACGGCGCGGCGCAGGCTGCTCCAGCGTGACCGGCGGCGCGCTACTGGCCGTTGAGGGGCTGCGCGTCGAGTTCCCGACCCGACAGGGAACGCTCGTCGCCGTCGATGGCGTCTCGCTGACGATCGCGCCGGGTGAAGTGCTCGGCGTCGTCGGCGAGTCGGGTGCCGGCAAGTCGCTGACGGGCGCCGCGGTGATCGGGCTGATCGATCCGCCGGGACGCATCGGTGCGGGCGAGGTCCGGCTCGATGGACGGCGCATCGACAACCTGCCGCCCGAAGCGCTGCGCCGCATCCGCGGCCGCGAGATCGGCGCGGTCTTCCAGGATCCGCTAACCTCGCTCAACCCGCTTTATACGATCGGGCGGCAGCTCGTCGAGACGATCACGACGCATCTCGACCTGACGCCGGCCGCGGCACGCGCGCGTGCGCTCGAGCTCCTGGGCGAGGTCGGGATCACAGCGCCGAAGCGGCGGTTCAACCATTACCCGCATCAATTTTCCGGGGGCATGCGGCAGCGCGTGGTGATCGCGCTGGCACTCGCCGCGAAGCCCAAGCTCATCATCGCCGATGAGCCCACGACCGCGCTCGACGTTTCGATCCAGGCGCAAATCATCTCGCTCCTCAAAGGCCTGTGTCGCGATCACGGCACCGCGGTGATGCTGATCACGCACGACATGGGAGTGATCGCCGAAACCGCCGACCGGGTCGCGGTGATGTACGCCGGGCGCATCGTCGAGGTGGGACCGGTCGCCGACGTCATCCATCGCCCGCAGCATCCGTATACGCGCGGCCTGATGGGCTCGATCCCGACGATCGCCGCGGAACGCGAGGCGCTGGAGCAGATCGACGGCACCATGCCGCGCCTGACGGCAATTCCCGGCGGCTGCGCGTTTCATCCGCGTTGTCCGCACGCCTTCGACCGCTGTCGCCGCGACCGGCCCGAGCTGATGGCGGCCGGCGCGACGCGCGCGGCGTGCTGGCTGGTGTTGCGGCAGGCGGCCGCATGAGCGATTTCGCGGCCGGGGCCACGCCGCTCGTCGAGCTGATCGATGTGGCGCGGCATTTCGACGTCTCGCCGCCATGGCTCAACCGGGTGCTCGAGCGCAAGCCGCGCGCGCTGCTGAAGGCGGTCGACGGTGTGAGCTTCGCGATTGCCAAGGGCGAGACGCTCGGCCTGGTCGGCGAATCTGGTTGCGGCAAGTCGACGGTCGCTCGGCTCATCGTCGGCTTGTACCGGCCGACACGCGGCGAAATCCGCTACGCGGGGCGCCGCATCGATGCCAACACCGCCAACCCGGCCGCGCGCCGGAACATGCAGATGATCTTCCAGGATCCGTACGCGAGCCTGAATCCGCGCTGGCGCGTCGTCGATATCGTTGCCGAGCCGCTCCGTGCGGGTCGCGGCGACGAGCGCGGACCCGCGATCGAAGCGCGCGTTGCGAGTCTCCTCGAGCAGGTCGGCCTCGCGCGCGCTGACGGGTCGAAGTTTCCGCATCAGTTTTCCGGAGGCCAGCGGCAACGCATCTCCATCGCGCGCGCGCTGGCCGGGAATCCGGCGTTCCTCGTCTGCGACGAACCGACTTCGGCGCTCGATGTATCGGTGCAGGCGCAAGTGCTGAACCTGATGCGCCGCCTGCAGCGTGAGCTCGACCTCACCTATCTTTTCATCTCGCACAACCTCGCCGTCGTCCACCATATCGCCAATCGCGTCGGGGTGATGTACCTCGGGCGTATCGTCGAGCTGGCGCCGACGCAGCGGTTGTTTGCGCGCCCACAGCATCCCTATACGCGGATGCTCCTCGACGCTGTGCCGGATCTCGCCCACACCGGCAAGCCGCGGACGGCAGTCGCCGGCGAAGTGCCGAATCCGCTCGAGCCGCCTTCCGGCTGCACGTTTCACCCGCGCTGTCCTTACGCGGCCGAGCGTTGCCGGCGCGAGGTGCCGCTGCTGAAGCCCGTACCGCACGCGCCGCTCGGTGCCGGCGAAGTGGCCTGTCATGCAGTGGAGGAAGGGCGCATCCCGGCGGCGGCGAAGACCGGTGACAGTATCTGGCGACGGCCGCAGACAGGGAGCGAGTCGGGGCGCGTGGATCGGCTATAATTACCTGTTGAATGTGGCCGGCGGTGGTCCCGCCTGGCGTGTGGCCACGTGGCGGCGCTCGAATGCGTGTCGGGGACCGGTCCGGTTGCCGATTTCGTGGCAAGCCTACCGCGTTCTACCCCTAGATCAGCCTGTCCGAAGAATCCGAATTGCGCCTCACACAGATCAAGCTGGCCGGTTTCAAGTCGTTCGTCGACCCGACCACCATCGCTACACCCGGACAGCTTGTCGGCATCGTCGGCCCCAACGGCTGCGGCAAATCGAACGTCATCGACGCCGTGCGCTGGGTGCTCGGCGAATCCAAGGCGTCGGCGCTGCGCGGCGAATCGATGCAGGACGTCATCTTCAACGGCGCGGGCGAGCGCGCGCCGGTCGGGCGCGCTTCGGTCGAGCTGTTTTTCGACAACAGCCAGGGCCGGATCGGCGGCCAGTGGGGCCGCTACACCGAGCTGTCGATCAAGCGCGTGCTGACGCGCGACGGCGATTCGACGTATTACATCAACAATATTCCCGTCCGCCGCCGCGATATCCACGACCTGTTCCTGGGCACCGGCCTGGGGCCGCGTGCCTACGCGATCATCGAGCAGGGCATGATCACCCGCGTGATCGAGGCCCGACCCGAGGAGCTGCGCGTGTTCCTCGAAGAGGCGGCAGGCGTGTCCAAATACCGGGAACGGCGCAAAGAGACGGAAAGCCGCCTGCGCGACAGTCGGGATAACCTGGCGCGGGTCGAGGACATCCGGAGCGAGCTCGGCGCGCAGCTCGCGAAGCTCGAAGCGCAGGCCGAGGTTGCGACCCGGTATCGCGATCACGAAGCCCGTCTGAAGCAGGCGCAACATCTACTGTGGTTCGCCAAGCAGCAGGATGCGGCGCGACAGCGCGAAAGGCACGCTGCCGAAATCGCGAATCTCGCCGCCGGCTTCGAAGCGCTGCAGGCGGAGCTGCGCGCGGCGGAGAACCGCGTGGAGACCCTGCGTGCCGATCAGTATCGCGCGGGCGACCTGCTGCACGAGAAACAGGGCCAGTTCTACGCTGCCAACGCCGAGGTCACGCGGCTGGAGCAGCAATTGCAGTTCGCCCGCGAGAGCGAAGGACGGCTGTCGCAGCAGGCCGCGCAGATCGCCGAGCTGCTCGCAGGCCTCAACGCACAGATCGCGGCCGTCGACGCCGAGTCGCGCGATGGCGAGGAGGAGCTTGCCACGGCGCTGGCCCGGCGCGAAGCGCTCGCCGGCGAAGAGCGCACGTTGCAGGCCGCGCTCCCGCAGGTCGAGGGCGAACTCGCCGCCAAGGCACGCGCCTTGGCCGAGGTCCAGCAGCAGATCAGCGACGTCGAACAGGCGATACGCATCGCTGAAACGCGTCGCGAAAGCGCGGAGAAAACGCTTGGTGCGCTCGCGCAGCGACGCGAGCGGCTCGACACTGAAGCGGGAACACTCGGTGCGCCGCTCGCCGCGCAGATCGCGCTGGTTGCCGAGCAGCTCGAGCAGGAGACCGCCGACCTGGCCGGCAGGGAGGCGGGCCTCGCCGGCCTGCACGATGCGGTGCAGGCGTTACAGGAGCAACAGCGGGCGGCGAGCGATCTCTGGCAGCAGGCGAGTCGCACGCTCGCCGATCGCGAGGCCCGTGCGGAAGCGCTCGCAGCGCTACAGGCGAAAATCGGCCACAACAAGGATGCGGATGATTGGCTTGCAGCGCGCAAGCTTGGTCAGGCGCGGCGGCTGTGGCAGCAACTCGACATCGAGCGCGGGTGGGAGGACGCACTGGAGGCGGTGTTGCGCGAGCGGCTCAACGCGCTCGAACTGCAGGAGCTCGACGCTGCGCTCGCGTGGGCCGACGGCAGCGCGCTGCCGGGCCGCATCGCGGCCTATGCGGCCGATCCGTCGCAGGACACCGCCTCCGCACCCAGCGATTCGCTGCTCGCCAAGGTCAAGCCGGCGGCTCCAGGTTTCGGGCGCCTGCTCGCGGACTGGCTCGCGGGGGTGCGCTGCCGCGCCGACATCGAGAGCGCGATGCGAGATCGGAGCGCGCTTGCCGCGGGCGAGGCATTCGTCACGCCGCAGGGGCACGTGATCGCCGCGCAAGGCATCAGCTTCTTTGCTCCCGACAGCGAGCTGCACGGGGTGTTGGCGCGACAGCGCGAGCTCGCCGCGCTCGAAACTGCGATCGCGGTCGCGCGAAAGGAAACCAGCGCCGCCGCCGCCGCCCGCGACAGCGTCGAAGCAGAGCTCAACGCACAGCAGCAGGCATACCATGGCGAGAGCCTGGCGATGTCGTCGCAGCAGCGGCGCTGCCACGACCTCGAGCTCGAGCTCTCGCAGCTCAAGCAGGCGGCGGACACAGCAGACAAGCGCCGCGCGGCGATCGCCGAGGAGCTTTCCGCGCTGTCCGCCGAAGAGGCTGTCGAACGCGAAGCACGCGCGGCGATCGATGCCGACCTCGCCGCCGACCGCCGACGGCTTGCCGATGCCATGCGCGCGCGCGACGCCGGAGAGCAGAAGCGCAACGAAGCAGAGCTTGCGCTGGTGGCGGCGCGCGACCGCGTGCACGCGGCGGAACGCGCGACGCAGGAGGCCGGTTTTGCCGAGCGTTCCTGCCGTGAGCGTCTCGCCGAGTTCGCCCGCCGGCGCGAGGACCTGCAGGCGCAGGTCGCGCAACAGCAGGCACTCGTCGGGCAGCTCTCGACGGAACGCGCGCAGATCGACTGGACCCCGGTCGAGGCGTCGCTCCAGGAGCAGCTTGCCGCGCGCGTCGCCGCGGAGCAGGCGCTCTCTGCGGCGCGCGATCGGCAGGAAGCCCTCGCCGCAGAACTGCGCACCGGCGAGGAAGCGCGCCTTTCCGTCGAGCACAAGCTCGAGCCGGCGCGCGCGAAGATCGAGGACATGCGTCTGAAGCAGCAGGCGGCGGTGCTCTCCGAGCAGCAGTTCATCGACCAGCTCGCGGAGGCGCATGCCAACCTCGCCGCGCTGCCGGAGCTGCTCAAGGCGTGGGGCCGGGCGAGCTCGCTGCCCGGCGAGATCGAGCGGCTGACGCAGGCGATCGCCGATCTGGGCGCGGTCAACCTCGCCGCGCTCGACGAGCTCAGGCAAGCCGCCGAACGCAAGCAATATCTCGACGCCCAGGCGCAGGACCTGACCGAAGCGATGGCAACGCTGGAGGCCGCGATCCGCCAGATCGACCGTGAGTCGCGGGAACTGCTGCAACAGACCTTCGACAATGTCAACGCCAATTTCGGCAAGCTGTTTCCGACGCTCTTCGGTGGCGGCCAGGCCCGGCTCATCCTGACGGGTGAGGAGATCCTCGATGCCGGAGTGCAGGTCATCGCGCAGCCGCCGGGCAAGCGCAACACCACGATCCATCTGCTATCGGGCGGCGAAAAGGCGATGACCGCGATCGCGCTCGTCTTCGCGCTGTTCGAGCTCAACCCGGCGCCGTTCTGCATGCTCGACGAGGTCGACGCTCCGCTCGACGATCCGAATACCGACCGTTTCTGTGCCATGGTGCGCACGATGGCGGACGTCACCCAGTTCGTGTTCATCAGCCACAACAAGATCACGATGGAGATGGCGGCTCAGCTCGTCGGCATTACCATGCCTGATCCAGGCGTGTCGCGCGTCGTCGCCGTCGATATCGCGGAGGCGCTGGAGCTCGCCGAAACGCTGCCGCGGCAAGTCGCCGTGGCGTCGCGATGAATTCGCTCTTTATCGGGCTGCTCGTCGCCGGCGTCGTGCTCGTCATCGGCGTCATCGCTTACAACTGGCTGCAGGAACGGCGCGCGCGACGGCGGCTCGGCGCGGCATTTGGCGTAGCGGGCGGTCGCGGCAACGAGCGCGCCGAACCCGGCTTGCACGGTGGCGATTCCGACTCGGTGCCACCATCAAGCGTCGCGATCGAGCAGGCCGCCGAAGAGCTCTCCGCAATGCCGGTCGACGGAGAAGCGCCGGACGTGTCGCTGCCACGGCCTCTCGCGCCAGCGCACGGCGCGCGAGATGCCGTCGCGCCCGACCCGGACATCGAGTCCGTCGTGGTTCTTCATCCCACGGTGCCGACATCGAGCGCTGCGCTGGCACAGGCGTCGGCGCTGCGCCAGGCCAAGCCCCTGCGCTGGCTCGGTCGCCGCGGCGCCGATCTGCCCTGGCAGGCGATCGACGCTGCCGCCGGACCCTGGCAGGAGATCGCGGCCTGCCTGTTGCTCGCCGATCGCTCGGGCGCCGCGAGCCGTGGCGACGTCGAGGCTTTTCTGCAGGCGATCGCCAAGGTTGCCGCAGCCGTATCCGCCGACTACGCGCCGCCCGAGGTCGGTGACGAGGCCGCGCGTGCAGAGGAGCTCGATCGCTTCTGCGCCGACCTCGACGTCCAGATCGGACTCACGATCCTCAAAAGCGAGCTCGGCCAGATCGCCGGAACGCGGCTGCGCGGCGTGGCGGAGGCTGCCGGATTCCGTCTGAGTCCCGCCGGTCAGTTCGAGTACCTCCAGGAAGAGACCGGCACCGTGCTGTGCAGTCTCCAGAATTACAAGCAGGAGCCGTTTACGATCGAGAGCCTGCGCGTGCTGACCACGCCCGGCGTTGTGCTGCTGATCGACGTGCCGCGCGTCGCCGATCCGGTCAAGGCCTTCGACCAGATGCGGCTTGTCGCCAAACGTCTGGCAAAGTCGCTCGAAGGCGTACTCGTCGACGACAACCGCCGGCCCCTCGACGATGTGGCCCTCTCCGCGATCCGCAGCCAGGTGCAGACGACCGCGGCGGCACTGCGCGCAGCGCACATCGAGCCGGGCGGGACACGCGCGTTGCGTCTTTTCGGCTAGGCTCCTAGCGGCTGCCATGGCAAACGCCGCAACCGCCAGCGTTCCGCGCAAGGCGGCCGAGCGCGCGGCGAAGCTGCGCACCGCGCTCGAGGAACACAACTACCGCTACTACGTGCTCGACGCGCCGACGATCGACGACGCCGAATACGATGCTTTATTTCGCGAGTTGCAGGCGCTCGAGCGCGAGCATCCTGCGCTGGCGACCGCCGACTCGCCGACGCAGCGTGTCGGCGGAGCGCCGGCGGCAGAGTTCGAGCCGGTGCCTCATCGCGTTCCGATGCTCTCGCTCAACAACGCGTTTACGACCGAAGAGGCGGGCGCATTCGACCGTCGCGTCCGCGAGGCGCTGGGCGTCGACAGCGTCGCGTACGCGGTCGAGCCGAAATTCGATGGGCTCGCGGTTGGGCTCGTCTACGAAGCGGGCCTGTTCACGCTCGGCGCGACGCGGGGCGACGGCTACGTCGGCGAAAACGTCACCGCCAACCTGCGGACGATCAAGGCGCTCCCGCTCAAGCTCGCCGCCGCGAAGGTTCCCGTTCCGCGGTATCTCGAGGTGCGCGGTGAGGTGCTGATGCTCAAGCGCGACTTCGAGCGGCTCAACGCGGCGCAGGCGGCGAAAGGCGAGAGGACGTTCGTCAATCCGCGCAATGCGGCGGCTGGCGGTTTGCGCCAGCTTGATCCGAAAATGACCGCCGGCCGGAAACTGACGTTCTTTGCCCACGGCGTCGGCGAGGTCGATTGGGGCGCACACAAGCGCCCGCCGCAGACGCAGGCGGCAATACTCGATTTCCTCGAAGCGCTCCGCCTGCCGGTCGCGCGGGAGCGCACGGTCGTGCACGGACTCGACGGTCTTCTCGGTTATTACCGCAGCATCGGTGCAAAGCGGGATGCGCTGCCCTTCCAGATCGATGGCGTCGTCTATAAGGTCGACGCTCTCGCGCAGCAGGCCGCGCTGGGATTCGTCTCGCGCGCTCCGCGCTTCGCACTTGCCCACAAGTTCCCCGCCGAGGAGATGGCGACCGAGGTCCTCGGCATCGATGTCCAGGTCGGGCGCACCGGCGCGCTCACGCCGGTCGCGCGGCTCAGACCCGTCTTCGTCGGCGGCGTCACCGTCACCAACGCCACGCTGCACAACGAGGATGAAGTGCGGCGCAAGGACGTGCGCGTCGGCGACACCGTGATCGTGCGTCGCGCCGGCGACGTGATTCCCGAGGTCGTGCGCGTGCTGGTGGAAAAGCGGCCCAAAGGCACGCGCGAATTCGTCATGCCGAGGAAATGCCCCGAATGCGGCTCGGCGGTCGTGCGGCTTCCTGATGAGGCGATCGCGCGCTGCTCGGGCGGCCTGGTCTGCCCCGCGCAGGTGAAGCAGGCGTTGCTGCATTTTGCCGGCCGTCGCGCCATGGACATCGAGGGCCTCGGCGACAAGCTGGTGGATCAACTGGTCGACGCCAAAATCGTGCGCACGCCGGCAGACCTGTACAAGCTCGGCATGGCGGCGCTCGCCGAGCTCGAACGAATGGCGGAGAAATCCGCCGCCAACGTCGTCGCCGCGATCGCCAAGAGCCGGAAGACGACGCTGGCGCGCTTCATCTTCGCGCTGGGTATCCGGCACGTCGGCGAGACGACCGCGAAGGACCTCGCGCGCCATTTCGGCAAGCTCGACGCGCTGCTCGCCGCGGACGAGCCGGAGTTGCTCGAGGTTCCCGAGGTCGGGCCGGTGCTGGCGCAGAGCATCCGGCAGTTCTTCACGGAAGCGCACAACCGCGAGGTGATTGCCCAGTTGCGCGCGGCCGGGGTAGAGTGGCCGGAAACTTCGCCTCAGCGGAAAGCCGCTGGCAAGCTCGCCGGCCTGACGTTCGTCTTGACCGGAACGCTGCCAACGCTCGCGCGCGAGGATGCGAAACAACTGATCGAGGAGCAGGGCGGGAAAGTCGCGGGCAGCGTTTCGAAGAAGACGAGCTATGTCGTCGCCGGCGCCGATCCCGGCAGCAAGCTCGACCGCGCCGGCGAGTTGGGAGTGCCGGTGATCGACGAACAACAACTCAGAGCGATGGCCAATCGTGGTCGCAAGGAATGAACGCCTGTGCAGTATGGCGGTTGCTTTCCCTCACCTCCTGGCCCCTCTCCCGCGTTGCGGGAGAGGGGAGAGGAAATGAGTCGCTACGCGACTAAGGAGCGGGCGCATGGCGTTCGGTAGGATCACCAAGGCGGTATTTCCCGTCGCCGGCCTCGGCAGCCGCTTCCTTCCGGTCACCAAGGCGAGCCCGAAGGAAATGCTGCCGATCGTCGACAAGCCGCTGATCCAGTTCGCGGTCGAGGAGGCTGCCGCGGCGGGCATCACCGACATGATCTTCATCAACGGCCGCAACAAGCGAGCGATCGAAGATCATTTCGACAAGGCCTACGAGCTGGAGACCGAACTGGCCGCGCGCAACAAGACCGAGTTGCTCAGCCTCGTGCAGGGCGTGTTGCCGCGCGGCATCAATTGCATCTACATCCGCCAGGCGGAGGCGCTGGGGCTGGGACACGCCGTGCTCTGCGCCGAGCCGGTCGTCGGCGCTGAACCATTCGCCGTTCTGCTCGCCGACGACTTGATCGACGCTGAGGTTCCGGTCATGCGCCAGATGACCGACATCGCCAATCGCGAGCACTATTCGGTGATCGGTGTGATGCCGGTGCCGGAATCCGACGTCGGCAACTACGGGATCGTCGAAACCGATACGCTGGAAGAGCGCACCGGCCGGATCACGCGCATCGTGGAAAAGCCGAAGCCGGGCACGACGCCTTCGACGCTCAGCGTCGTCGGCCGTTACATTCTTACGCCGCGCATCTTTCATCACTTGCGGACCATGCCGACGGGCGCAGGCGGCGAGATCCAGCTCACCGACGGCATCGCGCGCCTGCTTGGCGACGAGAAAGTGCTCGCCTACCAGTTCGAAGGCCGCCGCTATGATTGTGGCAACAAGCTCGGCTATCTCGAAGCGATGGTCGATTACGGCCTCAAGCATCCGGAGACCGGTTCGGGGCTCGCGCGCTTTCTCGCCAGCAAGGCACGATGACCTTCAACGAACTGCGCTACCTTGTCGCCATTGCGCAGGAGAAGAGCTTCGGGCGCGCGGCACAGCGCTGCTTCGTGAGCCAGCCGGCTCTGTCGGTCGC
>Ga0207646_10007398_pt1 | contig 11169 bp, 10 predicted proteins | sample KBSK5502metaG_FD_184343 | JGI IMG/M metagenome (GOLD analysis project Ga0207646, IMG submission 184343) | Corn, switchgrass and miscanthus rhizosphere microbial communities from Kellogg Biological Station, Michigan, USA - KBS K5-50-2 metaG... | ecosystem: Host-associated > Plants > Roots >...
GGGGAGGTCCCGCTCCTCCCCGCTCGGCGGGGAGGTCCTCCCGCAGGGAGGGGAGGGGCAGCGAGGGGGAGGGGGACATGGCTAGCCGCGGCTGCCCTCGGTGCGCACCCGGCGGCGCGGTTGACCTTGGGACTAACCCCGCGCGCCTGTGTGAGTAGTTTCGCGGCGCCTCGCGCCGCGGGCTCCGCCTCGCCACGACTTGGCTTCGCCGCGGCCTGCGGCCGCCGCTGCCCTGCTCAGACCTGGCGGAGCGCCCTTCTTATGAGCAGCGCTCCCACCAGCGCTTCGAGCAGGGCCATCAGGACCAGCACCCCCAACGGCGTCCACAGGGCGCCGCCGGTGTCGCCTTGGACCAGCACCGCGCGGTAGGCCTGGGAGGCCCAGAGGTTGGGTGTGACCCGGCCGATGCCGGCCACGAAACCGGGCAGGCTGGCGCCGGGCAGCAGCGAGCCGCCCACGGCGCCGACCCCCACCGTGAGGATGGCCCCCACAGCCTGGAAGATCTGCCGCGCCGCATATCCCACGCCCATGATCAGGACCGTGTAGCCGCTGAGCGCCAGCCCCACCACCATCGAGATCACGACCAACAGCGGTACGTTCGGCCCCGCGCTCATCCCGGCCGCGATCGAGATCACCAGCACGATCGCCAGCGCCAGCATGATCCAGACCCAGGCCGCCAGGGCTCGAGCCGCGATCACCTCGGGCAGTGACAGGCGCGTCCAGAGCAGGCGGCGGAGGCGGCTGTTCTCGTGCTCCGAAGCCATCGAGAAAGCCAGCAGCAGCGCCACCAGCTCGAGCAGGCTCAGGGCGGTGACGGTGGCGAACTGCGCCTGCGGGGTCAGCGTGGTTGCGGGCTGGGCCGCTCCCACCAGCGTCGTCTGGTTGCGCGTGCGGCCGATCTGGAACGTGGTCAGCGCGTCCCGCTCGGCGGTGGTGGCGGCCGCGTCCTCGCTGGTGCGCGCGCGAGCGGCGCGCAGCCGCGCGGCCGCGACCGCGGTGGCCACGGCGCTGATCTCCACGCCGGCGTTGGAGATGGCGGTGGTGGCGAGCGCGTCCTGCCGGGACCCTCGGCGGTTGACGAAGGTTTGCAGCGACACCGCGCTGCCCTGCAGCACGGACACTTCGAGGCCCTTCGGGAGCACCACCACGACCACGTCGGGGTGGGCGTTGGCGTAGCCCTGCGGGTTCTCCGCGGCGGCCAGGCTGAGCGTGGTCAGGCCCTTCCAGGCCAGCAGCTGCGAGGCGACCTTCTTGGAGAGCGTCGTCGAGTCCTGGTCTGAGACGCCGAGGCGGTCCGGAGCCGCCGCCTGCGGGCTGAAGGTGAGGTTGGCCAGCAGCGTGAGGACCAGCGGCAGCCCCACGATCGCCAGCAGGAGCCGGGGGTTGGTGAGGATGAGCCGGGTCTCGTGCTCGAAGAGGCGGGCGATCCGCGCCAGGGGCGTCACGACGTCGGAACCAGCTCCAGGAGCAGCTGCTCCAGCGAGGGCGGCCGCACCTCGATCCGGCCCGCGATCAAACCCTTGCGCTCGAGGCGCTGGAGGATGGCGGGCAGAGTCCGGGCGGGGCTGGCGACCTGCGCCTTGAGGACCAGCTCCTCGACGCTCCAACTCAGCACGCCCTCGATGCCGTCCAGGTCGACATCCTGGCCCCCCTCGCCGAGCTCCACCTCCACCACCGCGGAGCCGAGCCGGTGGACCAGGCGGGCGGTCTCCTCGTGGACCCTCTGCTCGCCCTCCACGAGGACCAGCACGCGGTGCGCGAGCTGTTCCAGGTCGGCCAGGTTCATGCTCGTGATGACCACCGCGGTGCCCTGGCCGAGGAGCTCGGCGACCGACTGCAGTAGCACCTGGCGGGCGAGAGGGTCGAGCGCTTGCGTCGGCTCGTCCAGGAGCAGGACCGCCGGGCGGTGGATGAAGGAGATGGCGAGGTGCAGGCGCCGCGCCACCCCGGCCGAGTAGGTGGAGGCCCGGCGCCCGGCCCAGCGGCCGAGGTCGAATCGCTCCAGCATCTCCTCGGCGCGGGCGTCCAGCTCGGTGCCGTGCAGGCCGTACATGAATCCGAAGAGCGACAGGTTCTCGCGCCCGGTCAGGCGCGGGTAGAGCGTCACCTCCTGGATCGCCAGGCCGACCTCGAGCGGCACGGTCCCCGCGCGCACCGGTTTGCCCAGCACCCGCACCTGGCCCTTGGTGGCGGGCAACCAGCCCGCGATCGCGGCCAGCAGGGTTGATTTACCCGAGCCGTTGGGCCCGGTCACGCCCAGGCACTGGCCAGGGCCGACCCAGAAGGTCAGGCCTCGAAGGACGCCCCGCCCATGGCGCGAGGCGTGGAGGTCCTCAACCTCGAGGACCGTTTCTATTTAGTGGACGGCCTTGACGGTGAGCTGGATGACCCCCGAGGGCGCGTTCACCGTGATCCGGTCGCCCTTGCGCTTGCCGAGCACGGCCCGGCCCACCGGCGACTCCACCGACATTCGCCCGGAGGCGGGATCGGCCTCGACCGCGCCCACCAGGTGCCAAGTCTCGAGGGTGCCGTCGGCATCCTCCACCTCGACCGTCGACCCCGGCTCCGCGACCGCGCCGTGGTGCTCCCCGATGATCTGGGCGCGCCCGATCATCTCCTCCAGCTCGTAGATCCGGTTGTCGAGGGCGGCGACCTCTTCCTTGGCCTGCTCGAACTCGGGGTTGTCCTCGATGTCGCCGGGCTGCGCGGCCTCCTTCATGCGCTCGGCCGCTTCCTTACGCCGCGCGCGCGCTTCCGTGAGGTCGTGCTTGAGCTTCTGGAGGCCCTCCGCGGTCACCAGCACGGGTTCGCTGAGGTCCACTTGCAAGCCAATAATATGCCGGATGTCGGTGAGCCTCGGGCCGGGTGACGCCCTGCTGATCGTCGACCCGCAGATCGACTTCTGCCCCGGCGGGACGCTCGCGGTGCCGGGCGGCGACCGCATCTTCCCCGCGGTCAACCGGGCGGCGCGGAGCGCGCCGCTGGTGGTGGCCAGCCGCGATTGGCACCCTGGCGACCACATCTCCTTCGCGGCGCGCGGCGGGCCCTGGCCGGTCCACTGCCAGGCCGGCACCCACGGTGCCGAGTTTCATCCGGCGCTCGACACTGCCCGGATCGCGAAGGTGGTGAGCAAGGGCAGCGACCGCGATCGCGAGGCGTACTCCGCCTTCGACGGCACCGGGCTCGGCGATTGGCTGCGCGAACAGGGCGTCCAGCGCCTCCTGGTGGGGGGGCTGGCGACCGACTACTGCGTCCGCGCCTCGGTGCTCGACGCTCGCCGCGAGAACTTCGAGGTGCTGGTCCTGGAGGATGGCATCGGCGCCGTCGACGTCAAGCCGGGCGACGGCGAGCGGGCGCTGGACGAGATGCGGCAGGCCGGCGCCACCACCATCAGCAGTGAAGACCTTGGCTGAGCCGGAGCCGCTCGACGCGGAGGCCTTCAACATGGCCTGCTTCCGGCTCACCCGGGCCCTGGAGACGCTCGGTTTCGCGGTTCCGGAGGCGGCGCCGCTGGCCCGCCGGCTGCTGCGAGTGGTGGGACGGGTGGTGATCGACGTCGGGGTCGAGGGCGCGGATCCCGCCGTCTGGCCCGCCACCGAGGAGATGGCCCTGCAGTGGATCGCCGAGGCGCTCCAGCCGCTCGGCTAAGAGGTCAAGCCGATTCCGGGCGGCGGCCGTTCCGAGCTGGCCGAGCCCTCGGCCTCCTGGTAGCGCCTGGGTAACCCGCAGCCGTAGCCACCACAGAAGTGGTTACCGCCACCGAGCCATGCGCCACCGGGCAGCTGGAGCGGGTGCGCCGGACGGTGGCGCTGCTCGAACGGCGGGGCTACGCCCTGCCGCCAGAGCGGCTGGCCGAGGTCTGCCTGGGGGGTGAGATCTCGGCGCTGGAGGTGCGCCTGGCGGTGGCGGCGTCGGGCGGCGAGCTTTGCGAGACCGAAGGGCTGGTCGCCAGCCGCGCCCTGTTGACGCGGGTGCCCGCGATCCGCCGGCGCACCGACGACCACGCGGCCGCGGCCGCCGGCTACCTGGCCGAAACGGTGCGCTTCGTGCGCAGGGTCATCGAGCTCTGCCCGTACGTGATCAGCGTCTCAATCGCGGGCTCGCTGGCTTCGGGAGGCTTTACGGAGACCGACGACGTCGACCTCAACCTGGTAGTCGAGGACGGGCGGCGGCATCTCGCGTACGTGGCCGTCAACCTGCTCGGCTACCTGCACGCCCTGGCCTTCCGGGGCAAGCCGGTGGACGCCTCAACGCGCAGGCCGCTGGCGCCCCGCCTGATGACTCTCAACCTGGTGCTGGAGCGCTCCCAGTGCTTTCCCCTCCGGCGCCAGGACGAGGACATGGCGTTCGAGCTGCTGCAGTCGGAGCCGGTCTTCGGAGCCCCCTTTCTGCGCCGGGTGGCGGAGGCCAATCGGGGGCTGACGGAGGCCTTTCCGCAACTGGCCAGAAAGACGGCCGTGGTCGAGCTGCTGCCGCGCCGCCGGCTGCCCCGCGGTCTCTTCCCGCGCTGGCTCGATGCTCCCTCCCACACCGTCGGCAAGGCTGCCTGGCGCTACATGCAGTGGACCCGGCGCGGCTCGCCGGAGGCGCGCGCCCGGGTCGCCTTCGTGCGCCAGACGATGCGGCCCTACACCCTCTTCCAGGACTCGTGATCGGCGCCGCCGGCGGGCTCGTCTTCCTGAGCAGCCTGCTTCTCTTCGGATTCGGGCTCAACCTGCTCTACCTCAGCTGGCGGTCCCTGCGCCTACCCGGGCCAGCGCCGCCTCCCGCCTGCGCCGAGCCACCGCTCGTGTGCGTCCAGGTCCCCGTGTACAACGAGCGCTACGTGGTCGACCGCGTGGTCGACGCGGCCGCCGCCCTGGACTGGCCGCGGGACCGGCTCGAGATCCAGGTCCTCGATGACTCCGACGACGAGACGGTGGCGATCGCGGCCCGCGCCTGCCGGCGCTGGCGCACGCGCGGGCTCTCCGTCACACACGTCCGGCGGGGGTCGCGAGCCGGCTACAAGGCCGGTGCGCTGGCCCACGGCATGGGGCTCAGCCAGGCCGGCTACTTCGCGGTCCTGGACGCCGACTTCGTGGTGCCGCCCGATTTCCTGCGCGAGCTGATGGGTGCCTTCACCGACCCCCGCATCGGGTTTGCACAGGCCCGCTGGGGCCACCTCAACGAGGACTACTCGGTGCTCACCGCGATCCAGGCGCTGGCCATCGACTACCACTTCCTGGTCGAGCAGGCGGTGCGCTCGACGGGCGGCTTCTTCACCAACTTCACGGGCACCGCCGGCATCTGGCGGCGGGCCGCGATCGAGGACGCGGGCGGCTGGAGCGCGGCCACCCTGACCGAGGACCTGGACCTCAGCTACCGGGCCCAGCTCCGCGGCTGGCGGCCCTCCTACCGCGAGGACGTGATCGTGCCCGAGGAGCTGCCGGTCTCGATCGGAGCCTACCGGCGCCAGCAGCGGCGCTGGGCGACCGGCTCCTTCCAGTGCGCCTTCCGCCTACTGCCACGCCTGCTCGAGGCGCGGCTGCCGGCGGCCGTCAAGCTGCAGGGCTGCGTCCACCTGCTGGCTTACGGCGTCGGTCCGCTGATGCTCCTCCAGCTCGCCTGCTACCCCGTCCTGCTCTGGGCCGGGTTCCGCAGCCAGCCCTTGCCCGGGCTGGGCTGGGCAGGCCTCTGGCTCAACCTCCTGAGCGTGGCGCCCTGGGCGGGCTTCGTGATCGCCCAGCACCGGCGCGGGCGGCCCTGGTGGCGCGGCCTGGCCGGCATCGCCTGCCAGGTCCTGGGGGCGGGCATGACGCTGACCGTGGCGGGCGCGCTGCTGCGGGGCCTGCGGGGCGGCGGCGAGTTCCAGCGCACACCCAAGTACCGGATCGAGCAGCGCGGCCAGGAATGGCGCGATTCCGCGTACGCCCTGGCCGCGCGCCCGCCGCTGGGCGAGCTGCTGCTGGGGTCGCCGGCGCTGCTGCTGGTCCTGGTGGCCGCCTCCCTGCACGCCTGGCTGATCGCCTTCTACTCCCTTCTCTTCGCGACCGGGATGGTCGGCGTCGGCCTGCTCTCGCTGGCGGAGGCGTTGGAGGTGGTGACCCTGCGCCGGCTGGGCCGCGGCGCGGCCCGGCGGCTGCGGGCGGTCGGTCCGGCGCTCGTGATGTTGGGGCTGGGGGCGGCGGCGATCGGCGCCGTGGCCGCCATCGGGGATCCCTTCGAGGACTCCTATCACCACTGGCTCCTCTCGGCCACCCTGGCCAGCACCGGCCAGTTGCACGACCCGCTGTTCGGGATGGAGGACAGCTGGCTGCCGGCCTATCACCTGTTCGGAGCCGCCGTGCTGAGCGTGTTCGGGCTCTGGAACCTGGCCGCCCTCAAAGCCGCCAACGCCGGGCTGGCGGTGCTGACGCTGGTCGCCGTGCTGAGGCTGGCCGGCTCGCCACGCCGGGGCCGGGTGGCCGTCTTCCTGCTCGCCAGCAATCCAGTCTTCCTGCTCACGGCGGGCTCCGTGGTGGCGGAGCCCCTGCTGACCCTGGAGCTCACGGCCACCGCCCTGGCCGCGGTGTCCCGACGCCTGGGCCTGGCGGCGGTGCTGGCCGCCGCCGCCTGCCTGACCGGGACCAAGGCCTGGCTCTGGATCGGGGTGGCGGCGGTGGCCATGGTGGCGCCGCGGCTGGCGGGCGCGCGCTGGGGCGGCCCGTCGGCGCGCTGGCTGGTGCCCGGCCTGGCCGTCCTGGTGCTGCTGCAGCTGGGGTTTGCGCCCGCCTCGCACTCGGTGGCCAGGGCCGCGGCCGAGGTGACCTCTGCCGCGGCCCGCGGCAGCGTCTCCGCCACACCTGCCGGCCGGCTCGGGGATTTCACGGGCTACCTGGCGCTGGCCACCGTGCCGCTGCTGGCGCTGGCGCCGTTCGGGCTGCTGGCGGAAGCGCGCAGCGCCGCCGGCCGCCTGCGGCTGCAGGCGCTGCATGGGCCGGCGGCCGGCTACCTGCTGCTGGTTGTGGTGCTGGTCGCGAGCGGGGCTTACAGCGGCAGCCACCGGTACATCTACCCGGCGCTGCCCGCGCTCGCGATCCTGGCTGCCGCCGCCCTGGAACGGCAACCCGCGTTCCTGACCGTGGCCGCGGCCGCGGCCGCCGGGCTGCTGGCGGTCGCCTACGTGCCTGTGTTCCAGAGCTTCGCCAGCGCCAACCAGGGCCTGCTCGCCGCCGGGGCCGCCACCCAGCGCGTGCCCGGCCGCCTGCTGACCGATTCGCCCGCGGCCGCTTTCGCCAGCCGCAAGCCGCCGTCCCAGATCTCCGGCTCGCAGGCTCTGCCGGCGCAGCCAGACTCGGCGCTGGCCTGGCTGGAGGGTGGCGGCTACACGACGCTGGTGGTGGAGAGGATCGACTACTACCGGGCGACCGCGGTCTTCCCGGAGCTGGCCGCCGGCGAGCCCGCGGCGCCCTTCCAGGCGCTCGGCGACGAAGCCGCCTACCGCGCTCCCGGCGGCAAGACCGTGTACGCCTACGCGCTGCAGCCGCCGGAGTTCCAGGATTACGTGCTCGACGACGTGGCCGTCTGCCTGCGGCCGGAGGCGCGCGGCTTCGCCGGTCCGGCAACCGGCAAGACCGCCCCCCTCCAGAAGGGCCTGACTCTGGAGCGCGGCAGCCACACCATGGCGGGAGGCGGAATGGGCTTCGGGGTGCCGCTGGTGGAGGTGGACGGCGCCTGGTACTTCCCGGGCAGCGCGGTCACCCTCGATGTCTCGGGCAGCGACCAGGTGGTCTGGCGCAAGGTCTTCCAGCTCGACCGCCGCGAGGTCGACTCGGCGGACGGCCGCTACCTGCGCTTCGAAGCGGTGCCCAGCCGGGCCAGCATCGAGGTCACCTACCGGGTCCGCGCAGGCCAGGTCGAGATCTCCGCGCGCGCCCTGGAGCTGGCGCCGAACACCCAGAGCGTGGTGCTCCTGAACGAGCAGTCAGCTGCCTTCGATGACCTTGCCGACGGCTCCGGGCAGACGCTGCGCGGTGCGGGCTTTGGAAGCTACCAGCCGACCTCGGGTGCCTACGCGCGCCTCCGCTCCTCTGCCTACGGCCTCGAGTGGTCGCAGAACCCGGTCCCGGGCGCCCGCCTGGTGGCCGAGCGGGAGCTGGGAAATGGCATCGACTTCGCCGGGCTCGAGTACGAGTTCGGTCCCGGGTTCACGGCCGCCGACTATACGGTGCAGGTGATGAACGCACGATGAGCGAAGTAGTACTGATCTACCCCCAGATGGCGCCCCGCCGCGGCCGCCACTGGATCATGCCCTCGCTGGGCCTGATGTACCTGAGCGCGGCGCTGCGGGAAGCCGGCCACAGCGTCCGCCACCTCGACCACACCTTCCTGGAGCGGCGCGAGGTGCTGGAGGAGGTGTTCCGCGAGCGGCCGGCGGTGGTCGGGATCTACTGCATGATCACGATGCAGGACGAGGCCCTGGCGCTGGCGCGCGAGCTGCGGGGCCGGGTCCCGCTGCTGATCACCGGAGGACCCTATCCATCGGGCGAGCCGGAGACCTTTCTCGACGATTTCGACCTGGTCGCGGTCGGGGAGGGCGAGGAGACGATCGTCGAGGTCATGGCGCACCTCGACGACGGGCGTTTCGAAGAGGTCGCTGGGCTGGTCTTCCGGCGCCATGGCGAAGTGGTGCGCACACCCGCGCGCCAGCGCAGCAAGGACATGTCGCGCCTGCCGCTGCCCTACCGAGGCGACCTCCCCAACCGCCAGTACATCGATTACTGGCGCAAGCACTGGAAGGACGCCACCACGCCGGTGATGACGACGCGCGGCTGTCCTTTTCGCTGCGAGTTCTGCCACAAGCCGGTCTTCGGCGACCTCTTCCGCTCCCGGCCGGCCGATTCCGTGATCGCCGAGATGCGCGAGGTGGCCGAGCTCGGCTACGACCACGTCTGGATGTCCGACGACCTCTTCACGCTCAACTACCAGCGGACCATGGAGCTTTGCGCGGAGATCGAGCAGGCGCGGATCCCGCTCACCTGGGAGTGCCTGAGCCGGGTCACCCACGTCGACGTCGAGCTCTTTCGGCAGATGAAGGCCGCCGGCTGCAAACGGGTCTTCTTCGGCATCGAGTCGGGGGACCCGGGCGTGCTCAAGCAGATGCGCAAAGGGATCACCCCGGAGCAGTCCCGCACCGCGGTGCAGGCCTGCGTCGACGCCGGCATCAAGGCGGCCGGCTTCTTCATGGTGGGCTATCTCGGGGAGACGCAGGAGAGCCTGCTGCGCACGATCGCCTTCTCCTCCAGCCTGCCACTCGACTACGTCAGCTACACCATCGCCTACCCGCTGCCGGGGACGCCGTTCCACGCCCGCGTGGAGGAGCGCCGGCGCGCAGGCGAGTGGCAAAAGGTGCGCCACAACCGCCTCCTCTTCAACACCGACTTCTCGGAGACCAAGCTGCGGGCCGCGATCTACAAAGGCGCCATCCAGCACCGGCTGCGCCGGATGCGGCTGGCGCCGGTGGCGCGTGCCTTCGAGGTCGCGACCGACCCCGTCCTGAAGGTGATGCGGTAGCCCGACCGCTGCCGCTGCTCCTGGCAGCCTGGTTCCTGGCCACCGCCTGCGGCGGGGGTGGGCCGCCCGCCGCCCGGGCACCGGCCGCCGGCCTGCTCCTGCTCGGGCTGGCGGACGGGTCGCTGTACGCGCAGGCGGCGCTGGGCGCGGACCCGGTCTCGGTGGAGGTGGCGGCCGATGGCGCGGTGGCCTACGTCTCGGACAACCGCCCCGGCCGCGTCCGGGCGGTCGCCCTCCCCTCCCTGCGGGTGCTCTGGACAGCGGACATCGGCGGCCGGCCGGGACCCCTGCTGGCCACCCTTGACGCCCTCTACGTAAGCCTCTTCGACGCCGGCCAGGTGGCGGAGCTGGCCCCGGCCGACGGCAGGCTGGTGGCGCGCCATCCCCTGGGCCGGGGCCCGGGCCAGCTGGCGCTGGCCGGCGGCGCCGTGCTCGTGCATTGCGCGGACGGCGAGGTCTGGGACCTGGAGGGCGGCCACCGGGCGGGCGGTGGGCCGGGCTTCGCGCTGGGCGGCGGCTGGAGCGGCGCCTACGACAGCGGCACTCTGGTCCGGCTGGCGGACGGCGCCAGCCTGCCCTCGCCGCCCCACCTGCACCCCTTCTGGCTGGCGCCCGGGTCGGGCGCGACGACCTACGCGGCTGCCGAGGGCGACGACGAGGACCGCGATCCCGGCGCCGTCCTGGTAATTGCGGAGGGCGGCGTCGAGGTCCTGGCCCGCCCGCATGATCCCGACCAGGTCGCCTACCTCGCGGGCCGGGTGTTCACCGCCGCGCACGCCGACCACGAGGTGCTGGTCCTGGACGCGGCGAGCCAGGCGGCTCCGCGGCACTGGGCGGCAGGCTCGAGCCCGGTGGCGCTTGCAACGGATCCCCGGCTCGGGTTATTGATCGTGGTCGTCAATGCGAGCGAATGAACTTTTCCACGGCGTGTTCCGGATCACGGTCGGCATCTACTGGCTCTACTTCGCGAGCCAGAAGTGGCAGGGCGTGGGCTGGATGCACCCGCTTATCGGGCAGTCCGCCGCCGCCAACCCGATCCCCGGGCTGCACGAGTTCCTGGTCCAGGTGGTGGCGCCCAACTGGCTGCCCTTCGCGATCGCCCAGGCGATCGCGGAAACGCTGGTCGCGGTGCTCCTGATCCTGGGCCTGGCCACCCGGAAGGCGTCGCTGCTCGGCCTCCTCTTGAGCATCAGCCTGGCCCTCACCGTCGCCTTCCTCGTCACCCCCGACACGGGCTTCCGCTGGATGTACTACCTGGCCGTGCTGGTCAACGCGCAGCTCTTCTTCTCAGAGGCCGGGATTCCGGCCCTCGGCCGCCTGGGCTTCATCCCGGAGTGGCTGAAGGACTGAACTACGTCCCCACCCCCTCCGCCGTCGGCGGAGGGACCTCCCCGCCAAGCGGGGAGGAGACTTGTCCTACTCGTAACCCTTTGGATGCTCCCGCATCCACTCCCAGGCGTCGCGCACGATGTCCTCCAGGCCATGCCGCGGCACCCAGCCCAGGCGGGCGCGGATGCGCTCGCTGGAGGCAACCAGCCTTGGTGAGTCGCCCGGCCGGCGCGGCCTCTCCTCAACCCGGATGTCCCGGCCCGTGACCCGCCGGGCGGCGTCGATGACCTCGCGCACCGAGTAGCCGTT
>Ga0207646_10007400_pt1 | contig 11168 bp, 10 predicted proteins | sample KBSK5502metaG_FD_184343 | JGI IMG/M metagenome (GOLD analysis project Ga0207646, IMG submission 184343) | Corn, switchgrass and miscanthus rhizosphere microbial communities from Kellogg Biological Station, Michigan, USA - KBS K5-50-2 metaG... | ecosystem: Host-associated > Plants > Roots >...
CACCTGTCCCTATCTTACCAACAATGTAGTAACGGTCCCTGAACAGCGTATTGGGGCTAGGTCGTGCCGGCACAGGCGCTTGTAAGGAGGAGAGCGGGTTATTACAAGCAAAGCAGAGGTGTGCGTGTGGTGCATTCACTGCACCACACACATCGCAGCAGAGAGAAGAGGAAGGGATCATAATGCATACTCCTTCACACACGCTGATGTGTAAGTTGCATTACCAGAAAAAATAAATACCCAAAAACTCTACCTACAATGAAATTATACAACAATAGGCCAAACCGCTATCGCTTTTGAGCAAAGAAAGATTCCCCCCAAAAAACCCATCGTGCTGCGTAAAAGAGTAATGAAAGGAAAAAGAGTTCCTCAAATGGAGTACGAACATGACCGACTACGTGACCGAGCAACTTGGAAACTATCGCCTGGTGCGCCACCTTGGGCGTGGCGGCTTTGCTGATGTCTATCTCGGCATACACGTTCACTTGAAGACCCAGGCCGCCATCAAAGTGCTGCATACCGAATTGACGAGCAGTGATATCGAGAAGTTCCGTACCGAGGCACGCACTATTGCGCGCCTGGAGCATCCTCACATTGTGCGTGTGCTGGATTTTGGTATCGAGGATCATACGCCATTCCTGGTCTTGGCCCTTGCTCCTAATGGTACACTGCGTCAACGTCATCCAAAAGGGATAAGACTTTCGCTCCCAACCATCGTCTCATACGTCAAGCAAGTTGCCGATGCATTGCAGTATGCTCACCAGCAAAAGCTGATTCATCGCGATATCAAGCCGGAGAACATGCTGCTTGGACGCAACAACGAGGTCTTGCTCAGTGATTTTGGCTTAGTCTTGATCGCCCAGAGTTCCATGTCCCAGAGTACGAAGGAAATGGCGGGTACCATCCCTTATATGGCCCCCGAGCAGCTTCAAGGCAGGCCGCGTCCTGCCAGCGATCAATATGCGCTGGGGGTTGTGGTGTATGAGTGGTTGACCGGTGACCGCCCTTTTCAGGGGTCCGTACTCGAAATAGCCACACAGCATCTGCTGAGACCTCCCGCACCATTGCACGCAAAGAACCCGGCTATTCTGCCAGAAATCGAAGAAGTAGTGTTCGCGGCGCTTGCCAAAGATCCACAACAACGCTTTGCTACGGTGCAAGCCTTCGCTAATGCTCTGGAACAGGCCAGCCGGTCCAGCACGTCTTTGCCCTTTGTTTCCGATTCGACGATTCCTTTCGCCGAAGTGTCGGCAATTCAATCCATAGACACTCAACCTCTATCTGTGATTACACGAGCCAAATTCAACAATGACAATGTGACAACTTTTGCGACAAACCCAATTGAAGATGACTTTTCAAATACGCCCTCACCTGTATCTACACGCAGCGGACCCACTTTCACCAAAATAGATTCGCAGCGTCTTATCTCACGGCGTTCGCTTTTACTTGGGCTGGCAGGCGCGGCTATAGGAAGCGCGGCAAGTAGCGGTATCTGGTTAGCAAAATCCGCAGGATTATTTGCGGCAGGTTCATCAACTTCTCCTGCTTCTATCCTGCCCTCGCCAGGAACTACCCTTTTTACATACACTGGCCACACCGGGTCCGTCTACAGCGTCGCATGGTCACCCGATGGTTACCGCATCGCTTCTGCCGGTACCGACAAAACAGTACGGGTCTGGGATGCCGCAACCGGGGGAAAGGTCCTGACTTACCACGGGCACCGGGACTGGGTGATGGGTGCAGTGTGGTCCCCAGATGGAAAGCACATTGTCTCGGGCGGAGATAGCTACATGGGTGGTGGAGATAGGACTGCCCAGGTCTGGGATGCTGTCACAGGAAACCTTGTCTACACTTTTCGCGCCCATACTGATGCTGTGAGTTCCGTAGCATGGTCACATGATGGACAACGCATCGCCTCCGCGAGCTACGATACGTCTGTCAGGGTGTGGGATGCTTTCACCGGGCTAAATGTTTTGATTTACCCGCATCATACAAATTGGGTAAGAGCCGTAGCCTGGTCGCCCCATGGCAAATTGATCGCCACTGCAAGCAATGATGGCACAGTCAGGGTCTGGGACGCCTCCACCGGGCAAGACATCTTACCCCCCCTCAAGCACACGAATTGGGTGCAATCCGTGGCATGGTCGCCTGATGGCAAGCACTTAGCATCAGCGACTGGTGATGATGGTAACAATGGAAAAGGTGAACATAGTGCGCATGTCTGGGATGTAGCAACCGGGAAAATCGTTTATACCTATCGCGGTCATAGTGATGAGGTAACAAGCGTTGCCTGGTCACCCGATGGGAAACGCATTGCCTCTACCTCTGGAGAGGTTGAACACGAGGTACAGGTTTGGGATGCCTTTACCGGCAGCAATGTCCTGACCTATCGCGAGCATACCAGGAAAATATGGTCTGTCGCCTGGGCACCAGAGGGATCACGCATTGCCTCTGCTTCCAGGGACAGATTGGTGCTGGTTTGGGCAATTTGATTCCTGAAGCAGCAGAAAGCAATGCCCACTTGATCCTTATGTCGTGGCTCCAGTTACCTGTACCCCCGGTACGCTCTGCACGATGATGGCAATCTGATGCGGATCGGTCGGCAGTGTATTTCCATCGCCTCCAAAGACCTGCATATTGACTCTACCTACGCCCTTCTGAGTCGACAACAAGGATTGCGCGTTCTTTTTGTTCTTGCCGGCTATCAACTTCGCCAGGCTCTGTTTCTGAGCATTACTGAATGCAAAGACCCACATCCCCTCGGCGCTGACTGTTAACTTGACAGTTCCCGTGCTCGCATCTGCCAGGGTGGCCTGCCTCAACACCGTCGCTACCTTTCCGACAAGCGTATAACCAGTACCAGGGTTGGTGGTTGCCTGGTCAGTGAGCAGTTTCGCGGCCATCGACAGCGCCCCATCCTGGTCGTAGACCTCCCCTGTACAGTTAAAACTTGCCGTAACAGTCACGCTCGTCGCCTTATCACCCGCTTTATGGTCAGAGCTCGCATTGGGCGTACACTGTGGAGTTCCAATCAGCCGTTCATTTGCTTGAACCTGTGCCTGTAGCACCTGTTGTGCCTTGGGAGGGTTTGCCTCCAGGGTGTTTGCTGCGCCATCGATGTCGCTCTGCTTTACAACAGTGATCGTTTGTGCATCTTGCCCACCACCGAATGCTGAAAGATTGTTTAAATTGTACCCTTGATATGGCTGATTCATATCGTCAGCTGGAATATCTCCACTTGTGCCGGGTTGGACTGCGTGAGCAGTAACAGTCGTATTACAACCGCTCGTAGTGATGGTCACGTCGGTTGCTACTTTCACCCCATCGTTACCCATGAACACAGTACCAGCGGGTATCGTAATTGGAGATGAAGAAGCACGGCAGGTGATCACCAGTGTGCCTGACGCTTGAACTGCAGGAACCTGGTTGGAGCCAGTTGCATTAACCGTCTGCGATTGCGCCGGCGTGGTAGCGGACAGTTGACGAGCCTGCACCTGGTGTTTGGAAACATCAGGCGTTCCGGTCACCGCCGAGATTACAAAGGAATTTTTCACGTCTTGATCTGCCGGCGTAATCGTTATCCTGGCTGCCCCTGCCAGGCCAGGTCCCCCTCCTCGTTGCAATGAACCTAGCACACCAGTTACAGCCAGGATGGTACCTCCAGCGAGGAGTAATAGCAGGATCAGTGCACTGGCTATCAACAAACGTCGTCCATTCCTGCGAGGAGGCTTGGGGAAATCGTTTGTTGGCTGCACAAGCACGTTTTCCGCACTCGTCAGATTCGCGGGTCTCGCCCACGTATCCCCCTGCGGAGGAATTGTACTCGATTGAGCGTTAACAACTGTTGGTGGCACCGATGGGTTTTTTATAGATGATTCGCTACCCTGCCCCAGTTGCGTGACTAACTCGGTTGGCCACGCCGATTCATTGGATGAAGTGATTGTCTCGCCAGGCTGGCGCGGTTGTCCCTGGTGCGTTATCAACTGACCTGGCAAAACAGGCTGGACCGGTGGCGTAACCACGTAAGTGGGCTGGGATGACCGGGTCGCCGGAGACGCTCCAAAGGTTGATTGCACGGATTGGCCTGGTGGTGTAACGATGTAGGTAGGTTGGTATGATTGATCCGATTGAGTCGCTGCAAGAGGAGGAGCAGCCAGTTGCATATCTACTAGCTCACATGCTCGTTCTATGGCGGTAGCCAACGCTTGCATACTCGCGAAACGCTGCAGTGGATCTTTCGCCAGAGCCGTGAACACAACTTCTTCTATCGCTTTCGAAATCCCTGGCACTCTCCCATACAAAGGCGCAGGAGGTGTCATCAGGTGCTGGGTTGCTACCTCGACAAACGACCCGTTGAAAGGACGCTCTCCGCTCAGCCATTCATAGATCGCAACTCCCAGCGCATACTGATCACTGGCAGGGCGGGGCTTTCCATTAATCTGCTCAGGTGCCATGTAAGGTATTGTGCCAGCCATCTCTTTCGTCGTTTGGGAACCGGTACTCTGGGCAATCAAGACCAGGCCAAAATCGCTCAATAAGACTTCATCGTTGATCCCCAATAACATGTTCTCTGGCTTTATATCACGATGAATGAGCTTTCTTTCATGTGCATACTGCAACGCAGACGCCACTTGCTTGACATAGTGAACGACACTTGCTGGCGGCACAGGAACGCCCTTAGGGTGACGCTGGCGCAGTGTACCATGAGGAGCATAGTCCATCGCCAGAAAGGGGATCTCCTCTTCCACGCCAAAGTCTAAGATACGCACAATGTGAGGGTGGACAAGACGAGCAATGGTCTGAGCCTCGACGCGAAATTGCTCCAGGTTACTGCCTACCAGGCGGGTCTGAAGTATTTTGAGGGCCACCTGGGTGCTCAAATGTATATGCTCACCAAGATATACATCACCAAAACCACCTTGTCCTATCAGACGAATCACGCGATAATTGCCAAGATGCTGCCCTATGCGATCACCCATCTTTAGATCACTCTCTTTACCTACAATTTGTCTCCACAAGCAACCAAGCTTTTGTTTATAGGATTAAACGGTAACTGGTAGCCATTTTACAGGTTACATTTTACTCTTGACGCTCTGATTGACGGTCTCTGTTATACTTAGAGCGGCTAGTAGGAATGCGCCCACCAGCACAAATTCATAGTACACGCAATCCTTTCGTACAGATGTGCTTCACCATATAATAAAACGATCAAGGGAACACATCAAGTGGTAGAAACAGGAGGGCATGTATGAGCGACAAGATTCCCTTAGAGCGTGTAGATACATATCGTTGGCGTATACCCAGGCGCTATAATTCTGAAATGCTTGTGCCTGGTATGGTCTATGCTGACGATGAACTCATAGAGCAGATTAGTGGAGATAACTCGTTACAGCAGGTAGCAAACGTAGCGACCTTGCCGGGCATCGTCGGTTATTCTCTGGCAATGCCGGATATTCACTGGGGCTATGGCTTTCCTGTGGGCGGGGTAGCTGCAACTGATGCTGAGGAAGGTGTCATCTCCCCCGGGGGTATTGGCTTTGATATCAACTGTGGAGTACGCCTGCTTGCTACTGACTTAATGCAAGATCAAATCAAGGGCAAGGTTGACAGGCTTGCTGATGAGCTCTTCTCTCATCTGCCTTCTGGTGTGGGCACTGATGGCATGCGTAAGCTCACGCATAGCGAGATGCGCGCGGTCATGCTACGTGGAGCGGCCTGGGCAGTTGAAGAAGGCTATGGTTTTCCCGAAGACCTGGAAGTCACCGAAGAGAATGGCTGCCTGGCTGGTGCCAATCCCGATGCCGTAAGCCAGAAGGCCATCCAGCGCGGCATTTCTCAACTGGGTAGCCTGGGGTCTGGAAATCATTTCTGCGAGATACAAGTTGTAGATCACATCTACGATAAGGAAGCTGCAAATGCTTTAGGTATCGGGCAGAAAGGGCAGGTGGTAGCAACCATACATTGCGGTTCAAGGGGATTCGGACATCAAGTGGCGGAAGATTTTATCAAGCTAGCAGAGTCAAAGCAGAAAGACTACGGCTTCAGGCTTGTTGACCGCCAATTAGCGTGTTTACCTTTGAAGTCAGCGGACGGCCAGGCGTACCTTGCAGCAATGGCCTGCGGCGCCAACTTTGCCTGGGCGAACCGCCAGTTGCTGATGCACGGGGTGCGGCAAGCCTTTGCTACTGTCTTCGGGCGTAAGGCACGTGCCAAGGATATGCCACTGGTCTACGACGTGTGCCACAACATCGCCAAGATGGAAGAATACGAGACCGATGAGCAGATGCGGCGTGTCTGTGTTCATCGCAAAGGAGCGACGCGTGCGTTTCCTGCGGGTCACCCCGCGGTGCCGGAGAAATATCGCGCCGTAGGCCAACCTGTCCTCATCCCTGGGGACATGGGCCGCTACTCGTTTGTCCTGGTCGGGGCACCAGGTTCGATGGAGCAGAGTTTCGGTACAACCTGTCATGGAGCAGGCCGTCGCCTGAGTCGTACCGCCGCCAAGAAGTCAATTAGTAGTAAGGAGCTCATCGCACAACTAGATGCACGCGGGATTACCGTCCGTGTGCATAGCAAGAATCTATTGTCTGAAGAAGCACCACAGGCCTACAAAGATGCCCAGCAAGTCGTCAATGTCGTACACAATGCCGGGCTGGCAAAGCTCGTTGCAAGGCTCAGGCCAATCATTGTTATTAAGGGGTAGCTACAAGGTTCCTCACTGGTGGGCTTAAATGTCGAAGATGATGCGGGCCTTATACCCCACATCAGTTCGTTCCACAGCAGCCTCATGCCAGGTCACAGCTTTAATAGCGCTACCCAGGTCGTGGCGCTGTGCATCGTAGGGTTCACCGGAGGCGCGGCCTTTCAGGTCAGTCTCAGTGAGACTCTCTATTTCAAATTGGCGGAAGATGAGGTATTCGGAGTCAAACAGGAAAACCAGTTCATTCAGCCAGGCAATCAGCAGCGAGACAACATCGTGACCTTCCACAACGATCTCCCGGCTGACCTGCACATCCACCTGTTCGGGAGACACCATCAGGCTTTCCATGCCCTGGGCAGCGTGAATGAACAGTTCAGGCAGTGTACTGCCGTAAGCGTGCAGGCCGACATCGGCGGTATGCTCGAACACCTCATAGGGCTTTTGCGACATCATTTCGCATCTCGCAATACAGCCCCCACAAATCTTACAAGTATTTTAGATGTTACTTGCATGGCTGTATCCTTCCCTTCTAATGAGACCAGTCATTTTTGTGAAAGAATAATAGTTAGTTTGTTGTTTGTCAATATATTTTCTTCTTTGCGTTTAAGAACCTGACCTGTGGTGTGAATAAGTAGCCTGGCCTTCATGGACCACAAACACCTCCTCATAGGGATGACGGTGCAGCCGTGGTCCCTGCCCTGGTACTATGCCCTCAGTGAGGTGGAGAGACACTGGTTGCTCCACACTTGTACCTTTCAAACACATACGAGGTGGGACCTCGGGGTTCCAGGTCCTCCGACCAATCACGTGCTTCATAGTATTCCCCTCTCATGGTTCTACCCTCTCTTTCTCATCGATTCTTGCCAGCAACCACGTTTTCCGTTTCCTGGATGGTTCAGGAGAGCGTAACCAAAGCGAAACATGGGATGGCTGCATCGTCTCCTGCACCACGGCCACCAACTGCTCGCGCAACTGGTCCAAGTCCACCTCCTGGCGCAGCGTCGAGCTGAAGGCTGCCATGATCTTGGCGGCGTCATACTTGCTGCGATAGAAGCGCCGGTCAATAATCCGCTGGATGCGACGGTGTAGCGGCTGGAACAACCAGTAGATCGCCAGCGTGGAGATGACGATGGCCACGCTGTTGTCCTGGCTGATGATGCCACGCAGCAGCGCTTGCAGGCCAATGACCAGCCCAACGTAGACCGCCGTCAGGATGACCGTGAGCGCCCCATAGACCAGCGCGCGATTGATGAGCACATCAATCTCCCACAGCCGAGAGCGCAACATGGCGAACCCAAACGAGAGCGGGATGAAGAGCAGTGGGCCAGTGCCGATGGCGTTCAAGGCCAGTTGATAGGGGGCACCGTAGGGCGAACGGGGTTCGGCCAGCGCTGGGAAGATCAGATACAGCACCGTCCCGCCAACGAAGGCCATGATTGGCACCGCGAGACCGAAGACCACCCATTTGGTCTGCTGACGCTCCAGTGGACTGGATACCCGCCGGTAGCGGTAGAGTTGGAGACCCACCACGAGTGCTGCCCCGCCGAGAGTCGTGAGATTGCCAAGCGTATCAGCATGGATTTTCAGCGTGAACGGGGCATGGGGGAAGAAGATGGATGGAACTTGCACGACGAGGCCTACGACCAGAGTCCAGCGCGTCCAGCGCGGCACGAACTGCCCAGTGGGAAACAGGAGGAAGACAAGCCCGAACAAAGCCCCAGCCAGGAAATACAGACATTCGTTCGGCACCTGCCAGGGGGAGGAACTGGGCGACACCGAGCTCGTGGCGATGATCGGACCAAACGTCACGAGCGCGAGCGCGACCAGCAGCGCCATCAGGTTATCGGATCGTCGCCAGATGATCAGCGTGCTGACCACCAAACACAGCGCTACCAAGGCAAGAGTGAGCGCTACCGTATAAGCTGCGTAATCACCTGGAGACAGGCCCAATCCTTTCAGCACCTGCGCCTGTTCAGGAGAGAGTTGCAGGTAAGTGCATGCGGTACCATATGGACCAGTACAGATGGTTTGCAGTTGTGCAGCGTACAGCGGGAGGCTGGCGAAGAAGATCGCCAGGGTGAGGACGACCAGTGCAACCCAGCCGACTCGGGCGAACAGGAGCCAGCGCCCCTGCACGCGTGCGTAGCGATGCCGCTCACAGTTCTCAGTCATTGCTGTGGATGCATGTTGAACGTTCATTCGCGCACTCCCTGTTTACTCTCCTGGTCCTGTTGTGGATGGTTCTGTTGGAACAGAGAAAGCTCCTTCATTGCACCACAATGGTCAGATTCATGCCCTGGTGAAGCGTACAATAGATGTGGTAGACGCCAGCGATGGAAAATGGCCCAATCCCCGAGACCCCCCTGTGATATCGACGTTGCGCAAGGTCGGTGCTCCCGGCACAGCTCCCGCGTGGGGGGTGCCACTTGCGTCCCACGCCCCATTTTGCAAGATGTGCTCCACCGAGCTGTCATTGACTACCAACAGTTTCGAGCCCTTGGGAACCAGGACGACGTTCTGCACAAAATGATCCAGCGCCATATGGACCGCTGCTCGTCTGCGGGCCGCAAGATCACCATCGGAATTTCCCGCGAGGTATGCTTCTCATATCCCGCGTAGAGCGGGGCGATTTCCAGCAGTCGTGCCCACAATTCCCTTCTTTTGTCAGGTCCAGCTACCACTTGGCGGAGAAATAGCTCAGTCTGTCTTTCCGATTTGCCAAATCGTCTTGGCTTGGGGAGCGGCTTTACAACACTATAAGCTATTTTTGCAAGGGTCTTCGTCCTCCCTCAGGTACCTACAGAGATACGTAGGTACCTGAGGGAGGACGACACAGGTGCTCTTAGCTGGTAAAGAGTACGACCTTGACATAGGTATCTTCACCGGGGAACAGCTGCAGCGGCGCACCCTGTTCGACCAGAACGGTCGCACAGAAGGGAATAGGTACCCCAATCGGGAAAAGGGGGCCTTTCCTTCCGATAGCGTAGACACAGAGATTCACCGCTGTGTGGTCCGCGTTCGCAAAGTTCCACGAACCAGGCTGAATGTCTGCTACCTCCACCACTCCGGGAGCGAGAGGGACAGTAAAACCGCCCCCTCCACCTAAGGTCCCGTCAGAACGCATGGGACCTCCAGCCCAGCCGCCAGGACCATGATCGACAAGGCTCCATGTCCCGACCGTTGACGGACCACTTGCAGCGTGTGCCGGTTGGACCCAGGCCATTCCAGCAAAAAGTAAACCCGCCAACAACAAACCTACCGGTAACAATTTGCGCGTCATGCTTGTCTCCTCTCCATGGGGAGTTTCCCCATCTGTCTAAACAAGAGTTTCTGTAGAGAGCTACACGCATCTATGCGAAGAGCTCCCCATTGGTATCCTGTGCTGACTGCAATATGACAACTTTCTGGCAGCAAGACACTTAGCCTTCAAGCACGAGCTCTGTGACCACCCTGGTTGGTTGCGTGAGGTCGAGCCCGTGCAGCTCCAGCACGTGCTGGCGCACCCAGTGAGCCAACGGGAGGTCAGATGCCGCCAGGTCCGGGAGCAGCGTTTCGAGCTCCTCTGCCTCGATCTGGACGATCACCATATTTCCGTGAGGCGTCTCTGTCAGCCAGACCACCAGCCTCGTCACGCCCAGTCGTTGCCGCAACGCTTCATAGTCGGTGCGATACACGTCCAGCATCTCCTGGATACACCGCCTCCAGGCTTCCTGTTGGCCCGGCAGGATGGGCAAGGTGAAGGTGATGGCCCTCATAGGATCTCCTCCTCTTGCTTCTTCTGGTTGTGTCAGGCTATAATGCCTGTGTTTGTTGTCTCTGCTTCAAAGGTACCAGAGCAGCGTGCTACGAGCGTAAACAGGAGCGTAAACACGATGGGCCAACTGAATCTCGCCTTCCTCGGCACACCAGAGGTTCGGCATGCCGGGCAGGTGGTCACCTTTCGGACGCGCAAGGCCCTGGCGCTGCTCATCTACCTGGTGGTCCAAGGTGGTAGGCATTCGCGTGAGAAGCTGACCGGCCTCTTCTGGCCCGAAAGTGAGGAGGAGCAGAGTCGAGCGACCCTGCGCAGTACGCTCGTCTATGTGCGCAAGACGCTCGGGGAAATGAGTAATCCGACAATGTCCCATCTGCTCATCGAGCACGACGCCATCGGCTTCAACTTCGCTTCCGACTTTGACCTGGATCTGAACACCCTGCAGGCTGCATGGACATTGACTCGCACCTCTCCAGGCCCCCCTGGAGGGCAAGGGATACAGGAGGAGGATGGACAGGACAACGTTCTCATCCGGCTTCGACAGGCGCTCAACGTCTATCGTGGAGATTTTCTGGAAGGGTTCTATCTCAATGATGCTCCTGACTTTGAAGCGTGGATCGGCAACGAGCGCGAATACTGGCACCGCCGGATGGATGCCATCTGCAATCGCCTGTCGCAGGTGCAAGGTGAGCGTGGGGAGATCGGCGATGCCAT
>Ga0207646_10007402_pt1 | contig 11166 bp, 7 predicted proteins | sample KBSK5502metaG_FD_184343 | JGI IMG/M metagenome (GOLD analysis project Ga0207646, IMG submission 184343) | Corn, switchgrass and miscanthus rhizosphere microbial communities from Kellogg Biological Station, Michigan, USA - KBS K5-50-2 metaG... | ecosystem: Host-associated > Plants > Roots >...
GCACTTGTCCTCGTACTGCAGTTGCGTGTGCTGCCGGCCCTGCTCGCCGGCATGCTGGTGTACGAGCTCGTTCATGTCATTGCACCGCCACTGAATAAGCATATTTCCGACAAGCGTGCGAAGCTTCTTGCGGTGGGCTTGCTCTCGGCGTTGGTGCTGATGCTGGTCACGGCTGCAATCATCGGGGCCGTTTTGTTCTTCAAGAGCGATGCGGGAAGTCTCTCGGCGCTCTTGGCGCGGATGGCAGAGATCATCGAGAGCTCGCGGGCCACGATGCCGAATTGGCTCGTCCAATACATTCCGGAGAGCCCGGAGGATCTCAAGGACACGCTGGCGGAGTGGTTCCGCACTCACGCTGCCGATGTGCAGTCGATGGGCAAGGAGGTGGGACGAACACTAGTGCAGACGGTGATCGGCATGGTGCTCGGCGCAATGGTCGCATTGCACGAGGCATTGCCGATCGAGACCAACCGGCCGCTCGCGCGGGAGCTCGTCGAGCGCGCCGCGAGATTGGGTGATGCGTTTCGTCGTGTGGTATTCGCCCAGGTTCAGATCTCGCTTATCAACACCGTTCTTACCGGGATTTATCTAGCGCTGGTTCTGCCGAGTTTTGGCATGAATCTGCCTTTCAAAAAAACGCTGATCGTCGTGACGTTCATCACGGGCCTCCTGCCGGTAGTGGGTAACCTGATCTCAAACGTCGTGATCGTAGTGGTCAGCTTGTCCTACTCGCTCAACGTGGCCGTTGGCTCGTTGCTGTTCCTGATCGTCATCCACAAACTCGAATATTTCCTGAACGCCCGCATTGTCGGCAGGCGCGTCGAATCACACGCATGGGAGCTGTTGCTGGCGATGCTCGCGATGGAAGCGGCGTTCGGCATTTCGGGTGTAATCGCCGCACCGATTTTTTACGCGTATCTGAAGGACGAGCTGGCGAACCGCGGCCTGGTTTGAGAACATCTGCGCGATGCAGCGCGCTTGGGTGCCTGGTCTCGGATGCGCATAGGGTATATTGAGGCGCATGAAGATCCCGAAGCGGCTGCATCCGCTCGTCGACGAAGGCATGATCGACTCGGTCGTTCGCCAGCTCATGAGCGGCAAGGAAGCGATGGTCTTCGTGGTGCGATGCGGCGCGGAGTCGCGCTGCGCCAAGGTCTACAAAGAAGCCGACAAGCGCAGTTTCTGCCAGGCCGTCGACTACACCGAGAACCGCAAGACCAAGAACAGCCGCCAGGCGCGCGCCATTGCGAAGGGCACGCGCTTCGGGCGCGAGGCGCAGGAGAAAGCGTGGCAGAGCGCGGAAGTGGGCGCGCTCTTTCGTCTTGCGGCGGCGGGTGTGCACGTGCCCCGGCCCTACAACTTCCACGCCGGCGTGTTGTTGATGGAGCTCGTCACCGACGACGAGGGCAACGCGGCGCCGCGACTGACCGACGTAGAGCTTGCGCCGGAGATCGCGATCGAACTGCATCGCTGTCTCATCCGCGAAGTCGTTCGCATGCTGAGCGCCGGCGTCGTGCACGGCGACCTCAGCGAATTCAACATTCTCATGGGCGCCGAAGGCCCTGTGATCATCGACCTGCCCCAGGCGGTGGACGCGGCGGGCAACAACCACGCGCCGCGCATGCTGGTTCGCGACGTGGACAACCTGCGACGGTTCTTCGGACGATTCGCGCCCGAGCTTCTCGCCACCGATTATGGCAAGGAGATATGGGCGCTCTACGAGTCGGGCGCACTGCACCCCGAAGTCGAGCTCACCGGCCGCTTCGAGCGCGTCGAAACGACAGTCGACATGGATAGCGTCATGCGCGAGATCGACGCCGCGCGACTCGAGGAGGCCGCGCGGCGACTGCGATTGCAGGAACGCGAGTAGCCAATGAGGCCCAATCTTCACGTTTACAATTTCACCACGGCCCCACATCGATGGTTTCGACCGTCTTGTCGATCTTCTTGAATCGTAACTTCGGAGCACTGATCCTTTTGGCCACAGCCGCAATCGCCGGCTGTGGCGGCGTCACGACCTCAGTCCCCGAGCCGTCCTTTCCTGCGGCCAAGCGGGCCGCGCTCGACGCCGCGCTCACGAAGGCGATGGCGGAGCGCAAAGTGCCGGGTGTCGTCGTCGGCCTCTGGATTCCCGGTGAAGGAACCTACGTGGTGACACGGGGCGTGTCCGAGCTGGCGACGGGCAAGGCGATGCAGAGGAACGATCACTTTCGCATCGGCAGCATTACCAAGACCTTTACCGTGACCGTGTTGCTGCAACTGGCGGACGAGAAAAAGCTGGGACTGGATGATCCGGTGAGCAAGTACGTGTCATTCGTCCCGAATGGACAGAACATCAGCCTGCGTATGCTGGCGAACATGACGAGCGGACTGTTCAGCTACACGGAAGACGACGCGTGGGTAACCAAGGCCTTCAGCGACTTTCAGCGAACCTGGACGCCGCGTGAGCTGGTCGACGTTGGCATCGGGCATCCGCCAAACTTTGCGCCGGGAACCGGTTGGCATTACAGCAATACGAACACCGTCCTCCTCGGCATGATCATCGAGCAAGTGAGTGGAAAGGCAATTCAGGAAGTCTACGCAGAGCGGCTCTTCAAACCCCTCGGTCTGCGCAACACAAGCTGGCCCACGACTTCCGTGATGCCGGCGCCGTATGCGCACGGCATCACCGAGCAGACACTCGACGGAAAACAGGCGGACGCCACCCATCGCAACCCGAGTTGGGCCTTCACCGCCGGGCAGTTGATCTCGACCGTCGATGACCTGAAAGTCTGGGCAAAGTCGTACACGACCGGTTCCTTGCTCTCCCCCGAGATGCAGAAGCAGCGACTTACCTATGTGACCTTTCCCCCGAACACCAACCAGAAAAAATACGGCCTTGGCATCGGCAACGATTACGGCTGGCTAGGACACAGCGGCGAACTGCCCGGCTACAACACCGGGGCCTACTATCTGCCCGAGAAGGACGCCACGTTCGTGATCATGGTCAACTCGGACATAGCGACAGACGGGATTAACCCCGTGCCCGCCTTCTTCAAGGCGCTGGCCCAGGTCGTCACGCCGGAAAACGTGCCGGAATAGGATCGTGTTTGGTGTCGTAGGTGCGACTAATTCGCACGCAGTGGAAGCGGCGCCCTTGGTCAGAATTCGACCCGTGGCCCATGCCACGAATCGTCTCGCGGTTGGGCCCGCGCGAGCGCCTGGGCAGCGTCACACCAGCCCTCGCATGCGTTGCGCCCAGGGCGGCGCCGCCAAGCATTCAACAGTCCCTTGCACCTTGCATAGAAATGAAAAAATCGCAGGACCCTTCGGCGCTCCGCGGGTTCCACAGGGCGATCGCTGCAGATGAGTTTGTCGTCAGTCATGCCACGGTCTGTCAAGATAACAGCACCCCACGCCCTGACGCGTACCTGGGCGCCGAGCGGAAGGCGCGGTCCAAGCACCAGTGCGTCGAGCAGATCGCCTTCAAGTCCCAAGTAGCTCGGCACGGAGCCGTAATTAAACGGGCACGGCAGGGGCGAGATGAAGTCCACGTGGCCGGTGGACCCGCGTTTGAGAAAGCTGCCTCGCGGAATCTCGATCACTACGTCTACCTCTGGCACCATCTCAATGTCTGCGGAAACGCTCCAGGACCTCGCGCCCCTCGGCGCCGCTCTTCGCTTCCCACTCGGCAATGGCTGTCTGCGCCGCGGCCTTGAACTTCGCCGCCAGCGCTGGCGACACCTCGCGCGTAAGCGTCATGCCATTCTCGCGCATGCGCTCGTAATTCTTCGCCAGCCGGCCGTCGAGCGCCTGCCATTGCGGCGTCTCGGTCTCGGCCGCGGCCTCGAGCAGAGCCCTCTGCGTGGCGGCATCGAGCGCATTCCATGCGTCGAGGTTCACGGTGGTGAGGCTTAGCGGCATAGCGTAATTGATCTCGGTGAAGTGCGGCAGATATTCCCAGAACTTGCGGCCTGCCCCGCCATCGCCCGAAGAGAGCACGGCGTCGATTTCGCCTGCCTTGAGCTTCGCCGGCAAATCGGCAAACGACACCACGCTTGCGGTCGCGCCGAGCGCAGCCATGAGATCCGTCCCGGTCTTGTCGTAGGTGCGCATCTTGAGCTTCGCTACGGCCTCGGGCGTATCGACGGCGCCCTTGGCCCAGATACCCGAAGCCGGCCACGGCGTCGAATAGAGAAGCTTCTGATTGAAGCCCTTCAGCACTGCCTCGTATCGCGGCCTGGCGAGATCGTATATGCGGCGTGCCTCGCCTGCATTGGCCGCAACGAACGGCAGCGACGACAACAGAAAAAACGGATTTTCATCGCCGAGCGCGCCGGCAAAACTGTCGGCCATGGCAAGCTTGCCTTCGGCCACGGCCTTCAACTGCTCGCGCGATTTGAAGCCGGACTTTGCATCGGCCTGCGCGTCGATAACGAGCTTGCCGGCAACTCGGTTAGCGACCGCCTTGGCGAAGAAGATATCGCCTTCGCCGGGAAGCGACGTGGCAGGATATTCGTTGGCAAGCACCCAGCGGGCGGCCGAAGGCTGCGCGACGGCGAACGGCGCGATACTGAACGCAGCCAGCGCGCAAGCAGCGAGCGATCCGACCCGCGTCATACGTATCTCTTCTTCGGGCCCGCCAGGGACATTGCCTTTTGATACGCCGGCCGCGCCTCGATCCGCTTCAGGTACGCGGCGATGTTTGCATACGGCGCGAGGTCGTAGTCCAGGAAATGCCGTAGCGTGGTGAAGGGGAAGACCATCATCACATCGGCCGCAGTGAACTCCGTACCCGCAAACCACGGTCCGTCCGCGAGCTCTGTGTCGACGAAGGAGAGCATCTGCTTCATGCGCTCACGCACTCGCGCCATGACCGGGCTCGCGCTCAGTTCGGGTAAGCGCGTCAAGGTGAGCACGATCAGCAGAAGCGTCATCAGACTGCCCTCCGCGAAGTGCAGCCAGTAGACGTAGCGCCCGTACGCCGGATCGTCCGGCCGCAGCGCGAGCCGGCCCTGCGCGTGACGGTGGACGACATAGTCGACGATCGCACCCGACTCGGCGAGCACCGTGTCGCCGTCGCGGATCGCGGGCGCCTTGCCGAGCGGGTGGATCGACTTCAGCGGATGCGGCGCGGCGCCGGTAGTCTCGCGCGGGAATACCTCCATCTTGTATGCGAGGCCGAGCTCCTCCATCAGCCAGACGATGCGCTCGGAACGCGAGGTTTCGAGATGATAGATCGTGATCATGTTTGTGGCCGAGTCGTAGCGAGTCCTTCATCCGTGATCGATCCCGCAGGCGACGACGTAGCCGCATTCCGCCCGGCCAGCTGCGCCATATCTCCAATGACTCGAACGCCGAGCGGCGCCTCGCGGCCGCGGACGCGAACCTCATGATACGGGAAGCGGGTCAGGTCGATCTCGGCCGTGGCGGCGACCGTTTCGGACACCACGAGCTGGCAGCCGTAGTCCCTGGTCAGGTCCTGCAGGCGTGCGGCGACGTGAACGGTGTCGCCGATCGCCGTGAGCAGGAAGCGGTCCCGATAGCCGACCTCGCCGAGGATCACGTTGCCGGCATGAAGGCCGACCCCGATGGCGATCGGCCCCGGCAGCTCGTCGGCGAGTGTGCGGTTCATCTCGGCGAGCCGGCCGTGAATGATCTGCGCTGCCGCGAGCGCCTGACGACATGCCTCACGAGGGCCGGTGCGCGTGCCGAAGATCGCCATCATGCCGTCGCCGACAAACTGGTTCGGCACCCCGCCGGCCTGAGTCACGGCTCCCGCAACAGCGTCAAAGAAATGGTTGAGCAAGAACACCACGTCGTAAGGCAGGCGCTTTTCAAACAGCGCGGTCGATCGGCGGATGTCGACAAACATGATCGCGGCGAAACGCTCGAGGCTGCCGCCCTCGGGACCGCGCCGCCGCGGATCGTTGGCGGTGATGTCCGGTGGCAGCAACGGCAGCACGGCTAAGTCGGCGTGCGGGCGGAGCTGGCACGCGAGGCGCACGTTCGGGCCCGCACGCAGTCGCGCCAGCGCGGACCGCTCGGAGCGACCTGGAGGAGGCAGCCCTTCGAAGCCGCGCAGCACGCGGATGCGGCAGGTCGTGCACCGGCCACGGCCGCCGCAAATCGAGGCGTGTGGAATCCCACCGCGGCGGCTTGCCTCGAGCACGGGATAGCCGACCGGAACGCGAACCACCTGGCCGCCGGGATAGGCGATGCTGATCAAGCCGCGACGGCGCTCGATGAGCCAGCGCGTCGCCCGTGCCGCGAACACACCGCCGAGAAGGATGGCGTACGCCCAGTAAAGCTGGTCCTCGAGTTTCCGGCTCGGCCCGCTCACGCTCGCGTCGCGAATGTGACCGTCGCGCACCACTGCCTGCAGAAAAGCCGGGTCGAGCTTCTCCCGTGTGAGCACTTCGCGGGTACCCTGAAAGATCCCGAGCAGCGCCAGCACCGGCAGCAGCACGGCGACAGCCAGCAATGCCGGCGCATAGCGGCCGTAGCCGGGCCGCTGGCGGAGCCAGAAATGGATTCCCAGGCAGCCATGCGTCCACGCGACGAGCAGCACAGTGACCTGCCGCCAGCCATAGAACGGCACGAAGGCGAAATAAACCGTCAGCACGTCGTCGTAGCCGCGCGGGATGCCAAATGCCGAGTACACGTAGCGTCCGGCCGCCCAGTGATGCAACAGCAACGGGAGGATCGAAAAGCCGAGGACGAGGCGCGTCAACTCGCCCAAGCCCATGCGGAAGCTGCGCCGCGCGTAGAGCGCCCACAGGGCGAGCGAGAAGTGGATCGCGAATGCGCCGTAGAGCGCGGTCGTGCCGATGGTGTTGTGCCAAAGGGCATCGTGGATCGTGGTGCCCCACGCCATGGCCTCGTACGAGAGGTTGCCCAACGCGTGCATGGTCAGATGCAGCGTGAGATAGGTGAACATGACCAAGCCGGCGGCGAGCCGGAGACGCCGATACGTCATCTGGTCGCGCAGCATGGGGGCTACCTTGCTGACTGCCACGAGCGTACTTATCACCCGGCCGCCTTCCCCAGTTGTGTGTCCTGTTTGGCGTAAAGCGCGCGCACCGTATCGATCGTGTCGGCATCCTGCGCTTTCTTGTCCGGACGATAGCCTTTGACGCGTGCAAAGCGAAGCGCGAGTCCTCCAGGATAGCGCGGGCTCGCCTGCAGGTCGTTGAACGTGATCTCGACGACAAGCTCCGGGCGCACGTGAACGATCCAGTCGTCGCGCGCGACCTCTCGCTTCAGGAGCTCCTCGGTTTGCCATGCGAGCATCGCGTCGGTCAAGCCCTTGAAGGTCTTGCCGAGCATGATGAATTGTCCGCTCGCCGGGTCGATCGCACCCAGGTGCAGGTTCGAAAGCCAGCCTTGACGACGGCCGTGTCCCCATTCCGCGGCGAGCACCACGAGGTCGAGCGTGTGGCTGCGCTTGACCTTCAGCCAATGCGCGCTGCGAGCGCCAGGGTCGTACGGCGCGTCCAGCGCCTTCACCATCACCCCCTCGTGTCCGCGCTCAAGCGCATCGTCGTAGAAGGCCTGGGCGGCGGAGACTTCGCCTGTGACCAAGCGAGCGATCAATAACTCGGCGGGCAATGCCGTGCTCATGGTCTCGAAGCGCGTCGCAGCGGGCACCGGCACGAGATCCTGATCGTCGCGGCGCAGGCAGTCGAAAAAGAATACCGACAGCGGCATCGTCGCGCGCATGGCTTCGATGTCGAGCACGCGTCCGAAGCGGCGCATCGTGTCCTGAAACGGGTAGGGCGCTCCGTTAGGTTTGAGCGCGATGGCCTCGCCGTCGAGAATCAGCGCCTGCGCGCCGGCACGCCGGACGGCGGACACGATCTCGGGTGCGACGGCCGTGACATTGTTGCCGGTGCGCGTGTAGATGCGCACGTCATCGCCGTTCTTGTGCACTTGCACGCGCGCGCCGTCGAGCTTCCACTCGAGCGCCGCCATCGGAATGCGCGCCATCGCGTCGGCGAGGTCATCCGCGGGCTGCGCCAGCATCGGCGCGAGCGGTTGAAAAAGCGCGATCGCGTAACGGCTCAAGCCGGCCGCGCCTTCGGTCAGCGCGCTTGCTGCCACCGCCGCAATTCCGCCGGCGACCATTGCGGCCCGGCGCACCGTTTCCGCGGGCACGCCGGCGGCGGCCGCGACGGCTTCGATCATGAGTCCCTCAAGCGCGCCCTGGCGTAGCTCGCCCAGCAGCAGTCGCGCGAGAAATTCCTGTTCGCGCGCCGTGCCTCTTGCGAAAAGCGCGAATAGAAGACGGGTGCGTTCGGCGATTGAGCCGGGACCGCCGGCTCGAGAGATCTCTTCGAGCGTCGCGTCGACTTCGGTCAAGGTCAGCTCTGGCGCTTCGACATTCGCAGTGGGTCGCGCGTCCGCAACCATCGCGTAACCGATGCCGCTTTTCCCCTGCCGAGTAGCCCCCGCAAGATAAGAGACACCGATGTTGATTTCAGCGGGTGCAAGCCCGCGCAGGAATTCCGCAATGCGGGCGATCTTCGTTCGGCGCGCGGCGTGCTCGCCGACACGTTGCGAGGTGTCGACGAGGTCGGAGAATAGGGTGGGGGCGGACACGATCTTCCAAATGTAAGCGTACGCGTTCTGCCCGGCACGATCCCGGCTGGACGCGGATTCGGCCTCGGTCACTTTGCCTATTATTTTGGGCGTTATGATCCATATAGCCTAATTTTGCAGGCATATGACGCGGCAAGGGTGCCGGAGAGCTTCTTCTTCGAGGAGCCGCCGGAAGGCTGAAGCAGACTGCGTCAAGCGCAGCCGCGCCATCCGGACGCTGGTCCCGGCGTGACGCGAACCTTGCCGGCTTGGTCCGGGGCGGATTTATTTATCGGCTCTCGGGGATCTCGACAGCTCGTGTTCGAGGGCCGCGATCCGCGCACGCAAAGCTGCTTCCTCCAGCTGGGCATACGCGTCGGCCGCGCTATCGCCTAGTCGGGCCAGCATCGCGCGCTCATTGGTGTCGAGATCGGTGCCGGACGCGTGTGGCCCATAGAGCGTGACCGCGAAGCAGCGGAGTCGGTTCGCGACTGGAACGGCAAGGATAGGTCGCCTGAGGCCCGGAGGTAGCCTCGCATCATCGGCATCGTCGTCGCCGACATTGAAAGGTACACCGTTGGGCAAAGGCGCAAGCATGGGGTCGTTGCTCGGTAACGTTCTCGTTGCGCAGTCGACCCAACCATCGCTGTCCTCGTGCCGACGGAAGAGCGCGCCCGTCCGGCGGAACGTTGCAGCCGAGGCCAGCCTGAACGCGCGGAACGGCTCGTCGGCGAGCAGCCGATCGATAGCTGCCGCGTTTCCTGCCTTCGCGATCGCTTGCTCAAGCTGCGCCTCTATCCGGTCGAGCGCCCGATTGAAATAGCGATCCACAAGATGGACCGTCGTTTCGTGAAGACGGGAGATCAGATAGAGGAGCGCGGCTCCGATCCCGAGCCAAGCCCAGCTCGGCAAATCGAGATGTTCGCGGATGCTGTCGGCCTCGTGATGGAGCAGCAGAGCGGGGATGCTAAGGATCAAGCCGAGAATGGTCACGCGACGCAGTGGGATTGCCACGCTCACCACGCGTGGCCTGCGGATTGCCTCGAAGACAAAGAGGCACAAGATCCCATTGACCAGGTAGAGGAGGTCGACGACATCCTCCGGCGGCGTGAAATCGCCCCAGCGCGTTCGCAACAGCGTCGTGCTCAAGCTAATGTCGGCGATGAGGAACGCGGGCAGGCCGATGAGGCATCCCCAGATCACCCAACGCACGCGCTGATAGTCCTCCGGCGTTTGGCTCCGCCGCCGCATGATCAGGATGATCAGTGCGCAGAGGTCCACGGCGAAACCTGCCAGAAGCACCATGCGTGTAATGTTCTCGGTTCCGTAGCCCAACACGCTACCGAACGAGGCAAGAAACGCCGTGGCGAAGACGACTGCTACCAGTGGCAATGCACGTTCGAGCGGGCGCCATGCAGGATCGATCTCGTCCGCGGGGACCCGCAGGGCAAATTGCAGTAGACCTGCGAAGCCTGCGGCTTGGGCGAGGCAGGCCGCGCCGTCTTGCGCGAGCAACGCGAGCGGCCACTGCTGCAGGAGCGCATAGAAGACGTAGCCTTGCCCCGGGTTGAACCAGATGACGTAGAGGAAGAATCCCCAGCTCATGCGCCCAGGGCGAGTCCAGACCAGCCATGCTGCGGCCAGCACGACCAGAATTCCCGCGATCTCATCGAGGATCAGGACGCCACGGGCGAGCCAGTTGGTCGGCGTTTCCTCGGCAACGAGGGTCACCTGCCTCGGGGGCGTATCGGGGGGCGAAACAAGACTGATCGTGGCGCTATGGCCCGGCAGGACGTACTGCACGCCACCGAGCACCGCGAGCGCGGTGCCGCAGGTCGCGGCATCGTACGGGAAGCAGCGCATCCGTGCGAGGTCGATCCGGTCAGCCTCCCGGAGCCCCGCCTTCCATGCGGGTGACGCTTTCGCGTCAGAAAACGGGCCGGCGACGTCGTAAATCAGGCCATCATTGTTCGCGTAAAAGCCGAATGATCCGAGTGGCCGCGCCACGCGTGCCAGATCGGGGACGATCATCGCGAGCGCCCAGAGCAAGAGCCCGATGAGTAGAATTCGGTGACGGGTCATAGGCTCGTTCGCGTCGGCGGGTCGCAATAGTGTAGCGAACCGGTTGCGCGCGTCCAGCCGAGGATTTGCGATCGCTGTCCACGCAGGGCGCTTGGGATGCTGGCAAGGAAGGCGAGGAATTCCATGAGCAGCACGCGGTGTCAATCTCCGAGGAGAAGAAAAAAAGGACAGAAGCAAAAATACTTACCAAACATCCATTGGGTAAAAACGGGAGAAATATCAGCAAGCATAAATATGAAACAATGAAGCAGGCTATCGTAGAAGCCTTGCGCAATAAGGAGCTGACTCACACCGAGCTCTTCAATCAGCTCAACAAGAGCTTGAAGGGCAAATTTTCAGACAACATAAGCTGGTACGCAGAAACCGTCAAACTCGATCTGGAAGCCAGAAAGAAAATAGAGCGAACTTCTTCAAAACCTCAAAAATATCGCTTGAAGTAGTCACGGAGCGAAAAATGGACCGGCGCAAGCTGGGCAATACCGGATTCGAAGTCGCATCGCTCGCCTTCGGCGGCAACGTTTTCGG
>Ga0207646_10007403_pt1 | contig 11162 bp, 9 predicted proteins | sample KBSK5502metaG_FD_184343 | JGI IMG/M metagenome (GOLD analysis project Ga0207646, IMG submission 184343) | Corn, switchgrass and miscanthus rhizosphere microbial communities from Kellogg Biological Station, Michigan, USA - KBS K5-50-2 metaG... | ecosystem: Host-associated > Plants > Roots >...
TTTCGCCGTTACCAACTGGTTCATTCTTTTATCCGCCGCGTACTCAACGATCTCTCGGTGGCTCTGATGCAGTCTGAGCGCGATGCCGTTCGCATTCGCCAGCTTGGTCTCGCTCCTGACCAGGTCTTAATTTCCGGAAACGTAAAATTCGACAGCGCTAAAGCCGCTACCGACGAAGCCGTTACTGCCAGCCTCTGTTTGCGCTTCGGCTTCAGTCAAACTCGCCCCTTAATCGTCGCCGGCAGCACGCACGCGCCGGAAGAATTAGTTATGATCGCGGCCTTCAAGCAACTTAAGGATCTTCAGCCGAGTGCTCGGCTGCTGATCGCTCCCCGACACCCGGAACGATTCAGCGAGGTCGCGGCGGTGCTGAACAAATCCGGTCTGAAATGGGCGCGACGCTCTGATGAACAAAAGCCTCACGATGCGGCGTGCGATGTAATCCTACTGGATACCGTAGGCGAGTTGCGCGCGGCGTACTCGTTGGCGACGGTGGCTTTCATCGGGGGCAGCATCGCTTCTCACGGCGGTCATAACGTGCTCGAGCCGGCGTCGCTTGGGATCGCGGTCGTCACCGGCGCCCACACTGAAAACTTTGCCGCAATCACAAAGGCGTTGCTCGATAAAAATGCAGTTGTCCAGTTGCCAAATCTGGAAACGTCGCAGGCGTCAGCTGAGCTTGCATCAGTTCTGCGCGACCTGCTGGCCGACGAAGCGCGACGCCGCGAAATTGGCCGGCGCGCCTTGACTGTCTGTAATCAAAACCGCGGGGCGACTGAACGTACTATCCAGGTCATTGAAGAAATTTTGACGGCCCGCGCTGCGACCGACACTCCGCTCCCCTTCACTGCTCTCCACATCAGCTCCGCGAAATGAATCGTGTTGCGTCAGTCGCGCTGTCACCCCTCAGCGGCTTGTATGGCGTAGCGATGAAAGCACGCCGCGAACTCTATCGCCGCGGACTGGTTCCCGTGCGAGAGATCAACGTTCCAGTTATCAGCGTCGGTAACCTTACGATGGGCGGAACGGGCAAAACCCCTCTGGTGGAGTGGGTCGCCGACAGGCTTGCTGCCACAAACCGGCGGGTCTGCATCCTCACGCGCGGCTACGGCCGCGCGCATCCAAAGCAACGAGTGATCGTTTCGAACGGAATCGAAATTCTCGCGGGCATCGAGCAAGCCGGCGATGAAGCATTCTTGCTGGCCGAAAGATTGAGGGGTCGCGCAGCGGTTATCAGCGACGCCGATCGTGTGTCAGCCGCGCTCTGGGCGATTGAGAACCTGGGAAGCGAGGTCTTTATTCTCGACGACGCCTTTCAAAATCCTGGCCTGGCTCGCAATCTCGATCTCGTCACCATCGACGTGACCAACCCCTGGGGCAACCGGCGTTTGCTCCCGGCCGGCATCCTGCGTGAGTCACCCAGAGAATTGGCTCGCGCCGACTGCATTGTGTTGACGCGCGCGGACGAATCGGACCAAATTCAGGAATTAGAGGACGAGATAAACGAATTAAGCAAAGGCCGTCCGGTTTTCCGCTCGCGGATGAAGATTCTTGGGTTGCGACCAGTTAGCCCTTCAGCCGAAAGACTCTCCGCAGAAGAAATCAAAGCATCGACAGCCGCGGCATTCTGCGGAATTGGCAATCCACAATCGTTCTTTGCCCAACTCCGAGGAGGCAGCCATAAACTTGGCCATGTCCAAATATTTCGCGACCATCATGTCTATACGCAGACTGATCTTGATCGGATCGTCCGCGCAGCGATCGCTGCCGGCGCCGAGGTTCTACTCACAACTGCCAAGGATGAAGTGAAACTTCGTTCCCTCAGATTCGAGCTGTCCTGCTACGCCGTTGACATCAGGATTGAGATTGAAGAGCAAGATAATTTCCGATCTTTAATCGAAAACTCACTCGTGTCAGAAGCCCGACCATAAGGGAGGGCCGCTTCCAATAGCACAGTCTACTGGTACGGGGGCGTCACCGCCGGCTTCACGACGGTCCTCGCAGTAGGTGAAGCCTTCGGCGGTGGCGGCGGAACGTCCTTCTCAACCAGCGGAGAAGCCTTCGGCGCGGGTGATTCGCGCGGCTGGCTGGTGTTTCGATTTCCGTTGGCGCCAAAATCTCCGTTGGCGCTCGTCGAAGGAACTTGAGAACCACGATTGGTATTCGCGTTGGCGTTCGGGCTGGTACCCGGACTAGCAACTGTGACCGGTTGGATATTTCGCTCGCTTTCGCCGGTCGGAGTTCCGGACGGCTGGACGGGCTGACTGTTCGGATCCGCAGACAGGTTGGTCTGACCAGGCGTCTGATTGGCCGGCGGGGTCTGTCCGGAGCTGCGGGTCAGTAGAAACACAATGCCAAAGACTGCGACCAACGCGATGGCCGCGGGAACTATAATCCTCCAGGGATTGACCTCAGGGCTACCCGGTTCCCGAGCTGGACTGGATAAAGGAATTTCCTGGCGTGAGCGCGGCACTACCAGCGGTTCACGCGGCCGCACCACAGTGACTTCGTCCGCGTCGTCTTCGACTTTTAGGGGTTCATTAGCGACCGTCTCTGGAGTTGCAGGCATTGCCGTGACGGCCGGGGCGTCTGAGGCAATCTTTGACAGCGCTGCAAACAACTCACCTGCCGTTTGAAATCGATCCGCGGGTTTTTTGGCCAGCGCTCGCTCAACGACTCCACCGACGGCCTCGGGTAAATCAGGACGCGCCGTCAGGATCGACGGCGGTGTATCCTGCACCTGTTTCATCATGATCACGGTCGGCGACTCTCCGGTGAAAGGCACACGCCCCGCAAGCATTTCGTAAAGAATCACACCCAGCGAATAAACGTCCGAACGCGCATCGATCGGTCCCGTCTGCGAACACTGTTCCGGCGACATGTACTGCGGCGTTCCGATTACCAGGTTGGGCGCAGTGATGTCGTGATCGCGTGTGCCTTCGAGCTCCTGGATCTTGGCAATGCCGAAATCGAGCACCTTGGCCCAGTCGCCACCGTTCGTCTCTGAGAGCATGATATTGTCGCTCTTCAAATCGCGATGGACTACGCCTTGCTGATGCGCTGCATCGAGTGCGCCAGAAACCTGACGCACGATTTCCACCGCGCGAGCGAGCGGCATCGGACCTTCGCTCCTGATAATCTCTTTTAAGGTTTGGCCATCCAGATACTCCATCACCAGAAATACGACACCGTTTTCGGATTCGCCAAAGTCCGTGACGCTGACGGCGTGCGGATGCGAGATGCGCGAAGCGGCTTTGGCTTCCCGGGAGAAGCGCGCCACTACCACATTATCAACCGCGAGCGACGGCCGCAGCACTTTGATGGCCACGGTCTTGTCCATCAGCACGTGCTTGCCGCGATAGACCGAGCCCATACCGCCACTCTTGATAAGTTCTTCGATTGAGTATTTCCCGGCTAGCGTTTGCCCCACGAGTGAATCATTTGCTACCTGCAATGCCGCTGCATCAACCGGACAGAGGCTCTGCGTATCCGAGTATTCCTTACTGCAAACGGGACAAACTTTCATTTGATACTTCTTTCGTTCTTTATTAGAGCAAGCGTAACACACCGTTTTAGCGGCGAGCAAAGTAGGCGGATGTAATCAGGTTGTGTGCGAACTAACAGTCTGCGTTATCCGAGATACCGCCGGCGAAAAAGAAAAATGCGAGCGAAGCTGGGAAGCCGCGCTCGCATTAATCTAATCGGGTCGGAAGCCCGTCTTAGCCGGCAATAGGTTTAACTACTGCGAAAACCACCAGCAATGCGAAGAGCACCAATGATTCGATTAGCGCCAGACCGAGAATCATCATGGTCTGGATGCGCCCAGCCGCGCCCGGATTGCGCGCGGCGCCCTCGCAGGCGGCGGCTCCGATTCGCGATTGTCCAATGGCACCGCCGAAAACTGCGATCGCGAAGCCGATGCCGGCCGCGATGGCCACGTAACCCTTGAAGCTCACGCCGGATTCAGCTGTTTGGTTAACCGGTTGAGCAACTGCCGTCATTGCGGTCATCATTAAACCAAGTGCGGCAAAGCAAAGCATTCTCAATTTCTTCATTGCATTTCTCCTCGTCCGAAGCCGTTACCCTGAACCACTTCAGACTATTCAAAAAAATCGAGCGTGAATGATCGAAAGCCGCCACCGGTCAGTATGATTTCGCCTAAACCCGGTATCCACCGCCCCTCTTACAACGGCGCTCCTGCGATTCAGACACTTTGAATTGTACTAACCAACGAAGATCGCCGATTGCGGTTCGGGACCAATCACGTCTCTTTTGCGTTCAACGTGCGCCACGGCAAAATGCGACGTCGCTCGAAACGCGCTCATAAAGCCATTAAGTCAAAACCGGCGCCACCAACTCAACACTCTCGTCGTCCACGTCTTCATGTTCTGCATGGCTGTCATGCGGAGCATGTGAAACTTCGCTCAGATATAGTTGTGACAAGAGCACAAAAACGAAAGTCTGAATAAAAGCGACGAACAAGCTAAGCGGCATCAGGAACACCGGAACCAGCCAATAGGTTATGCCGGGAGCCAGGTGCGCGATTGAATCCATCACCTTCTCATCGGCGAACATGTTGCCGAATAAACGAATGCCGAGCGAAAACGGCCGGATGAAATTACTCACAAGCTCGATCGGAAAAATCAGCCACGCTATCCACCAGATAGGCCCGGCGAAATGCTTCAAGTGTCGGAACAGTCCATTCTCTTTGATGCCGATGTAGTTGTAATAAACGAACGAGGATATTCCCAACGCGAAGGTCACGCTGGTCGCCGACGTGGGTGACATGAACAGCGGGAACATCCCCATCAGATTCGAGACCAGAATCAACACCGCAAAGGTCATCACCACCGGAAAGTATTGCAGGCCGTGCGGACCGACAATATCTTCCAGCATGCTGCGCACTGCCAGCACACCGACTTCGAGGGTCTGCTGTCCGTGACCTGGCTCGTCTTCTGAAAGTTTTCCTTTGAAGATCCAAATCAGAGCGACACTGAGGATGCACGCTGTGATGAACATCACTGTGTACCAGGGGATCGCGTTGTCCGGCGTGTATGGACCAAAGGCGGCATCGGGCGTGGTCCCAAACTTTCCCAGCACCTTCTGCCAAAACGGATACGTGTATTTCATTTCAAAGTCATAGGCCCAATGACCGAAATAGTGATTAACGAACTGCACCAGAATTGGCGCATGTTCAGCCTGCTCGGCTCCTTCACTGCTCAACAGAAACATCAATAAGATTCCTCTCCACGAATAACGACTAGATAAAACTCGCGGCCGGCTTCAACGAAGATCGCGGGCACGAAGGAAGAGAGCCCGGCGAACAGGGCCGGCAAAGAAACGAGGTTCAGTCTGTATGCTGCGAACGCTACAAAGCCAACCACGAAATAGCGAATCACGTAACGCCAAGCGTGGACGCGCGGGCGCCGGGTTTCGATGTCGCCGGCAAAAATCGCCGCGACCGACGTCCGTAGCCAGTGATAATTCAAGAGCGCCAGCCCGCCACCGAGCATCAGACCGGCGGCGACCCTCCACGGCGCTATTATCACGCCGGCAATCACGGTTACTACGATGCTCGCGATCATCACGCGAAAAATGCGCAGCTCGACCGCGCCGTTATTTCCTCGGGTCAAAGCTTCACCGTTCATATTGTGAGCGATCTGGCTCATGAATTAAGCGCACGATTTTACATGGAGTGACGGCGACTGTCGAGTTGTAACGGCGTTCAGGCGCATCGTCCAAAGCAAGCAAGCTTCGCGGCTCCGCCGCAGCACAGTGCGGAAAGGCTCCGCCTTTCCGGTCACGGATTCTTTCACGTGTTTTCCTCCTGAGGCTAAGCCTCAGGAGGAAATTTAGAAGTAAGAGATAAGCGCTCCACGGTAAGCCAAAGGCTTACCGCACTGTGCTGCGGCAAAGCCGCATGGCTCTAAAACTTCTCAGCGCAACTGCCGCGGCGGCGGAGGTTTGTTTGGATCATCAGGCGGGCTCTTCACGCCGCTTTCGGCAAACATCTCTTTGATCGTGCCCACGGCTGAGAGCATCGTCGAAGTTTCCACCGGCATAAAAATAACTTTCGCATTGTTGCTCTTGGTCATGTCCCGCAGGCTTTCAATGTAACGCGTCGTGATCAGGTACTGCGCGGGATTGCCGTGCTCGGCCATCGCCTGGGCAACCTGGGTGATTGCCTGTGATTCGGCTTCGGCCTGGCGTAGCCGCGCCTGCGCCAGACCTTCCGCCTGAAGAATGTTCGACTGCTTTTCACCTTCTGAGCGCGTGACCGCCGCTTGCTTCTCGCCTTCGGCGCGAGTGATCGCAGCCTGACGTTCGCCTTCCGCCTGCAAGACCAGCGCGCGGCGATTTCGCTCAGCCGTCATCTGTTTCTCCATCGTCACCCGCACGTCTTCTGGCGGATTGATGTTCTTCACGTCAACGCGGGTCACCTTCACGCCCCACTTGTCCGTGGCTTCGTCGAGAATCAGCCGCAACTTGGAATTGATTTGGTCGCGCTGAGAGAGTGTATGATCCAGATCCATATCACCCATCACCGCGCGCATGCCGGTGATCGTTAACTGCACAATGCCGCCGACCAGATCGTTCATTTCGTAAACCGCCTTAACCGGATCGGTGATCTGCCAGTAGACGACTGAGTCAACGTGGATCGTGACGTTGTCGCGCGTGATTACCGGCTGTGGTGGAAGGTCGATGTACTGTTCGCGCAAATCGATCGAAGTGATGCCGCCGCGCATGTTGGTCCAAAAGACGGCGCGCGGCTTATCAAGAAACGGCACCAGGATATTCAGACCACTGGCGGCAACGCGGCTGAAGCGGCCCAGCCTCTCAACCAGCATCACAGTCGCCTGGGGCACAATCTTTATAGTCTTGGCGGCGATAACCAACAACACCACGCCAATGAAAAACAGGAGAAAGATTAAGAGAAACGCGGGCAATACTCCCTCATTCTGTAAAAGGATCAACATCACGAACGGCATGGCTTACCTCCGACTAAAGTTCCAACTGAATACTCCCTACCGTAATGACGTGCAACTATAACCAATGCGTCAAGGGAATAAAAGAGCGCGAGCACGTGAAACGGGGCCGCTGGCCCCGCTTCGCGAGGTCCGTATTTGACCTTCATTCTTGTGGGTCTGGTCCGATTTCATATGTTAGAATGCCGGTAACGAATTAACTCTCAACCCAAGGTCTCCCGATGAGTGATCTTACAATAGAAAAGTTTTGCTCCTATGTCTCTCCGGACTGGGACGCGGATAAATTCCTTATGTGGCCGCCGGATGTCTTCGCTCTGGTGGCGTCATTGCTCCTAAAGTCCGGCGCCTATTGCTACGCAGTTTCAGGCTGGAAGCGACCGGAAACTAATCTCGAGTGGGTCAAAACCATGAGGACGCTTGGTAAAGAGTGGCGAACCAAGCTGAAACCGCCCGCTAACGTTCTTTCCTGGCGTCAAACAATAATTGACAACAAGACTGAGCCCGTGTTCAAGGTCCGCGATTGCGACGAGTTGTGCAAAGCTCTACTGAGTCTCTCCGCTGCCGCTGACGAGGCCTGCAGAGGTGTAGGTTGCACGGTGTCCAGCGACGACACTGATCGTTTTCTGGGCGAGGCCTCTCAGTTACTTCAGATCTCGGCAAAGACCCTTGACGTTTCGACACTGTGTAAGTTGGTGGATCACTCAGTCGTAAGAGTGCTCCCCAAGCTGCACACCCCGCAAAGCGGCATTACTATTCGGTCGTTGACACACCACCTGGCCCTTTGTCCGGCGGGTGATGTCAGAGCCAAGTGGGCCGAGCGTCCGCATCCGAAAAATCCCATAGATCGATATTGCCTCAACCTCCTGCTTGCGCCCTGGCCCGTAACGGTGAGTCCGTTCCATTTCAAAAATGTGAGACCGACGGACGCCGAGTTGCTAAATATGCCGGACCGTTTTGGGTTCTTTGAATATGATCCTCCTGGTCCTCTGCCTGGCGCTCCCGACGTTGCTGAGCGCATTGAGCAAATGGTTAAAAACGCGTGCCTCGTGGTTGATCGCATTGACGGCGTCGTGTTTCCAGAGATCTCGCTCACTGAAACTGAATATCAGCAAGTGAGCGCGGTCTTGATGCCAAAAGACATTTTCCTAATCTGTGGAGTACGCGAGGCACCGCAGGGAGAGCAACGGGCTGGAAAGAATTATTTGCGTTTTGATATTCCGGTCGATCTTGAACGCGTTACTAACCAGGCCACTACCTCAGCGGGCGAATTCTTTTCGCACTCTCAGGAGAAGCATCACCGATGGCGTCTGGAAAAAAGGCAGATCGTGCAATACGGTCTGGGTAGTTGTTTGGACATCGAATGGAACTGGTGGGAACACATCTCGATTGATAAGCGTGAGCTGTATTTTGTGGTGCTGGAAGACTGGCTGACGGTATGCGCTTTGATTTGTGAAGACTTGGCTCGCCAGGATCCGGTGTCGGAGATCGTTCGCGCGGTCGGACCAAACCTTGTGATTGCGCTCTTGATGGACGGACCCCAGTTGGCTCAACGGTGGCCCGCACGCTACGCAACGGTGCTGGCGGATGACCCGGGATCCTCGGTCTTAACTCTGACTAGTGTCGGCATGAGTGAATTGAGCAGACCACCCTCGATTCAAACACGCTCGCGCGCGGTTGCGCTCTGGAAGGACGCCAAAACCGGAGACGCAGTGACCATAGAACTGCCCCCGAACACAGACGGAGTCGTGCTGAGCCTCTCACGCGAGCGGCAAACAGAATGGTCTGCTGATGGACGTGACGATGGCGGCGTCGGTGGCTATCCGACCTTGTCAGGGATTCATTTTGTTACCTTTAGTTAGGGGGTAATCGCCAGGTATTGACAGGCTCATTTGCGAGATGGTAAGAAGGAAGTGGCTTGAGGCTCCCAATGCTTACGAAAAATGGAATGAACATGAAACCAATATCCTTCGCTGATATGTACGGGCTGGCTCTTATTGCAAAGAAGCCCAAGGGAGTGAACCGAAAAAAGATCGCTAAAAACCTTAGCCACGAGGCGCAACAGATTGCGAATGCCATTATCGGCCCAGCGCGCACGTCTTCGGAATCGGAATCGGCGGCCGACCCTCTGCCAAATGGCGGCAAGCTGAAGAATTCCGATCTTGATAAATAGCCAACCGAATCTCAACCATTCCCGCCACTCGCCCAATTCCAATAACTCATTCTTATCCTCGTTTTACCCTCCAGAGCCTAAAGCTGCCTCGATAATTTGCGCGGCGGCGAGCAACACAGTCTCTTCAAACGGCCGGCCAATAATCTGTACGCCTATGGGTAATCCTTCCGCAGAACGGGCGGCGGGCACCACCGCGCTTGGCAAACCAAAAACGTTAGCCGCGTGCGAATAGCTAAACGCCCGGAAGATGCTGAGCGATTGACCCCGCACGTCAACGCGCGCCGCGCCGTGCGCGAATGCCGGCACCGCGCCCACCGGCATGACGGTCAGCGGCGTGGTTTTCATCCATCGCAGAATCTCTTCGCGCAAGCGCTCGCGCTCGACCAAAGACCTCCCCAGCGCCTCCGCCCGCTCGATTTTCGCGCCCAGGTCATTCTCTTCACTGGCGTCAGCTTGCAAAGCACGACTCACCAGAGGTCCGGCCTCAGACTCCCTTCCGCGATAAAAGTCCCGAAGTTGTTCACGGGCCGCACGTGAGAACAAATCGATCCAAAGTCGAGAGCCCTCGGACATTCCCGGTGGCTTTGCTTCATTCACTTCAAGACCGGCTTCGCTGAGCGCTTTCGCTGCGGCCTCTACGGCTTCCGTGGTCTCTTCAGTAACCGGAACACTGTTGTCACCGGTAAAAAAAGCGACCCGCATACCGGCGAGCAATCCGGCTGACCGTGCCTCAGACGATTCGCGATCGCTGGGTTCAACTTTAGTTGCGTCTGAGATGACACGGAACAACAAGTCGAGATCTTTGACGTGCCGGGCCATTGGTCCAACGCATGAACCTAACGAGAGTGGTCCCGTCGCGGGCGGCGTGTGGCCATCCGCCGGCACTCGCCCAGCCGTCGGCTTTAACCCAACGATCCCGCAGAAATGCGCGGGCACGCGAATGGATCCGGAGAGATCGCTGCCGAGTCCAGCCGGAGAAAGACAGGCCGCAATGGCCGCTGCTTCGCCGCCACTGGAACCGCCCGGTGTCATTAGCGGGTTATGAGGGTTATGGGTCCGGCCAAAGACAGGATTGTCGGTTTCATACGGAATGGCCATTTCCGGCGTGTTCGTCTTGCCGAGAATGATCGCGCCGGCGCCTTTCAGCCGCGCCACAACTGTCGCGTCGTGATCCGGAACATGGTCTGCGCACAGGCGCGAGCCACCGGTCGTGCGAAGGCCTCGAGTATCAATCGTGTCCTTTATTGTGAGCGGTACGCCATGAAGCGCGCCAACCTCATCACCTCGAGTTAACGCAGCTTCGGCAATGCGAGCCTGATTGATAGCGTCGTCAGCGAGTGTGACGATCGCGTTGAGAGATGGATTGATTTGTTCGATGCGCTGAAGATACGCTTCGACAACTTCCACCGGCGACACAACACGCGCATGAATTAATTCGGCGAGTTGGACAGCGGACTTGGTTGTGATCTCTTCGGACAGATCGGATACCTCGAGTTTAAAGAAGAAGCTCCGGAGGAGCTGGATATCATCTCGCTCCTAAAGGAGCTTTGAAAAAGAAGCGATTCTTGGAGCTATAAACATTTCGCGCCTGGCGGCGCTTGGAACTGATGTTCCTCTCCCGGGACTGACGGGCTGGGTGTCCTTCTCCAAGGCACTTCTTGACACTCTCGCAAGCACGCAATTAGACTCGGTCTCTTTCAAATCGTAACACTTAGTCCGACAAACTTCAGTTTGTCGTTGCTTACCCAAGTTCTCTGGGCCGACGCGCGACAAACTAAGTTCGTCGAACATCTCGAAAGGATCCAACCGATGGGAGCACGAAAGAAAATAACTGTCGTAGGCGCCGGCAACGTGGGCGCGACAGCCGCGCATTGGCTGGCCGCGAAGGAATTGGGCGACGTGGTCCTGGTTGACATTGTGGAAGGCGTGCCCCAGGGCAAGGCGCTCGATCTCGCCGAAGCCGCGCCGGTCGAAGGCTTTGACGTGCGGCTGACGGGAAGCAATAC
>Ga0207646_10007404_pt1 | contig 11162 bp, 9 predicted proteins | sample KBSK5502metaG_FD_184343 | JGI IMG/M metagenome (GOLD analysis project Ga0207646, IMG submission 184343) | Corn, switchgrass and miscanthus rhizosphere microbial communities from Kellogg Biological Station, Michigan, USA - KBS K5-50-2 metaG... | ecosystem: Host-associated > Plants > Roots >...
GCAGTCTACGAGGGTTCGCGGTCGTCGCCGCCGGAGCCAGCTCGTGCGTCGCCTGCGCGGGCCCCACGCCCTGGTAGTCAACCAGCCGACACCGCCCAGGAAGCTCGTAACAACCGTGCTCGACCTTCGTCTCAACGCCTGAGCAGGCCGGTCCGAGAAGCGACCGCCCAAGGGTCGGAACGCGGCTGCTCGACCCACCCGAGCCGGTGGGGGGGAGCCCAACGATGATCGACCACGAGCGGGCACGTGAGCTTGCATCGATGGCGCCGGATGCGGGCATCGACCCGTCCGATCGCGAGTGGTTGGACCGACACCTCGACGCCTGCGACGCCTGTCGCGACTTCGTCGCCGGATCCACTGCGGCGGGCCTCGACGGCCTGTCGACCGACGCGAGCGACGCGAACCTCGAGCATCTCGCCGTCGCCGGCGGGCCCGTCGCTGACGACATCCCCACGCCGGCGAACGGACGCGCGCGCCCGGGACGCCTCCGCAACCCCGACTGGATCCGTCGTCGCGGCCCGATCGTCACGGTCGGCGCCCTGATCGTGGCCCTCGTCGCGGGCATGTTCGTCTGGAACTCGGGCAAGCAGCCCGATCAGATTGTGGCGGACGCGGGCAGCCCCTCCCCGGCCCCCTCTGCGACTGCGCCGGCCCCGGATCCATGGGCCAGCCTCGATCCGTCGAGCGGAATCCCGGAGGGTGGGATCGCCACGACCGCCACGCTGACCGCCGACGGCTCGACCGGTCCAGTCGTCGGCGTCGACACCGCCTTCCGATTGGCCAGCACGACGGCGATGCCGGCCTCGCGGCTCGCCGCCCGGCTCACCGTCGATCCGAGCTTCGCCTTCTCGGTCAAGCCCGATCCCGCGGATCGCGTCGCCGTGATCACCCCCGCCGAGAAGCTACTCCCCGGCACGGTCTACCGGTTCGACCTCCACGGATCGACCGGCGAGCTCCTCGACACCTGGGCCTTCCAGGCCAAGCAACCCCTGCGGGTCGTCGGAACCCTCCCCGAGAACGAATCGTCCGACGTCCCGATTGACACGGGCATCGAAGTCACCTTCGATCAGGACGGCGTGTCGGGCGCCGACACCCACGTGTCGATCACGCCGGCAACGAAGGGCCGGTTCGAGCAGCACGGCCGCGTCCTCGTCTTCGTCCCGAACCGCCTGCTGCCCGCGACGATCTACACGGTCACCGTCAGCCGGGGCGTGACGGTCGCCGACACCGGTGAGGCGACGATCTCCGACGTCAAGTTCCAGTTCGAGACGGCCGCGAAGACCGAGCCGACCACCTCGGCGACGACCTTCGTCTTCCAGGACCAGCTGGTCGAGACCGCCACGGCGGATCGCGCGATCCTGGGGATCTGGAGCTACACCGACGACGACAAGCCGGTCGCCAAGAAGGTTCGGCTCGAGGTCTATCGCCTCGCCGGGATCGACGCGGCCATCACGGCCTTCCGGACCCTTCGCACCCAGCCGACGTGGTCGCGCTGGTCCACGGACGGCCTCGTCCCGACCACCCATCTCCAGCGCGTTCTCACGACCAACGCGAACATGAACAGCACGCGCGGCACGGATTGGGCCCAACTCCCGACCCGGCTCCCGGCCGGCTGGTATCTCGTCCAGCAGAGCAGCGGGACCCGCCCGATTCAGCTCGTCCTCCAGGTGACCGATATCGCCGGCTACCTCACGATCGCCGACGCGAAGACCCTCGTCTGGGCGAACGACCTGAAGTCGGGTGGCCCGATCGTCGGTGCCGCGGTCGCGGCGAACGGCGTGAAGTTCGGCCGGACCGACGCCAAGGGTCTCGTCCTGGCCGCCACCCCCGACGCGATCAAGCCCTCCCCGGCGCCGAACTGCACCGACGCCTGCGATCCGATCGTCACGATCCGGACGTCGGACGGCCGGGCGGTCTTCATGCCCGCACAGTCGGAGCCCAGCAAGTTCGAGAGCTACGACTCCTACGGCGGCTACGGCGAAGGCGACTCCCGTTACTGGACGCTGCTCCATACCGACCGGAACCGCTACCGCCAGACGGACACGGTCAACACGTGGGGCGTCCTCCGCGCCCGCGGCACGGGCAAGGTCCCGTCGACCGTCACGGTCCAGCTGACCGCCGAGAACTTCGACGGCGTGGCCAAGCCACCGGTCACGAGCCGGAGCGTCCACCCCGGGCCGACGGGGGCCTTCCTGGCCCCGCTTGCGCTGGCCGGCCTGCCCGAGGGCTCCTACTCGGTGGAGCTGCTCGTCGGCACCACGATGATCCGCAGTGTCGGCGTCCAGGTCGGTCCCATCGCCAAGCCGGCGTATCGCTTCTCCATCGAGACCGGGCGGCACGTCTACATCGCCGGCGACAACATCCGCGTCACGGCGCGGGCGAACTTCTTCGAGGGAACTCCGGTACCCGGCATCCCGCTCCGCATCAACGGCTACGTCGAGCGGACGGTCACGACCGACGCGACGGGCGTGGCGATCTACCGCACGACGGCCAGGGTCGACCGGGAATCCGAGGGCCCCCAGCCCCAGGCGATCGAGGTCGTCGCGGCCCGGGCCGAGGAGGCCGATACCGGTGCCTCGAGCAACGAGTTCGTGGTCTTCCCGAGCAGCCGGACGGTCGACGCCGTGCCGGTCATCAGCCGCGGCAGGGTCCGCGTCACCGGCACGGTGAACCTCGTCGACGTCGCGCGCCTCGAGCGCGAGGCGTCGAACGGCGCGTCGCTCTGGGACCTGGATCCGCGCGGAGCCGTGCTCCGTGGCGTCAAGGTGACCGTCCGCTTCGTGGAGCTCGTCCCCGTCCGGACGGCGACCGGAACGGAGTACGACTTCATCGAGAAGAAGGTCGTCCAGACCTACGAGACGAACATCGTGGAGCGACCGGCGGGCACCGTGACCGTGACGTCGGGCGCAAACGGCGGCTACTCGGCCTCGATCCGGGTGGCGCCGGGGGGCCATGACTACCAGGTGATCGTGTCCGTGGCGGATGCCGACGGACATGTCGCCCGGATCACCGGCCAGGCGAGCACGCAGCCGTTCGCGACCGACGACCCCTACTCCCCGTCGCTCGCCCCGACGGTCGGACCCGCCGACGGCACCACCTACCGGATCGGCGACCAGGTCGACGTGACGATGCGCGATTTCGGCGTCAAGCAGAGAGCCGGCGACGGGACCCGCTACCTGTTCTCGGTCGCTCAGCTCGGCATCCGCAGCGCGACCGTCCAGTCGTCGCCGCGCTTCAAGACCACCTTCCCGTCATGGGGCGCCCCGAACATCGAGATCGAGGCCGTCCGGTTCACCGGCCAGGGCTACACCGGTGGGGTCACGTTCGGAGCCCAGTTCCGCGTCGGGGACCGCAAGCTCCAGGTCGACCTGACCCCGGCGGCCGCCCGCTACCGGCCAGGTGACCTGGCCACGGTCCGGATCCGCGTCCGCGACGCCGCCGGCCGGCCGGCGGCCGCGACCGTGGTCCTCCGGGCGATCGACGAGAAGCTGTACAGCATCGGCGCCGCCTCGCAGGACGATCCACTCGCCGAGCTGTATTCGCCCCTGTCGTCGGGCATCGTGAGCATCTACCAGACGCACCGCAACCCGCGATCCGGCGGCGAAGGCGGCGACACGACCGGCGGCGGGGGCGACGACCGGGATGACTTCCAGGACTCGCTCCTCTTCCAGACGGTCACGACCGACACCTCCGGCCGAGGGACCGTCTCCTTCCGGCTGTCGGACGACCTGACCTCATGGCGGGTGACCGCGTCGGCGATCACGACGCATCTCGAGATGGGTGCCGCCTCCGTCCTCGTCCCGGTCGGGCTGCCCTTCTTCGTCGACGCGACGATCGCGCCCGAGTACCTCGTCGCGGACCGGCCGATCATCGTTCTCCGCGCCTTCGGCGCCGAGCTCAAGACCGGCGCGGCCGTCTCGTTCCGGGTAACCGCCCCGGGCCTGGACTTCACCAGCCCGGCGATCTCCGGCAAGGCGTTCGAGACGACCACTGTGGCCCTGCCGAAGCTGCGCCTCGGGAGCCAGACGATCAAGATCACCGCGACGACCGGGAGCGGAGCGTCCCTCCGCCGCGACACCCTGACGCGCACCTTCAACGTCGTCACGACGCGGCTCACCCGCGCCCGGACTGCCTACGCCGAGCTGCCCCTGGGCGGCCCGTTGGCCGGCGGCGACGGCTTCACGACGATCCTCGTCTCCGATGCGAGCGGCGGCCGGTACCTGCCGATGCTCCTCGATCTCGCCGGCGGCGGCGGCGCGCGGCTCGACCGCGGCCTGGCTGCGGACATGGCCGTCGCGCTGCTGAGGGACCGCTTCGGATCCACGGTCGGCGATCCCGTCGAGGCCTTCCGAGCCGACCGGTACCAGGGACCCAACGGCGGCCTGGCCCTCCTCCCCTACGCGAGCCCCGACCTCGAGCTCTCGGCGATGGTCGCGATCGTCGCCCCTGATCGTGTCAACCGGGTCCAGCTCATGAGCTACCTTCGGGGGATCGTCGGCGACCCGGCGGAGACGCGGGAGCGGAAGATGTTCGCCCTCGCCGGTCTCGCCGGCCTCGGCGACTCGGTCCTCCCGGCCGTTCGCGCCGCCGCGGCCGATACGACCTTGACGATCCGCGAGCAGCTGATGATCGGCATCGGCGCGGCCGCCCTCGGCGATGCCGCGACCGCCCGCTCGATCGCCGCGTCGCTGATCGCGAAGCATGGCGAGCAACTTGGGGAGCAGGCGCGTCTCCGGGTCGGCTCGTCGGGAGCGGACATCACGAGCGCCACCGCCCTGATGGCTGTGCTCGAGGCGTCGATCGGTGACGATCGGGCGGCCTCGTTCTGGGCGTACGTCGAAGCCAACCCGGAGACCGACGCCCTGAATGTGCTGCCGGCGGCCGCGTATGCGGCGAAGAGCCTGGATCGACTGCCGGTGAAGGCGGCGACCTTCGCGTACACGGTCGATGGAACCCGTCGCGTCGTCACCCTCGACACCGCCCAGTCGTTCCAGCTGACCCTGACGGGGGCTCAGCTCAAGACCCTGACCCTCGAGCGGATCGCCGGCGCCGTCGGCGTCACGACGACGTGGCGGGAGGCCACCGGAGCGTCCGTTTTCCAGCCGGACCCGGACGTCAAGATCACCCGCACCGTCACCCCGTCGGGGACCGTGAAGAGCTCCGATCTGGTCCGGGTCGAGCTCCGCGTCACGTTCGGCGCGCAGGCGGCCAGCGGCTGTCACCAGGTGACGGAGCTCGTCCCGAGCGGACTGGCCCCGGTCGGATCCGTTGCCACCTGGGTCGACCCCGACAGCGAAGACGCCGGCCCGCCGGATCCTGGCTTGGTGTTGCCGTACGACCAGTCGGGCTCACGCGTCTTCTTCTGCGCCGAATTCAGCCCGCAGCAGCGAATCCTCACCCTCCGCTACTACGCGCGCGTCGTGACACCGGGCACGTACGCATGGGAACCGGCCGTCGCCGAATCGCGTAGCCAAGACGGCCAGGCGTCACTCACGCCCGCGAGCGAGATCGTCGTTCGCTGACCGAGGCGGAAGCCGGCGCGTCCCGCGGGCGCGCCGGCTTCCGCATGTCCGGACGTCGAGTCCGAGCCGTCGAGCGGCCTACAATCGGGTCATGCCAGACGAGCGGCCGGCGACGCGGGTCGTGCGCGATTCGATGGGCGAGGTGGCCGTTCCGGCCGATGCGCTCTACGGCGCCTCGACCCAGCGGGCGGTCCTGAACTTCCCGATCTCCGGGCAGCGCTTCCCACGGCCGTTCATCCGGGCGCTTGCCCTCATCAAGGAGGCGGCGGCCGAGACGAACGCGGAGCTCGGGCTGCTCGACGCGGACCTCGCCGAGGCAATCGCGACCGCCGCGGCCGTGGTCGCCGACGGCCGCCACGACGACCAGTTCCCGATCGACGTCTACCAGACGGGCTCGGGCACGTCGACGAACACGAACATGAACGAGGTGGTCGCCCATCTCGCGGCCGAGCGGCTGGGACGGCCCGTCCATCCGAACGACCACGTCAACAAGTGCCAGTCCTCGAACGACGTGATCCCGACGGCGATGCAGCTGGCGGCGGCGATGACGATCGAGGAGCAGCTGCTCCCGGCCCTCGAGACGCTCCGATCTGCCCTCGCCGCCAAGGCCGACGAGCTGTGGCCCGTCGTCAAGACCGGCCGGACGCACCTCCAGGACGCGACGCCGATCCGGCTTGGCCAGGAGTTCCGGGGGTACGCGGGACAGGTCGAGGAATCGATCCGGCGGGCCCGAGCAGCCCGAGCCGAGCTCGTGGTCGTGCCCCTCGGCGGGACCGCGGTCGGGACCGGGATCAACGCCCACCCCGAGTACGCAGCTGGAGCGACACGTCGCCTCGCTGCCCTGACTGGGCTCGACGTGGTCGAGAGCCCCAACCACTTCCATGCCCAGGCCACGCTCGACGCCGTCATCGCCGCCCACGGCGGGCTCCGCACGATCGCCCTGTCCCTCTGGAAGATCGCCAGCGACGTTCGGCTGATGGGGATGGGCCCGCGGGCCGGGATCGCGGAGATCGCCCTGCCGGAGACCCAGCCCGGGTCGTCGATCATGCCGGGCAAGGTGAACCCGGTCATCGTCGAGAGCCTGACGATGGTCGTCGCGCGCGTCCTCGGCAACGACACAACGGTCGCGTTCGGCCAGACCGGCTCGTTCCTCGAGCTGAACGTGATGATGCCCGTGACGGCCGTGGCGCTCCTCGAGACGATCACCCTGTTGGCGACGTCCGCCCGGAACCTGGCTGACCGGGCCGTGACCGGGCTGAGCGCCACCGATCGCGGCCCGGCGCTGGTGGAGCAGGGCCTGATGCTCGCGACCGCGCTCGCGCCGGAGATCGGGTACGACGCGGCTGCGGTGCTCGCGAAGGAGGCATTCAAGACCGGCCGCACGATCCGGGACCTGGCGCAGGAGCGAGGGATCGCCCCGGATCGCCTCGACGCGCTGCTCGACCCGGCGAAGATGACCGAGCCCGGGCTCGGCGGCGGGCCGTCGGGCGGCTGAAGCTCAGGCGGGCCGCGACGGTGACGCTCGGTCCGGGTCGAAGGCGATCAGGAGCAACGCGCCCACGAGCGTCCAGGCCAGGCCGAAGCCGAGCCAGGCGACGGGCCACGCGAACACCATCACGGCGGCGCCCAGGGCGAGGAGGCCGCCCAGCCATCCCTCGCCAGTCCGCAGCAGGCCGATCCCGACGAGCAGGCAACCGAACGCGGCCAGGGTCTGCGCGACCGCCGTCGGCGGTCCGTACCCGAGCCCGACGAACGCGGCGACGAGTGCAGCGACCCACAGGATGTGGCCGATGACCGCCAGCAGGACGGCAACGGTGCCGCGACGCCCGGTGTCGTCGCTGCGCGTCGCCCAGCATCCGACCGTGGCCAGGCCACCCGATACGACGGCGATGATCGCGAGGGGCAGCGCCTCGACGAGGTAGCCGGGCCAGTCGGGCGGGGTCGGTTGGGAGACGATCCCGGTCCCAGCGACGGTCCACATGCCGCCGGCCACAAGCGCCGCCGCGGCGGGGACCCGCGTCGGGGCATGGAGATGGGCGTCGATCGCCCCACGGGCCAGGTCGAATCGCCCCCGCGGGCCGAGGTGGAGCTGCTCGAGCATCGCCAGCATCTCGGGCTCGTAGCGCTCCCGCCAGGCCGCGGGGTAGAGGCGCAGGAGGGCGGCTCCGGCGGGCCGTGATCGGCCGTCCGGCCGACGTTCGTCCGTCATCCGCCACAGCCGTTCGGCACCCGCGGCGGGATCAGACCGGGCTGGCCCAGGGCCACCGGCAGGGGTCCGAGGGCGACGTGCGAGGTGTCGATCGTGAGCACGCCGTCGCGGTCGACCTCGATGGCGTAGCGGTCCATGCCCCGCGGGGCGGGTCCGAACGTCACACCCGAGGCCTTGATGCCCAGCCGGTCGTACCGCGACTGGTGGCACGGGCAGCGGAACCAGAAGTCCTCGACGCACGGGTTCGGACGGCAGCCGAGGTGCGGACAGCGCTGGGACACGGCGCGCACGTTGAGGGCGACGCCGTCGCCAGTCGGATCGGAACCGGGCTGCCAGGGGCGTGCCGGATCGATCGTCATGACGAACGCCCGCGCCTCCGGGACGTACGCGGGGAACCCATCGGCGATCGGCAGGCCGACGTTCATCGCGATCAGGTCGGACAGCGTCCCGACCCGGACCCGCGGCGTGGCCCGGCTCGAGACCGGCCAGACCGCACCGATCAGTCCGCCGCCGACCTCGACCAGCCACACTGCGACGGCGGCCCCCAGCGATCGCCGGAGCAGGGTCCGGCGAGAGACGCCGCTCCTCGGCCGATCGCGCAGAGCGGCGATGGCGTGGATCGCCAGCGGGTCGGGTTCGTCAGGACGCGTCGACGGCTCGCGCGCGCCCATCGTCGCCCCTCATGCCGTCTTCGCGGCCGGCACACGAACGGCCGCGAGCGATCCGATGGCGATCCACGCGAGACCGAAGGGGATCGCGAGGAGGGCCCGCTCGTCCTGGGTGTTGAACGATGTCAGGACGAGCGCCGTGACCGACAGCAACCACCGCAACGGCATCGCATCGCCCACCACGAACCCGAAGCCGGCCGCGGCGAACGCGTAGCCGTAGAACCCGACGGCGAGGATCGGCCACGGCGTGGCGATCAGGAGGGCTCCGACGAGCATCGTCGCAGCCGTCGCCGAGGCGGCCGACGATCGGGTCGACGTCGATCTCGCAAGTTCGATGGACGCCGCCGCCGTGAGCACGGCGGCGGCGATCATGAGCATCCAGCCCGCCACCGAGTCCTTGTAGCCCGAGGTCGCGCTGACCTGCGTCGCGTTCGTGGCCAGTGCGCCCGCGATCCACAGGCCGCCACCGAGGACGGCCGCGCCGACCGTGCGGGGGCGGATTCGGCCCAGGCTCTCCTGGCCCGACGGACGGGTAACGAGCTGCGGATGGACCCAGGCATCGAGCGCGCCACGGGCGAGATCGACCTGGTCGCGGATCGTCGGCGGGCGGTCCGCCAGCAGGTCCTCGAGTTCGGCGAGATAACGGTCGCGCCACGCACGCGGGTAGAGGCGAACGAGGCGCTTCATCGGGTGCCCCCGCCGAGCCGCTCGAGGCCCGTCCGGACGAAACCCTCGAGGTGGGCGAGCTGGGCGGCGAGCGTCGTCGCTCCCGCTCCCGTCAGGCGGTACGGCCGGCGCCGGTCCTCGGGCTCGAGCGCCTCGATCAGGCCGCGCCGCTCGAGGCGCGCCAGTGCGCCATAGAGCGTGCCTGGGCCGAGCGGCGAGCCCGTCATCTGCTCGACGTCGGTCATGATCGCGTACCCGTGCTTGGCGCCGTTGCTCAGCGAGACGAGGATGTAGAGCGACGGCTCGGCAAAGCGCCCGAGCTCGCCGAAGGGCTGTGTCATGCGCGGATCTCCATGTCGGTCAGACGATAGCCGCGGCGTCCATCGCCGTTCATGAGCGGCGCGATCAATCCGCGGCGCTCGAGCCGGGCGATCGCGGCGAACAACGTCCCGGGCCCGACGGGTCCGTCGAGGGAGCGGACCTCGTCGAGCAGTGGCGCAACACTCCGCGGGCCGCCGCGGAGCGCGACGAGGACCAGCCTCGCCGGCTCCGCGAAACGACCGAACGCCTGTCGGTCGAGCATCTACCCGGCCACGATCACGCCACAGGCGATGCGGGCGCCGCTGCCGCCGTTCGTGGCGTCGGTCACCTGGTCGTCCTCGTTGGCGTGGATGATGAAGCTGCTGCCGACGGCGTTGACCGTTTGATCGAACAGCGTCGTCGGGCCGTCCGTCAGCGTCACGCGATCGGTCGTCGTATCGAGATGGCCGACTCCGTCCTCGTTGACGATGAGATTCGGGAGGTCGCCGGCGTGCGCCCCGCCCGGGTTCGACAGGCCGTGCAATCGCGCCAGCGGGTTGTAGTGGGGGCCGGCCGCGGCGAACGTCGGTCCGCAGGCGGCAACGGCATGGATGTGGATCCCGTGTCGGCCCGGGGTCAGTCCCGTGACATGGACGTTGACGTGGACGACGCCGGAGGCGTCCTCGACGAGGCGGGCCCAACCGATCTCTGTGCCCGCCTGGTTCACGAAGATCGCGCTTGCGCGTGTGGCTCCCCCAGCGACCGACGCACCGGCGATGGCGGCGGTCACGGCCAGGGCGGCGCCGAGCGCTCCGATGGCGAGGATGGGTCGGCGGATGGCGGTCATGGCACCCCTCATGGATACTCGTCCGATGATATACCGTCTGTCGATATATCGCCAGGTGATATATACGGCGCTCCGTGCATCGCTGTCAAGACCCGCGGCTACAATCGCCAGCGATGACCTCCACACGCCCCTGGGATCGCGCTGCGGATCTGCCTGTCCCCGCCGGTCGCCGGCCGCGCCCGGAGGTCGTCGCCCTCCCGCCGGACGAGCTGCCCACGCTCGCCGACCTGTTCACCTTCATGCGCGACGCCGAGCTGCGCTTCGACGCCCTCCGCATGCGGATGGAGGAGCATTCGTTCACGACCCGCGGCGAGCACCTCGTCGTCATCGAGGTCGCCCTGCGACACCCGAGGGACGCCCGGGTGACGACGACCGAGCCGCATCGGGGCACGGCCGGCAACTACGAGATCTGGATCTCCGATGGCGAGACCGTCCGGACCTACTCGGCGCCCCACAAGCTCGGCACGGAGCGGCCCGTGCGCAGGCCCGTCCAGGGGGTGACCGGCCGGGAGGCGCGCGACCTGCCCGGCACCTCCCGCATCTATGTCCCGCTGACGGCTCTGCCGATGGAGACGCTGCCGGACACCTTCGTCCACCCGGCCGGCTACTGCCAGAACGTGCTGGCCACTGGGGACTGCCGGATCCTCGGGCTCGACAAGGTCGCCGGCCGCGAGACGATCGCCATCGAGTGCGACCACCCGCGGACGATCGAGATGGCCGCGGACCGGCCCGACTTCCGGATCCGGGTCGACGTCGACCGCGCCGAGGGCGTGATCCTGCGGCTCCGCGAATCAATCGGCGGAGTTCCGACGCGGGACGCGATGGTCACGGACTTCGGGCCCGACGCGCCGCTCTCCCTCAACGCCTTCGACTTCACGTTCCCGACCGGGACGACGATGCTCTTCTGACCGGCCGCCGGCGGGCGGTCCGGGCGACAGAACCCTCCGTGG
>Ga0207646_10007405_pt1 | contig 11161 bp, 11 predicted proteins | sample KBSK5502metaG_FD_184343 | JGI IMG/M metagenome (GOLD analysis project Ga0207646, IMG submission 184343) | Corn, switchgrass and miscanthus rhizosphere microbial communities from Kellogg Biological Station, Michigan, USA - KBS K5-50-2 metaG... | ecosystem: Host-associated > Plants > Roots >...
CCTTGACACTGCTCTTATTGTCACCGCCGCCGGACATGTATTTCTGGCGGAAATCCAGCAACTCCTCGGCCCGTTTCGGGCATTCGATGGCCGATGTGCGCACCGCGCCTGCGGCGCGGGTCACCGATAGGTTGTATTCGACGAGATTGGGTACAAACGGTTCGAGCAACGCCTGATTGTCGAGCCGGAAGATCGTCGGCAACAAGGCCCGGACCTCTTCCACGGTGTCCGCCTTGCCAACCCCGATGCTGCTGCCGAGATGCACCGGCTTCACGATGCAAGGCAGCCCGATGCCGTCGAGCAGTCGGCGCAGCGACTCTTCCGACGGCAGCCCACCGGCGGTGCGCGACACCACCGCATAAGGCAGCAGCGGAATGTCGAGGCCGCGCAGCAGGCGCTTCGTCGCGGCCTTGTCCATGAACACGGACGAGGCCAGCGTGCGCATGCCGGTGTAGGGCAGGTTGGCGGTCTCGAACAGCCCCTGGAATTGGCCGTCCTCGCCGCCCACCCCGTGAAAAGCCAGCATCGCCACGTCGAACTCCACAGGTGGCCTACGGCTGAACAAGCCGCTGCGCCGCGGGACGAGGACGCCGCGCCCTGGTTCGCCGAGCGACAGCGTGACTTCGGTCAATTCCCCGCGGGTACGCGCATCGGGCAGGTAGTTGCGCCGCTCGGACAGCGATTCGCCGACCAGCCATTCGCCGCGCGGCGTGACATAGACCGGGAACGGCACAAAGCGCTCCTGGTCGATCGCCTTCAGCGCCTGCAAGCCTGTGATGACGCTGACATCGTGCTCGGGCGAGCGCCCGCCGAGAAACACCGCGACACGGGTTTCATTCTTGCCCGGCATCCTGTACCCCAATCTCGAATGTCTCCGACGACCCCGATGAACCCACCGCTCGACCGACGGCTCCCGATCCGAAACAGCCCGCAGGCGTGTTGTGTCTCCGGCTGAAATTAAAACTGCGTCAACGGGGGCACAATCCGCCGCTCCGCCGCCCGGCCGAAGCGCCGTAAGGCGCGAGATCGTGCGCGCGAGCGGCACGGAAATGGCTGTGTTCCGGCTGGACGGCGAGGCCAGCCAGCGGGCGCCGTTGCTGATCTGGGGGCACGGTTGGGGCCATACCCATCGCGCGCTGCTGCCGCTCGCCGAATCGCTGAGCCGGGTAGCCCCGTCGGCGCTGGTCGATTTCCCCGGTTTTGGCGAATCGCCGATCCCGCCGGGACCGTGGGGCACCGAGGATTACGCGGATGCGATGGCCGAATGGCTCGCGGGTCTGGGGACGACACGCCGGGTCTGGATCGGCCATTCCTTCGGGAGCCGGGTCGGGCTGCAGCTTGCCGCGCGTCATCCGGAATTGGTGCAGGGGCTGTTCCTGATCGCCGCCGCCGGGCTGCCGCGGCAGCGCTCGCCGGCAGCCCGGGTCCGGTTCGCCGCCCGCCGCTGGGCTTTCCGCATCGCGCGCAGCCTGACCCCGGAAGGCCCGGCGCGCGACCGGCTGCGCGAGCGGTTCGGCAGCGCCGATTATCGGCAGGCCGGGGCGATGCGCCCGGTTCTGGTGAAGGCAGTCTCGGAAAATTTGAGCGAGCCTGCGCGCGCGGTGCGCTGCCCGACGGTGCTCCTGTATGGCGAGCACGATCGCGAGACGCCGCCCGATATCGGCGAGCGGCTCCAGCGTCTTATTCCGGATGCGCAACTGCACGTGTTGCGCGGCTTCGATCACTGGAACGTGCTGACCGAAGGCCAGCATCAGGTGACACATCGCTTGAGTGAATTCCTGGAGCGGCTGTCGTGACCGAGCTTATTGCCGGAGTGATCGCGCTGATCGGGTTTGTCGTGTTCGCGGCGCGCCGGCTGCTGACCTATCTGCACATCTTTCAGCAGGAGGAATATGACGGGTCGCGGTTTCTGCGCTGGCTGTTGCACAGCGGCGCCTTTGACCGGCGGCTGTCGATCGCGATCGTCGTCCTGTTCGTTGCGCAGTGGATTGTGGGGAGCTCGGCATCGGCTTGGCTGTTTCCGGCCGCCATCGGCGCCGTGTGCCTCGCCGCCGCGGCGATCGAGCGCGATCCGCGCAAGGACGCAAAAAAGCCGCTCGCCATGACAGCGCGCGCCAAGCGCATCTATGCGGTGAGCCTGGCGCTGCTGATTGCGGTCGGCGTCGCGGCGGCGCTGGTGACCGACATCGCGCTCGTCTGGCTAGTGCCGGTGCAGCTCGTTCCGGTCGCCTTGGCCGCCGCCACGCTGCTGCTCGCGCCCTCCGAAACGCGGGTGCAACGCCATTACTGGCAGGAGGCGCATGCCACGCTCAAACGGATCGACCCGATGGTCATCGCGGTGACCGGCTCATACGGCAAGACCTCGGTCAAGCACATCCTCGGGCATGTGCTGGAGACCGCCGCGCCGACCTTGATCACGCCGGGCAGCGTCAACACGGCGATGGGGATCGCACGCATCGTCCGCGAGCAATTGCGGCCGCATCACCGCTACCTCATCGTCGAGATGGGCGCCTACGGCATCGGCTCGATCGCCCGGCTGTGCGCGCTGACCCCGCCCAAGCTCGGCATCATCACCGCGATCGGCAAGGCGCATTACGAGCGATTCAAAACCCTCGACGCCGTGGCGCGCGCCAAATTCGAGCTGGCCGAGGCAGCGCATGCCAATGACGGCAGCGCGATCGTCGCGTCCGACACGCTGCAATTCGAGTGGCCGCGGCAGTATGTCGAGACGCACCGCGACAGAGTCGTGACCGTCGGCCCGGAGGCGAATGCCGATCTCGCGATCCGCTCGCTGCGGCAGGACCCCGACGGCATCGCCGCCGAGATCCTGTGGCGCGGCGAGACCTACCAGCTGAAGGCGCCATTGTACGGCGAGCACCAGGGCCGCAACATCGCGCTCGCCTTCGCCGCGGCTTGCAGCCTCGGCCTTGCGCCGGCGGATGTCGTCGCCAGCCTGCGCAGCACGCCGCAGATCGCCCACCGGCTCGAGGTCAAGCGCCAGGGCGACGGCACGATCGTCATCGACGACGCCTACAACTCCAACCCGGTCGGTTTCGCCTCGGCGCTGGGATTGCTCGACGCGCTGCGGCCGCCGGGCGGGCGCCGCATCCTGGTCACCCCCGGCATGGTCGAGCTGGGCGCGGCGCATCAGGAGGAGCACGAGCGCATCGGCCGGCTCGCCGCCGAGCACGTCGATGTGCTGCTCGCGGTCGCGCCGCAGCGGGTCGAGCCGCTCGCCGCCGCTTTCGCGGCAGCGGCGCCGGAGCGCGAGATCGTTCCCTGCGCCGGCTTTGCCGAGGCGCGGCAATGGCTCGACCGCAACCTCGCCGGCCATGATGTCGTGCTGATCGAGAACGATTTGCCGGATCTCTACGAGCGGCCGCTGCGGCTCTAGCCGGTCCGGGTCAGGCCGTCGCCAGCTTCTGCCAATCGACGGGCTCGCCGAGCTTCAAGGCCGTGCCGGCCTCGGGCATTGGATATTTGAGCCCGGTCGCGCAGTTGAACAGCACGGCGCGCTCGCCGGCGGCGACGCGGCCATCGGCAACCGCCTGGCTATATGCCGCGTAGGTCGCTGCCCCCTCGGGGCACAGCAGCAGCCCCTCCTCGGCCGCGACCTCGCGCCAGGCTTTCATGATGGCATCGTCGTCGACCGCGATCGCAAAGCCGCCGCTGTCGCGCACCGCCCGCAGGATCAGGAAATCGCCGACCGCCTGCGGCACCCGGATGCCGGCCGCGAAGGTATGCGCATCCTGCCAGCGCGGCGCGTGCTCGACGCCCTCCTCCCACGCCTTGACCATCGGCGCGCAGCCCGCGGCCTGCACGACGACCATGCGCGGGCGCTTCTTGCCGATCCAGCCGAGCGCTTCGAGCTCGTCGAAGGCCTTCCACATGCCGATGATGCCGGTGCCGCCGCCGGTCGGGTAGAAGATCACGTCCGGCACTTCCCAGCCGAGCTGCTCGGCAAGTTCGACGCCCATCGTCTTCTTGCCTTCGATGCGGTACGGCTCGCGCAGGGTCGAGCAATTGAACCAGCCAATCGTCTTTTCCCCCTCGGCGACCAGCTTGCCGCAATCGTCGATCAGACCGTCGACAAGATAGACCGCGGCTCCCTGCATCGCGATCTCGCGGACATTCACCGCCGGTGTGTCGTCGGGGCAGAACACCGTCGCCTTGATGCCGGCGCGCGCGCAATAGGCTGCCATCGCCGCCCCGGCATTGCCGTTGGTCGGCATCGCCATGTGAGTGATGCCGAGCTCCTTGGCCATCGACACGGCGAGGACCAGGCCGCGCGCCTTGAACGAGCCGGTTGGCAGGCGGCCCTCATCCTTGACCAGGATGTCGCCGCCTTTGGCCAGCCGGGCGGCGATGCGCGGCAGGGGGACGAGCGGGGTCACGATCTCGCCGAGGGAGACGACGTTTTCCGGCCGCCGCACCGGCAGCATCTCGCGGTAGCGCCACAGGGTCTGCGGCCGCGAGTCGAGCGCTTCGCGCGGCAATGCGCGGCGGATGCCGTCGAGATCGTAGCGCACCAGGAGGGGCCGGCCGGCGCGCGACAGCCCGTGCAGCTGGTCGGCGGGATAGCGCTCACCGGTCAGGCTGCATTCGAGATGCGAGACAAAGGTCGGCAGGGTATCGCCGCCGGTCCAATTAAAAGTGGGCCAATCGTGATCGGGCAATCGTCCCTCCTCTCGCCTTCTCTGGCCGGGTTATAGCACCGCGGCGATGCAGCGGGCTTCACCGGTTCCCCAGGTCATCGGCAACCGGGAACGATCGTGCCGCCGTATCCGCTCGAGATTACCGACGCGAGAGCCTTACAATGAAGAAATGGTGAATTTGTATCGGTCTATCGCAAGCAGACAGGAGCAAAACTTAGTAACCTTACTTGGTAATCTTACCTGGTAACCTTAATTGTTAAGTTACAATTCTACTCTAAGTTCTGTCGTAGGCCGGCGGAGGACCGGCATGAGATGGAACGCGGAGTACAGTAGGATGCAGTTGGCCCGGTTGTTTTCGCGGAAAGGGGGGCGAAGCCGCGACGACAAGATATCCCGCCCGTTCGATTGGGAAGAGTTGGAGCGCCTGACCGACCGCTTAGGGATGTTGCATGGCCGGTTGGAGACCGCCCAGGCAATCGGTCATTTCGGTACCGTCAATACAGTGAAGCGCGATCTGAAACGGGTCTGGACCGAGCGCGAGCGCATGCTCAACCGGCTCCTCAACCAGGTGGTCGAGCAGGCCGTCGTCTAATGGCGACCCGTGTCGACGGTGACGCGCGTCGCAGCCGCTGGCGGTGCGCGTCATGCCGTCCTGCGGCGGGCTAGCCCAATAATCTCTCGCCCGTCTGGTACGAACGGGTGAACTGGTCGAGGCCGAAGGTCCCGCCGTTCACGGCGCGGCGAGCATCGCGGAAATCGCCCTCAGCAAGAGCCTGTTTGATCCGCAACTCCGCTCTCTTCAAGAAGGCGGCGAGCAGTTTCGCGGCCGTTCTCGGCTCATTCGCCTGCTCGGGATCAGCGATAAGATCGACGCCGATCTGCTGGCCGAAATGCTGGTAATTGGCTTTCCCGGTCAGCTGGATAAAGCCGCGGCCTTTGTATTTCGCACCGTCGCCGCGCGCGCCGTTGCCGAGACCTGTGCGGAAATCGTAGAGGTCGAAGGGCTGGCCGCCGGGGCTCGTGTTGAACCTGGAAATAAACTCGCTGATCGGTGCGAACCGGCCGGTTTCGACGCCGATCGTCGCGATCGCGCACAGCACCATCGATTGCGCGGTAAGGTCCACCCGCTCGAGTTCCTCCAGCACCAGCGGGAGATTGTTCTTGATGTTATCGAGCGGCGCGCCGGGCACCATTTTCGAGGCTATCGCCACGGTCATGTTCGGCATGCCGGCTGCCGGCGGCAGATCGGCCTCCGCGACGCCGAGCGCTGCCGCGGTTCTAGGGCCGACGACGCCATCCGCCAGCAAGCCCTCGCTCTGCTGAAAAGCCAGCACGGCGGCCTCGGTGCCGGGTCCGAAATCCCCGTCGAGCGCGCCGGGGCTGAAGCCTTTCTCGGCGAGTTTGCGTTGCAGCGACAACACGTCCTCGCCTTTTGAGCCTTCCTTCAATGTCTGCATGAGAGCCTCCACCGTTCGTCACTAATTATTGTCAAATAGAATTATACAGCAGACGGTCATTTACAAAACAGCCTCAGCAATCACCCGCATCGCCGCGGCGTCGGCGCCGGCCAAGACCAGCGAGCCGACCCAGTTCTTCTTAGCGATGTCCTGCCAGGCCTTCAGGCGGTCGCGGATACGCGCAGGCGGGCCGATCAGCGAGATCTCGTCGATCAGCGCGTCGGGTACCGCCGCGGTGGCCTCGTTACCCTTGCCGTCGAGAAACAGATCCTGGATCTCGACCGCCGCCGCCTCGTAGCCGATGCGCTTGGTCAGATCGTTGTAGAAATTGCGGCTGCGGGCCCCCATGCCGCCGATATAGAAGGCGAGGCCCGGGCGCAGCGCGTCGCGGCATTTGGCGAGATCCTCGCCCATGCTGACCCGCACATAGGGCGCGTTGTCGAAATCGGCGAGATCGGGTGAGCGGCCGGATTTGGCGCGGCCTTCGAGGGTCGGACCGATAATGGCTTCGGCCCGTTCCGGCGACATGAAGAACGGCAGATTGCCGTCGGCGACCTCGCCGGCGACCCGCAGCCCGGCCACCGCGATCGAGGCGGTGTAGATCTTTAGGCTCGGATCGCCATGGATGATGCTGCGCAGCGGCTTGCCGAGCCCGGTCGAGCCCGGTCCGGTGTAGGGGATCTGGTAATGCTCGCCCTGGTGCTCGAGCGGCGCTTTGCGCTCCAGCACCTGACGGATGATTGCGATGTATTCGCGGGTGCGGCCGAGCGGCTTGCCGAACGGCACGCCGTGCCAACCCTCGATAACCTGCGGTCCGGACGGGCCGATGCCGCACAGAAAGCGGTTGCCCGACATTGCCTGCAAGGTCATCGCGGTCATCGCCGCGCAGGCCGGGGTGCGCGCCGGCATCTGCAATATGCTGGTGCCGGCCTTGATGCGTTCGGTACGCGCCAATACCCACGCGACCGGGCTCACCGCATCGGTGCCATAAGCCTCGCCGGCCCACACCGCGTCGAAGCCCAGCCGCTCCGCCTCCAAGACATGCTCCATGTCGATGCCGGTATGGCCGGGCAGGAATTTGATCGTCGTCGACAGCTTCATCACAGCATCCCCTCGCCGGCGCGGGCGATCCGGTCGACCGCGGCAAGCCAATCGGCGAGTTCGCGCTCGAACGGCTCGACCAGCACGTGCTCGACCCCGACCGCCTGGTAGCCCTGCAATCGCGCCCGCAGCGCGCCGTCATCGCGGCCGTCCCAGGCGCTGCGCAACGAGATCGCAAAATCCGCATCGGGCCGCTCCGAGCGCAGCCGCGCGACGATCGGCGCCGCCTGCTCCGGGGTGGCGCGCGAGCCGTGCCAACCCTGGTGGCGCAGCGCGCGCTTCAATGCCGGCTCGGAGGCGCCGCCAATCCAGATCGGGATCGGCTTCTCCGGCTTCGGCTGCATGCGCATGTTGTCGATGATTGCCGGGATGTACTTGGCCTCAAAGGTCACCGGATCCTCGGACCACACGGCGCGCATCATCGCGATGCCCTCGTCCATGCGCCGGCCGCGCTCGTGGAACGGCACGCCGAGCGCCTCGAACTCGGCTTCGAGCCAACCGACCCCGGCGCCCAGGATCAACCGCCCGCCGGACAGGTTATGCAATGTCGCCAATTCCTTGGCGAGCGGCAGCGGGTGGCGCATCGGCAGGATCAGCACGCTGGTGCCGAGCCCGACCCGGTTGGTGTACGCGGCCGCCCAGGTCAATGCCAGCACCGGGTCGTAGAACAACGCCGAAGGCGGATAGGGCGCGCCGTCGGGCAGGATGATGTGCTCGCTGGTCCAGACATCGGCAAAGCCGAGCTGTTCCGCTTGTTCCGCGGCGCGGCGGATCGCCTGCGGCCCGGCCTTGCGCCCGATCTGAGGCAGATGAACACCGAGCCGCATGGGTTCCCTCCCGCTCGTGGCGTGTTGCGGGCCAGTATAAGGCCGGTTGGCAGCGGCAGTCTGCCGCGCTACATGCTTAGAGCGAAACCGTTGCAGCAGGAGATCGGCGATGTGGTCGTTGCGGCGCGACAAGCTGGTGATCCCGACGGCCGAGCAGAGCCTGCCCGGACGGGCCATCAAAATGCGGGTGCCGAAGGAGCATCACGTCAACGGCCATGCGCTCGAAGGGCCCTATCCCGAGGGGCTGGAGCTGGCGCAGTTCGGGCTCGGCTGCTTCTGGGGCGCCGAGCGGATCTTCTGGCAGGCGCCGGGGGTGTGGACGACCGCGGTCGGCTATTCCGGCGGCCACACCCCGAACCCGACCTACGAGGAGGTGTGCAGCGGCCAGACCGGGCATACCGAGGCGGTGCTGGTCGTCTACGACCCGAAGGTGACGAGCTACGAGGCGCTCCTGAAACTGTTCTGGGAAAGCCACGACCCGACCCAGGGCATGCGCCAGGGGAATGATGTCGGCACGCAATACCGCTCGGCGATCTACACCTACACGCCGGAGCAACGCCGCGTCGCCGAAGCCTCGCGCGAGCGCTTTCAGCAGCAGCTCAACGCCGCCGGCTACGGCGCCATCACCACCGAGATCGCCGACGCCCCGCCCTTCTATTTCGCCGAGGACTACCACCAGCAATATCTGGCGAAAAACCCGTTCGGCTATTGCGGCCTCGGCAGCACCGGCGTCAGCTGCCCGGTCGGCACGACGGTGACGGTGTGAGGACAATACCACTTTAAGTCCCGGCGCAGGCTGGGACCCATTCTTCCGCGCCCGAGCAAACTGAAAAATGGGTCCCGGCCTGCCGCCGGGACCTAGGTTTATGCAGGATTGCGAAGCTGGTCGTGGCCGGCCGCTCCGACGAAACGCAACTCTTCGGAAACGGGTGCCGTTCGGTCCGTAGGATCGGGCCGATGGTGCTGGAGGGCCGAATGCGCGTTGCAACCATGGCTGTGCTGACAATGCTCCTGGCCGGCGGCACGGCATTCGGGCAAAGCTCGCAGCAAGGGACGCGGACCCGGACCACTCCGGGCGATGCGCTGACGACGCCCGCCTCGCCGGCGACGCATGACCCGGTGGTCAATCCAAGCGCCGCCGGGACGCAGATGGGTGGCGCGGCTATGGCGCGACCAGCGAGACGGCGCGCCACGGCACCTCGGCATTGCCGCAAGCCGACCTCCCGCTGACCGCGGCGCAGGTGCGCGAGCGGTTACAGCAGCTCGGCTATTCGCGGATCACCGCGCTGCAGCCCGGTCAATCGGGCTGGAAGGCGGCTGCCCGCAAGGGCGACCGCCGGGTGCGGGTGGAAGTCGATCCGCATGGCAATCTTGTCGGCGAGCGCTGACCGTCACCATTCCGCAGCCGGGTAGAGGCCGGCCTTGCGCGCCTTCTCGACGACCAGCGCGGTAACCGCATCGAGATGCGGCGTCGGCACGCCGGCGGCGCGGGCGAATTGCTGCACCGCGGTCAAGAGTCCGTCGATCTCGGGCGGCCGGCCGCGCTCGAAATCCTGCAGCATCGAGGATTTGTGCGGCGAGCTCGGGCGGCTGCCATAGGCGCGCTCGACCGACACTTCCGGCGCAATGCCGTGCGCGTTGGCGACGGCGAGGCCTTCGCGCATCAGCGCTTTGGACAATTCGAAGAGTTCGGGGTGGCGGCCGATCACCCCGATCGGCTCGCCGGTCAGGGCGCAGAGCGGCGCGGTGCTGAGGTTGCGCAGCAGCTTGTCCCAGATCTCGGTGCGGATCGCCGTGCTGACCGGGGCGGCAACGCCGGCGCGTTCGAAGGCGGCGGCGATCGTCTTGATGCGGCGCGACACCGTGCCGTCGGGCTCGCCCAGGGTGAAACGGTTCAGTGTCCCCGCCGAGTTGCGGACGACCCCCGGCTCGACGACCTCGTTGGCCGAGTTGATCATGCAGCCGATCACCCGTTCCAGCCCGATCGAACGCGCCAGGACGCCGCCAGGGTCGAGGCTGGACAGGTCGGGCGGCGGCAGGCCGTTCTCCGGGCAGCGGTAGAGATACCACCAGGGTATGCCGTTCATCGCGAAGATGACGCTGGTGTCCGGGCCGATCAGCGTCCGCAGGGCCGGCGCCGCTTCCGGCAGTACCGATGATTTCAGCGCGACAAAGACGACATCCTGCGTTCCGAGGCTTTCCGGCCGGTCGGTGGCGTGAACCCGCGCCGAATAGCACTCCTCGCCGATCCACAGAGTGAGGCCGCGCTCTCGGATCGCGGCGAGCTGGGCGCCGCGCGCCACCGCCGCCACCTCGATCCCGGCTCTCGCGGCGCCGGCCCCGAGCCGGGCAGCGACATGGCCGCCGACCGCACCGGCGCCGAACACGACTATCTTCATGGAGGCTTTTCCCTATCGTGCGTTGTTGCGATGCAGAGTGTCCGTTCTTTGCGCCTGCGCCAAGCCGCTCTTGCCGCGGTGCTGCTTGCCATTGTCGTGCCAGGACCGGTCCTGGCGTTCGACCTGTTCGCGCGCCACCAAGTCACGGTGCAGTTCGCCACCAGCGACGGCAAGGCCATGGCGAATGCGGAGGTGCGCGTCTTTGCGCCGGGCGAGCCCAACCGCCCGGCGCTGACCGGCCGCACGGGCAGCGACGGCAAGTTCGAATTCGGCGCCGACCGCGACGGGCTCTGGAGCGCCGAGGCGCGCGACGGAAGCGAGGTCGCGCGCGCCACCGTGCGGGTCGGCGGGCAGCAGCAGACGGAGCCGCTGTCGCCCTACTGGCTGCTCGGCGGCCTGTTGCTGCTGCTGGTCATCGCGGTCGCCTCCCGAATCCTGCGCGCCCGCGCCCGCCGCCGGCCAAAAAATTGACTTACCTCGATTGCCGGTTGGTTTCGGCGAAGGCGCGCAGGTCGGCGAAGAGCGCGGGGTCGGCGATGACGCGCGGCACCTTGTTCTGGCTGCCGAGCCGGCGCCGGCGGCGCATCCACTCGGCGAAGCCGCCCGAGCGCAGCGCGGCAATCCGCGGCGGGTGCAGCCCGAACCCGCCGGCGCGATGCGCCTGGTAATCGAGGTTGCGCCGCATCAGATCGCGGTCGAGGGTCTCGGCGAAACGGGCGAGC
>Ga0207646_10007407_pt1 | contig 11155 bp, 11 predicted proteins | sample KBSK5502metaG_FD_184343 | JGI IMG/M metagenome (GOLD analysis project Ga0207646, IMG submission 184343) | Corn, switchgrass and miscanthus rhizosphere microbial communities from Kellogg Biological Station, Michigan, USA - KBS K5-50-2 metaG... | ecosystem: Host-associated > Plants > Roots >...
TAGCTTCGAGTGGATCAAATACGGCTGGCAATACCTCGTAATCGACCTCGATCATGCTGAGCGCTTCTTCAACAATCGCGGGCGTTTCTGCCGCGACAAAGGCGACCCAGTCACCAACGTAACGCACGCGGCTATCGAGCAGGTAAGCATCATAGGGCGATGTTTCCGGGTACGGTTGACCCGCAGTGCTGTGCGCTACGCGTGGTAGATCTTCATATGTGAGCACGGCATACACGCCAGGTAGAGCGAGAGCTTTGCTTTTGTCTATGCTGCGAATATTGGCGTGGGCATGAGGTGAGTGCAAAATACGAGCATGCAGCATATTGGGCTGCTCGAATTCAGCCGCATACACAGGCGAGCCTGTAACGAGCGGGCGTGCATCCACGCGCCGCTCTTTTTGTCCAACCACACGCGTACGCGCTATTTGACGTGCCTGTTGATGTGTGGCGTCGGTAATGTTACCTGCACCGGGTTCGTAGTATTCGTTATCCATTGAGATATTCTTTAAACCTCGTCAGGCTGCTGGGTCGGAAAACGATACATCTTACTCCCTCTATAGCCTATCAGCCACCCTGGCTTGGCAGAATCATACCATGCTTACTTACCAGAAACAAGTAGAAGCTAGCTCTATCCCCCCATTGCCTCAGCCGCCCTCAAAACCGCCGCGACCGGTTTGACATAACCCGTACATCTACAAATATTTCCGGCCAGCGCCGCCCGTACCTCCTCCTCAGTGGGGTGCGGATGCTCCCGCAAAAAGGCATACGTTCTCATGATGAAGCCGGGGGTGCAGTATCCACATTGCGCGGCACCCTCCTCGGCAAACGCTTCCTGGATGGGGTGGAGTTTCCCATCCTGTGCCAGGCCCTCGACGGTAAGCAGGTCGGCACCTTCGGCCTGTGCCGCCAGCATGCAGCATGAGTTAATTGAGCGGCCATTCAGGATCACACCGCAGCCGCAGCAATCACCTGTGCCACAAATGAGTTTTGTTCCTCTAAGATGATGCGCATGCAGCGCCTCCAGCAATGTTTCGCCTGGGTGTATGCGCCATGCTACCGCGCGTCCATTGACTTTCAGTTTTATCTCGATCTCAGGCATGATGCCATTCCTCTCCATGTGGCGCTAAGCCTGCCGCCTGGCGCAGTGCTCGTACTGCAGCTACTCCGCTCATGCGCCGCCGGTAGTCAGCAGAGGCACGCTGGTCGCTGATGGGTCGCACCTCTTCGCGCGCAATCTCTGCTGCCCGCTGAAAGGTTTCTTCAGTAGGAGATTGTCCTGTGAGGGCTTTCTCTGCCTGAACAGTTCGTAGCGGTATTGGAGCCACGGCACCCATTACCAGGCGAGCAGCAATGATAACGCCATCTTGTATGTTGAGTGTTGTGGCAGCATTTACGATCGAAATATCTTCAGCGGTGCGGCCAATCTTGTAAAAACCACCGCGTAATCTATCGAAATTGGCTAAGGGAATACGCAGTTCGCGGATTAACTCGTGTTGACGAACGCTCTTTCCCGGGCCAACAAAAAAACTATCCAGGGAAACAACACGTTCGCCCTGTATACCCACGAGTACGGCCTGGGCATCCAGGGCTAGCAAAGAAGGTGGCGTATCGGCGGACGGAAGGGCCGATGCAATATTTCCTGCTAATGTCGCCATATTGCGAATATTCGGTGAACCGCAAACGGCCGCGCTGCGTGCAAGGATACCATCGGCGAGTGCCTGTACCTTTGGGTGCCCGGCTACCGTACGCATCGTGGTTCCAGCACCAATGTATAGCCAGCCGTTCTCCTCGCGAATGTAGTCTAGCCCTAGCTTGCGAATATCCACGACTTCGCGCACACCCACCATGTAGCGTGGATTCACGAGCAGGTCCGTACCGCCTGCGATCACGGTTCGCCCTTCCTCCGCAAGCAAACTAACGGCTTCAGCTAATAGAAGGGGGCTATGATAAGCTGCGATTTTGAGCATAAATAGAATATCAGGCTGCTGGGCCGGGAAACTGGCGCACTATAGCTTCGCGTTCTTCGGCTAATGTCCCCCGGCCCGCCCTTTCCAGTTTATTTAACCACAATCATAACATGCAACAACCTTACTAACAAGTGAAGGTTCATCAGGCTTGCCTCAACAAATACATGATCGCTTCCAGCACCCCTCCGCCAACGGCCCGCGATTTATCCGATATAGTGAAGCAATGCTCACGAATGGCACGCGGATCAATATCTCCCACCTTCATACCTGAACTCACTGGCAAGCCATCACGTACAAGGCCCCGCAGTATTCCGGAAATGGCAGCGGTGATAGGCATGCTACTGTCATCCGCATCTACTACGGCTACCGCCTCTCCCTCCTGTACCTGGTCTCCGATCTGGCGCAAACCATACAGCGTACCGGCGCAAGGAGCACGCAGTATACGTTCAATGCCGTATCCGCCAATCGTGCCGGGTACCCCTGTATTTGGTTCGGCACGACCTTGTAGGTAGGCACGTCCCAGGTTATGGCCACGATTCGTCTCGATGACCGCGTGTACATCTTTACCCGCCTCGTAACCAGGGCCAAGCGCGATCACAAGCGGAGCATCGTCCATCGTGATGCCGCTATTGTATTTCGAGAGGGTTGCTTCCACCAGTACTCGCGGCTGCATCTGTCTGAGCATCGTTCCTTTGGGATCGATCACTAAGGGCACAAGGCCGCGCACTAACGCTGCCTGTATCTCGCCTGGCGAGCTTGCACGACAAGCCGTTATCCCCTCGACCGTCATTTCTCCCAATGCCACAGCCTCGGCGAATGCTACAGTGCGGCGCAGTACCGTGGGCTGAGGCAACTCAGTTGCCATCACTGCAAAGCCTGCGCGTGAGAGGCGATGTATAACTCCCGTAGCGAGATCACCGGCTCCTTTTAGGGCAACCAGCATACCGCTATCTTCAGAATCGTTCCAGGGATGAGGTACTTGCATTTTTCCCTTCGTGAGTTGATAAAGGTACTGTGTCTACGAAGACGAATATAGTTTATCCTGGTTGCTGCTACATCAAACATACTCATAAGTGATTACAAGTACGCTCTTTGTTGTTCCTGGTTCATCCCCAGATGCCTCATCCCCAGAGGGATTTTGGTCTGACTCCAAGTCCCCAGGCCGTTTTCCGTCGCGCCGTAGCCACTATCGCCGACGGCATGTTCAGGTTGAGGCCGAACATGCGAAGTGCCTCCAAAACGATGTTGCGACTGGCGTTTTCATCGCGGTCCCCGATGTACCCACAGTCAGGATTGGGGCAGACAAAGACACGATCAGCAAGTTGCAAATCGGTTTTGCGCGCCCCGCAGCAGTGACAAAGCTGGCTGGATGGAAAAAAGCGATCGACTTTGAGCAGCATCCTGCCCTGAGCCGCCACTTTGTTCTCTAGCAGATCCAGCAGTTTGCCGACGGCTGCATCCGAAAAAGACCGAGAGAGGCAACGATTGCGGATCAAGCCCTTCACATGCAGGTCTTCTACCGCGACAATCCCACTGGTCGTGGCGATCTCGGTCGTGAGTTTGTGTAGCCAATCGAGCCGGATACACGCGATCTCGTAGTGGGCGCGGCTCAACTTGTCTTTCGTCTTGAGCCAGTTCTTCCCATCTTTGGTGCGTCGTGCCAGTTCTTTGTTCAATCGGCGCAGCTTTTTTAACTGATGGACAAGCGGTCTTTGGTTCTCGTACTGCCTGCCATCAGAGAGGGTTGCCAGCCGGTTCAACCCGACATCGATGCCAACTGGGGGATCATTGTTCAACGGGAGGTCATCGGGCATTTCTACGGTAATCGAGACAAACCACCATACAGCCGTTTTGGAGATGCGGGCCGAGAGAATTTTGCCAGAAAAACGCAATTTCTCGGCCATATTCACGCGCCCCAACTTTGGCACATCGATCCAGTGGTCGCCGACGGTGAATTTGTCATTAGCCAGGTAAAATGAGGCCCGCGATCGTTTCTTACTCTTGAATTTCGGATAGCCGATCTTGCGTCCAGCCTTGATGCCCTCAAAGAAATTCTTGAAAGCCGCAGCCACATCCATAAACGCGCCTTCAACGGCACATTTGGTGACCTCATAGACCCAGGGGAACTGCTCTTTTTTGAGCGCGTTAAATTTGGTACGCAAAGCCAGCGCCGACGGTTTGCCGCCTGCTTCGTATTCCCGTTGCCACTCCGCCACCGCCCAATTGAACGTAAAGCGAGCGGTTCCAGCAGCACGAGCAAAATAATTCGCTTGTTCAGGCGTGGGATGAAGCCTGATCTTGTGCGCTTTGATCATCGGCGATGGCTTTCTTCAAAGCTTTGCGATAGTTACTTAATCCGTACAGACGAGAGCTGAAACAATGGGTGATGGTGATGAGATCCTGCACCAACTCTTGCTCTGGACTCAGTTCTTCCGTGTTCATGACCAGCAACTCGCACTGGTGGGTTTGGCACAGATGCACAAGCAACTGATACCCAAAACGGGCCAACCGATCTTGATGGGCTAGCACAACCCGCTCAACTTGCCCCTCAAGAATGGCATCCACTAGAGCTAAAAATGCCTTTCGCTTGAAATTCAAGCCACCGCCGATTTCCATGATCCACTCATCCACCTGGATACCACGCTCGCGGCAAAAGTCTCGCAGGACGGCTTGTTGGTTGGCTAAATCGGGCTTTTGTGCTTGACTGGAAACCCGGCAGTACGCTACAGTTCGACGCTGCTTCTGGACCCGTGGGAGCCGGAGGGCAGCAGCCAGATCGTCCTCAGTATAGTACCGCCGATTGGTGATCGTGCGTTTCGCAGGCAACACGTTGATCCGATCCCATTTTTGCAGCGTCTTGACAGAGACTCCAACGCGCTTTGCAAATTGTGCTGGTGTATACATACAAACATGATACCACACATTCGCGTATGTTTTCAAGAGCTATCTCTAGCTCCCACATCCATTGCAATACCAGAAATCAGGGCAAAAGAATGTCGGGATTGCACAACAGAAAAGAAGATGCCTTATGAAACTGAGCAGGTGTTTCATCTATCTAGTAGAGCAGAACAAGAAATCGCCTCTTCCAAACCATCCAGAAGAGGCGATAATCACGATACTCGCCTAGTATAGCGTGCCCGCAAGGTATGCGCTTCGCTTTATGAGACTTCAGTTTATTCAGGCTACCTGGTCATTATCGGACTCCTCTGGGTTCCATGCTTCCCCCACAAGCACTCATCCGATCTCCTGGTTTCCGGTCATCGACATGACGCGAAAAAAGGCAAAAAGGACAGTGGTTTCTATTATGAGTGCCACAAGTAGGTGGGCAAACAAACCTGCGACAATGCCTGCACTTGAACACTTCTTCCGCAGAGGATCGCTGCTTTCGCACAAAACGCGGTCGGGCATACTCCTCTTCACCCGAATGCGGAATTCTTCTGTATGTTTTTCCCAATGGTGGATCTCTTCTTTCGCTTCGATAGGTTGTACATCAGTTGAGACATCGAAGGCGTGTCCAGTGGACAGATAGAAGTATTGACATTGCTCTCATTCAAAACTCGTAACGTCGGCTAAAAGAGCCGTTACGCGCATTTCGACCACTTCGAAAATAGCAGGTACAATTTGCTTAGCGCCTGAAATTTCTCCATTATTACCGGAAGGTCTCCTTGAAAAAATGATCTAATTTCATCCCTCTAATCAGTTTGCGTACACTGGACAGTGTCGCATGGGAAAAGCGCTTGCAATTATCAGACAGCCGGAGTTGATACGCCTCCAAGTGGCAGCCATGCGTGAGGAAAACAAACCAGTTGTCAACACAGAGGATATTGCCGAAACCATTGAGAACATCAAGCGTAAAATGGCGAACCTCTACCAATTAGCAATGGAGGCGACCAGCGATGATACCATCGAGGCACTGAAAGGGCTGATGCATGACTTGGAGAAGCAAAAGCGCGAAGCCGAAGCGATGTTATATGATATTGAAGAAGATGATGAGGAACGGGCAGCGTTAGAAGAGGAGATTGTACGGTTTGAGAAATGGGTTGAAAAGGTTCAGTAGATTATGAAGAAAATGAAAGGTTGTGTCAATTATGACAGGTGGCAATATCATCCCCCCCAAGGTCCAAATGGTCATGGCGCGTGACTTTGTGGTACGCCGCTCTGAACTTACGGTGCCAGGACATAGTATGAAGATGATGGCAAAAGCCGCTGCATCCAACGCTGACCAGGTCATGTTTGACCTGGAAGATGCCACTGCCGTCTCGCAGAAAGTCGAAGCACGCAAAACGGTTATCGAGGCATTCAATACGCTGGACTTCAAGGGTAAAATTCGCGCTTTCCGTCCCAACAATATCCGCACACGCATCAGGACACAATATCGCCATTTTAAGCTATGCAGTTTGAGCGTAAGGAGGGCTACCCATGCGCTTGAGACGGTCTGAGTTATCAACGCCTGCCAGCAATGAGCGCATGATTGCCAAAGCCGCAGCAAGTGCTGCTGACCTGGCATTTCTTGATCTCGAAGACTCGGTAGCACCAAGCGAGAAGGTTGGAGCCCGGACAAAGGTGATCCACGCCTTACAAACCCTGGACTTTGGGAAAAAGGCCAGGGCAGTTCGTATTAATGATCTTGAAACGGAGTATGCCTACCAGGATATCATCTCAATTGTTGAGGAGGCAGGTGATAGGCTTGATATCATCATTATCCCGAAAATCAAATCAGGCCGTGATGTGTGGTGGGTTGATCTGCTGTTAACTCAAATTGAGAAGCGGTTGCATCGGTCACAGCCAATTGGCCTTGAGGCTCAAATTGAGGAGGTTGAAGCATTGCAATGTGTTGAGGAAATTGCAAGGTCAAGCCCGCGCCTTGAAGCACTCATCTTTGGGCCGTATGATTATGCAGCCTCCCAGGGAGTAGATCCCAGGGCAATTGAGGAAGACTCTGCGCTCTACGAGGGCGATATCTGGCACTACGCCAGAAACAAAATTGTGATTGCCGCACGCGCAGCAGGCATCGATGCCATTGACGGCCCGTTTATTGATTATCAGAATGCAGAGGGCTTCAGAAGAGCGTGTATCCGTGTCCGCACCCTTGGGTTTTCAGGGAAATGGGCAATCCACCCAAGCCAAATTGCGCTTGCGAATGACGTTTTTACACCATCGGACAAAGATATTGCCTGGGCGAGAAAGCTTGATGCACTCTACAAAGAGGCACAAGAACAGGGTTTAGGAGCCGTGACGTATGAGGGGAAAATGGTTGATGTTGCGCTCATTCGCAATGCGAGAAACATAATCCAGAAAGCAGACCTTATTGAAATGTAGCGATGCGTGTCTGATAAACGGCTATTGATTGCACCCATTGCTTGCTACAATACAGGTGCTTAAACCGCCTGCAACACCTGAAAAGGTCTTTGCAGGTTTTATTTTTCTCATGCACAAGGATATACAGCAGGTTGCAAGCAAGTAAGGGATGTTGCTATAATCCCCTCATATGGCACAAGAAAACATGTTAAAGCAAGCCGAGCGCGAAAGCCCCCGTGATTGATCCGGGGGATGAAGCGCCGTTCCTTGTGGGGGAGAGGCCAGGGGAGCGCACGGCGCGCTGTGATTGTTCGATAGTTGGTACACAGGGGGCAGGCAGGAACGAGCCGTGAGGGTCCCTGGGAGCTTTTGCTTACTGCAAAAATCCTGGCAGGATCGCTCCGTCCTCGGTCGTGAGGAAGTTGCCACACCAGGCGAGCAAGCGACTGACGCGCACCGCATTCTCAGGTACTTTGTAGCCGCGCATGGTGCGATAGCGTTCTTTGATCCACCAGCCAATGGCACGCTCACAGGCATTATTGGTGCCATCGAGCGTTTCTCCCTTGGGTCCTTTCCACTGGCGATAGCGCGTCAAGCGATGCCAGAGATTCCAGCGATCCAGAAACAAGAGCCGCAGGCGATAGGCTAAACTCTGGTGCTCTCCTTCTGGCGGCGGCACGGCTTGCAGATAGCGTCGGTGCAGCGCTTCCAGTTCAGGAGCCTGCTCCCGTTGTCGGCTCTTGACGAGTTCGCCTAAGCGCGTTAAGTCGGCTGCCGCCTGCTGGGGGCTCACTCCAATGGCTTGGAGGGAGCCATCAGCGTCCCTCGCCACTAACGGCTGATAGCGTTCGATCAACGCCTCGATGTTGCGCAGCACATGCGCTTTACAGACCTGGTGCTGCACGCCCACCTCATCAGCCACGGTCTTGAACCCATCAGCATCATCGCTGACCAATACTTGGGCTCCCACACTCGTGGCGATCGGCTCAATCCACTCCTTGAGCGCCTTGATATCTTCTGCTGGGAGTGCATCAATGGTTAAGGCCAGACCACTGATCGAATCAACCGTGATGCCCAGTGGTAACCACTCCCCCTCGCATTTGACGCTGGTCAGATCGCCTCCTAAGGCGGGCGTTTTCACCCCTGCAAACACTTGATCTCGCTTGAGCCCAGGCACCAGCTTTGCCGCTTCTTGCACCGCATCATAGACCCGACTCTTGCACAGATACACTCCCAGGGCTTCTAACGCTAAGGAGGTCGCCCCATAACTTAACCCCAGCAGATACAACATTACGGCCAGCCCTTGGACTCGCTGTGACGTCTGCGCGCGACTAGCCCCGTCAGGATAGACCCGAAAGGTGCGTTTGCAGCGCAAGCACTGATAGCGATGCACCTGCACCTCATGATAGACGGTATCTCGCAGGGGCTTGGCCACTGCCTGGCGTAAATGAAACGTTCGACCACCACAGTCAGCATAGGCACATCGGGTGGGAACCGTGATCGCCTCGGGGTTCACTTTGGGTAACACGATCCGTAAACGCATGGGGAACCTCCTTTGTTTCTCTCTCCTTGCTATTTTACCAGTTTTACCGCTTTCCGAACAGTCACGGCGCGCTCTGCTGCTTGACAGAGCGGATGCGATCTGCTAGAATTGGAAGAGATGTTCTAGTTGAAGCAACCAGCGAGGCTGATGAGGAACACACACACTGAGGAGCGCAAGCCCTCCAGAACAAAGACACCGACCTTTCTGCTCGAGCTGCCGCTCTTCGCCGAAGCCGGGCAGGCCGCCCGCATGGACGCCCACCTGGAAGTGGGGCGGCAGTTCTATAACGCCGTGCTCTCGGCAGGCGCGCGTCGCCTGCGCCGCATGCGCGCCGACCCCGCTTGGCAGGCTGCCCGCGCCATTCCCCGGACCGAGATGCAGGAGCGGAAAGCTGCCTTTGCGGCCCTGCGGGAGCGCTACGGCTTCTCCGAGTACGCCTTTCATGAGCTGGCGCGCAAGCTGCGCGTCGCGTGGCTGGCCGAGCACCTGGATGCGGTCCTTGCCCAGACGCTTGCCAGCCGCGCCTACCGCGCGCTGAACCGGGTGTGCGTGGGCAAGGCTCACCGCGTGCGCTTTAAGAGCAAGAGCCGGGGACTGGATAGTATCGAGAATAAGCGCAGCGATACGGGCATGCGCTTTGTCCTTGAGCCGAGCGTGGAAGGACGCCCACACGGCTTCTTACTCTGGCACGATGACCGGCTGCCCGCGCTGATCGACTGGGACGACCCGGTGGTTGCCTACGGCCCACGCGCCCGGGGCGCCGACCGAGAGGGGGAGCGCTTCTACGTGCAACTGGTGCTCAAAGGTCTGCCCCATCACAAGCCCAAGCACACCGCAGGCACCGACACCATCGGCTTGGACCTTGGACCACAAAGCCTCGCCATCGTGCCGCGGCAGGCCGAGGCGCAGCTCGTGCCGCTGTGCGCGGAGCTGCGTCCCGATGCACGAGCCATGCGGCGACTGCAGCGCCGCATGGAGCGGCAACGGCGCGCCGCAAATCCTGAGCACTACGACGACAAGGGCCGGCCGAAGAAGCGCGGCAAAGGCGCTCCGCGCTGGAAAGAGAGCCGCAGCTACCAGGCCACCAGGCGGCGCAAAGCCGCGCGAGAACGCAAGCTGGCGGCCCACCGCAAGAGCCTGCATGGCCGACTCGCCCACCAGCTCGTGCGGACCGGCAACACCATCATCACCGAAAAGCTTTCTTACAAAGGCTGGCAGAAACGCTACGGAAAAAGCGTGGGACGTTGTGCCCCAGGGATGTTGATTGACCACTTGAGACGCACAGTTGCAAAGACTGGCGGCACCCTGCACGAGGTCCCCCCCCGCAGTACCAAGCTCTCGCAGTTTTGCCATGGCTGCGGCAAGACCGTCAAAAAGCCATTGTGGCAGCGGCTGCACCAGTGTGCCTGTGGCATCGGACCGGTGCAGCGCGACCTGTACTCCGCGTTTCTGGCAGCCTTTCTTGATCCAACAGATCCTCTCCCCTCGTGTGCCCGGTATGTCGTTCCCTGGGAAGGTGCGGAGGCGCGCCTGGTGGCAGCATACGAGCGAGCGAAAGAACGTGCGAAAGAGGGGCAGGTCGTGCCCCGAAGCATGGGCATTCCCCGTGCCGGAGCGCGTCTGCCCAAAAGTCTGAGCGAAGCGACACAAGAGCTGCTTTTTCTCTCCAACAGAGGGAAGGTGGAAGCGTGGAAGCACCGTTCAGAACCCCCCTTGCTTCAGCCGGGGGAGCCGTCAGAACTACGCCAAGGCTAAGTGTATCACCGCTGCCCGGGCGGCCGGTATCACTGTTGTTGATGGCATCACGCTGGCGATTCGTGACGATGAGGCCTGCCGCCGTGATGCGTTGATGGGTGCGCGCATGGGTTTTGACGGGAAATGGGCCATCCATCCAGCACAGATAGATATCATACACGAGGCATATACTCCTACTGCTGAAGAAGTTGCCAAAGCGAAACACATTATAGATGAATATGAGAAGGCGGATCTACAAAGGGGATTAGGGGCGATTGTAATTGATGACCAGTTGGTTGACGCGGCTGTGCTGCGCGTCGAGTGGCGGAAACTGGCGATTGCACGCAAGGCGGGGTTGGCGTGATCCCATATTCGACCGGGTGTATGGCTAGCTTCTCTCGCTGAGTCACCTTGTGAAGCTAGGGAAGGCATAGGCGTCAAGTTAAGCATTTTCGTTAACTTGACGCCTTGCCTTCTAAAGCTGGGGAAGGAGTTCCGCTTTCATGAGACGGGCCGCCGGATACCCCTATCTTTCAAGTAGGGGTAAGGCGGCCCTCACAGGGACTTCACAAGGGTTAGAACACATGTTACAATAACGTGTATGGAGGCACAGC